>Ga0066256_1000439_pt1 | contig 117958 bp, 94 predicted proteins | sample ThiBio_1000_biof_FD_87107 | JGI IMG/M metagenome (GOLD analysis project Ga0066256, IMG submission 87107) | Wastewater bioreactor microbial communities from Cape Town, South Africa - Thiocy_expt_1000_biof (version 2) | ecosystem: Engineered > Bioreactor > Thiocyanate-remediating >...
GCTGAACGCGCTGGCGGCGGCGGGCACGCAGGCGGCGGCGTTTGACACCAAGTACGGCCTGACGGTGAAGCTGTATGCACGCGTGGAGGGCGCGTACGGCGCGGCGGCGGCGGCGCTGGAGGAGGTGCGCGCGCGGGTGGCGGCGGCGCGCGAGTCGGTGGCCGAGACGGCGGCGAGCGCGGGCGCCAAGGCGGCAGCGGTGTCGGACGCCGTGACGGGCGCGGTGGCGTCTGGCGCGTCTGCCGTGTCTGCGGGCGCCAGCGAGGCGGCGGCGCGCGTGAGCAGCGCGGCGGCGGCTGTGGCGGCGCACGAGTCGGTGCAGCGTGCACACGCGGCGCGCCAGGACTTGTCGACTCGTATGGCGGCAGTGGCGGCACCGGCGGGCGTGGCAGCCGCCGCTGCGGCCGCTGCGGCGGCTGCATCGTCACCCTCGGCGGCAGAGGAGTCAAAGTCAGCAGACCCCGAGCCGACGTTCCCTGCCCCCGCCACCGCTGGTGCGGCGGCGTTGGAGGCGGCGCGGGAGGCGGGGGTGGCAGCCACCGCGGCGGGGGGGGTGTCGCCTTGCCACCCGCGCGACGCGCCCCCGGCGGGCAAGCCCGGGGGGGCGGCGCTGGGGTCCCCGGCGCCCGCGCCCGCGGCGGTGGCGGCGGTGGCGACGGCGGCTGCGAGCGCGTATGCCGCGTCGCCGCTGCCGGCGGCAGTGACGGCGGCGCGGGAGGCGGCGGCTGCGGCAGTGACGGACGCCACGACGCAGCTGGCGGACCGGCGGTCGCGCTTCACCGCTGCTGCAGCGTCAGCCGCCGCGTCCGGCGTGGACTACGCCGTGAAGCGCGCCGTGGAGCTGGACGCGTCGTACAACATCACGGAGCGCGTGAAGGGCCTGGACGCCGCGTACAGCGTGTCCACGCGCGTGAAGGCGGCGGCGACCGGCGCGCAGGCGCTCGCGGCAGAGTACAAACTGGCAGAGACGGCAGGCGCGGCGGTGGACCGCGCCAAGGCGTTGGACGCGTCCGTGACGGGCGGCCTGGCCACCTCGCTGGCCACCTCCGTCGTGTCGCTGGGCACGTCGCTGGCCACCAGCGCGCTGGCGTACGCGACCGACATTGCACAGAAGTACGAGGCGGAGCGCGAGAAGGCTGCGGCCACCGCCGCGGCGGCGGGAGGTGCACCCCCTGCCACCGCTGCTGCTGCTGCCACTGCTGGGGCTGGCATTGGCCCCGTGCCTGCTCCTGCTGCCCTCGCCGCCGCCGTGCCTGTTGCGTAAGTACACGGGCCCCTGCTGCACGCCGCACGTCCCTGCCGCGCCCTGGTGTTCCCCCGTTTGGTTGTCCTGCTGCATTTTGCCCTTCCGTGCCCCCTCATACATGTTGCCCGTCCGCTTTTGTTGGCAATTTATAACTAAACTTGAACCCGCTGCATTTCACACTACGGCGCGCGCGGCGGCGCGGACACAAAGCCGGCAGGTGCAATGGCGTACGGCAGGTGAAGGTGCGGCGCGACGGCTGACTTGAGGATCGTGAGCACGCCACCGCCACCGCCAGCGGCGCGGGTAAGGTACAACCGCGAGTTGACGGCGTGCGCCCACGTGGGCCCCAGCGCCGGCGCCAAACTGCTGTCTACGGCGAGGTTCAGGTCGGCATCGCCGCCGCCGCCAGCTGATACATCCACGACGACGGCGTCAGTTGGTTCTGCTGCGGCGCCGCCACCACCACGACCCAAACCACCGCCGCTGCCAACCACGGCAATCTGGTTGGTGACAATGACAGGCAGGTGGAACACGTCGGCGGCGGCCTTGAGGGACGACGCCAGGCGCGCCAGCGACTCGGAGCGCACGATGGCGGACGCGGCGCCCTCATACTGCCGTCGGATGACGGCAGCGACAGAGTCGAGGATGATCATTACAACATGCTGCGACAAGATGAGCGACTCCAGGCCCGCCAGGTATGCCACCAGGTCATCCACCGTGCCCACTCGTTGCACCAGCACACGTGACAGCGCAGCTTGCAATATCGGCGCATGTCCGCCGCCACCGCCACCTCCACCGCCGGCACCGGTACCAGCATGTGGTGGCGGCATGAAGTCATAATCACTGGCTGGTGACCCAAACCCGGCGCTTGCTATTGAGGCTGCACGGTGCGGCGCCTTGTGCGGCGTGCCGGGTGTGCCTATACTAGCACCGGCGGCTGCAGAAGCGGCAGCGGCGGAGGCGGCGGCAGATGCAATCATGGCAGCCAGCATCTGACGTAGGCGCTTGGGGTCAAACGCGCCTTCCGTGTCAATGTACAGCACAGCGCCGGCTGGCGCGGCTGCCAGCGCGTCAGGTGTGGCGGCAATGGGGCCGGTTGGTGGGCACAGGTGGCGCAGCGCGCAGCGTGCGGCGCACGAGAGGCAGAACTGCGTCTTGCCGGCGCCAGCGGCGCCCACAACCTCCGTGATGGATGGCGGCAGGCCACCCAGCAACGCGGCATCCAACTCCGCCAGCGGCGACGGCACAGAGGCGGCGCGCGACGTCTCGCGTGCCAGCAGCGCGCTGGCTGGCACGGCAGGCGGGCACACGTACGCCGCAGCGCCAGCAAGCAGCTCGCGCGCCACGTACACCGACACGTTCAGCGTGGATGCCAGCGCGATGTCGCCATGCAGCAGCACCTCGCCCGCGTTGCGCACGCCATGCCGCGCCAGCTCTCGGATGATGCCGGGCGTAAACCCGCGGACGCGCGCCAGCGGGGATTGTGGTAGTTGGGGTGCGTCTGGTGCGGCGGGTACAGCGGCGGCTGCCATACTGTCGACGCGTGAGTTACCGGTAGCGGTAGCGGCACGGTGCAGAAGTGGTGCTCCCAACACCGTAGCAGCAAGACAGCAGCAGCAGTAGCAGTAGGGAGCAGCAGCAGCAGCAGCAGCAGCACAGCAGGAGCATATGATGTGGATTGTCCAGCGGGTTGGGCAGCTGGTTTCTTAGCGCGGTTGGCAGTTGAGAGATACGAGTTGAGTAGTTGGCGGGCAACTGCAGCAGTTGGCGGGCACCAAGATGCCGTGGCTGTGTTTGTTTGCACTAAAAATAGAGCGTACCATTAATTGGAACAATTCCGCCGCTAATCACCATAAAGTATTCATTTGGTGCGATTGCAACTTTTACATTGCAGTGATATCAGCGCGTTGATTTGTTCCATATGATGGTAAATGGCGGGAATGGCCCATTCAGCTGCTGCTGCTGCTGCTGCTGCTGCTGCTGCTGCTGCTGCTGCTGCCTGAGCAGCAGCAGCAAGGATCGATCCCGATGGCATTTTCAAATCGGTGCTGCACTGCAGCAGCTGCAGCTGCTGCCGCAGCTGAATGCTGCATGTGCATGCGGTGGCGCATGGCGTGCATTTGATGCACATTCGACGGCATTCCTGCTACTTGCTTTCCCTTTGCTTCAATCATGGGCACCACCGCCAGCCGTGTGCTTGCGACTACCACCAGAGTGCTTGCGCCTAGCACTGAGGCCAGCAGCAGCTTTAGTTCAGACGAGGGTCCCGAGCAAGCTCCACCAGCGCCATCGCCAGCACCAGCGCCAGCACCAGCCCCAGCGCCAAGCAACGAGGTGCCACCAAGTCGGCCACCCGCTGCAACCAGCCGAGCAGCGTCTTGGCGAGGTGGGTCGAATCCACAGCGCTGGCGCGCCATGCCGGGACCACCTGCCGAGTCACTGCCAGCGGTGGCAGCAACGGGAGCAGGTGCGAGCGAGGCGGTGACCAATGCCAAGGCGATGGCGGCTTGGGACGCGGGGAAGGAGGCTCGTTTGAAGGCGGGTGCGACGGGCTACTCACCTGTCGTGCGTTGTAACAAGCTGGAGGCCGCTATGCAGCACTTTATTGACGCAGCAACGATGCTGGAGCGCACCAGTGAGGCACCTAGCGTGCAAGCTAGTTTGCATCGCGACGTTGCGGAGTGCACATTGCGCGCCGCGGTGCTGGGGTGCACAACCGAGAACCTGACGGACCGCCCGAGCGACGACAACCGTGGGCTTCGCGAGCTACTGAAACGTTGGGATGTGTACTGCCGGGCAGCCACCACAGAGGCGTTGCTGGCATGGCGTGTTACTGGTGGTAGCGACGGCAGTGCTCGTGGTGGTGGTGGCACCACCGGCAGTGGCGGCAGTGGTGACGGTGGCAGTGGTGACGGTGCCAGTGGTACCGGTCGTGGCTGTGGCGGCCGGGGGGATGATGCCGGGGGGGGGTGCGGTGGCGACGAGGGCCGCGGCGGGAGGGGGGGGCGGTGTGGGAAAGCCCGCGAGGGGGGGGGGGGGGGGGGGGGCGGCGGCGGGAAGAAGAAGGGCGCGGGGGGGCGCGCCGCGGAGGCCCGGCACCCCCCCCTGCGCATCCAAAAAGGGGGCGGGCGCAAAAACCCCGCCGGGACGGGCCCCGCCGCTCACCGCCATTTCGGCGGCGCGCTTGCCGCTATGCTCGGCGGAGCGCACGCGTTCGGAATGCGGCGCGGGGATGGTCGCGCTCATCGGCAGCGACAGGCCCAGCGCTTCGGTCACGCAGGCCATGGTGCTGGCGGTGCCCATCACCATGCACGTCCCGACCGACGGCGCGAGCCGCCCGTTCACCGCCTCGATCTCCTGCGCGTCGATCTCGCCCGCGCGATATTTCCCCCACATGCGGCGGCAATCGGTGCAGGCACCCAGCACTTCGCCCTTGTGATGGCCGACCACCATCGGCCCCACCGGGATGACCACGGTCGGCAGATCCGCACTCACCGCCGCCATGATCTGCGCAGGCAGCGTCTTGTCGCAGCCGCCGATCACGACCACGGCATCCATCGGCTGGGCGCGGATCATCTCCTCGGTATCCATCGCCATCAGATTGCGCAGATACATCGAGGTCGGATACGAAAAGCTCTCGGCGATGGAAATGGTCGGAAACACCATCGGCATCGCGCCCGCCAGCATCACGCCGCGCTTCACCGCCTCGATGAGCTGCGGGACATTGCCGTGGCAGGGATTGTAGTCGCTGTAGGTGTTGGTGATGCCGACGATGGGGCGCTCCAGCGCGTCGTCGGAATAGCCCATTGCCTTGATGAAGGCCTTGCGCAGAAACAGCGAAAATCCGGGATCGCCGTAGCTGGTCAGCCCCTTCTTGAGACCCTTGGTCATGTGTCGTCCGTCACAGTGATTTGCGACGGTACATTAGAAGCATTTCAGGGACGTGGCAAAAGGAAGCGGTAGGGTGATGGTTTAGTCGGCTGACGGTGTGCCGTCACCCTGAGGTGCCGAAGCGAAGCGAAGGCCTCGAAGGGCGACGGCATATTATGACTCGTCATCCTTCGAGGCTCGCAAAAGCTCGCACCTCAGGATGACGGGCCACAACCTCTATCGCATCAAACCTTACATCGTCGCGCCGAGCACCCATGGCGCGAACTCGGCCGCGCCGAAATCGAAGGCCTCGCTCTTGGTGCGCTCGCCGGATGCCACCCGCAGCATCAGCTCGAAAATCCGCTGGCCGCACTGCTGCACGGTTTCCTCGCCGTCGAGAATGGTGCCGCAGTTGACGTCCATGTCGTCTTCCATGCGCCGGTACATCGGCGTGTTGGTGGCGAGCTTGATCGAAGGCGACGGCTTGCAGCCGAATACGCTGCCGCGCCCGGTGGTAAAGGCCACCATGTTCGCGCCGCCCGCCACCTGCCCCGTGGCCGCGACCGGATCGAAGCCCGGCGTGTCCATGAAGGTGAAGCCCTTCTTGGTGACGGGTTCGGCATAGCCCACCACGTCGACGAGATTGGTGCTGCCCGCCTTGGCCATCGCGCCGAGGGACTTTTCAAGGATGGTGGTGAGGCCGCCCGCCTTGTTGCCGGGGCTCGGATTGGAATCCATCTCCGCATTGTTGCGCTCGGTGTAGTCCTCCCACCAGCGCATCAGCGCGACCAGCTTCTCGCCAACCTCGGGGCTGACCGCGCGGCGTGTCAGAAGATGTTCGGCGCCGTAGGTCTCCGGCGTTTCCGAGAGGACCACCGAGCCGCCGTGCCGGACAAGAAGATCGCTCGCCGCGCCGAGCGCCGGATTGGCCGAGACGCCGGAATAACCGTCCGAGCCGCCGCACTGAAGCGCGACCATCAATTCGCTCGCGGGGCACGGCTCGCGCCTGATGTTGTTGGACTCGGCCAGCACCTCGCGCACGAAGGCGACGGCCTTCTCCACCGTCTTGCGCGAGCCGCCGACATCCTGAATGTCGAGCGAACGCAGTCGTCCCGCCAATCTTTGTTCTTCGAGGAAGCCGCCGATCTGGTTCATCTCGCAACCAAGGCCCAGAATGATCACATGCGAGAAGTTCACATGCCGCGCGTAACCGCCCAGCGTGCGGCGAAGCACGGTGAGCGGCTCGAGCTGGGTCATGCCGCAGCCGGTCTTGTGGGTCAGCGCCACCACGCCATCGACGTTCGGATAATCGGCAAGCGGATCGTGACCGGTGAACGGATTGCGCTTGAACACATCCGCGACAAGACCCGCGACATGGGCGCTGCAATTCACCGAGGTGAGAATGCCGATATAGTTGCGCGTCGCCACGCGCCCATCGGGGCGGCGGATACCCTGAAAGGTCGCGGGCAGATCGAAATTCGGCGTCGGCTTGACGTCCACGCCATACGCGTAGTCCTTCGAGAATTCGCCCATGCCGATGTTCTGCACATGGACATGCTGGCCCGGCGCGATCGGCTGTGTCGCGAAACCGATGATCTGGCCGTAGCGCATCACCGGCTCGCCCACGGCGATCGGCTTCACCGCGACCTTGTGGCCCGCCGGAATGCGCTCGACGGCGGCAACGCCCCGCGCTACTTCGGCACCGGGCAGCAGCACCGCGCGCGCGATCACCACGCTGTCATCGGGATGCAGGCTGATCACGGGTGTCGGTGCCGATGTCGTTGCCATGGCTATCGTCCTTGCTGGCTTTGGCTCTCAGTTCACTTCGCGCAGATGTCGTCTCGTCATTGCGAGCGAAGCGAAGCAATCCACTCTTGGAAAGCTGGATTGCTTCGTCGCTACGCTCCTCGCAATGACAAAGGAGCGTACCGTGCCCCGGATGCGGGGCATCGCGCCGCCCTTGCGGCGTGGTGCACTGCTGATCCGGGGCCGCAACAAACACCGGCACTCGGTACGGTCCCGGCTCTGCGGCGCGGCATGAAGAATGCCGCACCGCGTCCGGGACACCAGATTATTCTCACGCCTTGCCGCCGGAATTCTTGCGGATTTCGCCGACATGGCTCTTGGCGGACATCGCCAGAAGGCCGCTGTCGTTGAAGACCGTCACCAGCTTGAAGCCGCGCTGGATCGCCAGCGTCGCGCCCGCATGGCCGCTGCAATGGATGCCCGGATAGATGCCGCGCGCCTCGCAGGCCTTCACGATCTTCTCGTAGATTTCGAGAATCTGCGGCTCGGTGCGGTCGAGCGTCGGATGCAGGCCGTAGGAAAATCCGAGATCGGACGGACCGATATAGACGCCGGAGACTCCCTTCACGTCGAGGATCGATTCCAGATTCTCGACCGCCGTTTTCGTTTCGATCATCGGAATGCAGAGCGTCTCGTCGTTCGCGGTCTGCTGATAGGCGCTGGGCGCGCCGTAGACCGCCATGCGGATCGGGCCGTTGCTGCGGGTGCCGCGCGGCGGATACTTGCAGGCGGCGACGAAGCGCTCGGCTTCTTCCTTGGTGTTGATCATCGGGCAGATCACGCCGTAAGCGCCGCCGTCCAGCACCTTGCCGATGATGCCGGGCTCGTTCCACGGCACGCGCACCATCGGCGTCACCGGATGCGCCTGCATCGCCTGGAAGCACTGGATCATCGACATATAGTCCTGCACGCCGTGCTGCATATCGACGGTGACGCTGTCGAAGCCGCACTGCGCCATCACCTCGGCGGAGAAGCCCGATGGGATCGCCAGCCAGGCATTGACCACGACCTTGCCCGACGCCCAGATTTCCTTGACCTTGTTTGCCATTGTTTTCTCTTCTCGTTGCAATTCCAGTTCTGCGTTGACCTCATCCTGAGGAGCGGCGTCTTCGCCGCGTCTCGAAGGATGAGGAAAATTTATTGACGACCCTTCCTCATGGTTCGAGACGCGAGGCAAGCGCCTCGCTCCTCACCATGAGGCTCTTCGTCGCGTCCATATCACCCTTCCGCAGCCTTGATCGCCGCCTCGTCGATCCCGAGCGCGCGGCCGGTTGCGACGATGGAGCCCCAGGTCTCCTCGGTCAGCGGAATGCCGTTCTTGCCGCGCTCGGCGCGCATCGCCGCTTCCGGCTCGCCCGGGATCAGCACCGCGTCATGGCCCTGCGCCAGCTTGCTGTCCTTGAAGTACGCGATGTAGCGCGCCACTTCGCCGTCGAAGAAGTGCGCGGGGTCCACCACCTTCGGATCGATGTAGATCGCCAGCATGCCGTTGGCGAAACGGCGGTCGGTCTTGGTCGCGCCGTTGCCGGTGAGCGCGCCGCCCAGCAGTTCGCAGATCAGCGCGAGGCCCGAGCCCTTGTGTTCGCCGAAGGCGCGGATCGCGCCCGTGCCGAGCGCGTGATTGCGCGGCCCGGTCGGGTCGTAGGGGCCGTACAATTCGTGCGGGTCCTCGTTGAGGTTGCCGTCCTCGGAAATCAGCGCGCCCTTCGGCAGTATCTTACCGCCGCGGCTCGCCACCATCACCTTGCCTTCGGCCACCAATGACGTCGCGAAATCGAGCACCACCGGCCCCTGCCCGGGGCGCGGAATGCCGACGCAATAAGGCGCGGTCGAGAGCTTGCGCGCCACGCCGCCGAACGGCGCGACCAGCACCGAGCCTGCGGCATTGACGAAATGAATCGAGATCAGCCGTTCCGCCGCCGCCATTTCCGCCCAGTCGCCGACACGGCCGAGATGGCCGGAATTCTTCAGCGTCATCACCGCGACGCCGTTCGCCTTGCACTTGTCGATGCCAATGCGCACCGCCTGCGGTGTCACGGTCTGACCGTAGCCGAAGCCGCCATCGATCACCGCCAGCGACGGCGTGTCGACCTCCACCTTGATCTTCTGATCGGGAACGATGGAGCCGTCCTGCACCCAGCCGACATATTTCGGCACGCGGATGACGCCGTGGCTGTCATGTCCGGTGAGATTGGCCGTGGTCAGGTAGGTCGCGATGCGTTCCGCCTCGGCCTTCGATGAACCCGCACGCGCAAAGATGTCGGCGACGAAGCCGATCAGTTTCTGAGAATTTATTGTTATCATTGGTCAAACAGATACCTTAGTGTGGCCGCCGAGATATGCGGCTCTGATTGCTTCGTTGCCCCAGAGGTCGTCAGGCTTGCCGCCGAGGGCGAGGCGGCCAGTCTCCAGCACGTAGCCGTAGTCGGCGACCGACAGTCCCATGCGGGCGTTCTGCTCCACAAGTAAAACCGTCGTATCGCGCCGGATTTCTCCGATGATCCGGAACACGGCCTGCACGATGACAGGCGCAAGGCCGAGCGAAGGCTCATCGAGCAGCAGAAGGCGCGGCTTCGCCATCAGGCCGCGCGCCACCGCCACCATCTGCAATTGCCCGCCCGAGAGCGTCCAGCCGAGCTTGTCGGCGAACGGACGGATATCCGGGAACAGGTCGAACATCGCGTCCGCCTCGCGCGCAAGCTGCGCCTTGGCGACGCGCCGGTTCGACGCGCCTAGCATGATGTTCTCTTTCACCGTCAGGCCGGGAAACACCCGCCGCCCTTCCGGCACATGGGAAATGCCGAGGCGCACGATCGCTTCCGGCCCGAGGCCGACGATGGACTTGCCGTCGAACAGGATTTCACCGGCGGCGGGCTTCGCAAGGCCCGATATGGCGCGCAGCGTGGTGGATTTGCCCGCGCCGTTGGAGCCGAGCAGCGTCACCACCTGCCCCGCTTCCACCTTCAGCGAGACGCCGCGCAGCGCCTCGATCTCGCCGTAGAGCACCATCAGGTCGTTGATCTCGAGCAGCGCCATGGTCACTCCGTTCCGAGATAGGCGGAAATGACGTCGGGATGCTGCAGCACCGCCAGCGACTCACCGTCCGCGATCCGCTTGCCGAAGTTCAGCACCGTGATGTGCTGCGCCGCCTCGCGCACCAGCGTCATGTCATGATCGATGATGAGAATGGTCAGCCCCTGCGCCGCGATCCGCTTGAGCAGGTCGTGCAGTTCGAGTTTCTCGGTGGAGTTCAGGCCCGCGGCCGGTTCGTCCAGCAGCAGCAGCGTCGGATTGCCCGCCAGCGCGCGGGCGATCTCGATCAGCCGCTGATGGCCGTAGGAGAAACTCGACACCAGTTCGTTGGCGCGCGGACCGAGGCCGACGAATGTCAGCGCGGAGAGCGCGCGCTCCGTCAGCGCATCCTGCCCGCCATTCCCGGTCAACGTGTTGCCCGGACGCTCGGCGCCGATCACCACGTTTTCCAGCGCCGTCATGGAGCGGAACAGGCGAATGTTCTGGAAGGTGCGCCCCAGCCCCGCCGCCGTGCGCTGATGCGGCGGCATGTCGGTGACGTCGGTGCCGTCGAGCATGATCTTGCCGGACGTGACCTTGTAGAGCCCCGACAGCATGTTGAGCGTCGTGGTCTTGCCCGAGCCGTTCGGTCCGATCAGGGCATGGACACCGCCGCGCCGCACAGCGATGTCGACCTTGTCCACCGCCTTGAGGCCGCCGAAATGCTTCGACAGACCGGTGACCTCGAGCACCATGTCGCCACCGGTTTTCGCAGGGACAAGTTGCAGCGCCGGACTGGTCATCGCCGCCGGCCGCTTGGTGCACCACCGCGTGAGCATGTCCTGCACGAAACCCCAGATGCCGTCCGGCATGAAGCGCACGATCAGGATCACGAACAGGCCGTAGATGGCGAGATAAAGCCCCGGAATGCTTTTCAGAAAGCGCAGCCATTCCGGGATCAGGATCAGCAGGCCGGTACCGATCACCGCGCCGATCGGCGAGCCGACGCCGCCGAGCAGTGCCATGGTGAGGAACACGATGGACTCGGCGAATGAGAACTGGTCCGGACTGACATAGGAAAAGCCGCCCGCGAACAGCCCGCCGCCGAGGCCGCCGAGCAGCGCGGAGAGCGCGAACGCCAGAACCTTGGTGCGGAAGATGTCGATGCCCGCGACGCCCGCGGCCAGTTCGTTGTCGCGCACCGCACGCATCGCGCGCCCGATCCGCGTATCCGGCAGATGCCAGACCAGATAGCCGACCAGCGCCAGCACCGCGACACACAGCGCAAGGAACGACTGCTGCGACTGGAACAGCGCGGGCCGCCCGATCTTGGAAATGCCGTCCGGTCCGTGCGTCAGCCAGATCGCGTTGATTATCACCAGTGTGAGGATCTGCTGGAACGAGATCGTCACCATGGCCAAATAATGCCCGCCGAGCTTGAGCGTCGACATGCCGAGCAGCGCCCCCGCGAGCAGCGCCACCAGCGATCCGCCGATCAGACAGATCCAGAAGTTGATCTGATAGTCGGTGGTGCCGAGACCGACGACATAGGCGCCGAGACCGAAGAACGCCGCCTGCGCCAGATTGATCTGTCCGCAGAGGCCGAGCACCACGGTCAGGCCGAACACCGCCACCGCGAACGTGGTCGCCTGCATCAGGATGTTGAGAACGTAGCCGTCGAAACTCATGGTCGCGGCGGCGAACACCGCGATCGCCGCCACGATGAAGTACGGCAGATGGCGCAGCAGCAGCGGTGTCGAATGCACCGGCGCGGCGGCCGGCAAGTCTTGTGCTTTCGCGTCTTGTGTTTTCGCGGTCATGCTTTTTCCGCCACACGTTCGCCGAAGATGCCTTGCGGACGGAAGACAAGAAACAGGATCAGCACGAGAAACGCGAACGCATCCTTGTACGGCACCGACACATAGGCCGCGCCGAAGGTCTCGATGATGCCGAGCGCGATGCCGCCGATGATCGCGCCGGTGACGTCACCGAAGCCGCCGATGATGGTCGCGGCGAAGGCCTTCAGCGCGATGGTCGCCCCCATCTGGATCGACACGAACAGGACCGGCGCGACCAGGATTCCGGCAAGGCCGCCCAGCACCGCCGAATAGATGAAGGTGATCATGATCATGCCGGACACGGAAATGCCGAGCAGCGAGGCCATCTCCTTGTCCTGCGAGGTGGCCTGCAGCTTCTTGCCGAGCATGGTGTGCTCGAAGAACCAGTAGTTGAGGATTACCAGCGCGATGGTGACGGCGATGATCAAGAGGTATTGGCTGTCGAGATAGACCGGGCCGAGCTGGATGCCCGGCGTCTCGAACCAGCCCTCCAGCACCTGCGGTGCGGGCCCGTAGATCGCCAGCACCGAGTTGGCGAGGAAGATCGACGCGCCGATGGTGGCAATGATCACCGGCAGGAAGGTGCGGTGGCGCAGGGGATAATAGACGCCGAGGTTGAAGATCACCCCGAACAGCGCCATGCCCGCCAGCGAGACGATGAAGGACAGCCAGTACGGCCATTGCAGATCGACGGCGAACACCACCATCAGGAAGGCGGCGACCATCGAGAATTCGCCCTGCGCGAAGTTCACCACGTTGGTGGCGCGGAAGATCAGCACGAAGCCCAGCGCCACCAGTGCGTAGACGGCGCCGATGCCGATGCCCGTGAAGAGCAGCTGAAGAATCTGGTCCATGAAACACTCGATGCGAGAGACAGGGGCGCTGATTCACGGCGTTATTGCGAGCCAACGGGTCCGGCCAAAAGTGCGTTCACGCGCGTCTTTGACGCGCTATGGCCGGCCCGATGATAAACTCCGCGAAGCAATCCACTCTCAAGAACCAGAAAATGGATTGCTTCGTCGCAAGTGCTCCTCGCAATGACGAAGGGGCGGCCTCCTGTTGAACGAAGCCGCCCTCCGCGATCAGGTCTTCGATTCAATGTGCTTATCGAAGACAATGTTGCCCTTCTCGTTCTTGACGATGTTGTAGCCGTGAAGCCCATCGCCATTGGCGTCGAAGTTGTATTCGCCTTCCGCGCCCTGATGGCCCTTGATGGCGAGGATGGCGGTGCGAACCTTTTCCGGCTCGGTGGACTTGGCCGTGTTCATCGCCTTGGCGAGGACGGTGATCGCGTCATAGGTCCATGCGCTCTGGTTGTCCGGCGCGAGCTTGTAGGCATCGCGATAGGCCTTGCCGTAGGCCTTGGCGGCCGGGCTGGAATCTTCGGCATAGTCGGCGACGCCGTAGGTGCCGTAGAGCGAGGCGCCCGCCAGACGCGTCGACGACACGCCGACGATGGACGGCGAGCCCACCCACGGAATATTGACGCCGAGCTGGCGCAACTGCCGCGCGAAGATGCCGAGATCGTTTTCGAACGTGAAGTACGAGCCCAGCACGTCGGCGCCGGACTGCTTGATCGCCAGCACCACCGGCGTGAAGTCCTGGCTCTGGTTGGCGTAGCCCTGATCGAGCACCGGCGTGACGCCGAGTTTCTGAAGGCCTTCGGTCAGCGCCTTGCCGCCCGCGGTGCCGAACGCGTCGGTGGAGTGCAGGACCGCCCACTTCTTCTTGCCGAGCGTCTTGGTGCCGTAGTCGGCGATCACGCTGCCGGAATAGCTGTCGTTCGGGCGGAAACGGAACAGCCACTTGTTGCCCATGTGAGTCAGGTTCGGATCGGTGCCGCCGATCGCCATCGGCTTGCCGAGCTTGAGCACGTCCGGCGCCATCGCATGAACCTGCGTCGATCGGATCGAGCCGAGGAAGGCGACGATGTCGGACTGCGCGGCGAGCTTGGAGAAAGCAAGCACCACGCCGGGGTTGGTGGTCTGGTCGTCTTCGGTCACCAGTTCCAGCGGCTTGCCGAGAACGCCGCCCGCCTTGTTGACCGCTTCGAGCGCAAGCTTGGCGCCGTTGAGCGCGAACTTGCCCTGCTCCGCCGCCGAGCCGGTAACCGGCAGCACCTGTCCGATCTTGATGGTCGCGCCTTGCGCGCCGGCGCTCCTGATCAAGGCAGGCGCAGCCAGGGTGGCCGCAACGCCGACGGAGAAATCACGTCTGGTCAGTTTCATATCGTCCTCCCAAATGGCTGTGCTTTGCGCCAGCCTTGGCGACGATTAGATGTGCGAAAATCCGAAATGTCTACCGGTGGATTCGAATTTCCTGTCAAACATCCGATCATTGCATTGCAACCGCCGCCCGGCCCCAAAGAAGCCTCAAAAACAGCGGCCGCCCCCTCTGTCACGGGGATGACAAGAAGAAAAACGACAGCAATTTTCCCATTTTGATGCGCTGCGTTACATTTTCCGGTGAACCAAACCGTGGTATCAGCGACCAATACATATCGACCGCAACCGATGGTGCTTAGAGATGTCCTTTTCGCTTTCTGATTTCCGCCGTCTGCGCAATGCCGTTGCCGCAGGTGCGCTGCTACTGGCGCCCACGCTGGCCCATGCCGAATCCGCACCCTTTGCCAATTATGCAGGCAACTGGTCCGGCAACGGATCGATCACCATCGCCGAGGGCGGAACGGAGCGCATCCGATGCCGTGGCACCTATACCGCGAGCAACGGCGGCAAGGACCTGCATCTCTCGCTGCGCTGCGCCAGCGACAGCTACAAGTTCGAACTGACCAGCGACATCGCTGCCAATGGCGGCCGCATCTCCGGCTCATGGAGCGAAGCGACCCGCAGCATCAATGGCGACGTTCAGGGCAACATCGCGGATGGACAGGTTACCGCCCTGGTGCAGACCAACGGCTACGCGGCGACGTTCAACATCACCACCCGCGGCAACAAGCAGACGGTCGCCATCAACTCCAAGGGCGAACTGCGCGCGGTCAACATCAGCCTGACGCGCGGCTGAGCCTTCCAGCCAGTTCCTAACAAGAAAAGGCCCGACGGTTCACCGCCGGGCCTTTTTGTTATGTCAGATGACACTTTTCCCGTCATTGCGAGCGAAGCGAAGCAATCCATGGCGACATAAAGATGGATTGCTTCGTCGCTTGCGCTCCTCGCAATGACGAACTCCGGCTATTCCGCCGGTTTCCCGCCCCACGCCGCCTTGATCCTGTGCGACGTGCTGATCAGCCACATCGCTGTCGGCCGCAGGATGAAGAGGTCGGCGATCAGCGCCGCGATCATCGCGAAGGCGCTCAGCCATCCGAACAGGCGCAGCGACGGCAGGTCAGAGAACACCGTGACCACCAGACCGCACGCCAGCACCACCGTGGTGAGGATCAGCGCCGGTCCCACCAGAACGGTGGCGCGCTCCACCGCCTGCGCTTCATCGACGCCGGGTTTTTCCTCCAGCCGCAGCCGGTTGAGGAAATGGATCGTCGCGCTGAGGCCAAGACCGAACGACACGGTCAGCGCCACCACGCTGGCGAATTGCAGTCCCTCCCCGAGCAGCCACAGCACGGTGCCCGACAGCACCACCGGGAAAATGCCCGGCAGGATGCTCGCGAACATCACCACCACCGAGCGGAACGCCAGTCCGATGAAAGCCGCCACCAGCAGGAATTCGATGGTCAGGCCATGATTGAGCTTGCCGATCATGGCCGCGCTGTTGCGCGCCGCGATGGCGGAAAGGCCCGTGACCGCGATCTGATAGCCGGGATGCGCGCTGCGCACCGCACCCATGGCGGCGTCGAGCTTCTCCACCGTCGGCAGGATCTGGCTCGAATCGAGGTCAGGCACGCGCCCTGACACGACCACGGCATCCTGATTTTCGGAAATGAAGCGCCGGGACAGATACTTCGGCAGCACGTCGACATATTCCTTGAGGATCGCGACGTCCGAGCGGCCCGCCTTCTCGGCGAGCCAGCGCCGCAGCGTCTCGATCGACCAGACGTTGCCGACGCCCGCCTGCTTCTCGATGATGGTGTGAACGGCGGCGATAGTGTCCAGGGTTTCCGGATCGTACAGCGACTTGCCCTTCGGGAATTCGATCAGCACGTCGATCGGATTGGCGCCGGTCAGCTTGGCGTCGAGACGGCTGGAGGCTTCGACCGCCTGCTGCTTGTCCGGCACCTGATCGGCGAGACGATACCTGGGTTCAAGGCTCGCATAGATGACGCCGAGACCGAGCACCACCAGCAGCGCGATCAGACTAAACAATCCGGGACGGCCGACCATGCGCTTGGCGATGAAGGCGCAGAACGCGCGCAGCGCTTCGACGCCGCGGTCCGCGCCCTTCACCTTGGTGGCGAGCAGGTTTTCCTTGCGCACCAGAAGCACGCCGAACACCGGCACCAGCGACAGCACCGCGATCAGCGCGATCACGGTCGCCATCAACCCGGCTTCGCCGAAGGTGCGGATCAGGTCCGAGTCCGAGAATTGCAGGGCAAGGAACGACAGCGCCGCGGTGCCATGGGTCAGCACGCAGGCCGGTCCCACCACCAGCACGGCGTTGCGGAACGCGGTCATCTTGTCCTCGCCCGCGATCAGCCGGTCGCGCGCGGCAAACGTCAGCTGCATCGAATCCGCGAAGCTGATCACCATGATCAGCGGCGTCATCACGTTCAGGAACATGTTGAGGCTGAAGCCGAGCCAGCCCAGCGTGCCGATCGACAGCAGGATCGCCAGGAGCGGCGGAAACGCCGCGACGATCATGAAGGAGACGCGGCGGAAGAAGATGATGGCGATGATGCAGCCCGCCAGAATGCCCGCGATGTTATAGGTCAGGCCGTCGCGCTCGACCGCGTTGCGGATTTCGAGTTGCATCACCGGCACGCCGGAGAGCTGGCTGTTGAGGCCGGTCCCCTCGAGATCGTCCGTCATCAGCTTGCGGACTTCGCCGATGGTGGCGTTGAGTCCCTTGTTGCCGACAATCGCAGGGTCCAGCGCCAGCACGATCAGCGCCAGCGTGCCGTCTTCCGACAACAGCTTGCCCTTGATGACCTCGTTGTCCCTCACACGCTTGATGAAGGCGTCATAGGCCGCGCCCTCCGGCAGCGTTTCGGGAAACAGTGCGGCGGGTAACCGCCCGTTTTCCGGCGGCTGGCGCGCGGAGAACAGCGAGATGATGCCGCGGGTGCCGTCCACGAGCTGCAGGTCGGTGACGAGGTCGCGCAGCTTCTCGAGCGAATTGCGCTCCAGCAGCGACTTGCCCTCCACCACCACCAGCACGTCGTACTCGCTGGAGGGGAAGCGCTTGGTCACTTCCTCATACTGTTTGTATTCGGGCGTGTCCGAGCGGAACAACTGGCTGAGCGAATCGTCGATCTTGATCCGCTGGATGCCGAATACCGCGACCACCACCAGCGCCATCAGGACAGCGGCCGCGACCTTCGGCGCGCGCAGCGCGATCAGCCCGATCCGCTCCAGGCCGAATGCGATGCTGAAAGACTTTTTGCCGGGGGCGGGATCGTTCGACATTCCGTGGGACAAGGGGAAACCCGATTCGATGAGAGAATGGTTTTTTTACTAGCAGATTTCCCGCAATAGCGGGGCTTTCCCGGCGAAATAAGGCAATGTCCGGGTTTGTCTTTTGCGGCTCCCCGGCGATCTGCGGATCAAATGGTCTTGAATGCCGAAAACATAGGATTTGGAGACTGTTTGAAGACTTTGAAAACCTCATCCTGAGGAGCCGTTTCGTGAGAAACGGCGTCTCGAAGGAGAGGTTTTCAAGGAAAAGTCCCCCATCCTTCGAGACGGCGCTGCGCGCCTCCTCAGGATGAGGACTTCTCATACGGTCTCTTAATCAGAACGGGCGATAATCCCGCATCCGGATGAAGTTTCGCGGGCCTTTTTGCGATAAATTAAGGTCCTCGCGCCTCTATGGGAGCGACCGACCACCACGAACCCTGACGGCACTGCGGCGGATCAGCCTACCTCAACCGGCTGCGATTCCACCGGGTGGCGGCTCCAGTTATTCACACCTCCAGAGACCCGGTGCCCAGCTCATGGTGCAGTCGCTTTTGCTGATGGCATTACGCATCGCCAATACGGCTGCGAAATTTCTGCTCACAATTTATACCGCGCGCTATCTCGGCCTCTCCGACCTTGGCATCTATGGCCTGCTAGTCGGCGCGACGACGATGCTGCCCGCCATCCTCGGCCTCGGCACCACCGACTGGGTGTTGCGTCACATCGCCACCATGCCGCGGGACGAAGCCATCGCAAGTACCGCCACCCGCCTCGCCCTGCCGGTGATGCTGCACGCCGTCGTCCAGCCGATCCTGTGGGTGGTGAATCATGCGCTCGGCACGCCGGTGCCCTGGCATCTGATGTTCACCGGCGGCGCGATCCTGTTCCTCGATCACATCGCATCCGACACCAGCGACCTGCTTGTCGGGCGCGGCCGGATTTATCTCGCGAACATCATATTCTTCATGCGCGCCGGTCTGTGGCCGCCGGTCGTGATCGCCTGGGGTCTCCTCGATCCATCGGCCCGCACGCTTGAATGCGTTCTGCTCGGCTGGCTCTGCTCGCTGGTCCTGACCTGGATCGTGCTCGCCGCGCATCTGTTCGCGCAATCGCGCTGGCGGGCTGTCGGCATGCGCGCGTCATGGATCGCGGGCGGCGTCCGCGCCTCCGTTCCGTTCTACATCAAGGACCTGACGGGCTCGGTAAGCCTGTATCTGGGCCGCTTTCTGCTCTCGGCGTTTCTCGGCCTCGAACTGACCGGCGTCTACACGCTGTTCTGGTCGGTCGCCAATGTGCTGCACAATCTCGTCGTGTTCAGCGTGGTCCATCCCAATCTGCGCCGCATGATCGAAAGCGCGCAGCAGCCGGACCCCGCCGCGTTTCGCACGCTCGAACGCAAATTGCAGGTCGAAGGCGGACTCTGGATCGCCGCGCTCGCTATCGCCGCCAGCATCGCGCTGTTTCTGCTGCTGCCGCTGCTGGATCGGCCGCTTCTTCAGCAGAACCTTCCGGTGTTCTGGATCATCCTCGCGGCGACCGCGCTGCGCGCAGGCGCCGACAGCTATGGCTTCATGATGCTGGCGCTGCACAAGGATCGTGCGATTGCGATTGTCAGCATCGGCGGCGCCATCGCATCCGCCATTCTCAATCTGGCGCTGCTGCCGGTGTTCGGCCTTTCCGGCGCGGCGCTGGCTTATCTTCTCACCGGCGGCGGCCTGCTGTCGGCGCGTTATTACATTACGCGGAGCATCTGATGATTGCTCCGATGACGCGGCTCAATCTGATGAAGGGATCGACATCATGCGCGTCCTGATCTCGACCGTCGCCTTTCCCCCGAGCGTGGGCGGCATGGAAACCGCCGCGCTGGATATCGCATCGGGTCTTGCGGAACGCGGCCATGACGTCACGGTCGCCGCGACCACACCAAATAGCGAACCCGATCGCTACCCTTTCAAGGTGGTCCGCAATCCCGACGCGAAAACCATGTGGGACCTGACGCGCAACACCGACGTGCTGTGGCAAAATCACATTTCGCTTCGCATGGTATGGCCTGCTCTCCTGCAGCGCCGCCCGGTGATTTTCATGCACCATATCTGGCTGGACACCGATCCGGGCTCGGGCACCAAATACGGCGGCCTGAAACGGCAGGTCTGCAAGCTCGGCACCAACGCCTTTGTCAGCAGCGCCTTGCGCGATGCCGTCCGGCTCGATGGGCCGATCATTCCCAATTCGTATAACGGCGAGATTTTCCGCTTCCGGGATGACATTCGCCCCGATCGCGATGTCGTCTTCCTCGGGCGTCTGACGAAGGTGAAAGGCGTCGACCTTCTGGTCGAGGCCATTGGCCTCGCCGCGAAAAACGGCACCGTCATCACCGCGTCGATCATCGGCACCGGGCCGGAAGAAGCCGCCTTGAAAGCCCAGGCCGAAACCGCCGGTGTCGCGGACCAAATTATCTTCACAGGCCCGTTGCGCGGCGAGGCGCTGGCGCAAACGCTGAGCCGTCATCGCATCGCCGTGGTTCCATCCCGATGGGAAGAACCGTTCGGCATTGTCGCGCTGGAAGTTCTCGCCAGCGGATGCGTCGCCGTTGTCGCCGATAGCGGCGCGCTGCCGGAAGTCATCGGACCGTGCGGACCTGTGTTCAGGAAGGACGACGCGACCTCACTGGCCGCGGCTCTGGAAGACCTCGTCAAACATCCCGACAAGATCGCCAACTATCGCGCGCACATTCCCGCGCATCTCGAACAATACACACGTCAGGCGCAGATGGAGGCCAGCGAAGCCCTGCTGGAAAGCGTTGCGCGCAAGGCGGGCATTTTGCGCCAGCCCGGCCGGTAATCGGCCTGTTCCAACGATTTGCCACGGCGAAGTCTCAAACCGCGATTTGAGCCTTCATTCGCGCGGGCGACGTTGTATAACCCCGCCATGTCATACAAGGTCGCCGCATTCTATCAGTTCGTTCCGCTGCCTGATTTCGAGGCCCTGCGGGAGCCGCTGCGCAACATGTGCGTGGCGCTCGACATCAGGGGGATCATCCTGCTGGCCGCCGAAGGCATCAACGGCACGGTCGCGGGACGCGACGCGGCCATCGATGCGCTCATGAACCAGTTGCAGAACGGCGCCCTGTTCGGCGGCCGTCTCGACAATCTGGAATTGAAGTATTCCACCGCCGAGGACATGCCGTTCAACCGGATGAAGGTCCGGCTCAAAAAGGAAATCGTGCGGCTGGGCGATCCGGACGTCGACCCCAACGCCAAGGTCGGCATCTATGTCGATGCGGCGGACTGGAATGCGCTGATCCGGCAGGACGACGTGCTGCTGCTCGACACCCGCAACGGCTTCGAGGTCGAGATGGGCACGTTCGAGGGCGCGGTCGATCCGAAGATCACCCGCTTCGGCGAGTTTCCGGATTTCGCCGCGCGCGAACTCGATCCCGGCAAGCACAGGAAGGTGGCGATGTTCTGCACCGGCGGCATCCGCTGCGAGAAGGCCAGTTCCTACCTGCTGTCGCAGGGCTTTACGGAGGTCTATCACCTCAAGGGCGGCATCCTGAAATATCTGGAAGAGATTCCGCAAGCCGAGAGCCTGTGGCGCGGCGAGTGCTTCGTGTTCGACCAGCGCATCGCGCTCGGCCATGGCCTCGTGCAGCGGCCGGTCACCTATCACACCGACGCCACCGAAATCGACATCAGCGAGGAAGCCAATGACTGAGCCGTCCTCGCCCTCGTCGACAGACCGGATCGATGCGCTGGAAATCCGCATCGCCTATCAGGACGAGACCATCGAGACCCTGAACAAGGCGATCACCGAGCAGTGGCAGACCATCGACATGCTGCGCCGGGAAATGGCCCGTTTGCAGGACCGGCTGGAGGCCGCCGAAATGAAATCCTCCGGACCCGCCGCGCCCGAGCCGCCGCCGCCTCACTATTAAGAGGCTATTGGAAAACTTTGAAACCTCATCCTGAGGAGCCGTTTCGTCAGAAACGGCGTCTCGAAGGGTGAGGTTTCGAGGAAAAGTCCTCAATCCTTCGAGACGGCGCTTCGCGCCTCCTCAGGATGAGGACTTTACAAGCGGCCGTTCAGTCACCGTACCGTCATCCGCAGACGCCCCAACACCGGCGCCCAAGACCAACACGCGGGAATCCGTTGGTATTTTCAAAGCGGCTATGTATGGTCCCTCCGCAGCATGGGAGGACAATGCATGCGTAAAACCGTACTACTGACCGCCGCAGCCGTGACGCTGCTGGCGATGCCGGCATCGGCAGACGATCTCAAGATTGCGCTGATCTACGGCAAGACCGGCCCCCTCGAAGCCTATGCCAAGCAGACCGAAACCGGCCTGCGCATGGGTCTCGAATACGCCACCAAGAACACCATGACCGTGGATGGCCGCAAGATCGTCCTCATCACCAAGGACGATCAGGGCAAGCCCGACCTCGCCAAGGCGGCGCTGGCGGAAGCCTATCAGGACGACAAGGTCGATCTCGCCATCGGCACCACCGCCTCCGGCGCGGCGCTCGCCATGCTGCCGGTCGCCGAGGAAAACAAGAAGGTGCTGATCGTCGAGCCGGCTGTCGCCGACGCCATCACCGGCGAGAAGTGGAATCGCTACATCTTCCGCACCGGCCGCAACTCGTCGCAGGACGCGATTTCCAACGCGGTCGCCATCGGCAAGCAGGGCGTCACCGTCGCCACCCTCGGGCAGGACAACGCCTTCGGCAAGGACGGCGTGGCCGCGTTCAAGGACGCGCTCGCCAAGACCGGCGCCACCCTCGCCGCCGAAGAATATGTCCCCGCCGCAACCACCGACTTCACCGCGGCCGGCCAGCGCCTGTTCGATGCGCTGAAGGACAAGCCGGGCCGCAAGATCATCTGGGTGATCTGGGCCGGCGGCGGAGATCCGCTGACCAAGCTGCAGGACATGGACCCGAAGCGCTACAGCATCGAACTGTCGAGCGGCGGCAACATCCTGCCTGCGCTGGCGGCCTACAAGCGCCTGCCGGGCCTTGAGGGCGCGACCTATTACTACTACGCGATCCCGAAAAACCCGATCAACGAGTGGTTCGTCGCCGAGCACCAGAAGCGCTTCAACGCGCCGCCGGACTTCTTCACCGCGGGCGGTTTCGCGGCGGCCATGGCGGCTGTGACCGCCGTGCAGAAGGCGAAGTCCACCGACACCGAGAAGCTGATCGCGGCGATGGAAGGCATGGAGTTCGACACGCCGAAGGGCAAGATGGTGTTCCGCAAGGAAGATCATCAGGCGCTGCAGAGCATGTATCACTTCAAGGTCAAGGTCGATCCGAACCTGGCCTGGGCCGATAACGAACTGGTCCGCGAACTCAAGATCGAGGACATGCAGATCCCGATCAAGAACAAGCGGTAACAAGCACTGCATGACCGACGCGTGTCCCGGACGCGACGCGGCATCCTTCATGCCGCTTCGCAGAGCCGGGACCGCTACAGGTTCGGAGTTTGTGAAGGCCCCGGCTCAGCATCGCACCGCTTCGCGCTGCGCTGCGTCCGGGGCCCGCTCCTAACATCATATTGAAGCAAATCATGCCCCTCACCCTCGAGACCCGCGACCTGACCATCCGTTTCGGCGGCCATGTCGCCGTCAACAAAGTGAGTTGCACGTTCCGTCCCGGCGAACTGACAGCCATCGTTGGCCCGAACGGCGCGGGCAAGACCACCTATTTCAACCTGATCTCCGGACAGTTGCGCCCGACCGGCGGCAACGTGCTGCTCGCGGGCGAGGACATCACCCGCCTCTCCGCGCCGCTGCGCACCCGCAAGGGCCTCGGCCGCGCCTTCCAGCTGACAAACCTGTTTCCGAACCTGAGCGTCGAGGAAAACGTCCGCCTCGCCGTGCAGGCGGCATCCGGCGTGCATTACGAGATGCTGCGCCCGTGGATGAAGCGCCGCGACCTGATCGAACGCGCCGACGCCATTCTCGACGCCATCGCGCTCGGCAACCGCCGCGCGGTTGCAGCCTCGACCCTTTCCCATGGCGACCAGCGCAAGCTCGAAGTCGCGCTGATGATGGCGCTGGAGCCCAAGGTCTTCATGTTCGACGAACCGACCGCAGGCATGAGCGTCGATGAGGTGCCCGTCGTGCTCGACCTGATCGCGCGGCTGAAGCAGGATCCGAGCAAGATCATTCTTTTGGTCGAACACAAGATGGACGTGGTGCGCTCGCTCGCCGACCGCATCATCGTTCTGCACAACGGACAGTTGGTCGCCGACGGCAAGCCCGCCGAAGTGATTGCCTCGCCCATCGTGCAGGAGGCTTATCTCGGCATCGCGCCCGGAAAGAGCGCAGCATGATATATCCGAGGCAATTTCGATCCGTGCCCCGGACGCAGCGCAGCGTGCAACGGTGCGCTGCTGAGCCGGGGCCGTTGCACATGCGGCGTTTGGAAAGGTCCCGGTTCTGCGAAGCAACGCTCGCGCGTTGCATCGCGCCCGGGACACTGGCAGGACGCACCGCATGACCGACATGCTCACCCTCAACGGCGTGCACACCCACATCGCGCAGTATCACATCCTGCATGGCGTCGATGTCACCGTGCCGGAAGGCCAGATCACCATGCTGCTCGGCCGCAACGGCGCGGGCAAGACCACGACGCTGCGCACCATCATGGGTCTCACGCCGCCCTCCTCCGGCGAGATCACGCTGGCGGGCAAGCGCATCGACAAAAAACTCACGCCGGATATCGCAACGCTCGGCGTCGGTTATGTGCCCGAGACCATGGCGGTGTTTTCCGATCTGACGGTGAAGGAGAACCTGATCCTCGCCGCGCGCGAAGGCGAGATGGACGATGCGCGCCTGCAATGGATCTTCGGCTTTTTCCCCGCGCTGAAACGCTTCTGGCTGTCGCGCGCGGGCTCGCTCTCCGGCGGACAGAAACAGATGTTGTCCATTGCCCGCGCCATCATCGAGCCGCGCAAGCTCCTGCTGATCGACGAGCCGACCAAGGGCCTCGCGCCCGCCATCGTGGTCAACCTGATCGCCTGCCTCGCCGAGGTGAAGAAGCGCGGCGCGACCATTCTTCTGGTCGAACAGAACTTCCGCGTGGCGCAGGAACTCGGCGACAACGTGCTGGTGATGGACAACGGGAAAATCGTACATCGCGGCGCGATGGCCGATCTCGCCAAGGACACGCCCTTGCAGGAAAAGCTGCTCGGCCTCAGCCTGGAGGCGCATCAATGAGGACACCCGCGAGCCTTTCTCCGTCATTGCGAGCGAAGCGAAGCAATCCAGAATTGCAAGCGAGAAGGCTGGATTACTTTATTTCAAGCGATATCTCCTCGCCCCGGACGCAGCGCGGCATGCAATGCCGCACTGCTGAGCCGGGGCCGTTACGAATACCATATCAGTTGCGGTCCCGGTTCTGCGAAGCAACGCTGGCGCGTTGCATCGCGCCCGGGACACGGACCTTTCTTGTAATGGATTTGCCCGAACAAGGCTGGATTGCTTCGTCGCAAGCGCTCCTCGCAATGACGGAGCGATAGACATGTCCGTACAAACCGATACCGCCTCCGAGCCCCTCCCGCAGACCAAGCGCGACGTCATCCCGCTGCTGCTGCCGGTCGTGCTCGCGCTCGTCACGATCCCGCTGATCGGCTCGGCCTCCACATGGGTGACGCTGACGGTGGCGAGCCTTGCCATGGGCATGATGATCTTCATCATGGCCTCGGGCCTGACACTGGTATTCGGCCTGATGGACGTCCTGAATTTCGGCCACGGCGCGTTCATCGCCGTCGGCGCTTATGTGGCGACGCTCGTGCTTGGCCCCATGATCGGCTATGTGCAGGCGGATTCGCTGTGGCTCAATCTCGCCGCGCTCGCGCCTGCGGCGCTGCTGGCGATGGCGGTGTCCGGCGCGCTCGGCCTCGTGTTCGAGCGCGTGCTGATCCTCCCGGTCTACGGCAATCACCTCAAGCAGATCCTGATCACCATGGGCGGGCTGATCGTCACCGAACAGACGCTCTATGCGCTGTGGGGACCGGCGCGGATGCCGCTGCCGCTGCCGACATCGCTGCGCGGCTCTTTCATTTTCGGCGACATCGCGATCGCCAAATATCGCGTGCTTGCCATGCTGGTCGGCCTTGTCGTGTTCGGCCTCGTGCTGCTGGTGCTGAACCGCACCAAGATCGGCCTGCTGATCCGCGCGGGCGTCGAAAACCGCGAGATGGTCGAGGCGCTGGGCTACAAGATCAAGCGCCTGTTCCTCGGCGTGTTCATGGTTGGCTCCGCGCTGGCCGGGCTCGGCGGCATCATGTGGGCGCTTTATCGCGAGGAAGTTCACGCATCCATCGGCGGCGAACTGACGGTGCTGATCTTCATTGTCATCATCATCGGCGGCCTCGGCTCCATCGGAGGCTGCTTCATCGGCGCCATTCTGGTGGCCATGGTCGCGAACTATGGCGGCTTCCTGGTGCCGAAGCTGGCGCTGATCTCGAACATCCTGCTGATGGTCGCGATCCTGATGTGGCGGCCGCGCGGTCTCTATCCGGTGACAAATCGATGATGATCCTTTCCGGCGATCCGCCGCGCAGCCGCATTCTCAGCCTTCTGCTTATCCTCATCGTGGCGGCGCTGGCGCTTGCCCCGTTCCTGTTTCCCGGCGCGAAGGCGATGAACGTCGCCACCAAGATCTGCATCTTCGCGGCACTGGTCGCATCCTACGATCTGCTGCTCGGGTACACCGGCACGGTGTCGTTCGCGCATACGATGTTCTATGGCATCGGCAGCTACGCCATCGCCATCGCGCTCTACGCGATGGGGCCGACATGGAGCGCCGTCGCCACCGGCATCGTCGTTGGCCTGCCGCTCGCCGCGCTGCTGGCGCTGTGCATCGGCCTGTTCTCGCTACGCGTGCAGGCGATCTTCTTTGCGATGATCACACTCGCGGTGGCGTCGGCTTTTCTCGTGCTGGCCTCGCAGCTGTCATGGCTCACCGGCGGCGACGACGGCCGCAGCTTCCAATTGCCCGACCTGCTGCGTCCCGGCACGGTGCTGATCTCGAAGACCCTCTTCGGCTTTGAGATCAACGGCCGCACGCTCACCTATTACATCGTGTTCATCGCATCCGCCGCGATGATCCTCACCCTGCTGCGCGTGGTGAATTCGCCGTTCGGCCGCGTGCTGCAGGCCGTGCGCGAAAACCGGTTTCGCGCCGAGGCGCTCGGCTATCGCACCGTGTTTCACCTGACATGGGCGAACTGCATCGCCGCACTGGTCGCCGCCGCCGCGGGCATGCTCAACGCGCTGTGGCTGCGCTATGCGGGACCGGAAACCTCGCTCTCCTTCACCATCATGGTGGACATTCTTCTGATGGTGGTGATCGGCGGCATGGGCACGATGTATGGCGCGGTGATCGGCGCAACCATGTTCATCCTGGCGGAGAACTATCTGCAGTCGCTGATGGGCATGGCCTCGAAGGCCACCGCCAGCGCGGGCATTCCGCTGCTGCCGAACCTGTTGCATCCCGACCGCTGGCTGCTGTGGCTCGGGCTTCTCTTCATCGCCAGCGTGTATTTCTTCCCGACCGGCGTGGTCGGCAAGCTGCGCGGGAAAAAGGGGTAACCCGGCCGCACCCTGAATCGTCATGGCCGGGCTTGTCCCGGTGATCCCGACTGGTTGAACACAGTGCCCTGAGAATCGGGATGCCCGGGACAGGCCCGGGCATGACGAAACACCAACCCGACGGCGTGCTGGAGTCAGCGCGCCGGATCCGGATAGACCAACGCACGCCAGCCGGAGCGGTCGAACGGCTTCCATTCGCCTTCCGCCTGCGCGAGGCGCTCGGCCACCGCATAGACGATCGCCGGATGATGGCCCATGCCGCAGTGGCTCGCGCCCTGCACTTCGATGTTCTCCGCATAGGATGACGGCTGCTCGATGCAGCTCTGCCACGCGCAGATGCCGTCGGTGCGGCTGAAGATGGCGGTGGTCGGCACCGGCGGCGTCTTCGCCATTTCACCGCCGAATGTCTCGTCGTGCTGATCGGCGCGCTGTCCACTCACAGTCTCATAAGTGCGCCACGCATTGGTCGCGCGCGGATGACCGGCGAACGGACTGCCGAGTGTGATCACCGTGCGCACGCGTTCCGGCATCATCTTCGCGAGTTGACGCGCATAGATTCCGCCGAGGCTCCATCCGCCAAGACTGACCTTGCGTCCGTGAGTCTCGTTCAGCTCCTGCACGAGATTGATCATCGCATCCTGCACGCCCGCGCGCGGACCGAAATTGCGGCCGAGGCCCCAGCCGCTCACCGCATAACCGCGGCTCTTGAGAAACGTGCGCAGCGGACGCGTCGCCGTATCGCTGGTGATCAGGCCCGGCAGCACCAGCACCGGATGGCCGTCACCGCGCGGCGCGAGGCTGAGCAGCGGCAGTGCGCCGAGGAACGCGCCGAATTCGTTGATGGCGCGCGCTTCCAGCATCATCAAAAGTCTGGAGGGCGGATTGAGCGTGTGAGTGGCAGCGGACATCAAAATTCCTTTTTGCAGATTGCGCTCAAAATTGCGGAAGAGCCTCGTTCATCCAGCAAACCAGCAGGCAAATCGTCGCACGGGATCACATTGCAACGCATCATATCGGGGATTGTTCAATGTTCGCGCCGGATTCGCAATCCCACCATTTCAAAACGCAGTCGGTCACCGTCCCGCCCCGGTTTCGCCCTTTGGATTCCTGAGCAATTTCAAAGGGCCTTTATCAGCACTTCCGCGGTGTGAAGCGCCAATCCTGCAAGCCCGCCGATCAGCGCGCCGTTGAAACGGATGTATTGCAGGTCCTTGCCGATATTGATCTCGATCAGGTTGATAAGCTGGTTCATATTCCACGATTTCACCTGATCGGAGATGAAGCGCGACACACCGCTCTTCTGATCGGCGATGAAACTGCGCAGCACGACAACGATGCCCGTGTTGATCTCGGCGCGCATGTCGGCATCGCCGGCGAGTTGCGTGCCGGCTTCAACGAAGACCTTGGTCAGATGCTGTTGCAGCACAGTGCTCTCGCCGCTGGCGTTGCGCGCGATGAAGGTCGTGACATTGGCCCACAGATCGCGTGCGAGCGCGGCAAGCTCCGGCCGCGCCAGGAGATCGCGCTTCAGTCCGTCGAGCCGGTCGGCATAGGCCTTGTCGTTCGCAAGCTTGTCGGGCAGCGCCAGCAGGATGCGATCGACTTCATCGCGGAACGGATGGTTCGGATCGGTCCTTACCTCTTCAAAGAACGAGGTCGCGGATGCGGCGATCTTGTTGAGCAGAAATTTATCGGCGCGATAGAGCTTCAGCAACGTCGGCAGTTCGTCGCGGATCTTCTCGCGCAGCAGCGCCAGCGTCTCCGGCTTGTTCAGCGTCTCATGCAGCGCCAGCAACAGATCATCGAGCATGCCGCGATGACGGCCTTCAGCGATGAAGCCTTTCAGCGTGCCCGCCGCCAGCGGCGCGAGATCGACGCTCTGCAACTGCGTGACGATGCGGCGGGTGACAAATGTCTTCAGGCCTGATGTCTCGGCGGCAGTCAGCGCTTCCGGCAACAGCCGCAACACGAAACGCGAAAGGTCCGTGCTTTTCTTGGAGTCCTTGAGCCAGTCAGAAATGAAGGACGCGAAATCGACTTCGCGCAGCTTCGCCTCCACCGGCAAAGGGCTTAAAAAATGGACTTCTATGAATTCGCCGAGCTTGTCGGCGATGCGGTGCTGGTTCTGCTGGATGATCGCGGTGTGCGGGATCGGCAGACCCAGCGGATGCCGGAACAGCGCGACCACGGCATACCAGTCCGCGAGGCCGCCGATGGTCGCGGCTTCCGCGAAGGCCGCAAGGAATCCGAATCCCGGATGCACGCGCTCCATCACCTTCGCGATGATGAGCACGACGACGCAGCCACCGAGCACCAGCGTCGCCAGCAATTTGATCCGGCGCAGTTCAGCGGCGCGCGCGATATCGCCCGCGTCCGCAACCAGCACGAATTTTTCGTTGGTGACCATGCATGCCCTCGATGACCCGAGATTGCACCGCGAACCTCACCTTCGTCAAAGGTGACGGCAAAAAGAAAGCCCGCACGAAGCGGGCTTTCCATGATCGGATTATCGCGACAGGTTTTAGGCGGTCTTGGTGGCCGCCACGACCTTGGCGAAGTTGTCCTGCGCGGTCTTGGCGCTGTCAGCGATCAGCTTGCTGAAGTATTCGGAGGTCGCCTTGGCGCGGGCAACGACGACTTCACCCTGCGCGCGAACGAGGTCGCTCTGAATGGTAACGGCTTCGCTCAGCGACTTGGCCGAAGCGAGCTTGTCGATGCCGGCGAACAGCGCCTGCGCGTCTTCGTAAACGGCCTGCTGGATGTTGCGGCTGATCTTCGCGCTCTCGCTGACCGAACCAGCGACGGCGTTCTCGATCACCGAGGTCACCTTTTCCGAACCGGTGTGGATGTCGGCGGCACGGTCCTTCGCGGTGCCGGCGGCCTTCTTCACGAAGTCACGCGCAGCTTCCGGAACTTCCACATTCGGGAAATTCTTGAGCGCGTCGGTGACGGGCGCGAAGGCGTTCTTCACGGTGTTCAGCACGGATTCGGTGTTGAAAGAATTGGTCATGGTCGTCTCCATCCTCAGGGTTTGAGCTAATGGCTCACCCCGTCCGGAATGGCCCGGGGCCCGATGGTTATGGCAGAGGTTTATGTGCATTGCAACATCGATATTGCAATGCATCATCACGAGACTGTGATATTAAAATCAAAGTAAATTCAGATGCTTATCCAACAGCTTCCGGCAAACCATAGGCCTCAAGCTGGGCCCGGACCTTGCCGACATCATGCCCGAGAACGACAATGTCATGCTTGTTTCCGGCGAGGTCCCTGACCTGATCCCGGAGCAACGCCTCGGCCTTGAACCCGAGACTCTCGAACAGCGCGATGGCCCCGGTCTGGTCCACCGTCATCTGGGCGATGATCTTTTCCAGCCCTTGCTCCAATGCCAGCGCGAAGGTCTCCTGCGACAGCGCCCGGCCGACGCCCTGCCCGCGAACATCCCTGGAAACCACCATGCGGATTTCGCCGACATGCGGCGACCATGACAAAAGATCGCGGACGATGGTGCCGCAGCCCACCACCGTGTCGCCCTTCCATGCCAGCAGGCTTGTCATCCCGCCGCGCTCGATCTCCTTGATCCAGGCGCTGAGCACTTTCGGCTGGCTGATGTTGCGTGGAATGAACAGCAGGTCATGCACCGGCAGCTTCTGCGCGAAGGCCAGCACCGCCGCCTCGTCCGCAGCCGTCATGTGGCGAAATTCGATCTCGCCGCCTTCGGTGCGCACGCGGCGCGGATAGGAACGTGCTTCGGTCGTGTTCATGTCGATCGCTCGCTTAACCAGGAATCGAGTTTGGGCCACAGGCGCTTGATGGCGTTGGCGCCGGCCACAAGGCTGACGTGGCCGCCCTTGAGAATGACTTCGGTCTTGTCGGTCGAACCGATCTTCGCAATCAGGTGCTTTGCCGCGTCATAGGGTACGATATGATCGTGCTCGGCGACTGCATGCAGCAATGGCACCTTAATCTTCGACAGATCAGCCGCATGGCCGCCGACACTCATGGTGTCGTTAAAGAGCTTGTTATCCCACATCAGATCCTTGGTGATGGTGCGGAAATATTCGCCCGCCAGCGGCAGCGTATCTTGCGCCCAGCGATCGAACATCCGGAAAGACTTCACATACTCGTCGTTCCAAATGTTTTCCCAAAGCTGGATCTGACTGACCGCGCGTGACGCGGGGCGCAGCATCTCAAACGACGACAGGATCATTTCCGGCGGCACATTGCCGACGCTGTCCACCAGCCGGTCCACATCGAAATAACGCCGGTCCGAGAAATTCTGGAACAGCTTCATCTCGCGAAAATCGATCGGCGTGGTAAAGCAGACGAGGTTCTTCATCGGCCCGTCGGGAAAGATCGATCCATAGAGCAACGACAGCACGCCGCCGAAACAATAGCCGATCACATTGACATCGGCTTCGCCCGAATCCTCCTGCACCTTGCGGATGCAATCGGGAATGAAGCCGAGCACGTAGTCTTCCATGCGCAGCGACTTCTCGTCCGGCCGCGGCGCGGTCCAGTCGAGCATGTAAACATCGAAACCCTTCTTGAGCAGAAATTCGATGAAACTCTGTCCCGGCACCAGATCGAGGATGTAGCCGCGGTTGGTCGTCGCCATCACGATCAGCAGCGGGATGCGATAGATCTCATCCGCCTGCGGCCGATAGTGATAGAGGTTCATCGTTCCCTTGGAGAGAATGATGTCCTTGGGCGTTGATCCCAGCGCAGGTCCGGACGACGCGAAATACTCCACGCCCTTGATGCTGCGCTGGATCGCACGTTGCACTTCGGACTGGATGCGCTCGCCGACCGCAGCTAAGTCGGGCAAGGCGCTGGCACTCGTCGGAGCATTCATGCAGAGCCTCCGCCTCCGGTTGCCGATGGCGGCTGTTTGGTGCGCGGCGGCTTCGGTGTCGACAGCCCATTGTCCTGCGCATCGCCATGGACGCGATTCAGCAGCGCCTTGATCTCGTTGAGCTGTCCTTCGATCGCATTCAGCCGCTCGCCGAAACTGACCATCTGCGCCCGGCTGGGCAGATTCATCGCGACAAGATAACGCTCCATCAGATCGCCGACGGTCTTCTGTGCGCCGACGGATGCACCCGTGAGCTGATGGGTCACGCGGCTGAACTGCTCGGTCCCCATGACCTGTGTGGCCATGGCGTTGAAGCCCTTCTCCATTTCGGCAAGCATGGTGTGCCAGACCTGTACGGGGTCATTGGCCTTGTCAGACATCGGCGCCCTCCGGAAGCATTGCGCAGGGTCTTTTTTGCCCCGTCGTTTTTCAGCATTCCATACCGTTGCGGGACCGGGGTCAACCAACCGGTGCTTTAAAACCGGCCATCACGCCGCACCCGCCTTCTGCCCGAGGAAAAAGCGTGCCATAAAATTTCGGGTTTATTGATTTCAGGGACCGCCGCCGTGGACGCACTTGCACACCAGCCGCCGCAGATGGCGAAGGCCAACGGGATCGAGCTTTGCTACGAGGTCTTCGGCGCGCCGGACGCCGAGCCGTTATTCCTGATCATGGGCCTCGGCGCCCAGATGATTCTCTGGGACGACGAATTCTGCCGCGACCTTGCCGCGCGCGGCTTCCGGGTGATCCGCTTCGACAATCGCGACATCGGCCACTCGACCAAGATGACCGGCGGCAAACCTCTGCGGCCGATGGAACTGTTGAAGCTCCGCATTTTCAAGATCGCGCCGGAAGCGCCCTATAAGCTATGGGACATGGCCGACGACGCCGTCGGGCTGATGGATGCGCTCGGCATCAAGGCGGCGCACATCGTCGGCGCGTCCATGGGCGGCATGATCGCGCAGGAGATCGCGATGCGGCATCCGGATCGCATTCTGTCGCTCACCTCGATCATGTCCACCACCGGAAATCCGCGGTTGCCGCAGCCGACGCCGGAAGCCTCCGCCATGCTGCTCGCGCCGCCGCCGAAAACGAAGGAGGAGTTTCTCGACCGTTTCGCCAAGACCTGGAAACTGCTGCGTGGCGGAAGCTTTCCACTGGATGAAGCGAAAGATTCCGAGCGCGCGGAACGCATCTATGCGCGCGGGCTCAATCCTGCCGGAGTCGGACGGCAGTTACGCGCCATTCTTGCCTCGGGCGATCGCAGGGAGCGGCTTCGGAGCGTGAAGACGCCCACGCTGGTGATTCACGGCACCGTCGATCCGCTGGTGCGGCCCGAGGGCGGCAAGGACACGGCCGCTTCGATCCCCGGTGCCAAACTGCTGCTGATCGAAGGCATGGGCCACGCCATTCCGATCCCGATGTGGCCTACGATCATCGGCGCGATCGCGGATCACGCGCATACAGCAGCCAGGCGCTAGAAGGCTTTAGCTTCCCGCCCACACATCGAGCACGTAGCGGTTCTGCGTGCCCATGGTGTCGATCCAGCCCGCGGCCGATGTCTCGTCCGCGCCCGTGCGCTCGCGATAGATCGATATCAGCGCCCGCTTGACGTCCGGCTCCATCTTGCCACCATCGCCGCAGACATAGATGATCGCGCCAGCCTCGATCAGCGACCAGACCCGATCCTTCTGCGCCGTGACCAGATCCTGCACATACTGCTTCGGCGTATCGGCGCGCGAGAAGGCCACATGCAGTTCCGTGATGCCCTGATCGGCAAAGCCCTTCAGTTCATCGGCATAGATAAAATCCTGATCGGGATGACGGCAGCCAAAGAACAGCATCGATGCGCCGAGCGCCTGCCCCTTGGCCTTCATCGCCGCCCGCTCCTGCAGGAAGCCGCGGAACGGCGCGAGGCCCGTGCCCGGTCCGATCATGATGATCGGTTTTGAAGGATCGTCGGGCAGCCGGAATCCCGCCTTGGTCTCGCGCACGATCGCATGGACCGTGTCTCCCGCACGGCGGCCGGCCAGATAGTTGGAACTGACGCCCTTGTAGATTCCGCGCCCCGAATGCGCTGCACCTTCCACGACGCCGACCGTGACGCTACACTTCGATGCACCGGCCACCGCAGGTGAAGACGAGATCGAATAGTAGCGCGGCGACAATAGCGAAAGCATTTCCAGATAGGTGTGGAACGGCAGTTCGCAGGCCGGATATTCCTCGAGCAGGTTGTAGACCGATTTGCGCTTGGCGAGAATCTCCGAGCGATAGAGCTCGCTCGAAGCTGCGTCGTCGCCTGTCAGCGCTTCCAGTTTCGGCCTGGTCATCGGGCAGCGGGTATGCTCCGACATGATCTGGATCTGCTTACGGGTTGCGACCTGCTGCAACTCCACAAACTCCGTCAGCAGACGACCGACCGAGACCGCATTGTCGACGGGAAGCTGCGCCCGGCGGCCGGTGGCGACGTGCAGTTTGACCTGATCGGCGGGCAGGAAACCGAAGCGCCGCGCCACCGCATCCACCAGAACGGGATCGTTGCGCGGAACGACGCTGAGATGATCGCCGACGCGATAGGTAACATTCTCGGGTAATTCCACTTCGATATGCCGTGTCGAGCGCGACGACGGATTGGCACCCGCTTTATTCTGCAATTCCTCGTTGAGCAAAATCTTGACCGGCACCGCGCCGCCGGAGACGGCTACCGTGTTGGCGACGCTCTGCGCCACTGGCTCGACCTTGTAGAGCGGCTCGTCATTGGCCTGACGGCTGAAGCCGGTATCGACGCCGAACTCCTGCACGGCAATCTCGCGCAGCGACGCGAACCACTTCTCGAACTGGCCATCGAGATCATCGCGGGCATCGCCCTCCCCGCGCACGACAGCGGCTTTTGCGCCATGGGCCGCAAGCCGCTCATCGATCAGGCGCGGAATGGATTGATAGGTCGCGAGCCAGTCGCTATTGCCGCATCCGAACACCGCATAGCGGACGCCGTCGAAGGCATCCTTCGGCAGGTCGCCACTCAACCATTTGACGAACTGCGTCGCATTGTCCGGCGGCGCGCCGTTGTAGGATGCACAGAAGATCACGACGCCGCCCTGATCCTTCAGGTTGCCGACATAGTCATCCAGCGGCGCGAGCTTGGTGGCAAAGCCGTTGACCTCGGCAAGGTCTGCCACGCGATGCGCCAAATCTTCCGCTGTTCCGAGATTCGACCCGTAGAGAATGAGCAGCGGCGTGTTATGGCCGGGCCGCACACGCGCCGGCGCGGTTGCACCCGCGCTGTCCGCCACCGCAACACCGGGACGATTGGCCACGATGGTGCGATCCTTGTCGCTGCGCGCCTTCACCTTGATCTTGAAACCGTCCGGCTTGACCGTCAGCGTCTCCTTCAAATGCATCTGATAGCGGGTATGATCGATCAGTCTGAAGCGCTGCAGGATCATGCCAAGCGCGAGCGCGGCCTCATGCATCGCAAAGCCGCGGCCGATGCAGGCGCGCTGGCCATTGCCGAACGGCTTCCATGCATTCGACGGGCGCTTGGCCTCTGCCTCCCTGCTGAAATTATCCGGGTTGAAGACATCGGGATTCGGTCCCCACACCGACGGATCACGGTGCAGCGCCATCACCAGAACAGTGATGAACGTGCCTTTGCGCAGCTTGTACTTGCCGCCGATGGTCTCGTCCTTCAGCGGCGTCACGCCATACGCCGGCGCAGGCGGCCACATCCGCAGCGACTCTTTCAGGATCTGCGAAATGTAATGAAGCTGCGTCACCTGCTGGAAGGTCGGCTTGGCGTCGATGTCCGCGCCCAGCACGCGATCGACTTCCTCATACGCCTTCTTCAGCACCTCGGGATGCTTGAGCATCGCATAGATCGCGCAGGACAGCAGGCCGCTCGTGGTCTCGTGCCCCGCGATCAGGAACGTATTGATCTGATAGCGGATGTTGACGTCGTCAAGCTGCTCGCCGGTGACCTTGTCGACGCCGGTCATCATGGCGTTGAGCATGTCCTTGGTGCCGGACGCCTCCTCCGCATTCTTGCGGCGCTCGGCCACGATTTCGTCGACCATTCGGTTCATGAAGGCGACGTCGTCCGACAGGGTCGCGCGGCGGGCCCGCATGAACAGATTTTCGAGCGGAAGTCCGCGCGTCATCATGATGGTTTCGAGCGAACGCACCAGCGCGCCGACGAACGGATGATAGTCTTCGCGATAGAACGAATTGAACCGGTAATCGAAGCCGCACAGGCCGATGGTGTCGAGGGTCAGCGCCGTCATGTCGTGAACGACGTCGATCTCGTCATCGGCGTTCAGCCGTTCCCATTTCTTGACGAGTTGTTCGGCGATATCGACCATCATCGGATGGTAGGACTGCATCGCCCGGCCGCCGAATGGCGACAGCAGGATGTTGTGCGCCTTGCTCCAGTTCGGCTCGGTCGTGTCCGCCGTGAACAGGCCGTCGCCGCCGATGGCGCGGACCCGTCGCAGCGCGCCGCGCACCGCCTTGTCGAAGCGCTTCTCGTCGCTCAGTTCATTGACGAGATCGAAGCCGCCGACAATCACGATGGGCTGCCCCATCATGTCGAGCCAGAAGATCGGCCCCAGTTCCTTGCTCTTGCGCACAAGATCCTGCACCGGCGCGGCCGAATCCAGCGACAGCATGTTGCCGACCACCGGCTTCTTCGGCGGATGCGGAATCGGACTCAGCTTGTTCTGGGACGACATTGCTCAGGTATCTCCCCCACGTGGTCGCATCGTGTCCGGTTCTCCGGACTTTTCTTCGAAGCTACTGGTCCGGCGGATGTTTTGCAAAGACTTCCCTGCGGGGCTTCGTTAACCGAACCGCCGCCTGCGCCATTCAAGGATTTTGGCGCTGACCTCGTCCGGTTTCTCCTGCTGGGTCCAGTGGCCGCTGTCCCTGACCAGATACTTCTCAAGGTCCGGGACGATTGTCTCCATGCCATCGCATGCGGAAGGCGGAAGCACCGCATCGTTCTCCGCCATGATCATCAGCGACGGCACGCGGACGGTGTGGTCGATATCGGCGGAGCGTTCCCAGTTGCGGGTCATGTTGCGATACCAGTTAATCCCGCCGGTGAACCCCGAAGCCGTGAACGTGTCAACAAAGACCCTCATTTCCTCGGACGAGAGAATCTTTTCGCGCGGGTCGACCTTGGGATCGTATCCCGCGACCATCTGGGGAAACGCCATGTTCAGCTTCGGAGAAGCACCGAGACCCGCCGCCGGCGGTCCCTCCCCGGAGGCTGCGACAGGTTTCTTGATCGGCATCGGCCTGCGCATGAAGAAATCGAACGTCTTCTCCACATCCGCGGCGAAGATCTGATCGGGCTTATGCCCCGGCTGCTGGAACTGCACGATATAGAGATGATCGCCGTAGCGCTCGCGCAGGATCGCGATCGGGTCTCGCGCCGTGCGCGGCGTATGCGGCGTATTGACGCCGATCACACCCGCAACGCGATCAGGATAGCGCAGCGGCATCTGCCAGACGATGAAGCCGCCCCAGTCGTGGCCGACAAAGATCGCCTTGTCGATCTTCAGATGATCCAGCAGACCGATCAGGTCGGCGGTCAGGTTCTCGATGCTATAGGCTTCGATCGCCTCGGGCCGGTCCGTCGCGCCATAGCCGCGCTGATCCGGCGCGATCACGCGGATCCCCGCGTCGCTCAGCGTCTTGATCTGATGCCGCCACGAGAACGCAATCTCGGGCCAGCCGTGACACAGCACCAGCGGCGGCGTGTCTGATTTCGGCCCGGCTTCATAGAAGCCCATGCGGATGCCGTTGACCTCGGCATATTGAAGCGGCGGCATATCGATCATGGCAGATGTCATGCGTCAGCTTGCAGCGCTCGCGCGGCTTTCGGGCGGCGCATAGGCGGCTGCCAAAAGCTCGAACTCCTTCGGCAGCATCTCGGCCAGCTTCTCCACATGCGGGATGATGTTGGCGCCTGCGATGAACCCGAAATCGAGCTGGTCGCGATAGCTCTGCACGGTGATGTTGAGCGCAAGGCCATGGGTCGAGATCGAGACCGGGAAGATGTGCAACAACTCCGCGCCCACCGCGTAAAGCGTCTGGCGTGGACCCGGCACATTCGAGATCGTGACATTGGCAGCCGGTGGCAGCACATCCGACAGGTTCGAGCGGCTGTAGAGCAGCGCCAGCACCTGAATCAGCATCGGCGCGCCCAGCATCGAGATGTTGGAGATCGACGGCATCAAAGCGCGCATCGGATGCGACATCTCCTTGGATTTGGCGGACTGCGAAATGATCGCCTCAAGGCGCGCCCTGGGGTCCTCGACATCGCTCGCCAGCGAGCAGATCATTCCGAACACCTGATTGTTGGCGTCCGTGTTGCCTTCTTCGCGCAGCGAGATCGGCACCGCCGCCGTCAACGACCGGCTCGGCAGCCCCCCCTGCTCCAGCAGATAGCGGCGCAGTACGCCGCTCGACAGCGCCATCACCACATCGTTGAGCTTTCCGCCAGCCGCTTTCGCGAGAGCCTTGGCCTCCGGCAGGGACACCGACACACCGGCAAAGCTCCGCTCCGAGGAAATCGACTTGTTCAGCATCGTCGACGGCGAAACCATTTTTGCAATATTATCGCGCGATTTCGGGTCCGAAATCTTCGCCACCATGTCGCGCACGCTCTTTACCGTATCGGGCACATTGCCGAGCATCCGCATGCCGGCTTCGAGCTGATACATCGCATTGTCGAACAGGATCGAACCGAGATCGCTCTTGCCGCTGCGCGGCAGATCGAAACTCTTGGCCTTGGTGGCATCCAGCGGCTGGCGCCAGAGCTGCGAATAGGAATCCAGAATGTTGGTGGCGATATCGCGCGGCTCGTTGGCGGGCCTGTTGACCGCCGCGACCTTTGGGAATTCGCGCGGCACCGGCGTAATGTCATAAATCATGTTGGTCAGCGCCGCGCCCGCGCCGCCATCGATGCAGGCGTGGTGCATCTTGGAATACAGCCCGACCTCGTTGTTCGCCATGTTCTCGAACACGTAGAATTCCCACAGCGGACGCGCGCGATTGAGCAGCTTGGCGTGCATCCAGCCGACGGTCTGTTCCAGAATGACGCGATTCGCCGGGGCCGGAAGGCTGGCGCGGAAGATATGACGATTGATGTCGAACTGGTCGTCCTCGACCCAGCTCGGATTGTCGATATCGAGGGGCGCTTTCTCCAGACGGGCCTTAAGGATCGGCGCGACATGAATCCGGTCCGCGATCATCTTCTTGAAGTCTTCGAAGAAGTTGCCCTTGTAACCCTCGGGCAGCTTGAAGATCGCCATGCTTCCGACATGCATCGGCATCTCGGGCGTTTCTAGATAAAGAAACGACGCGTCCATCGAGGACAGCTTTTTGGCGTGACTCATACGATCCTCCCGTTTCACAGCCGCTGTCGCTCTTCGAGCGCTTCTTATCCGGCAGCAGTCTTTAATTACGCGCGCATTTTCTCCGGACGGGCATAGGCCAGCGTGAACGGACCGGACCGATCAAAAGGATGAAATTCGTTTTCCGGCTGCGCCAGCCGATCGGCGACCGCCCACAGCGCCGCAGGGTTCACGCCGATCCCGATGTGGCTCGCAAGCGTGATCTCGATGTTTTCAGCAGTGTCGGATTCATTCACCAGACACGTGCGCCAGTTCACGATTCCATCGGTGCGCGTATAGAGCGACGATGTCGGCACCGGCAGATCACCGGACAATGCCTGAATGTCCTTGAGGTCGGCATCCTCGATGCGCTCGCCGGAAGCCATTTCATAAACGCGCTTGGCATTGGTCGCCGTTACGTCGCCCGAGAACGGACTGCCCAGCGTCACGACGTAGCGCACCATGTCCGGCATGCGCAGAGCCAGATCGCGCGCGTAAATCCCGCCAAGGCTCCAGCCGACCAGACTGACCTTGCGGCCGGTTGTGGCGTGAACGCTCTGCAGCAGCTTGGCGAGCTTTTCGCGCATGCTGTAGACGCCGCCGAGGTTGCGGCCGAAGCCCCAGGGATGGGTGGAGAATCCGAGGACATCCAGATAACGCCGCAGGATCAGCGTGGACACGTCGCTCGCCAGCAAGCCCGGCAGGACGAGCACCGGATGGCCATCGCCCCGCGGCGCGGTCAGAAGCGCTGGCGACAACAGCAGCGTTGCGTTCAGTTCCAGAACGCCCCGCCCCTCAGCCAGAAACAGACCGAGATTGGGAGGCCGCAGGCGGCCCGTCGTGGCGGAAAAGCTCTCGTTGATCATCATCGCGCCTCCGGACCCGTCTCCAAGACCTGATCAGTCTAGAAGCATGTCCGGTCCGCTGCCAATCGGCATTCGTAAGAAAAGGCGCGTCCACACCGACGTCGTAAATTTTATTGCTCTGCACCATCATCCAGAACATGCTGGGCCCGGGATTCACGATGTGACCTTGTGCCGCCTATGGCCGGGCACATTGTTTTCGTCCAACGGCTTTCATCCAGTTGCGCTAGCCTGTCATGACGATAGACCGGGATACTGCATGAGCACCTATCGCCTCGAACATCTGTTTGCGCCGCGCTCGATCGCCCTTGTCGGCGGAAGTCCGAAGCCCGCATCGGTCGGCGGCACGACCTTGCGGAACCTGCTGGCCGGAGGCTTTGGCGGGCCGATCCATGTGGTCAATCCGAAGCATTCCGAAATCGAAGGCATCAAGACGCTCCGCGACCTCAAGGACATTCCCGAGCCGCCCGACCTCACAATCATTTCGACGCCGCCGTCGCTGATCGAAGGGATCGTCAAGACCGCCGGAAAACGTGGACACCGTGCCGCGATGGTGCTGTCCGGAGGGCTCGGCCTCGGCACCGGCTCCTACACCGAAGCCATCGCCCGGGCTGCGCGAAGCACCGGCCTGCGGCTGATCGGCCCATCGCTCGGCGTTCTCATTCCGCGTATCAAATTGAATGCCAGCTTCGGATCGCCGCTACCGCAAAAGGGCGACCTCGCGCTGATCTCGCAATCCGGCGCGATCTCGACTGCGCTTGCCGAATGGGCGGCGAACCGCAATGTCGGATTTTCCGCCATCGTCTCCACCAGCGAAAACCTCGACGTCGATTTTGCCGACCTGCTGGATTACTTCGCGCTCGATTCCGATACCCGCGCCATCCTGCTCTACATCGAGTCGATCAGCGACGTGCGCAAGTTCATGTCGGCGGCGCGGGCCGCCGCCCGCGTCAAGCCGGTGGTGGTCATCAAGTCCGGCCGCCACAGCCAGGGCGCTCGCGCGGCAGCGACGCATACCGGCGCGCTGGCGGGATCGGACGCCGTTTACGACGCCGCATTCCGCCGCGCCGGCTTGCTGCGCGTACTCGATCTGGATGAACTGTTCTCCGCCGCCGAAACGCTCGGGCACTTGCAATCGTCGCACGGCCACCGCCTTGCGATCATCACCAATGGCGGCGGCCTTGGTGTGCTTGCGGTGGATCGGCTGATCGATCTCGGCGGCGAACTGGCGGGAATTTCGGAAGACGTCAGGAAAAGCCTCGACAAGGTTCTGCCGGAGCGATGGTCGCACGCCAATCCGGTCGATATTCTCGGCGATGCCAATGGGGAGCGTTACGCGCAGGCCTGCGAACGCGTTCTTGGCGACACCGCCAACAACGCCGTGCTGATCATGAACGCGCCGAATACGCTGGCCTCCCCGCTCGAATCCGCAAAGTCCGTGGTCGCGGCGGTGAAGAAGCATCGGACCGAAACCTATTCGCGCAAGCCGGTCTTCACCGCCTGGGTCGGCGATGCGGGTCCCGCCGCTGCCGTGTTCGGCGAAGCCGGCATCCCGCATTTCCCGAGCGAAGCGGATGCCGTGCGTGGCTTCATGCATATCGTGCGCTATCGCGAAGGCCTTGATGTCGCGATGCAGACGCCGCCCAGCCTGCCGGAAGACTTTGCCCCCGACGTTGCCGCCGGCCGCGCGATCATCCAGAGCGCGCTGAAGGACAAACGTGGATGGCTCAATCCGATGGAGATCAACGAGCTGTTCGCGGCCTATGCGATTCCGATCGCGTCCGCCACGCTGGCGCGCGATGCGGATCAGGCGGCGCGCGCGGCGACGGCCCTGCTGGCATCCGGCAGCACCGTCGTCGTCAAGATCAGTTCGCCGGACATTCTCAACAAGTCCGATGTCGGCGGCGTGCGGCTGAACCTGACCAGCGAACGCGCGGTTCATGACGCCACCGAAGATATCCTGCAGCGGGCGCGCCAGATGCGGCCCCAGGCCCGTATCGACGGCGTAACCGTGCATCCGATGATCCTGCGTCCGCGTGCGCGCGAACTGATCGCAGGCCTCGCCGACGATCCGACGTTTGGACCGGTCGTAGTGTTCGGGCGCGGCGGTACGGCGGTGGAAGTCATCAACGACAAGGCGCTGGCGCTGCCGCCGCTCGACCTCAACCTTGCGCGCGACCTGATTGCCCGCACCCGCGTCTCGCGCATTCTCAAGAGCTATCGCGACGTTCCCGCGGCGGACGAAGGCGCGGTCGCGCTGCTTCTGGTCAAGATCGCGCAGATGGCGGCCGACCTGCCTGAAATCCGCGAGATCGACATCAACCCCCTGCTCGCCGACAAGGACGGCGTAATCGCAGTCGATGCGCAGGTGACTATCGCGCCGCTCAGCGAAACCATCCGTGGCTCAGGCCACTATCGGTTCGCCATTCGTCCTTATCCGAAGGAATGGGAGCGGCACGTCACGCTCAAGGACGGGCGCGGCATTTTCGTGCGGCCGGTGCGGCCCGAGGACGAGCACCTCTATCCTGAATTCTTCGCCCATGTCAGTCAGGACGATGTCCGCCTGCGGTTCTTCTCGGCGATGAAGGAGTTGACTCACCCGTTCATCGCGCGCCTGACGCAGCTTGACTACGCGCGCGCCATGGCCTTCATCGCCATCGAGGAAACCACCGGCCGGATGCTGGGCGTGGTCCGCCTTCACACCGATGCGGATTTCGCCAGCGCCGAATATGCCATTCTGATCCGCACCGATCTCAAGGGAATCGGCCTCGGCTCCATGCTGATGCGGATGATCATCGAATACGGCCGCACCGAGGGCGTGCGCGCCATTCGCGGTCAGGTGCTGAGCCGCAACACGGTGATGCTGGAGATGTGCCGTAACCTTGGTTTCGGGATTCGTCCGGACCCGGAGAATTCGGATATTTCGCTGGTTGTCCTGCCGCTCATCGCGCAGGACAAATAGCCAGGCCATAAAGGAAGACTATCATGGCAAGGATTGTAATATCGATGATCATCGCCATCGCGATCATCGGATGGGCATATTTTGGCGTGTTGGTGAAGTAGCAGGATCATTCCCGCGAACGCGGGAATCCAGTCGTCAAAGCCAAAGCAAGACCAAGGCTGGGTCCCCGCGTTCGCGGGGACGAGCGGCTAGAATTACGTCCTACGGCACCAGCACGGCGCGGCCGACCAGCTTGCCCTTCTTCAGATCGTTGAGCGCGTCATCGACCTTGGTCAGAGGCACCTTGGTCACAGGGATCGGCGCAATGTTCTTTTCGCGCACCAGATCGATCAACTCCTGTGTTTCATGCAGGCTGCCGACATAGCTTCCCTGAATGGTGATGGCCTTCATCGGAATCAGCGGCAATGCCCATGGCGCGCCGCCGCCGAACAGGCCGACCATCACCAGCTTGCCGCCCTTGGCCAGGCAGTCGAAACCGAGTTGCGCCGTTGCGGAGTTGCCGACCAGATCGATCGCGCCGCGGATCGGCCCTCCGGCCTTGGTCATGATCTGCTGCAAGGCGTCCGCGGCACCGCCGTCGACCGTTGCCAGCGCACCGGCCTTCTCCGCCGCCGCGCGCTTGGTGGCGTCGATATCCACCATGATCGCGCCCTTGCCGCCCATGGCTTTCAGAAGTGTCAGCGCCATGAGGCCGAGACCGCCCGCGCCGAAGATGACGATGGGCCGGTCGATGAAGGCTTCGACCTTCTTGATCGCGCTGTAGGTCGTCACGCCAGAACAGGCATAAGGCGCCGCTGTCACCGGATCGAGCCCGCGCAGGTCGAGCAGATAGCGCGGATGCGGGACCGTGATGTGGTCGGCATAACCGCCGTCGCAGAAAATGCCGATCGAGTTCGTCTTGACGATGCACATGTTTTCGTCGCCGGCCAGGCAAGTCTCGCATTTGCCGCAGCCCAGCCACGGATAGACCAGCCGGACATCGCCGACGGACACGCCCTTCACGTCAGGGCCGACCGCCACAACCTCACCGACCGTCTCATGTCCCATGGTCAGCGGCAGCGTCACGCCGCGGTCCTTCAATGACAGCGGCTTGCGACCGTGGCCGAGTTCATAACCGCCCTCCCAGATATGGAGATCGCTGTGGCAGACACCGGCGGCCTTGACCTTCAGCAACACCTGCGAGCCGGTCGGCTGCGGCGTCGTCATATCCACTTCCGTCAATGGACCATTGAATTCGGTGACCTTGAAGCTCTTCATCGCGTTTCCCGTTTCTTTTGCATCCGTCTGGTACGCAGATGCTGTTTCGGGGCGAAGTAGAGGCGAGCCGGGGCAGCCCTGTCAATACGGACGGCAGAACTTGCCAGCCCACGCCATCGCCAAATGAATCTTGGCCGGACGGCCCGGATGGACTACCCAAGTTCTCGCAGATGGAATGTTCCGCACTCCGTCCGCTACCGAAAGCAATCCTGATGACCGACCAGTTCGACTGGAATCTCGTCCGCTCTTTTCTCGCCATCACGCGCACGGGCAGCATGACGGCCGCGGCGAAGCGCCTGAAGATCGATTATTCGACGCTCAGCCGCCGCATCACCGCGCTCGAAACATCGCTCGGTGCCCAACTGTTCGACCGGCGCACCAGCGGCTCCTCCCTCACCGAGGCAGGTGAGCGGCTGCTGGTCATGGCCGAGCAGATGGACCAGCTCGCGACCTCCGCGACACAGTCGATCGGAAACACCAAGCTCGAAGCCGCCGGCGCGGTGCGCGTCGGCACGCCGGATGGTTTCGGCACCAAATTTCTGGCGGCCCGCCTTGGCGAGTTGAGCCAGCGGCATCCGGACCTCACCATCGAACTAGTCGCAATGCCGCGCGAATTCAGCCTGTCACGGCGTGAGGCCGATATCGCCATCAGTCTGGCGCAGCCGAGCGAAGGACGCCTGCACTCACGCAAGCTGACGGACTATGAACTCGGTCTCTATGCCTCGCAGCAATATGTGAGGGACAATCCGCCGATCACGACAACGGCAGATGTGCCATCGCACCGCTTCATTTCCTACATCGACGATCTGATCTATGCGCCCGAGCTGGAATACGCGCACTTCGTTTCGCCGGATCTGCAACCGGCGATCAAAAGCTCGAACCTCGTCGCTCAACTCCATTCAACAATCGCAGGCGCTGGCCTGTGCGTACTGCCCTGCTTCATCGCGCAGGCCGAGCCGACGCTGGTCCGCGTCCTGCCCTCGTTCCGCCTGATCCGGACATTCTGGCTGCTGCTGCACAGCGATCTTCGCAACACCGCGCGGGTACGCGTGACTGCCGATTTTATCGCCGAGCAGGTCAGCAAGGCTCAGGCGCTGTTTCTGCCCGAGCCATAAGATCTCAGCCCAATTGCCGCCCGGCCAGCTTCAATCGATGTTGTTGTTATAAAAATAACAACTGCCGGAGCACGGGTTCGGATCCGGTGGCTGCTGAACCTGATTGGTCTGGTTCGACTGCGACTTGTTCTTCACGACAGCATTGCCGCCGTCGAAGATCGAGAAATAACCCAGCGCGTCGGTACCCGGCGGCCGCGCGGGATCGGTCACGATGGTTTTGCCGAAGCCAAGGCGCGCCGCCATCTGATCGGTCGGCAGATCGCTGACGCCGCCGGTCTGGCCGGGGCCGCTGGTCAGCGCCGTCATGATCTTGTGAAGCATGAATTCAGGAACCGGGAACGGTTCAGGAATCGGATCGTTCGGCCCCGTCACCCATGTGATGTAGCCGGGCCGCACGATGACCGAACCGGTGTTGTTCTTGATGACCACCGATCCGACGTGACCAATGACCACTTCGCCCTTGGCTTGCGACAGCTTGGGATCGGAGCCGCCGAAGCCCGGCGGGATCGGATAGACCACCGTCGCCACGCCGCCGCGAATACCAAGCGTCGCCACAGGCGTGTTGACCGTCACGCCCGCCGTGTGGCTGATCTGGCCGCCGACAAAGCGCATCACGCCCTTGCTGACGGTCGCCACCATCTTGCCGGTGCCGGCATTGGGATCATACACGTATTCATCGATGACGATATTGCTGTTGCGGCCGACATTCATCGTCGACGCATCGGGGAACATGATCTGCGTTGATCCGGACGCGGAGGTCTGCACCCTCTCCTTGTAAATGACGTTGGTGCCGATGGTCAGCGTGCGTGATCCCGCGCCCGGCGGTGTGCCCGTCGCATCGCGATTAACCGCACCGACCCGGCCAGAGTTTTGCGCGGCGGCGGGGGATGCGCCGACGGCGGCAAGTGAAGCCAGCAACGAAGCAAGAACCAGATGATGACGTGTAATCATGCGATGGCCCTCAGAAACGCGCCGTCGGGCCGAACATCACGGAGACATTCTCCACGCGATAGTTCGGCAGCGATGAACTTGTATGGTCGTACTGGACGGCGGCAGATACGCCGAATGTCCGGTTGATCGGCGCGTTGAAGAGCGCCCCCACCGACCACTGGCCGTCGTTGCGTACCGTCAATGGATCGATGAACGGATTGGCGGCATCGAAGCGGGTTTCGATCCGGCGCACGAACGGCGCCACGCTCCAGTTGCGCGACATCCAGTCGAACGGAGGCGCGAATTCCAGCGTCAGCGCGGCTTCGATCGCCCACTGGTCATAGGACTGGAAGGCGAATGCCGAGTCGCCGCGCCGGAACAGGCCGCGCGCATCCAGCTTGATCCTCTGCGCGATCGCCCAGCTGCCGGACAGGCTGGACGTGTACCAGTCGCCGCTGTTGAAGCCTGAGACCGGAAGCGCTTCGTTGATCTTGAAATCCGCGCGCCGCCACTCGAATTCCGGCCCGAACGAGAACCGGTCGTTCACGGCATAGCGCAGCGAAACGCCGGCGCCGACTGTGGACAGATAAGTCGCGCCATCGAGCCAGGTGGTGCCGCCGACAACGAACGGCTTGATCGTCACGCCGGGCAATGCCTCCGGCGCCAGCGCCAGGCGCGGACCGAAGCTGACATCGACGAAGCCGACGTTCAACTCCGGAAAGCGCGACTGCGCGGTGAGGTAGCCCACGGCGCGGGTTTCGAGCGTATCGCCGCGCTGGTTCTGCAGATCGTAATCGTGGCTCAGTCCGGCGAGGCCGAACCAGTTGACGTCGCTCTTCTGCCGCGCGGTCGGCAGCAGCGCGAGGTCCTGTCCTCCGAGACGGAGAACGCCACCGCCCGGCGCGAAGCTCGCATTGCTCTGCGAGCGAATGCCGGTCTGCACGAATCCGGAAAACCGGCTCTGCTGAAGCTGCTTCTCGGTGTCGGGCAGATAGGTCTCGACACGTTCTTTCGTGATCGCATCGATGTCCGGGCTTGCAAGCGCCTCCTTGAAATAGCGCCGCGCCATTTCATAGGAGCCGAGGCGGAAATACAGCGCGCCGAGTTCATACTTCACGCGCGTGAGACGCGGATTGTAGAACAGAAGTCGCTCAAGCGCGCCGATCGCGGCTTCATAGTCGCTGTTTGCGGTCGCGACTTTCACAAAGGCAAACGTGATCTCGTGATTGGCGGGGTTGCGGACCATCTGTTGAAACAGCTGATCCTGTTCGCTCGCGCCCTGCGCGTGCGCTGCGTCGGCCTGGGCGATGAAGAGGACGGCGCATGCCGCCAGCAGCGAAGACGAGCGCGAAAATACCGCTCCTCCAAATGCGCGCGCGCGATGCGTGAAAATTCTCATCAACAAAACGCCCTGATCAAAATAACTATCGCTTCAAGAACCATAATACCCCCGCATATTCAACGTCGTGAAGCGTGAATCCGTGACTGAATTGCTACAGCTCCCAACAAACGTGCCCCGTTCCCGAGTGAGCGGAACATGCGTGCGCGCCTGCTGCATCAGCGAGAAAGGCAAGTCACACCGTTAACATTGGTCATCGCATGCCGCTGTTGCGTTCAAACGATTCAAAATTGATCGGCATTTTGTTTTTCCGCCCATCCGCACATGCCAGCGACGCTTAGCGCGGAGCATCCGGACGAAAAAGCCAAATCCCTTGCAGTTTTGGAGTGATCGGCACGGAGGCTAAACGACGGCCTATCCGCTCGCATCGTCTCACCGGAGGAGATGGCCTCTGCGGACGCGGGAAATCCGCCTTCAGGCCCGCTTGCCTGCGGCAGGGAATACCGGCATAAAGTTAATCGACCAATTAACAAGAAACAGACAGGGAGAAACTGCCGATGGCCGGACCGTCCCGCGCCCTTCCCAAACCGACGCCCGAAACCCAGCACTTCTGGGATGGTACTCGCGCAAACGAACTCCGCCTCCAGCGCTGCGACGATTGCTCGCACGTCTACTTTCCGCCGCGGCCGTTCTGCCCCTCCTGCGCCTCGCGCAAAGTCAGCGTGTTCAAGGCCAGCGGCAGGGGCAAGCTCTACAGCTATGTCATCAATCACCGTCCCGCCGCGCCGGGCTTCACGCCGCCTTACGCCATCGCCGTGGTCGAACTCGATGAAGGACCGCGGATGATGAGCAATATCCTCGATTGTCCGCAGACGCCCGAAGCGCTTGTGCTCGACATGCCGCTCGAAGTCGCGTTCGAGGCCATCGACGACAAGATCACCCTTCCCCAATTCCGTCCGGCGAAGGGATAATATCATGCGCAGAAATCAGGTAGCCGTGGTCGGCGCGGCGGAAACCACCAAGCTCGGCGTGATCCCGGATATGTCGCAGATCCAGCTTCATGCGGATGCGGCGCTGAACGCCATCGCGGATGCAGGACTGAAACTCTCGGACATCGATGGCGTCGCGACCGCGGTCGAAACGCCGCAACAGATTGCACACTATCTTGGCATCACGCCGACATGGGTGGACGGCACATCGGTCGGCGGATGCTCCTTCATGCTCCATGTCCGCCATGCCGCGGCGGCCATCGAGGCCGGACTTTGCAAGACCGTGCTGATCACGCACGCGGAAAGCGGCAAGTCGATGATCGGCAAGCTCCCGCGCTCGATTCCCGCCGACAGCCTGCAGGGCCAGTTCGAGGCGCCGTTCGGCGTATTCGGCCCGCCGAGCATGTTTCCGATTCCCGTGCTGCGCTTCATGAAGACCTACGGCATCACCCACGAGCAGCTCGCCATGGTCGCCGTGGTCCAGCGCGAATGGGCGGCGAAAAATCCGCGCGCCTCGATGAAAGACCCGATCACGGTCGAGGACGTTCTGAACTCGCGGATGATCGCCTACCCGTTTCGCCTCTTGCAGTGTTGCCTGGTCACCGATGGCGGCGGCGCGCTGATCCTCACCAGTGCCGACCGGGCCAAGGATTTCCCACGCAAGCCCGTCTACATTCTCGGTACCGGCGAAAGCGTCGAAACGCCGATGGTCAGCCAGATGGAGACCTTCAATTCGTCCCGCGCCTTCAAGGTCGCGGGGCCGACCGCTTTCCGCGAGGCCGGCATCACGCACAAGGACGTCGATCACCTGATGATCTACGACGCGTTCGCGCACCTGCCGCTTTACGGTCTCGGCGATCTCGGCTTCATGCCTCACGAGGAAACCGGCAGGTTCATCGCGGACGGCAACACCCGTCCCGGCGGCAAGCTACCGATGAACACCAATGGCGGCGGCCTCAGCTACATGCACTCGGGCATGTACGGCATGTATGCGCTTCAGGAGAGCGTGCGGCAGATGCGCGGCATCGCACCGGCACAGGTCCCGGACGCGAGAATTTCCGTCTGCCACGGCGTCGGCGGCATGTTCGCGGCATCGGGCACCATCATTTTCACCAACGAACGCTGACAGCGACAACAAGAAACAGGAGCGCTTGAGATGGCAAACAACAAATCCCTCGACGGCAAGGTCATCGTCGTCACCGGCGCGGGCCGCGGCATCGGCCGCGAAATCGCGCTGCTCGCCGCCGCGGAAGGCGCGAAGGTCGTGGTCAACGATCCGGGCGGCGCGTCGGACGGCTCCGGTTCCAGTGCCGCCCCTGCGGAGGAAGTCGTCGAGGAAATCAAGAAGCGCGGCGGCACGGCCGCAGCGAATTTCGAGTCGGTGGCGGAAGCCATTCCTGCCAGCAAGATCATCAAGCAGGCTGTCGACACCTACGGCCGGCTCGACGGCGTCGTGAACAACGCCGGCATTCTGCGCGACGCGATTTTCCATCGCATGAGCATCGATGCGTTCGAATCGGTCATCAAGGTTCACCTGATGGGCTCGTTCTACACCTCGCATGCCGCCGCGCGCGTCTTCCGCGAGCAGGAAAGCGGCAGCTTCGTCCACTTCACCTCCACCTCGGGTCTGATCGGCAATTTCGGCCAGGCGAATTACGCCGCCGCCAAGCTCGGCATCGTCGGCCTCTCCAAGTCGATCGCGCTCGATATGGAGCGCTTCAACGTGCGCTCGAACTGCATCTCGCCGTTCGCATGGAGCCGGATGATCGGCACGATCCCGACCGAAACCGAGGAAGAGAAAGCGCGCGTCGCCCGCATGCAGAAGATGAGCGCCGACAAGATCGCACCGGTGGTCGCCTTTCTGCTCAGCGACGCCGCCAAGGATGTGACCGGACAGATATTCGCCGTGCGCATGAACGAAATTTTCCTGATGGGTCAGTCGCGCCCGCTGCGCTCGATCCATCGCGGCGAAGGCTGGACGCCGCAGACCATCGCCGAGCACGGCATGCCCGCGCTGAAGCCGTCGTTCTACAAGCTCGATCGTTCGGCCGACATCTTCCCGTGGGATCCGGTCTGATTCTCTAAAGATCGAATGACCATCATCATCAATTCCGGCGGAGCAGAGCATTTTCGGCTCAGCACCGCCGGAGAAATCGCACTTGTCGTTTGTCCCAAACTGCCTCAGGCTGCGCGAAACAGATGAACGGGTGCGATTGCAATGTTTGCGAAATTCTGGTCCCAAGCTCGCCTGACCTTATGTGCAGCCATCATAGTCATTGCATCGCCTGCGATGGCCCAGAAACCGGCCCCTTCTGAAACCATCTTTCGAAATGTGCGCGTCCTTGACGCGCTGAAGGGCGAACTCGGCGCCGCCACCGATGTTGTGGTGCGCGGTAACAGGATCGCGGCCATCGGTCCCTCAGCCAAGGCCGCTCCGGGAGCGAAGGTTATCGACGGCAAGGGCCGCACCCTGATGCCCGGCCTGATCGACGTTCATGTGCATTTCGGCTTCGGAAGCCTGCTGCTCACCCAACTTTACGATCCCGACACCACGCCGGAAAAGCTCGGTGCTGCCATGGCGAAGTCTGCCGGACAGATGCTGCTGCGTGGATTCACCGCAGCGCGCGACATGGGCGGACCGATCTTTCCGCTCAAGCGCGCGATCGATGCCGGAAAAACGCCAGGTCCGCGGATCTGGCCTTCCGGTGCCGTGATCTCGCAAACATCGGGCCATGGCGATTTCCGCGCGCCTAACGAACGTTCGCGCCGCTTCTTCGGCAAACCGTCGCGCGCGGAAGAATATGGCGCAACCTTCATCGCGGACGGACGCGACGAAGTGCTGACCGCAACGCGCGAGAACCTGCGGATGGGCGCGAGCCAGATCAAGCTGATGGCGGGCGGCGGCACCTCGTCCGACTATGATCCCATCGACGTGACGCAATACACGCTGGACGAAATGAAAGCGGCGGTCGAGGCCGCCGATGACTGGAACACCTATGTCGCCGTCCATGCCTATACGCCGCGTGCGGTGCGGCGGGCCATCGAGGCCGGCGTCAAATGCATCGAGCACGGGCAGTTGCTGGACGAGCCGACGATCGAGCTGATGGCCCAGCGCGGCGTCTGGCTTAGCGCACAGAACCTCATTCCGGATTCGCCCAATATGACTCCGGAACGGCGCAGGAAGCGGGCCGGCATTCTCGAAGGCAACGCCCGCATCTGGCCGATGGCGAAGAAGCACGGCGTCAAATTGGCCTGGGGCACCGACATTCTGTTCGAGCCTGATTTGAATTCGCAACAGAACAATCTGATCCTGGCGCTGCGACAGTGGTTCACGCCGGCGGAAATCCTCAAGCTGGTGACCTACGACAATGCGCAGCTTCTGGCCTTGAGCGGTCCGCGCTCGCCTTATGAGGGCAAGCTCGGCATTGTCGAGGAAGGCGCGCTCGCGGACCTGATCCTTGTCAACGGCGATCCCCTCGCCAATCTCGACCTGATTGCGTCTCCTGCGAAAAACTTCTCCGTCATCATGAAGGACGGCGTCGTTTACAAGGACGCTCGCTGACGCTCAGCCGCTGTTGCGCAGCCCCGCCGAGATTCCGTTGATGGTGAGTTGAATGCCGCGCAGCACCTGCTCATCCGTGCTCTGCGCGCGATGGGCCTGCAGCAGTTCGACCTGAACGTGGTTGAGCGGATCGAGATAGGGAAAACGGTTGCGGATCGAGCGTTCCAGCAACGGATTTCCCTGCAGCAGCCGGTCGTGCCCCATGATCGTCAGCAAGGTCTCGATGGATTTATGCCATTCGGCACGAATGCGGCCGAAGATGGCAGCGCGCAACTTCTCATCCGGCACGAGGTCGGCATAGCGCGACGCGATGGCGATGCTGCTTTTCGAGAGCACCATGTCCATGTTCGACAGCAGGGTCTGGAAGAACGGCCACTCGCGATAAAGCTCCTGCAGGAAGGCGATGCCCTTATCGGGATTCTTCTGCACCCACGCATCCACCGCGCTGCCGAACCCGTACCAGCCCGGCAGCATCAGGCGGCATTGCGCCCAACTGAACACCCAAGGGATCGCCCGCAAATCCTCGATCCTGCGGGTCTTGGTGCGCGAGGCCGGGCGGCTGCCGATATTGAGCGTCGCGATTTCATTGATGACGGTCGAGGACCAGAAGTAATCCTCGAAACCTTCCGTCTCATAAACGAGATTGCGATAGGCCGCATAAGCGAGATTAGAAAGCTCTTCCATGGCCGCGATGTATTCGTCGCGCAGCGCCGAGTGCTTCGGCTGCAGCAAGCTCGCTTCCAGCGTCGCCGCCGCGAGGATTTCCAGATTATGCCGGCCGACATCGGCGTTGGAATACTTGCTCGAGATGATCTCGCCCTGCTCGGTAATGCGGATCTGCCCGTTCACCGCCCCGCCCGGTTGCGCAAGAATGGCGTCGTAACTCGGGCCGCCACCGCGGCCGACCGAACCGCCACGCCCGTGAAACAGGCGCAGCCGCACGCCGTGACGCTTGAACACTTCAATGAGGCTGATCTCGGCCTTGTAAAGCTCCCAGCCGGAGGTGACGAAGCCGCCATCCTTGTTGCTGTCCGAATAGCCGAGCATCACCTCCTGAATGTCGCCGCGGCTTGCGACTAGGCGGCGGTACTCCGGCAGCGCGAACAGGCTGTCCATGATTTGCGCGCACTGGCGCAGGTCGTCGATGGTCTCGAACAGCGGCACGATGTTGATCTGGCTGGTGCCGGTCGGCGCGACGAGCCCTACCTCTTTCAATAACACCGCGACCTCCAGAAGATCGGATGCCCCCTCGGTCATCGAGATGATGCATTGGGGAATGACGGCTTCACCAAACGTTGCATGGGCGTCCGCCGCCGCGCGCAGGACGGCCAGTTCCTTGACCGTTTCCTCGCCATAAGACACGAAAGGCGACGCCAGCGGGCGTGCGGTATCCAGTTCGCGCGACAGCAGCGCAATCCGCGCGTCTTCCTGCAGGTTCTTGTAATTCGTTCCCGGCGCCGCCGCCTCGAACAGCTCTGTCATCGTGCGCTCATGCACGGCGGAATTCTGCCGCATATCCAGCGCCGCCAGATGGAATCCGAAACAGTCCACCGCCCGGCGCAGATGTCGCAACCGCCCCCGCGCGATCACCAGCGAATTGTTCGCGACCAGCGAGGCATGCAACACATCGAGATCGCGGCGCAATTCCTGCGGTGTATCGTAAGCCTTCGCGTTCCCCACCGGCGGGCGACTGGTCTCGATCCGAAGCTTCTGCGCCGTTGCCGCCAACCGTGCATAGATGCCCGACACAGCCAGCCGATACGGTTCGCCGCTGCGGTGAGGCGACGGGTCCGGCGATTGCTCCGCCAGTGCGCGCAGGTCCGGCGAGACATCGGCCAGATGCGCCGCAAGTGAAAGCTCGGCACCGAGTTCATGCAGCTCGGCAAGATAGAACTGCAGGATGCGCGTGCTCTGCATCTTCAGCGTGCCGCGCATCACCTCTGCGGTGACGAACGGATTGCCGTCGCGGTCGCCGCCGATCCAGCTTCCCATTTTCAGAAACGTGGCCAGCTCCGGCGCATCCAGCGCGCCGCCAGCGAGTTGGTCTTCCAGCGCGCAATGCAGCCGTGGGACCTCGCGCAGGAACGTATAGTCATAGAACGACAGGCCGTTGGAGACTTCGTCCAGCACAGTCAGCTTGGTCCGGCGCAGAAGATTGGTCTGCCACAGCGTCACCACAGCGCGGCGCAACTGCTCGTCACTGGCCGCGCGTTCATCCGCCGTCATCTGCGTGCGCTCGCGCACGTCCAGCACGGACGCGATTTCCATTTCGCGATCCATCGTGCTCTTGCGGCGGACCTCGGTCGGATGCGCAGTCAGCACCGGGCTGACCAGCGCCTTGGCGAAAAACGCCCGCAGAGCGTCGGAATCGATGCCTCTTTCGGCGGCAAGCGCCAGGGCGCGCGACAGAGTCCCAGGGCGCTCCGTGCCCGCCATGTCCTGCGCGCGGCGCTGGCGGATGTTGTTCTGGTCTTCGGCAATGTTCGCCAGATGCGAGAAATAGCTGAATGCACGGACGATGCGGACGGTTTCCGCAATAGTCATGCCGTCCAGAATGGATTCGAGTTCATGACGCGCCGGTTTGTCGTCATCACGATGGAAACGGATCGAGGTCTGGCGGATGCGCTCCACCAGATCGAAGACGTCTTCCCCTTCCTGATCGCGCACGGTGTCGCCGAGAATGCGGCCCAGCCGCCGGATGTCGGCGCGCAGCAGCGCGTCATCGTCCGACGGCGGCGATCCCTCGCCATCCCGAAGCCTGAGATCAGAGGTTCCGCTTGAAGAGGCATCTGACGACATGAGCGTTCCGCTTGCGCGAGAAATGACCGGCACTCTCCCGTCGCAAGTTTTACTCGTTCACGCAAGCGCCGCTAGATGCCTAAATCTTCCGCCCCGCCCGCTCCCAGTATGGATCGCGGAGCCGCCGCTTGAAAATCTTGCCGGAATCCTCACGCGGCAGGTCCGCCTGGATTTCGATGTGTTTGGGGATCTTGTAGCCCGCCAGCGAGGCCTTGAGCCGCTCGCGGATTGCCGCCGCATCCAGAGTGCTTCCGAGCTGCAATTCGACCACCGCCATCAGCGCCTCGCCGAATTCGTCATCCGGAATGCCGAACACCGCGCAATCGTGGACGCCGGGAACACCCTGCAGCACCGCCTCGATTTCCGCCGGATAGATGTTGACCCCGCCTGAAATCACCATGTCGCGCTTGCAGTCGCAGATGAACACGTAGCCGTCGGCATCCATATAGCCGACGTCGCCGCTGGTGATGAATCCGGCGCGATCGATCTCCGCGCGTTTTTCCGGCCGGTTGTGATAGGTGAAATCGGGATAGGCCGACAGCCGCGAATAGATCTCACCGACCTCGCCCTGCGGCAGAACACGGCCATCGTCCCCAAGAAACCGCAATTCCGCGCCGGGTGACAGTTTTCCCACCGTGCCGGGCTTCTTGAGTGCATCCTCGGATGTTGCGAACGTCACCGCGCCGGACTCAGTACTGCCGTAGAATTCGTGAATCACCGGGCCGAACCAGTCGATCATCGCGCGCTTCACATCGGCGGGGCATGGCGCGGCGGCATGGATCACATGACGCAGCGAGGACACGTTGTAGGATTTGCGGACGGCTTCCGGCAATTTCAGAAGTCGCGTGAACATGGTCGGCACCATGAACGCGTTGTCGATCTTCTGTTCATCGATGATACGCAGGAATTCCTCCGGCTCGAAACGCGGCATGATGACAAGCACATCGCCGAGCCGCCCCGCACGAAGCCCGAATGCGTTCGGCGCGGAATGATACAGCGGCCCCGGCAGCAGCGCACGCACACCCGGCTTGATGCCGTAAATCAGCGCCCGCATCGCCTCGGTGGAGGCGACCTGCTCCGGCGTCGGTGCAAAACGCCTGACGCCCTTGGGATGTCCGGTCGTGCCGGATGTGTAGATCATGTTCTGGGGCTGCGGCAGCGCGGGGCCGTCGTAAGGTCTCTGCCCGGCCAGCCACGCATCAAAGTCCTGCGCGTCCCGCGGTGTTGTCAAACGCGAAGGATCGATGCGGTATGTTTCGATGATTTCCGGCGGCGGCGGCACGCTGAGTACGGTCGTGCGGGCAGGAATCACGCCATCCAGATCATGCAGCAGGTCCGCATGGCCGATCAGCACCCGCGCGCCGGAATCACCGATCACATAAGCAATCTCGTCAGCCTTGAAGTGCCAGTTGATGGGCACCGCATAGGCGCCAAGGGTCATCACCGCATAGGCGGCTTCGAGAAACGCGATATCGTTGCGCATCAGGATGCCAACGCTGTCGCCCTGCTTGACGCCGAGCGCAGCAAGGCCGCCAGCGATCAGGCGCGAGCGGTCATTGACCTCATCGCGCGTCCTGATGCGGCCGCCGCTGATGATGCCGCTGGCGCGCGGAGAAATGGACGAAGACATATCCGCCTCCGCTCAGTTCGCGCCGTCCAAGAAATTCGGCGCGCGCTTTTCCAGATTGGCGCGCACGGCTTCGGTCTGGTTCGGCGTTCCCATTACCTTCATCTGCTCAACGGATTCCGCCAGCAGCGCAGGACCTGGATCGCCGCCAAGCCCATTGAGCATCCGCTTGATGCCGCGGATCGCATCCGGATTCTTGCCCGCGATCTCGCGTGCGGCGGCCAGCGCCTCGGCGCGCGGATCGTCGCAGATGCGCGTCGCAAGACCGTAGCTCATCGCTTCCTGCGCCGAAAAGATGCGGCCGGTGAAGGCAAGATCGCGCAAGATATCGTCCCGCACCAGCCGCGCCAGAATCGGCGTGCCCGCCATGTCCGGCACCAGTCCCCATTTGATTTCGGTGATCGACATGCGCGTATCCGGCGCGACGAAGCGCATGTCCGCGCCGATCGCCAGTTGGAAGCCGCCGCCGAACGCGACGCCATGCACGGCCGCAATCACCGGCACCGGCAACTGCCGCCAGCCCCATACCGCCTGCTGCGAATGATTGGCGAGGCCATGAGTGCGTTTGGCCAGATCGCGCAGATCGCTCGCCCCTCACCGGAGAGCGCGACGGCGCGCAGCCCGTTCTCGGTTCTGAGCCGCTCCGCCGTATCGACAAGCGCATTGAACATCGGCGCATCGAGTGCATTCATCTTGTCGACGCGGACCAGCCGGACGTCGGCAACGCCCTCGGTGATCGTGACGGTGATGCGATCGCTGGGCGCGACGGTCGTCGCAGATGTCATGGCGTTTCTCCGATTGTTCTGTTTGTTTCTCTTTACAGGATTAGATCACGCTGTTTTAATTAATCAACTAACTAATCAAGAAATCCACTCACGGGAGGATTGCACCATGTTCACAGACGGGCTTCTCGCGGGCCAAAAAATTCTCGTCACCGGCGGCGGCACCGGCCTCGGCAAGGCCATGGCCACGAAATTCCTCAGCCTCGGTGCGGAGGTTCACATCTGCGGACGCCGCAAGAGCGTCTGCGACGAGACCGCCGAAGAACTAATGGGGATTTACGGCGGCAAGGTCGTCAGCCACGGCGTCGATATCCGCGATGCCGCCGCGGTCGACGCCATGATCGACGCCGCCTTCAAGGACGGCCCCCTCACCGATCTGATCAACAACGCCGCGGGAAATTTCATCTCACGCACGCAGGACCTGACGCCGCGCGGCTTCGATGCCGTCGCCAACATCGTGATGCACGGCACGTTCTATGTCACTCACGCCGTCGGGCGGCGCTGGATCGCCGGCGGTCATCGCGGCAACGTCGTCTCGATCACGGTGACATGGGTGCGCAACGGCAGTCCGTATGTCGTGCCCTCCACCATGAGCAAGTCGGCGATCCACGCCATGACCATGTCGCTCGCCGCCGAATGGGGACGCTACGGCATTCGCCTCAACACCATCGCGCCGGGCGAAATTCCGACCGAGGGCATGAGCAAGCGCATCAAACCCGGCGACGAGGCCGGAGCCCGCACCATTGCGATGAATCCCATGGGCCGCGTCGGCACCATGAGCGAATTGCAGAACCTTGCCACGTTCCTGATCTCCGGCGGCTGCGACTGGATCAATGGAGAGACCATCGCCATGGACGGCGCGCAGGCGCTGGCAATGGGCGGCAATTTCTACCAGTTGCGCGACTGGTCCGATGCCGACTGGAAAGCGGCGCGTGACGCCATCGTCGCACAGAACGAAAAAGATAAAGCCAAACGAACCTGATCCTATAAGGTGACGATCGACCGGTGGCCACAAGAGCCGCGGCACAACAAACGGAAACGACAGGGAGAGAATGGAATGCAATTCACACGACCGCTATGCGCTATCGCTGCGACGGGTTTTCTGATCGCCGCAACCGGCAACGCGCTTGCCCAGAAAAAATACGATACCGGCGCGACCGATACCGAAATCAAGATCGGAAACATCATCCCTTATAGCGGCCCCGCTTCCGCCTATGGCACCGTCGGCAAGGCGATGGAGGGCTACTTCAAAAAGATCAATGATGAAGGCGGCATCAATGGCCGCAAGATCAACTTTATTTCCTATGACGATGCCTACAGTCCGCCAAAGGCCGTCGAGCAGACGCGCAAGCTGGTCGAAAGCGATGAGGTGCTGGCCGTATTTGGCGCGCTTGGCACGCCGTCCAACTCCGCAATTCAGAAATACATGAATGCGAAGAAGATTCCGCATCTGTTTCTGGCGACCGGCGCGACCAAGTGGAACAATCCGACCGGCTTCCCATGGACCATGGGCTGGCTGCCGAGCTACCAGAGCGAAGCCCGCATCTATGCGAAATACCTCCTCAAGGAAAAGCCGAACGCCAAAATCGCCGTGCTCTATCAGAATGACGATTTCGGCAAGGACTACCTGAAGGGCGTGCAGGACGGCCTCGGCGACAAGAAGTCCATGATCGTGGCGGAGGAAAGCTACGAACTCTCCGAGCCCACCATCGATTCGCATATCGTGAAGCTCAAGGCGCTGAACCCGGACGTTCTGCTGATTTTCACCACGCCGAAATTCGGCGCGCAAACCGTGAAGAAGGCCGGTGAACTGGCCTGGAAGCCGGTGATGATCATCTCCAACGTCAGCGCCTCGATCGCCACCGTGATGAAGCCCGCGGGCTTCGACAACGCACAGGGCGTGATTTCTGCGGCCTACGCCAAGGATACATCCGATCCGCAATGGGACAACGATCCCGGCATGAAAGAGTACAAGGCGTTTCTCGCCAAATATGTCCCCGAAGCCAACGTGGCCGACAGCTCCGCCGTCACCGGATACAACATGGCGCAGACCATGGCCGTGGTGCTCAAGCAGTGCGGCGACAATCTCACCCGCGAGAACGTCATGAAACAGGCGGCCAGCATCAACGGCCTTCAGCAGGGCGGCATGCTGCCCGGCGTGCTGATCAAGACCAGCGCCACCGATTTCGCCCCTATCGAGCAATTGCAACTGATGCGCTTCAAGGGCGAGCGCTGGGAATTGTTCGGGGAGGTTCTCAACGGCGAAGCATCGAGCGCCAAGCACTGACATCTGCGCGAGGCGCGGTGCACCCTTTGCACTTTCGCCTCGCCATTTGAATGCCTCCCGTTATATTGGCGTCCAACGAAACCAATAAACGGGAGGCGATTTCGTGACATCCAATGCGGAGCTTGTGCGGGCAACGGCCTGTGAAAACGTCGAACGGCTGCGGCGCGGAGAAATTACCCCACACGATCTGCTGGATGCACTGGAAGCCCGGATCAAGGAAGTCGACGGCCAGGTCAACGCGCTGCCGACGCTGTGCTTCGACCGCGCCCGCTCCCATGCCGATGCGCTGATGAAAAAGCCGGCCGGCGAGCGCGGCCTTCTGGCCGGCATGCCGGTGCCGATCAAGGATCTCACCGATGTCGCGGGCGTCCTGACCACGCAGGGTTCTCCTATCTTCAAGGACAGTATCGCGACCAAATCCAACATCGTCGTCGAAATGCTCGAGAACAACGGCGCGGTGGTCTACGCCAAGTCCAATACCCCGGAATTCGGCGCGGGCGCGCAGACCTTCAACGAGGTGTTCGGCCCGACCCTCAATCCGTGGAATCTGTCGCGCTCGGCTTCCGGTTCGTCTGGCGGCGCGGCTGCGGCGCTGGCCAGCGGCACGGCATGGCTGGCCCATGGCACCGATGTCGGAGGCTCGCTGCGCAATCCCGCCAGTTTCTGCGGCGTGGTCGGGATGCGCCCGAGCATCGGCCGGGTCGCGCATTCGCAAGGCGTCAAAGTGGACCGCACCCTGAGCGCGGATGGACCGATGGCGCGCAACGTCGAAGATCTCGCCCTGATGCTGGACGCGATGTCCGGCGAGAATCCGGGCGATGTCCTGTCGCTGCCGCGCCTGCCCACGTCATTTCTGTCGGCCGCGCGCTCCGGCGCAAAACCGAAGCGTGTTGCCTATTCCGCCAATCTGGGAATCTCGCCGGTGGACCCGGAAGTCGCCGAGATCACGCGCAAGGCCGCGCTGCGCCTCGCGGAGGCAGGCGTAATCGTCGAGGAAGCGCATCCCGATTTCAAGGAAGCCGTGGAATGCGCCCATGTGCTGCGCGCCTATGATTATGTGCTGACCAAGGGCAAGCTGCTCAAGTCGCACCGCGACCAGCTTAAACCAGAAGTGATCTGGAACATCGAGGAAGGCCTCAAGCTCACATTGGCGGACATGGAACGCGCCGAAGCCCAGCGCGTCACCCTGATGAACCGCGCCCTCGCCTTCTTCGAGACCTACGATCTTTTGCTGTGCCCGACCACGATCGTTGCCCCCTTCCCGATCGAGCAGCGCTATCTTGCCGAATGCGACGGCGTGAAGTTCGACAACTATGTGGGCTGGCTCGCCATCGTCTCCGCCATCACCATCGCCTGCTGCCCGGGCCTGTCGATCCCCTGCGGATTCACCCGCGAAAACCTGCCGGTGGGCCTGCAGATCGTTGCGCCGCCGCGCGGCGAGGCCCATGCGCTGGCGGCCGGAAAACTGCTGGAAACTATCCTTGGCCTGGGTGCGATCACGCCGATCGATCCGCGCAAAGGTTGATTTTTCAAGAGGGCATGATCTTTTTCCAAAAACCGGTTTCCGCTTTTCGGGATCATGCCCTCCGTAACTTGTCACCGGCAGGCCTGCATGGGACATAGCGTCATCACGACAGACGAGGACTAAATGGCAGCGCCCAAACCTCCCGCGTTCGACACGCTCAGCCTTCATGCGGGCCAGCATCCCGATCCTCTCACCGGCGCGCGCGCCGCGCCGATCTATCAAACCACGTCCTACGTCTTTCAGGATGCGGACCATGCCGCGGCGCTGTTCAACATCGAACGCGCGGGCCACCTTTACACGCGCATTTCCAACCCCACCATCGCGGTGCTGGAGGAACGCCTCGCGGCGCTGGAAAACGGCGTCGGCGCGGTCTGCACCGCCAGCGGCATGGCGGCGATGCATCTGGCCATCACCACCCTGCTCGATGCCGGAGACCATATCGTGGCGTCCGCCTCGCTCTATGGCGGCACGATCAACCTCTTGACGCATACGCTGCCGCGCTTCGGCATCACCACCACTTTCGTCAAGCCGCGCGATCACGACGGAATCCGCACCGCGATCAAGCCCAACACCAAGCTCGTGATCGGCGAAACCATCGGCAATCCGGGACTTGAGGTGTTCGACATTCCGGCGGTCGCGAAGATCGCTCACGATGCGGGCATTCCTCTCCTGATCGACAACACTTTCGCGACGCCTTATCTGGCGCGACCCATCGAGATGGGCGCAGACATCGTGATGAATTCGATCACCAAGTGGATCGGCGGCCATGGCATCGCCATCGGCGGCGTCATCGTGGACGGCGGGCATTTCGACTGGGAAAAGTCCGGCAAATTCCCGACGCTGACGACGCCTTATGCCGGATATCACGGCATCGTCTTCGCGGAGGAATTCGGGCCGCAAGCCTTCATCATGCGCGCCCGCGCCGAGGGCCTGCGCGATTTCGGCGCGTGCCTCTCGCCAACCAACGCGTTCCAGATCCTGCAGGGTGTCGAGACGCTGCATGTGCGCATGCCGCGTCATGTCGAGAACGCCGCCGCAGTTCTCGACTTCCTGAAGACGAACAAGGCCGTCGAGTGGGTGCAGCACCCCTCGCTCGACAGCCATCCCGATCATGACCTCGCCAAAAAGCTGCTGCCCCGCGGCGCGGGCTCGATCATCACCTTCGGCATCAAGGGCGGTCGCGATGCGGGACGCAAGTTTATCGAAGCACTGAAACTGGTCAGCCATGTCGCCAATGTCGGCGACGCCAAGACGCTGGTAATCCACCCCGCCTCCACCACCCATCAGCAGATGAACGCCGAACAGTTGAAAACCGCAGGCATCGGCGAAGAACTGATCCGCCTGTCCATCGGCATCGAGGCCGCCGAGGATATCATCGGCGACATCGGCCAGGCGCTCCGCTTCTCGCAAAAGGCTTGAGACATGATCCTTAATGTTGACGGCGTCGAAACATTCGCGACCACGGGCGGCAAGCCGTTCGATCCGAAATTGCCGCTGGTCGTGTTCCTGCATGGCGCGGGCTTCGACCATTCGATGTGGGCGACGTTCAGCCGCTGGTTTTCGCATCACGGCTACAGCGTGCTGGTGCCGGATTTGCCGGGACACGGAAAGTCCAAGGGCGCGCTGATCCCCACCATTTCCGGCATGGCCGACTGGGTTACGCGGCTGATCGCCGCCAGCGGTGCAACAAAAGCCGGTCTCGTCGGCCATTCGATGGGATCGCTAGTCGCGCTCGATACCGCCGCGCGCTACCCGGACAAGGTGTCAGCGCTTTCGCTGATCGGTGTCGGCAGCGCGATGCCGGTCTCGCCCGACCTGCTCAATGCGGCGAAGGACAACAACCACGACGCCATCGATATGGTCTCGATCTGGGGTTTCGGCTTCGCGGCAAGCCTCGGCGGCTCGCAGGCCCCGGGCCTCTGGATGCTCGGCGGCGGGCAGCGCGTGCTGGAACGAACTGCGCCGGGTGTGCTATTCAACGATCTCGCCGCCTGCAACGATTATAAAGACGTAATCCCTTCCGCCGCGAAGGTGACTGCGCCGACCACGCTGATCCTCGGCGAGCGGGACATGATGACGCCGCTGAAATCCGGAAAGCAGCTTGCCGCTGCGATCGCCGGGACGAACACCGTGGTGATCCCCGGCGCGGGTCACATGCTGACCGCGGAGCGGCCGGACGATGTCCTCGTCGCGCTGGTGAAAGCGAACGCCCAGCCGCAGGCGGCCTGACGATCACGGAAACAGGCCGCGCGTCGTCTTCGCCGCGCGAACCTTCTCCACGCCGATGGCCATGGCTGCCGTCCGGTGCGAGATGTTTTCCTTCTTCGCCCGCTCCACCATCGCATCGAACGCACGATCCAGAATGCGGTATTCGCGTTCCTTCACCTCTTCCTCCTCCCAGAAGAGCTGCTGCAGGTCCTGCACCCATTCGAAATAGCTGACCACCACGCCGCCTGAATTGCACAGGATGTCGGGGATCAGGAATATTTCGTCCTGCCGCTGTTCGAGCACGCGGTCGGCCTCCGGCGTGGTCGGCCCGTTCGCACCCTCGGCCAGCACGCGGCAGCGAAGTTGCCCCGCGACCTTCTCATCGATCACGCGCTCCATCGCCGCAGGCACCAGAACATCGCACGGCAGCGTCAGAACGGTCGCCGGATCACACTGCAGTTCGGAGGAAAACCCCGCAATGCTGCCGTGACTCGCGACATGCGCGGCCAGGGCGGAAACATCCAGTCCCTTCGGATCATGCAGCGCACCAGTGTGGTCGCTCACCGCGATGATCTTCACACCGTATTCCGCAAGCTCCAGCGCGGTGTAGGAGCCAACATTGCCGAAGCCCTGGACCACTGCGGTGGCATCGGAAAAATTAATCGACAGCAATCCAAGTACGCGCCGCGCAAGATAGGCCACGCCCCTGCCCGTCGCTTCGCGCCGCCCGAGCGTGCCGCCGGAGGCGACCGGCTTGCCGGTGACGATCTCCGTCACGGTCTTGCCCTGATACATGGAATAGGTGTCCATGAACCACGCCATCACCTGCTCGTTGGTGCCCATGTCCGGCGCCATCACGTCGGTGTGCGGACCGACGAAGGGAATCATCTCCTGCATATAGCGACGCGACAGCGCTTCGAGTTCGGTCCGCGACAATGCACCCGGATCGACATGGATGCCACCCTTGGCGCCGCCGTAAGGCAGTCCGACCAGCGCGCACTTCCAGCTCATCCAGATCGCCAGCGCCGCGACCTCACCGAGATCGACCGTGTTGGAAAACCGCGTGCCGCCCTTGGTCGGCCCCAGCGTGAGATGATGCTGCACGCGATAGCCCTCAAACACCGCGACCGTTCCGTCGTCGCGATGGATCGGGCAGGATACGGTCACGGCGCGCTTGGGCATCAGCAGCCGCGCGCGCTCGTCATGCGGAATGGAAAGATGATCGGCGATCACCCCGAACTGCTTCACCGCCATATCGAAAACCGGACCGCTGTAAACTGTCATCGATCTATCCTGCTGTTGATGGTCAAGTTTAATGCCGCCATCGGCCCGAGCGTTCCGTGGGCAGCTTCACGTTGCCGTTGACCCGCTTGCGAAAAGGCAAGCGCGGTCGTCTGCGCGCAAGGCGCATGATGGACTCATTGCTCTCGAAGCGTTTTGCTGCGGGCCCGGCTACATGCCCAGATAAGCCCGCCTGACTTCCGGATTGGCCTTGATCTCGGCGGCGGGACCGCTCATCACCACCTTGCCGGTCTGCAGCACATAGGCGCGATCGGAAATTTCGAGGCTTTCCGACAGCCGCTGTTCGACCAGAAGGATCGTGACCCCGCTGTCGCGGATCTGCTGAACGGCCGCGAAGATTTCATCAACCAGCTTCGGCATGATGCCCTGCGACGGCTCGTCGAGCATCAAGAGACGCGGCCGCGTCATCAGCGCGCGCGAAATCGCCAGCATCTGCTGTTCGCCGCCGGACAGCGTACCCGCGCGCTGCGCCAGCCGCTCCTGCAGCCGCGGAAACAGCTTGAACACGAATTCCAGCGGACCATCGCGGTCGGGGCTGCCGCGATGCAGATAGCTGCCGAGCCGCAGATTGTCGGAGACGCTGAGGCGCGGAAACAGTCGCTTGCTCTCGGGCACGTAGGCAAGGCCACGCGCCGTGACCAGATGCGCGGGAATGTTATCGATCCGCTCGCCGCTGAAATTCACCGCGCCGGATTTCGGCTTCTCCATACCGGCGATGGATTTCAGCAGCGTCGATTTGCCCGCGCCGTTGGCGCCGGCGACGGTGACGATCTCGCCGGTATCGACCTTGATTGAAATGTCGGAAATCGCGATCAGGCCGCGATAGGCCGTGGTGAGATTGGCGACATCAAGCAGCACGGTGACGATCCCCCAGATAGGCGGCGATCACTTTCTCGTCGCGCACCACGTCTCTCGGAAGCCCTTCTGCGAGGGTCTTGCCGAGATGCAGCACCACGGCGCGGTCCACCAGCGGCATCACCACTTCCATCACATGCTCGACCATGACGACGGTGACGCCGCTCTGCCGCACCTTGCGGATCAGGTCGACGCCTGCCGCCGCCTCGCTTGGCGTGAGGCCGGTCAGAACTTCATCGAGCAGAAGCAATTTCGGCTCGGTGGCGAGCGCGCGCGCGACCTCAAGACGGCGCTTCTGCGGCGGCGTCAGATCGGCGGCCGACGTATCGGCATAGGTTCCGAGGCCGACATAGTCGAGCACGTCGAGCGCCTTCGCCCTCGCCTGCAGAACACCCGCGTAACGCACGAAAGCGCCGACCGTAACATTCTCTACCACCGACATGGAATCGAACGAACGCGGCACCTGATAGGTTCGCGCGATGCCGAGCTGGCAACGCTTTGCGGCGGGCAGCGGCGTGATATCGCGGCCGTCGAACGCGATGGTGCCGGCTGAAACCGGAAATGCACCCGCAATGAGATTGAACAACGTGGACTTCCCCGCACCGTTCGGACCGATCAGCCCCAGAATCTCGCCGCGCCTAACGTCGAGATCGATGGAATCGTTGGCGACCAGACCGCCGAAATGGCGCGTCACCCCGCGGCAACTGATGATGGGTGTATCGCTCATGTTGCAGCCCTGCTTGCTGCCGGTGACTTGATGAAGCTGAGAATGCCTTGGGGCCGGGTCAGCGACACGATCATCACAAGGCCGCCATAGATCACGAGGTCGAGGCCGGAGCCGGAGCCGCCGAGATAGGATCGCGTGAATTCGGCCAGCGGAATCAGGATCAGCGCGCCGACCGCGGGGCCCCACAGCGAACCGACGCCGCCCAGCACCGCAGGCAAGGCCATCAGCAGCGAGAAACGGAAGTGCATCACGCTGTCCGGATCGATGTACGACACGAAAGCTGCGTAGAAGCCGCCGCCGACCGCCGTGAAGAACGCCGAGATCGCCGCCGCCGCCATCTTGGATTGAAAGATGGTGACGCCGAGGCTTTCCGCCGCGTCGGCATTGTCTTTTACCGCGCGCCACCAGTAACCCCACTTGGATTCCACGATGGCGAAGGTGACCAGCCATGTGTCGGCGAACAGGCCGAGCGCAAAGTAAAAGTACGGCGCCTTGTTGCGGGCGAACTGCAATGTCCACCACGACTCCGGCGTGAACGGCCATTGAATGCCGAGGGCCGCGCCGGGGTAATCCCAGTTGTGGAACAGCAGCAGTCCGATTTCCGCGATCACGATGGTGGCGATGGAAAAGTAATGCCCCTTGAGGCGGAAGCTCGGATAGCCGAGCGCCAGCGCGATCAGCGCCGCGAGAATGCCCCCGGCCAGCAAGCCGCCCCATGGCGTGATGCCGAACTTCACATAAAGAAGGCTGGTGGCATAAGCGCCGATACCGAAATACAGCGCATGACCGAGCGACACCTGCCCGCAATAGCCGCCGAGCAGATTCCAGCTTTGCGACAGCGCCGCGAACAGCAGCGTCAGGATCAGCACATTCATCATATAGACGTCGGACACCAGACGCGGCACCAGCGCGATCAAAGCGAACACGACGAGCGCGACGATCAACTGACGGCGGCGTCCGGCGACAAAGGTCGTCATGGACGAGGTTGCTGTGCTCACGGACATCACAGCCTCCCGAACAGGCCGCTCGGCCTGATAAACAGAACCAGCAGATACAGCGAATAGACACCGATCGACTTCAGCGATGCCGGCAGGATCAGCGTGGTCAGCGCCTCGACCAGTCCGACGATCACGCCAGCCACCAGCGCGCCGAAAATGCTACCGAAGCCACCGAGCGCCACCGTCACATAGGCGATCAGCGCGAAGGTGCCGCCGACCTGCGGATGGATGTAGTAGAAGATCGCCAGCACCGCGCCTGCGATACCGACCAGCGCCGCGCCGAGGCCCCAGCCCAGCGCGAACACGCGGTTGCGGTCGATGCCGACCAGCGCCACCGCACCCTGATCCTCGCGGGTGGCTTCCAGCGCCTTGCCGAAATCGGTCCGCGTGATCAGCCAGTACAGCCCGCCGAACACCGCCAGCGAGACCGCGCCGCCAAAAATCTGCGGCCATGGCAGGAACACGCCGCCGAGGTTGAGCGTCTTGCCGCCCAGCCAGGTGTTGGCGATGTTGCGATAGTCCGGCGTGAAGAAATACTGCGCCAGGCCCTGGATCAGCAGCGCCAGTCCGAAGGTCGCGAAGATCTGCACCATGCCGGGATTGGCCTTGGCGCGCATGGCAAAGCGGATGATGCCCGCATAGACCGCGACGCCGAGCACGAACATCAGCGCCACCACCAGCGGCGCCAGTAAAACGGGGTCGAGCGCCGTCGTGAACACCAGCCCGAAGGTCGCGTACATCGCGAGCATGAGGAATTCGCCATGGGCGAAGTTCACCACATCCATCAGACCGAAGATCAGCGACAAGCCGACCGCGATCAGCGCGTAGATCAGCCCCATCAGAAGGCCGCTGGCGATCACTTGTAAAAAGGCCTGTGTCGTCACCGGAAAATACCTACCCCTGCAAGCGCACGCATATCTGCGCGCGGTCCCCACACCCACGTTCGAAAACATCCAAGAAAAAGGCGCTGCCTGACAGCAGCGCCTTGTCGCAGGGCTAGCCGTTCATCGGCCATTTCGGCTCGGCGACGGCCGCCTGCGCCGGATAAACCGTGATGAACTTGCCGCCGAGATACTGCAGCAGCACCGGATCGGCATCGTCGTTCTGGCCTTCGGCGGTGAACTTGATGCGCTTCCACGGCATGATGGTCTGTTCGCCGGGGGTGTCGGTTGCGGCGAGCGCAGCGCGGATCTTCTCGCCATCGGTGGACTTGGCGCGATCGATGGCATCCGCCACCACCAGCAGCGAGGTGAGCTGGCGCGAGGTATTGTCGTTGAGGTCGCGGTTGGCGCGGGCCTTGAACAGGTCATTGACCTTGCCGACCGACGGGCGCTTCGACGCGAGATCCAGCGAGAAGCTGGCGCGCGAGATCAGGCCGTTGAGCTTGTCGCCCACCGCATCGAACGTCGCCTTGTCGGCGAAGCCCGCCGCCTGCGCCAAGAGGTTATTCGGCTTGTAGCCGAGTTCATCCATGGTCTTCATTAGAAGGATGGAATCGGTGGTGTAGCTCGACGGCAGCAGCACGTCCGGATTGGCGGTCTTGATCTGCTGCACTTCGGCCGTGAGCGACGGCGACGAGGCACGATACTTGATGTCGGCCACGACCTTGTAGCCGCGGTCGGCGGCGAGCTTGCGCTGCACGTTCGAGGAGTCGGTGCCGAAAATGGTGTCCTCGTAGAACAGTCCGACACTGTCGATCTTCTTGCCCTTCTTCTTCAGCGCATCCATGAACTCGAACATCGCGAGCGAGAACATTTCGTCGTGCGCGGCGGGACGGAAGAAGAACTTCAGGCCCCGGCGATGCAGGCTCGGCGACGAAGAGTCCGCCGCGACATAGGGAATGCCATAGCGTTCGCACGAGGCGCTGACGGTCGCAGACACGGAGGAATGGAATGCGCCGCAGATCGCGACCACCTTGTCCTGCGTGATCAGGCGCTCGGCTTCCGCGCGGCCCTTCTGCGGATCGCCCTGGTGGTCGGCGAAGATCAGCTTGACCTTGGCGCCGCCGAGGCCCGCCAGTCCGGCGTTCTTTGCCGTCGGAATATCCAGGTCGTGCGCGTTATTGATGATGTCGGCGGCGGTCTCCAGCGCGGCGCGCGCATCGGCGCCGACCTGCGCGGTCGGGCCGGTCAGCGGCCAGATGCATCCGATGGGAATTTCACCGCCTTGCGCGAAAGCGCGGGAGCCGACAGCTCCGGCAAGAGACAGGGCGACGCCCGACAACAAAACTTCACGGCGATTCATCAATGACACTCCCCTATAATCGAAGCCCTTTTCCGGGCTTTCGAATGATGTCCAGTTTTACTGGATCGAAAACGCGGAATTGCGAACGTCGGTGACCAACATGTAACCCGGTGCGTGCGTGATCGCGAACTCGGGCTTCGAATGCAGAATGACCGATTGTGGGGTTACTCCGCACGCCCAAAATACCGGCACTTCATCGGGCCGAATGCTCACGGCATCACCATAATCCGGCTTGGCAATATCCTTGATGCCGATCAGCTCCGGCTTCGCGAGATGCACCGGCGCGCCGTGCACGGATGGAAAACGCGTGGTGATCTGAACCGCGCGGATCGCTTCGGCCGGCTTGAACGGCCGCATCGACACGACCATCGGCCCCGAAAATGGACCTGCGGACTTGCACGGCACGTTGGTGCGATACATCGGAACGTTGCGCTGTTCCTCGACGTGACGGATCTTCAAGCCGTCGGCAACCAGTGCTTCTTCAAATGAAAACGAGCAGCCGATGACAAAGGCGACGAGGTCGTCGCGCCAGTGCTTCATGATGTCGACGGGCTCCTCGACCATCTCGCCATTGCGCCAGATCCGGTAGAGCGGAATGTCGGTGCGGATATCAAGATCGATGCCGAGCGCCGGAATGCGCGGATCGCCGACCTCGGAGATGCCGATGATCGGACAGGGTTTGGGATTGAGCTGACAGAAACGATGAAAGGCTGAAGCTAGCTTCTCCGGCAGGATCGCGAGGTTGCCCTGCACATAACCGGGCGCAACGCCCGCCGTCACCGCGATCTCTCCGGCGCGGTAGGCGCGCCGGGCCTCCTCACTCGGAAGCACCGGGACAGAGCCCTGTTCGGCGGGAGACAATTGCGAAGCCGCGGATAGCATCAGATCACTCCGTTTTTCTCGCAAAAGAGTGGATCATTGCGCTATCATAAAGTCCAGTCGCGTTTTCTTATGAGAAACGATAAGAAACGCTAATTCATTGCAAGATAGACGAGCATGATCGATTTCAAATCAATCGAGACGTTTCTCTGGGTGGTGACGCTCGGCAGCTTCGGCGGCGCGGCGCGCAAGCTCAACACCACGCAGCCCGCGATCTCGCAGCGGATTGCGCAACTCGAAATGGAACTCGGTGTGAAGCTGTTGCAGCGTGACAGCCGCAACGTGACGCCGACACCGAGCGGACGGCAGATGCTGCAATATGCCGAGAAGCTGATCGGCCTGCGTTCAGAAATGCTGGCTGCGGTGATGGAACGCTCGGCGATGCGCGGCGTCATTCGTCTCGGCGTCTCCGAAACCATCGTGCATACATGGCTGCCACGACTGATCGAACAGGTCGCGAGTGCACATCCCAACCTCTCGCTTGAAGTCGAAGTCGACATCACGCCCAACCTGCGCGCGCGCCTTCTTTCGCAGGAGATCGATCTCGCCTTCTGCCTCGGCCCATGGTCGGAATCGAACGTGCGCAACCGCGTGCTGTGCGACTATCCGAATTCGTTTGTCGCCAGCCCCTCGCTCGGCCTGCCCGAGGGCGTGCTGACCGCACATGATCTCGCGCGCTTTGCGATCATCACCTTTCCGCGCAAGACGCAGCCCTATGAAATCGTGCGCTCGCTGTTCAACCAGCCCGATCTGCCTTCGATCCGGCTGCATGCCAGCGCGTCGCTCGCCACCGTGATCCGCATGGCGACCGACGGCCTCGGCGTCGCCGTGATCCCGACCGCCATTGTCGAGCGCGAGCTGGCGGAAGGGCAACTCAACCTTCTCACCACCGATATGCAGGTGCCGTCGCTGACCTTCTCCGCGAGCTGGCTCGCATCACCGGATACGCTGGCCGCGGAGCGTGTCGCCGATTTCGCCGCGAAGCTCGCCCAGGGCGATGCAAACTCGGCAACGCCCGTTCAGCCGCTCAAGCTCAATGCTGCGACGGCGGTTCGTCGGGGAACTCGAGCGCCTCGGTAAACGGAAATTCCAGCACGATCTCACCAGCGGTGTCGGTGACTTCCAGCGACGCGGACAACAGGCTCGGCTCCTTGCCCTCTTCTTCCAGAATTTGCCGGATGGTCTCGCGCGCGACTTCCCATGCGTGATCGGGATCGCGCAATTCCTCGCCCTCGGGATCGGGAATAAGCGTGTTGCCGATGCGCGTGTTGAAGAAGTAACGGGGCATGGCCAGAACCTATTGTCGCCCCGGCGATCTCACAAGGGCAGCCTGCATTTTTCGCGCACAGATACGAGTTGCTTTCGCAAGCCGATCTAGGGATTAAATGACAGCGCCGTGTCACTGCGGCTTGTCACATCTCTTTCACAGGCGCGATCCGCAGCCCTGCTTTGGGCCTCGCGCCGTCCGGAATTGCCCGCTTGTCTGCGATCATCACCGAACCGCTGTTCTATGCCGTCGCCATTCCGGCGGTGATCCTGCTCGGGCTCGCCAAGGGCGGGCTTGCCGGCATCGGCATCGCATCGACCCCATTGCTGGCACTGTATCTGCCGCCGCTGGAAGCCGCGGCGCTGATCCTGCCGACGCTCATCACGCAGGACATGATCTCGCTTTATGTCTACCGGCGGAATTGGGATGCCCGAAACCTGAAAATCATGCTGCCCGGCGCCGCCATCGGTATGGCGCTGGCCTGGCTGCTGGCATCGCACATGTCCGATGCCGTTATCCGCATCACCGTCGGTGCAATCGGATTGACGTTCACGGCTCACACCTGGCTCCGGCGCAAGGCCATCGAGCCGCGTCAGGCGACAACCGCCGGCGGTGTGTTCTGGGGCGGTGTATCCGGCTTCACCTCGTTCATGACCCAGGCAGGCGGCCCGCCATTTCAGGTCTATGTCCTGCCGCAACGCCTGCCCAAGCTGACGCTGGTGGGCACCACCACCGTCTTCTTTGCCATCGTCAACCTGATGAAGATCGGACCCTATTTTGCCCTTGCGCAGTTCACTGCGAAGAATTTCGCGACATCGCTGCTGCTCCTGCCGATCGCCGTACTCGGAAATTTCGCGGGCATCTGGCTGGTCCGCAGGATACCGAACGATACGTTTTACCGGATCGCCTATACGCTGCTATTCTGCATTTCACTGGCGCTATTCTGGCAAGGCATTCGCGCGGTGATCTAGATCATCGGCAAGCTGCGCGGCTCGCGGCCCAGCGGAAACACCTTGTCCAGTGCCGCGACCTCGCTTTCGGTGAGTGCAATGTCGCCCGCCGCCGCATTGTCGGCAGCGTGGATTGCCCTTGAGGTTTTCGGAATGGCAAAGAGCGAGGGATGGCGGTTCAGGAATCCGAGCGCGACCTGACGCGGCGTCGAATTGTGACGCGCCGCGATCTCCTGCAGCACCTTGCCGCCTGCCGACGTCGGCTCCGGAAAGTCGTTATGGCCGAATGGCGAATAGGCCACCACTGCCACGCCATGATGCTCGCACCACGGAATGACCGAGTGCTCGATGGCGCGTTCGTTGAGGTGATAGAGAACCTGATTGCAGGCGATCCGGCCTTCCCCGGCAACGGCCAGCATCTCCGCCATATGCGACGCATCGAAATTGCTGACGCCCCATGAGCGGATTTTTCCCGCGCTGACCAGCCCCTCGAATGCCGCGACCGTTTCTTCCAACGGATACTGTCCGCGCCAATGCAAGAGATAGCAGTCGAGACGATCCGTGCCGAGCCGCTTCAACGAGCGTTCGCAGGCCTGCACCGTGCCGCGGCGCGAGGCATTGCCCGGCAGCACCTTGGAAACCAGAAACACCTCATCGCGCCGTCCCGCGATAGCGTCGGCGATGACAAGCTCCGCATCGCCATACATCTCGGCGGTGTCGATATGCGTCATGCCGAGATCGAGTCCCTTGCGCAGCGCCGACACCGCAGCCGCACGGTCACCGCGGTCGATGTACCACGTGCCCTGCCCGATCACGGACACCTGTTCGCCCGTCCTGCCGAATGCTTTATGCTTCATGCGATCGCTTTCTCAATATCCCGTCATCTCAAGGTAGCCGACACCTGCGTGACTTCCGCGAAAACCGATCGGCCCTTCCCAATAGGCGAAGCGTGTGCCCATCCAGCTTCTGGCATTGAGCGGGACCGTATCGATTTTCAGTCCACGGCTGGCGACGGTGACATTCCACGCTATCGGCAGCCGTCGGCTCTCGATATCGGTGAAGGCCGCCGGGGTCATCGCGATGGCATTGGCAGGCAGGGGTTCCGAATGACCGTTCGCGTCAATCCAGTTGCCCGCGAAATAGTTCCCCCCGTCCTTCTGGCGCAGCCGGAACAGCATCACCTTCTCGCCGGTTTCGAGATGCAGCGAGAACCAGTCCCATCCGGTCTGGTCCGACGCCAGCGGCTGGCTGCTCCATTCGCGATCCATCCAAGCGCGGCCACTGACGGCAATACGCTTCTCGCCGAGCGTTATCGCGCCCGAGGCGCGGTAATATGGCTGGCTGTAATAGTACGACGCCTGTCCGCGTTCGGATTTCCGGCTGTAGCCGCCGTCGCCCTGCAGCACCAGCGGGCGATCCGCTTCCAGCGTCAGCGAGTAGCCGAAATCCGCACCCGAGGCGGTGACGGTCAACGGTGCAACAGCCTGCGGTGAAAAAGCATCGCCTCCCCGCATCTGCCATGCATCGATCCACGCCTGAAACGGCTCGGCTTGCGCGCCCGCCTGCCCGACGCCGCCGCGTGCGAACTTCTCAGCAAAACGGTGAGTGTCAGCATTGGTGACGGCGGCATGCCCCATCCAGATCTGCTGGTTGGCCCAACCCTCCTGCTGTGCGCCGGGCGATGTCGCCTGCCGGAACAGCGTCCACTGGGCGCCCCACGTCGCGCCGCTTTCATCGCGCAGGTTCGCGGTGAGATACCACCATTCGATGCGATAGTCGGGATGCGGGCCGTGATCGCGCGGAAATTCCAGCACCTTGCCGGGAACGACCGCAGCGAAGCCGCCGCTTTCGGTGCCGAGCCCCGCGAACCCCTGCGCAAATGCAGAGGGAGCAGCGAACGGCGCAAGCAGTCCGCCCCCGACGAATGCACGACGGCTGATGCGAGGATCACCGCTCATTGGCGAATATCTTCACAAGCGCCGCCGGTTGCAGCCGCATCAGGCGCAGGATCGGCAGACAGGTTGCAACAAGCGCGGCCAGCATGGCAACGATCAGCAACTCAACGAGTTGCGCCGGGAAGACATGAAACGGCAAGCGCCAGCCGAACGCTTTCACATTCACCACGGCGACCAGACACCACGCCACCAATAGGCCGAGCGGCAGCGCCAGCAGCGCCGTGATGAAGGCGACGGACATGGTTTTCAGGAGTTCGATCCCTGCCAATCGCCTCCGCGTCAATCCGAGCGCCCAGAGCGGCGCGAGTTGCGGCAGGCGGCTGTTGCTGAGCGTCAGGAGACTTGTCAGCAGCGCGACGCCCGCAACGCCGAGCGTGAAGGCATTCAGCGCTGAGGTCACGGAGAACGTGCGATTGAAGATGCGGGTTGAGTCCGCCTTGAGCGTGGCCTGATCGAGCAACCGGCTGAGATCGAGTCCGAATCTCTCACGCATCTCCGATACAAGCGGCGCGACCTTGTCCGGCTTCACACGCAGGCCGAAGCGCGTGCGCGCGACATCCGGCCAGTGCGCCGCAAGCGCATCGACATCGACGCCGATCTGCCCCTTCGGGTTGCCGTAGTCGGGATAAATTCCGACGACCTCGACCGGCCATATACCCGCTGCCGTGGGAATTCGCACATGATCCCCGAGACCGACCTTCAAGCGCCGCGCAAGCTGCTCGCTGAACAGCGCGCCCTCACCTGCATGCACCTTGTCCCAGATGCCGGGCTCGGCTTCGATCAGCGGCCAGCGTTCGCGATAGGTCGCGTGATTGGCGAAGCCGATCACCTCGGCAGGAAATGTTGCCAGCGTTATATCGGTGCGCCACGCCGGAAGGATGGCCTCCACCTCCGGCCGCCGATAGAGCCACGCGACGATCTCCTGGCCCTGCGTGTCACTCAACGCGTTGAGATAAACGTCCGACGCCAGCCGGTCATCGAGCCATGCGGTGAAGGTGCGCGAAAAACTCTGCACCATGGTGCCGACGCCGACATTCACGGCCAGCGCCAATAGCAGCGCCATCAATGCGAGCGACAGGCCCGGCAGTTGCTGGCGGCTGTCGGCCCAGAACCATTTCACCAGCGGGCGCACCGTGCCGCGCTGGCCGAGCCACAACACCCCGCCAAGCAGCACCGGAAGCGCAAGCGCAGCCGCAAGCAGCAGCCCCGCCAGCACGAGAAATCCAGAGGTCAGCGAATCTCCGAAACAGAGCGACGCGGCGGCCGCCAGCGCGATGACGATGGCGAATGCGCCCTGCCGGAGCAGCCAGCGCTGCTGCGCCTGCTGCCACGCATAAGGCTGCGCGGCGGCCAGCACCGGCAGGCGATAGGCCCGATAGAGTCCCGCGGCTGCAGCAATCAGCGCACCGGCAACACTCATTCCAAGTCCCGACAGCCACCAGCTTGGTTGCAGCGACAACTGTCCCGGAATCTGCGCGCCATATAATCCGCGCAAACTCGCGGACACATCGGGCAGCAGAAACGCCGCGACCATATAGCCGCAGATCAATCCGACGATACCGGAAAGCAACGCGATCGAGACAAGCTCGATCATGAGCACAACCGTCAGCGCACGCGCCGACACGCCGCAGGCGCGCATGGTGCGCAGCATCGGCAGCCGCTGCTCCAGCGCGAGCCCGATGGCCGAGTGCACGATGAAGAGCCCGACAACGAATGACAGCAGGCCGAACGCCGTGAGATTGAGATGGAAGCTCGACGTCAGCCGTTCGAGATCGCTCGGCGCGCCCGCCTGCACAAGACGAAGCTGACCGCCGGTCGCCTGCTCCAGCGGCGTGTGTGCACCGGCCTGCGGACCGACCAGAAGCCGCGAGACCTGATCCGGCATATTGAGAATGCGCTGCGCGATGCCGATGTCCATCACCAGCACACCGGGCGCGAGACTCCTTTGCAACGCCAGCGGCGGAAGAGTCATTGCATTAATCTGCGGCGTCGCGCCCTCGCCCAGTTTCATGTCTGACAACGTCTCCGGCGCAACCAGTGTCTGCCCCGGCGGCATCAGAAATTTTTGCAGATCCGCCTGCCCGATCTCCGGCGCAGATCCCACACCCGCGGGTAATGACAGCGGCTCGATGCCGAGGAGCCGATACGAACGCCCGTCGATTATCACGCGGCCTTCGACCACCGGCGACACCGGCCATCCCGCGCGGCGCAGATCGACAAACAGCTTCTGGGAAAACACCGGGCCGTCGCGGCCCACCAGCATCGCGGTGTTGCCGCCGCCGAAGGTGGATGCCGCGCGGTCGTAGCTGTTGCGCGCCTGGCTGTTCAGCGCCTGCACGCCGCTCCACAGCGCCGTCGCGGAAATCAGGCCGACCAGCAGGGTCGCAAGCTGCATCCGGTGCCGGGTCCAGTGGCTGAGCAACGTGCGAAGGACCCAGACCGCGCGCATCATGCGATCCGCCCGGCATGCAGATGCACATGCCGGTCGAGCGTCGCCGCCAGCCGCTCGCTGTGTGTGACCATCAGGAAGCCGCAGCCCGTGCGTGCGACCAGATCGCGCGCCAGCGCCAGCACCTCGTCGGCGGTCGCCTCATCGAGATTGCCGGTCGGCTCGTCCGCCAGAAGCAGCAACGGCTTGATCGCCAGCGCGCGGCCAATGGCGACGCGCTGCTGCTGGCCGCCGGACAATTGCTCGGGATAGCGATCGAGCAAGGCACGCAGGCCGAGCCGCTCGATCAGTTCGTCCTGCCATATAGCGTCATAGCGATCCGCGATCCGCGCCTGAAACGCAAGATTATCGGAAACCTGCAAACTGGGAATGAGATTGAACTGCTGGAACACGAGGCCGAGACGATCGCGCCGCATCGCCGCGCGTTCGCTGTCGGAGAGGCCCGACACCACCTTGCCACCAAGTTCGATATCGCCGCCGTCCGCGCTGTCGAGGCCCGCGATCAGATGCAGCAGCGTGCTCTTGCCGCTGCCGGACTCCCCGGTGAGCGCGACACTCTCGCCCGCAGCCAGCACGAGGTCCACGCCGCGCAGAACGGCAAGCCGCTCATCCGATGTGGAATAGGATTTGGTGAGATTGCGAACCGTCAGCATGATTACGGAGGATCATACAGAAAGGCGGCTGCGGGGTACATTGCCCAGGATCAATCAAGGCCTGCGCCAACAACGGGATGCGTCATGGCAGGGGCATGGGCGTCCGAAGAACATCCATGCCCCGGCCATCCACGTCTCAGGCGGGCGCCATCAAAGACGTGGTGTCCGGCAAGCAAACAAGTTACGCAGTCTGCCGCCGGGCATGACGAGACGTATTGATAACAGCCTCACGTCAGGCTGAGTTCGTATTTCTCAATGTCCTTGGCGCGCTGGGTTTCCGTCGCTGCCTTGTGGTCCGTCGCGATCCACGTATAGACCGCCGGCAGCACGAACAGCGTGAACAGCGTGCCGATGGACATGCCAGCGACCACCACGATGCCGATGGAGAAGCGGCTGGCCGCGCCGGCGCCGCTGGCTGTGAGCAGCGGCAGCAGGCCGGCGACCATCGCCGCCGTCGTCATCAGGATCGGACGCAGGCGGACGCGTGCCGCATGCTCGATGGCGGCGCGGCGGTCGAGCCCTTCCTTGATCTGCATCTCGTTGGCGAATTCCACCATCAGAATGCCGTGCTTGGAGATCAGGCCGACCAGTGTCACCAGACCCACCTGGGTGTAGATGTTAATCGTCGCGAGGCCGAAGAACAGCGGGACCAGCGCGCCCGAGATCGCCATCGGCACCGAGATCAGGATCACCAGCGGGTCACGCAGACTTTCGAACTGCGCGGCCAGCACCAGGAAGATGATGATCAGCGCGAACACGAAGGTGACCGTGAGCTGGTTGCCTTCCTGAACATACTGGCGGGAGTCCGCGAGAAAATCGTGGGTGAACCCCGCCGGCAGTTGCTTGGCCTGCTGTTCGAGGAATTCCACGGCCTTGCCGACCGTTACGCCCGGCATCGTCACCGCCTGGAAGGTTGCCGAATTGAGCTGGTTGAAATGCGTCAGCGCGTTCGGATTGGTCGCGGTCTGGATCGACACGATGGTCGAGAGCGGCACCTGCCGTCCGCTGGTTGTCGGCACATAGTAGTTGCCGAGCGATTCCGGCGTGATGCGAAGTTCACGCGGCACCTGCGGGATGACCTGATAGGAACGTCCCTCGAGGTTGAAGCGGTTCACATAGTTGCCGCCCAGCAGGGTCGCGAGCGTGTTGCCGACAGCCTGCATGCTGATGCCGAGGTCGTTGGCTTTCGACCTGTCGACATTGACGCGGACAACCGGCTGGTTAAACGCAAGGTCGCTGTCCGCCACGATGAAGTATCCGCTTTCGCGCGCGGCCTTCTTGAGCTTCTCCATCTGTTCGAACACGGCCTGGAATCCGCTTGTCGTGCTGATGACCATCTGGATCGGCAGGCCGCCCGGTCCGCCGGCAGCGCTGGCAGGTTAAAGGCGAACGCGTTGACGCCCTCGACCTTGCTCAGTTCGGCCTGAACCAGCGGCTTCAGCGCGAGCGACGACCGCTTGCGCTCATCCCACGGCTTCAAAATCATGCCCGCGATGCCGTTGGCCGGACCATTGGTGCCATTGATGATGAAGCGCAGATCGGTTTCCGGAAAACCCGCGAAAACCTTGTCCAGCTTCTTGCCGTAGTAGTTGCTGTAATCGATGTTGGCGTATTGCGGCGCCTTGGTCACTGAGAACAGGATGCCCTGGTCTTCTTCCGGCGCCAGTTCCTTGTTGGTGTTCATGAACATGAAACCCACGAGGAACAGGATCGTCAGCGCGAACAGGCCCGTGATCGGCCGATAGTCGAGCGAGCGATCCAGCTTGCGGCCGTACCAGTCGGTGAGGCGCGAGAACACGCGGTCCACGAACTGGGCGAAACGGCCCTGGTTCTGATGGCCGCCCTTGAGCAGCACCGAGCACATCATCGGCGACAGCGTCAGTGCGATCACGCCCGAGATGATCACCGATCCCGCGAGCGTGAAGGCGAATTCACGGAACAGCGCGCCCGTCAGACCGCCGAGGAAGCCAATCGGCGCATACACCGCCGCGAGCGTAATGGTCATCGAGATGACGGGACCGACGATTTCGCGCGCGCCGATTAGCGACGCCTCGACGGGAGATTTCCCCTCCTCCAGATGCCGGTGGATGTTCTCCACCACCACGATGGCGTCGTCCACTACAAGGCCGATGGCGAGCACCATCGCCAGCAGCGTCAGAAGGTTGAGCGTGAAGCCCATCGCCAGCATCAGAATGCAGGCGCCGACCAGCGACAGCGGAATCGTCACCACCGGGATGATCACCGACCGCAGCGAGGCCAGGAACAGGAAGATCACCACGACCACGATCAGCACCGCTTCGATCAGCGTATCGCGCACTTCATCGATCGACGACTGAATGAATTTGGTCGAGTCGTAGGCCACGCGCATCTTCAGCGACGGCGGCAGGTTGCGTTCCATTTCCGGGAACAGCGCACGCACGCCCTTGACGATGTTCAGCGGGTTGCCCTGCGGGGTCGACTGCACGCCGATGAAGATCGCCTGCTGGCCGCTCATGGCGACGCTGGCGTCGGTGCTTTGCGCGCCGAGTTCGACGGTCGCGATGTCCTCGAGGCGGACGAATCCGCCGTCCTTGGCCTTCACCGTCATCCGCTTGAACTGATCGATATTGGTCAGATCGGTATTGGTCGTCACGTTGGAGACGATGAAATACCCCTTGGACTGACCGGCGGCCGCCTGGAAATTGTTGGCCCGGATCGCCGCCGCGACGTCGTCCGGCGACACGTTACGGCCGGCCATGCGCGCCGGATCGAGCCAGATACGCGTGGCGAGCGTCTGCGCGCCGAGAATATCGGCGGAGGCGACGCCATCCACGGTCGACAGGATCGGCTGCACAACGCGGGCGAGATAGTCGGAGATCTGCGGCCCGCTCAGCTCATCGCTGGCGAAGCCGATATACATCACCGCCGTGGTCTGGCCGGTCGATTTCGTGATCACCGGGTCGTTCGATTCCTTCGGAATCAAATAACGGACCGAGGAAACCTTGGAGCTGACTTCGGTCAGCGCCGCGTTCGGATCGACGTTGAGCTTGATGTAGACCGAGATCGTGCTGGTGCCCTGCACCGACGACGACGTGATGTAGTCGACGCCTTCCGCCGACGCCACCGCCTGTTCGATCGGCTGCGTGATGAAGCCCTGCATCAGGTCCGGTGACGCTCCGGGATACGACGTCGTGATGGTTACGACCGTATTCGAGAGCTTTGGATACTGACGGATGCCAAGGCCGGTCGCCGCCTTGAAGCCGATCAGTAGGATCAGCAGACTGACGACCAGCGACAGCACGGGCCGCTTGATGAAGATATCGGTGAAGGCCATGAGCGGCGCTCCCTCAGAGAATCAATAACGCGGCGCTTGCGCGGGAATCGGCGGCGGCTGATCGGTCGAGATCGTCACGGCCGAGCCGGACTGCAGCTTGAGCTGTCCGACGGCGACAACGCGATCCCCCGGCTTCACACCGCTGGCAATGACGACACGGCCGTTGATCCGCGCTCCGGTCTTCACGAAAGTCCGGTCGGTTTTCAGCGTTTCCTTGCCCTCGGCATCCTTCGTTCCGGTGATCAACCAGACCGAGTCGCCATACAGCGTGTAATCCACGGCGGTTTCCGGCACCGTGATCACCGCAGGCTTCGGCGGCAGTTCGACGGTCGTGGAGGCGAACATGCCGGGCTGCAGGATGCGGTCCGGATTGTCCAGCGTCGCCTGAACCTTGACATTACGGGTATCGGCGCTGATCTGCGGCTCGATGGTGGTAATCTTGCCTTCGAAGGTGCGGCCCGGATAGGCGTCCACCTTGATGCGGACAGCCTGACCGACGTCCAGAACGGCACGATCCTTTTCCGTCACGGTGAAGTTCAGATAGAGCCGCGACAGGTCGGTCAGCGAGACGATCTGCGTGCCGGCGCTGAGATACTGGCCGAGTTGAACCAGACGAACGCCGAGCACGCCGCTGAATGGCGCGGTGATGCGCTTCTGCGAAATGATCGATTCGGTCTTCGCCACCGCAGCAGCGCCCTGATCGTAAGCCGCCTGCGCCTGATCCACCGTCGCCTGCGGACCGAACGACTTGGCAAGCAGCGCCTTGGCGCGGTCGAGCGCAAGCTGCGCGGCAAGGGTCTGCGCCTTGTAGCTGGCGAGATCGCTCTGGTCCGGCGCGTCGTAGATCTGAAGCAGCGGATCGCCCGCCTTCACTTCCGCGCCGGGCTGGAACAGGATCTCGGTCACGCGGCCGTTGACGTCGGTGGTGACGTTCACCTGATTGACCGCGGCCAGATCGCCGACTGCCGTCAAAAGGTTCGGCAGCACTTCCGATTTGGCTTCGGCGACGGCCACCACGGTCGGAGGCGGCTTCATGTTCGCGAAGAACTGCGCGATCATGTGATTGCGAAAGGCGTTGAAGCCCACAATCGCCACGAGCAGCAGAATGAGCGCCGCGCCGACGATGATCAGCCAGCGGCGCATGCGAACCGGCGGACGCGGCTTTTCGGCCGGCGACGGAGTGTGTTGAGGCTGAGGTGTGCTTGAGGCGTCCATATTATGCACTTTCCGCAATCCGGACCGCCGCCTGGAAAAGCGGAGGCGCGGTGTCCAAATGTAATGCGATTGCCTGGCCAGTTACTCCGATTCCGCGGAGGATGAACTGGCAGATTTGCCGTTCGAAGTCCGGCGCATTCGGATAATCGAGCGAGGGCGTTGCCGGCAGCTTTGTCAGAGCGATCATGTGAACAACCTGATGGGCATACCAGAAAAGGTTGATCGGCTCGCCTTCGACGCGCACCGCATCACCCGCGGCAATCGCGCTTTCCAGCGACTCACTGAAGATCGGGCCGATCAGATCGCCGATCTTGTCGTAAAGCAGCCGCGCGAATTCGCCGTCGGTGAGCTGGCTGGAAATCAGCAGCCTGACACGCTGGGCATCTTCCTGATCCGGCTCTTCGGTCGCGCGCATGAAGTGCCCGACCATTTCACGAATCAGAATGACCAGCGTCTGCGTCGACGGCTTCAGCTCGCGCAGCCGAAGCAATTCGGGATCGGCCTCGCAGGCCTCCGAAAGTATCTCCGCATACAGCGCAGCCTTGGTCGGGAAGTGCTTGAACAGCAGCCCTTCCGAAATACCGGCCGCCTGCGCGACGCTTTTGGTCGTCGTTCCCGCAAAACCATAGAGCGCAAAGCACCGCTTTGCAGCTTCGAGGATTTGCCCCCGGCGAAGATCACTCGTGAGTCTGAGAGTACTCATGTTGTGAGTAAGCACTCACCATGACGCAAGTCAAATAGAATTGCTGCGGCGCACAGCCAAATTTAGCCATATTTCATGCAGCTTTGCGGCGATCGTCAGCCAAATCTCGCCAGTATCGCAGAACGACCCGCATAAATTCCGCACGCTGATATCGTCGCCATAGCCAACGAAGTCTTGCCTTAATCGATCAAACCCGCCTCAATGCGCGCAAAGCAATGGCCACCGCATCGACGGGAAGGCCGCAAAGGTCCGCAATCGAACGGGCCACGGGGGAGATGCTATGACGAGCGGAAATTTGCCGCCGGCAGATGACCAGATGGTCATTTCCGACGAAGCCTTGCGCAAAGCCGAAGAATTCATCGAAGCGGATGAAGGTGCGACCAACAGGCTGGACGGTCTGGTCGGTCAGGCGGTTGCCTACATCGCCGTCGCGATGAGCCTGTTCCACCTCTACGCCGCCTACGCGATCGTGCCGACGCAGGAACTGCGTTACACCCACGTCGCCTTCACCCTCGTTCTCTCCTTCCTGCTGTTTCCGCTGGCTGCGCGCTTCCGCAATCGCGTGCGCTGGTGGGACATCATTCCGGGTATTCTCGCGGTCGTCACCATCGTCTATGCGCTGATGGGCGGCGACGACTTCACCGATCGCGCCACCACGCCCAACCAGTGGGACGTGATCGTCGGCGTCATCTTCATCGTTCTCGTGCTGGAAGCAACCCGCCGCACCACCGGACTGATCATGCCGGTGGTGGCGCTGTGCTTCATCGCCTACGCGATGTTCGGCCCCTACTTTCCCGCGCCGTGGACTCATCGCGCCTATGACCTGCCGCGCCTTGTCGGCCATCTCTTCATCACGCTGGAGGGCATCTTCGGCGTGGCCGTGGACGTGTCCGCGACGCTGATCATCCTGTTCACGATCTTCGGCGCGTTCCTGCAGCAGTCCGGCGCCGGGAAATTCTTCATCGATTTCTCGCTGGCGCTGATGGGCGGCAAGCCGAACAGCGCCGGCCGCACCGTGGTGCTGTCATCGTTCCTGCTCGGCGGCCCGTCGGGCTCGGGCGTCGCCACAACCGTGATGATCGGCACCGTCGCCTATCCGATGATGAAGAAGGCGGGCTTCGAGAAGAACGCCGCCGGCGGCCTTCTCGCCGCGGGCGGCCTCGGCGCGATCCTGTCGCCGCCGGTGCTTGGCGCCGCCGCGTTCCTGATCGCGGAGTTTCTCAAGATCAGTTACCTCGACGTGATCTGGATGGCGACTATCCCGACCTGCCTTTACTACCTGTCGCTGCTGTTCATGGTCGAACTCGACGCCAAGAAATTCGGCGCACGCGACGTCAACTTCAAGCCGGAAATGTCGCTCGGCGAGATGACCAAACGCTACGGCTTCCATTTCATCTCGCTTGTTGCCGTCGTCGTCTTCATGGTGATCGGCTATTCGCCCGCCCTGTCGGTGTTCTACGCCATCGTCACCACGTTCGTTCTGAGCTTCCTGCGCAAGGACACGGCGCTGTTCCCGCCGAAGCTCAAGCGCGCGCTGGCCGACGGCTCGATCGGCGCGCTGAACGCGGCGACCACCTGCGCCTCTGCGGGTATCGTGGTCGGCATCGTCACGCTCACCGGCCTCGGCCTGAAATTCTCGTCGATCGTGATCTCCTACGCAGGCGGCAGCCTGCTGCTGACCGCGATCTACACCTCGCTGATCGTCTGGATCATCGGCCTCGCCGTGCCCGTCACCGCGTCCTACATCATCTGCGCGGTGATCGCCGCGCCCGCACTGATCAAGCTCGGCATCCCGGACTACGCCGCGCACATGTTCATCTTCTATTACGCGGTGCTGTCGGAAGTCTCACCGCCGACCGCGCTATCGCCGTTCGCGGCTGCGGCCATCACCGGCGGCGATCCGTACAAGACCACGCTGCAATCGTGGAAGTACACCCTGCCCGCGTTCCTGGTGCCGTTCGTGTTCGTGCTCGATCCGCAGGGCGTCGGCCTGCTGCTGAACATTCCGAAGGGCGGCTCGTGGGTGGACATCGTCGAGGTTTCCATCAAGACCACGCTCGGCCTGATGGCGCTGGCGGCCGCCGCGCAAGGCTGGGTCCTGCGGCAGACCTCGCTGATCGAGCGCGGCCTGCTGGCGTTGGCCGGATTGCTGCTGGTCTTCCCGAGCCTGATCGAGGCCGTGATCGAAGCGGCGATTGGTCGCGACATTTCTTATACTTATGTACCCGGCATCCTGATCGGATTGGGGGTACTGTTATGGCAGGCAAAGGGACCGGCGGTTCAACGACCGGCCTGAGAACTTCACAGGGAGGATGACTGAATGACGAAAACGTCAAAGATCACCGCAGCATTGGCTATTGCACTCACCGCCGGATTTGCCTTCGGTGCTCATGCACAGCAGCGGACAATGTCGATCGGCACCGGCGGCACCGGCGGCGTGTACTATCCGCTTGGCGGCGCGATCGCGAACGTGCTGTCGAAGAACCTGCCGAATGTGCAGGCCACCGCCGAAGTCACCGGCGGCTCGGTCGACAATCTCAAGCTGATCGGCACCGGACAGAGCGAACTCGGTTTCTCCATGGCCGACGCGGCGCTCGATGCCTACAAGGGCCAGGAAAAGTTCAAGAGCGGCAAGATCCCGCTGCAGGCATTGCTGGTGGTCTATCCGAACCGCATGCATGTCGTGACCGTCGAGAGCACCGGCATCAAGACCATGGCCGATCTCAAGGGCAAGCGCGTCTCCACCGGCTCGCCCGGCGGCGCGACCGAAGTGATGGCCTTCCGCGTCATCGAAGCGGCGGGCCTCGACAAGGACAAGGACATGAAGCGCGAGCGCCTCGGCGTCGCCGAGTCCGTCAACGCCATCAAGGACGGCAAGATCGACGCCTTCTTCTGGGTCGGCGGCATTCCGACCGCATCGGTCACCGATCTTGCCGCGACGCCGGGCATGAAGCTGAAACTCATCGACCACGCCGATCTGGTCGACAAGATGAACGCGAAGTACGGCAACCTCTACAGCGCCGGCGTCATCAAGGCGGGATCGTATCCGGGCTACGACGTCGACAACAAGATCACCGAGGTCTGGAATATCATCGTCACCAACGACAAGATGAGCAACGACGACGCCTACAACATCGTCAAGACGCTGGTGGAGAAGAAGGCCGACATCGTCGCCGTGCACAAGGAAGCCTTGAGCTTCTCGCTGGACAACCAGGTCCAGTCCCGCTCACCGGTGCCGTTCCATCCCGGCGCGCTGAAATACTTCAAGGAAAAGGGTGTGGGCGGCTAGTCGCCGGTACCATCACATTCATAAACCCCGGCCCACGCGCCGGGGTTTTTCGTTCTGACTGCGGAGTCGTCCTGGCGCAGGCCGGGACCCATAGCCACCGGCCTATCAAGTGAAAAAGAAAGTCGTGGCTCTATTTAGATTAGAATAAGGATGACAGGGGTGATGGGTCCCGGCTTTCGCCGGGACGACAACGCCTCTTTTCAGCATTCCTTCGGCGCATCCCTGTCGATCGCAAAATCATCGAACCACGGCTTGCGATCGCCCGCGATGGACGCAGCGATCATTCGCGACGCCAGATAACTGTAGGTGATGCCGTTGCCGCCGTAGCCGTAGGCCGCGTGGATACGCGGGTGGCCGGGCACCGGGCCGATCAGCGGCAAGCCATCGATGGTGGTGCCGAACGCGCCCGACCAGACGAATTCCGCCATCGCCTCGGCGCGCGGCCACAGCGCCTTCAGCTTCTCGCGCAGCACCCTGGCTTTGGCCGGCATCAGGGCATCACGCGCCTCGGGCTCGACGACGGTGTCGTCATCCTCTCCGCCGATGACGATACGATTTTCAGGTGTGGCGCGCAGATAGTTGTATTGCTCCGACGCCTCCCAGATCAGCGCCTTGTCGCGCCATATCGTCTCCGGCTGCTGCGGCGGTGTGGCGATGGCCCAGCTCGACACCACCTTGTGCAGATCGGAGGTCAGGATGTCAGGCATCACATAGCCTGTCGCCAGCACAACGTGTTTGGCCTCGATCACATGGCCCTCGTCGAGCACGACGATCACGGCATCGCTGCTGCTGTCGTATCCGATAGCATGCGCGTCGAACAGCTTCGCATCCTGTCTTACGGCTTCCGCAAGCAGAGCATGCGACAGCAGCACCGGGTCCGCATCGGACGATCCCGGCGATACGATCGCCGCTTCGCGATGGATGCCGAATTCGCGCAGCAGTGCCGGGTGATCGAGCAATTCGCCCGGCAGCCCCACACGCGCGCGAAGATCGTGTTCGGCGCGCAGTTCGCGCGGCCCGCTCTCGCCGGCCGCCAGATACAATGAGTGCCGCGGACTCATTCCGCAGACGAGTCCCCTCGCCGCCACGAGTTGCATCAGACCGCCGACCGCCGCCTCGCTGCGCCGATAGATGTTTGCGGCCCGCTCGAAACCATAGAGGTCGGTCAACTCGGTGAGAGAACGGTCGATCTCCCACAGCAGCATCGCCGTGCTGGCCGTGGTGCTGCCGAAGCCCGGCCGCTGCCGGTCGATGACGCAGACATCGTGTCCGAGGCAGGCCAGATGCTCCGCCGCCAGCGATCCGGTGATTCCGGCGCCCACCACCAGCACGCCGCAGCGAAAGCTCTCCTCGATCCGGCGGCGGGTGGGCCGCTGCAACATCGTATGCCAGGGCGGCGTGCCGCCACGCAGATCGTCGTGCCGGACTCTGTCTGGGTCGAGCATCATGGTCCAAAGAATAAAGAGGTGGGTGAAAACAAGCCGACAGGCTCAATGACGACGCAATGACAGCCCAAAGGTTCCACAGCTTCGTCCAATCACGTATGATCGGCTGCCCGCCGACCGCACACCTGATCCATCCATTGACCGGATGCTTCCGCTCTCAATCCGAGCTATCGATTTCATCATGACAAAAGCCAGATCAAATCTTCAAATCGATTCCGCCCGCCTCTGGGGCGACATTCATGAGACCGCGAAATTCGGCGGCACGCCCAAGGGCGGCGTGAAGCGCCTCACCCTCGGTCCAGAGGACAAGCAGGTGCGCGACTGGTTTCGCAAGGCGTGCGAAGCGGCGGGCTGCGACGTCCGCGTCGACGCGCTGGGAACCATGTTCGCGATCCGCCCCGGACGCGACATGTCGAAGCCGCCGATCGGCATTGGCTCGCATCTCGACACCCAGCCCACCGGCGGCAAATACGACGGCATTCTCGGCACGCTGGCCGCGCTGGAAGTGGTCCGCACCATGAACGATGCGGGGATCGAAACCGACATTCCGATCTGCGTCTGCAACTGGACCAACGAGGAAGGCTCGCGCTACGCACCCGCGATGATGGCCTCCGCCGCCTATGCGGGCGACTACACCACGGAGGATATTCTCGGCCGCAAGGATGCCGACGGCATCACCGTCGCTGAGGCGCTCGACACCATCGGCTATCGCGGCGCCGACGCCGTCGGAAAGCAGAAATTTTCCGCTTTCGTCGAACTGCATATCGAACAGGGCCCGCTGCTCGAAGCCGAGAACAAGACCATCGGCGTGGTCGACCGTGGCCAGGGCATCATGTGGTACGACGGCGCGATCACCGGCTTTGCCAGCCATGCTGGCACGACGCCGATGCCGCTGCGCAAGGATGCGCTCGCGGCGTTCTCCGAAGTCGTGCTCGCGGTGGAGAAACTGGCCCGCGATCTCGGCCCGAATGCGGTCGGCACCGTCGGCGAGATGGAGATCGACAATCCGTCGCGCAATGTCATTCCCGGCGACCTGACATTCACCATCGACATCCGCAGCGCCGAATCCGCAACGCTCGATGCCCTGCATGCAGGGCTGCAAAAGGCGGCAGCGGAGATTGCAGCGCGGCGCAAGGTCGCCGTCGACATCCGCCGGATCTGGCGCAAGGAACCGACCATATTCGACACTAGGTTGGTCGAAGCCGTCGCAAACGCCGCGCAGGAGCTGGGCTATGCGAACCGCCGCATCACCTCGGGTGCCGGGCACGACGCCTGCAACCTCGCCACCGTCATGCCCGCGGCGATGATCTTCGTGCCGTGCAAGGACGGCATCAGCCACAACGAACTGGAAGACGCGACGCAAGCCGATTGCGCAGCGGGCGCGAACGTGCTGCTGCATACGGTTCTGTCGATTGCAGGCGTTGCGTCGGGCGCTAAGGCGATTAGCTGATAAATATGAGTCCTCATGGTGAGGAGGTGCATTTGCGCCGTCTCGAACCAGGAGGGCAACCTGTACATCCTCATCCTTCGAGACGCACGCAAGAGCGTGCTCCTCAGGATGAGGGTATTCCATCTTGCAGAGGTCCTGCTCCATGACGTCCAAAACGCCTGTTCCTCCCGTCGCGCCGCGCCGCTCGCACAGCTTCACCCATCACGACATCACCGTGACCGATGACTATGCGTGGCTGAAGGACGAGAACTGGCAGGAGGTGCTGCGCGACCCATCTGTGCTCAAGCCGGACATCCGCGCCTATCTCGAAGCCGAGAATGTCTACGCCGACGCGGTGCTGGGCCATACGGAGCCGCTGCAGAAAAAGCTGGTGGCGGAAATGCGCGGCCGCATCAAGGAGGACGACTCCAGCGTCCCCTCGCCCGACGGCCCGTTCGCCTATTTCCACAAGTACCGCGAGGGCGGCCAGCACGAGCAGATCGGCCGCGAGCCGCGTGGTGGCGGCGAAGCCCGCTTCATCATCGATGGCGATGAAGAAGCGAAGAGAAGCGAGTACTTCAAGTTCGGCAGCGCGCAGCATTCGCCCGATCACAAGCTGGAGGCGTGGAGCGCGGATACGCGCGGTTCGGAATATTTCACCATCCGCATCCGCGACTGGGCAACCGGCAAGGATCACGCCGACCATATCGAGGAAACCGACGGCGACGTGGTCTGGGCCGCGGATTCGAAATCGTTCTTCTATGTGAAGCTCGACGACAACCATCGCCCGATGCAGGTGTACCGGCACACCCTCGGCACGCCGCAATCCGGCGACGCGCTGGTTTACGAGGAAAAGGATTCCGGCTGGTTCACGCACATCCACGAAAGCGCCAGCGGACGCTTCTGCGTGATCGCGGGCGGCGACCATGAGACGTCCGAACAGCGCTTGATCGATCTGCGCACGCCGGACGCCAAGCCTCGTCTTGTTGCGAAGCGCGAAGACGGCGTGCAGTATTCCGTCGCGGATCACGGCGATCAGTTGTTCATCCTGACCAATGCCGACGACGCCATCGACTTCAAGATCGTCACCGCGCCGCTGGACTCGCCCGCGCGGAAGAACTGGCGCGATCTCATACCCCACCGCACCGGTGTCTACATCATCGACATGGAGCTTTATTCCGGCCATCTGGTGCGGCTGGAACGCGCCAACGCGCTGCCCTCCATCGTGATCCGCGATCTTGCGACCTCGCAGGAACATGCCATTGCCTTCGACGAGGCCGCCTATTCGCTCGGCACCATCGGCGGCTACGAATTCGACACCACGCAGATCCGTTTCTCGTATTCCTCGATGACCACGCCGTCGGAAGTCTTCGACTACGACATGGTCAGCCGCGAACGGAGCTTGCGCAAGCGGCAGGAGATTCCGTCGGGCCACAACCCGGCGGATTATGTCACCACGCGCATCATGGCGACGTCTCACGACGGCGCGCAGGTGCCGGTCTCGATCCTGCATCGCAAGAACCTGACACGCGACGGCAGCGCGCCGCTGCTGCTCTATGGTTACGGCTCCTACGGCCACGCCATGCCGGCCTCGTTCTCGGCCAACCGGCTGTCGCTGGTGGATCGCGGCTTCGTCTATGCCATCGCGCATATCCGCGGCGGTTCCGACAAAGGCTGGGGCTGGTATCTCGACGGCAAGCGCGAGAAGAAGACCAACAGCTTCGACGATTTTGCCGCCGCCGGTCGCGCGCTGATCGCCGGGAAATATACATCCGCGAAAAAGATCGTCGGCCATGGCGGCAGCGCGGGCGGCATGCTGATGGGCGCGGTGGCGAACCGCTCGGGCGAGCTGTTCGCGGGCATCGTCGCTGAAGTGCCGTTCGTCGATGTGCTCAACACCATGCTGGATGAATCATTGCCGCTAACGCCGCCGGAATGGCCCGAATGGGGCAATCCCATCGACAGCGCGGACGACTTCAAGACCATCCTCGCCTATTCGCCCTACGACAACGTGGTGGCGAAAGAGTATCCGGCCATTCTGGCGATGGGCGGCCTTGCCGATCCGCGCGTGACTTATTGGGAGCCTGCGAAGTGGATCGCGCGGCTGCGTCCGGTGATGACCGGCGGCGGCCCCGTGCTGTTGCGCACCAACATGGGCGCGGGCCATGGCGGCGCGTCCGGCCGCTTCAACCGGCTGGACGAGGTCGCGATTGCGTATGCCTTCGCGCTATGGGCCGTGGGACTGGCGGACGCAGGCAGCTAACCGGGCGATCGAACATCTTACCTTCGAGGTAATTTGATCGTGCCGAGAACCACGCGACAATGCGCGTCTGCTTGGTTGCAGCGCGTCGTGACGCGCCGCCGTTCTCTGCCATACTCGCGCATCCGTCCTCGCCCTCGCCCCGGAATTTTCAATGAAGCGTCTGCCCTTCTTCTACGGCTGGATCATTGTCGCCGTCACCTTCATCACCATGGGCATCGGCGTGAACGCCCGCACATCGTTCTCGCTGTTCTTCGCGCCGATCGTCGATGAATTCGGGTGGGAACGCGGCATCACCGCCGGCGCATTCTCATTTGGCTTCCTCGTCTCCGCGATCCTCAGCCCGCTGATGGGACGGCTGATGGACCGCACCGGCCCGCGCACGGTGATGGAGCTTGGCGTGGTGCTGATGGCCGCGGGTCTTCTGCTCGCGCCGTTGACCACGCAGCCCTGGCATCTTTACGCGACCATCGGCTGCCTCGTCGGCGCGGGCAGCATCTGCCTCGGCTATTCCGGGCAATCGCTGTTCCTGCCGAACTGGTTCGTGAAAAAGCGCGGCCTTGCGGTCGGCCTCGCCTTCGCCGGTGTCGGCGTCGGCTCGATCATCCTGCTGCCATGGGTGCAATTCCTGATCGACAAGGGCGGCTGGCGCTCGGCCTGCTGGACGCTCGGCATTCTGGTGCTGGTGGTGCTGCTGCCGCTCAATCTTCTGCTGCGCAAGCGCCCGGAAGATGTCGGCGAATTGCCCGACGGCGAGGCCGCGCCGACAGCCGCGAGCGTGCCGCCGCCATCGAACATCGTCGATCCCGCCTGGGCCGCCACGGACTGGACGCTCGGCCGCGCCCTGCGCACCCCGCGCTTCTGGTGGATCTCGGTCGGATATTTCTGCGGACTTTATATCTGGTACGCCGTGCAGGTGCATCAGACCAAGTATCTGGTGGAAATCGGATTCACCTCCACGTCGGCGGCATGGGCGCTCGGCATGGTCAGCCTGATCGGCATTCCGGGGCAGATCGCGCTCGGCTATCTCTCGGACCGCATCGGCCGCGAATGGATCTGGGCGATCTCGTCGCTCGGATTCGCGATCTGCTTCGCCGCGTTGATCGCGCTGCAGTACACGCCGACGCTGCTGCTGGTTTACCTGATGGTGGTGGCGCAGGGTTTCCTCGGCTACGGCTTCACCTCGATCATGGGCGCGGTGGTCGCGGAAATCTTCCAGGGCAAACAGTTCGGCACCATCTTCGGCACCATCACGCTTGCGGCGCTGGCCGGCGGGGCGGCGGGACCATGGGTGACGGGCATCCTGCACGACATCTATGGCGACTACACCCTCGCCTTCGCGATCGGCATAGTCGTTAGCGCACTGTCGGCCGTCGCGATCTGGCTTGCATCGCCGCGCAAGGTCCGCGCCGTCGCGGGGCAGATGCACCGGATTGCGAAGACGGCTTGATCTTTCCGCGCGATCTTACTCGCTCGTCATTGCGAGGAGCGCTTGCGACGAAGCAATCCAGCTATCTGTCAGCTCTCAGAAATGGATTGCTTCGCTCCGCTCGCAATGACGAAAAATTTCTAGTTCTGCACACTCACATCGATCTGCGCGCGATAACCCGCACGCAAGGCATTGACGATCGACGACGGCGTCAGAAGTTTTGCATCTGTCAGATTTGCAGCAGCGCGGCTGTAACCACCGAACGACCACAGCCATGGCTCGCTCCTTGCGATCACATAGCTCTCGCCATCCGCCGTCACCATCGCGCCGTCCGGCAGATCGGACAGTTTTCTGCGCAGCGGATGAAGACGCTTCACCTTCCCGTCGAGGCGCTCGGCATGCAGCACCGCGTCCATTTCGGGCGCGCGAGGCTTGCCGCGCCTGTTGCCCTCCGCCCACGCATCGCGGAACGCTTCGGCATCCGCGCGGCGGCAATAGAAGCACGGGCGGTGCCCCGCCGCGAATGACGTCGCTTCATCGAGAAAAAACAGTTCCGTCCAGCTTCGCCCGCCCATCACCTTGCGCCTGCGCCCGCGAAATTCGCAAGTACAGGTAATCCACGCCTTCGAAGACCATCGCCGGTTCAGCAGCGTTTTCGTCGCCGGGTCATGGATGATCCCGCGATTGCCGGTGAAGCGGCCGCGATGCGCGGTCGCGACAATCTCCCCGAACGGCGACACGCGATTTTGCAGGGGCATAAAGCTGATTTCCAGGTCGTTACACAAACTCTCAACGAGTCGTCCCGGCGCACGCCGGGACCCATAACCACCGAACTACCGATAAAGATCAGGTGGTCGAACCTTTCTCCGCAAAATACATCGACAGGGAGTATGGGTCCCGGCGTGCGCCGGGACGACCCGAAAACCGATAATTCGCGGAGCGAAATCGAAGCCTCAGTTCAGCACATCCTGATTGATCACATTCTCGCGGATCGGATGGCCGTCGAGCGCGCTGAGAATGTTTTTCGCGGTCTGCAGGCTCATGCGGTCCAGCGCCTCGCGGGTCACGCCCGCCACATGCGGGGCCATGATGACGTTGTCGAGCGCGAACAGCGGATGATCCGGACGCGGCGGCTCCTGCGCGAACACGTCGATGCCCGCGCCCGCGATCGTGCCGGAGGTCAATGCCGCATGCAGCGCCGCCTCATCGACAATGCCGCCGCGCGCGGTGTTGATCAGATAGGCCGTCGGCTTCATCTTCTGCAATTGCGCCGTGCTGAACAGATTGACCGTCTCGGGCGATTTCGGGCAGTGGATCGAGACGAAATCCGCGCGCGGCAGCGCCGCGTCGAGATCGCTCACTGATTCGGCGCCCGCCTGTTCGATCTCCGCCGCGCTCTTGAACGGATCGTAGACCAGCACATTCATTTCCATCGCCACCAGCCGCTTCACCAGCCGCGTGCCGATCCGCCCGAATCCGATCACCAGCGCGGTGCGCCCGAGCAGGTCATAGGGAATCGTCACAAGGCGTTTGGTCCAGTTGCCGGTCTTCACCAGCGTGTCCAGCTCAGCGGCGCGCTTGGCCAGCGCCAGCATCATGAACAGCGCGCATTCGGCCACCGACGGCGAATTGGCGACGCCCGTGGTCATCAGCGGAATCCTGTGGGCGCTGAGCGCCGTCACATCCACCGCGTCGTAGCCGACGCCGATCCGTGTCACCACCTTCATCTCGCCGGACGAGACGATCTCGTTCGCGCCGAAAGCCGTGGCGCCCAGCGCGACGCCATTGACCGGCGCATGCGCCCGCAGCATGGCGTTGAAATCCGCCGCCGAGATGGTGTTGGGAAATTCGATCATCTCGATATCGCCACGCTCCTGCAACAGCGCCCGACCGTCCGGCGATAAAGTTTCCACGATCAGAAGTTTCTTCTTGTTGGTGGCCATTTCATCCCCTGCCTGTTCTTCGTTATCGTCGCAAATGCGCAGCATCATTGCCGCAATTATATTGATCGTCCAGCGCTTGCCGTGACCTCCCGGCGCGGGCACACTCTGCCGCGCCGGGCCTCCGGCCCCCGCCAACGAGACAACAACAGGAGATCAACCCGTGACCCAGGCCGCCCCCCATCCCGCATCGCTGCTCGAAGCGCTGACCCGCTACGACACGCCGACGATCTGCAATGCGCTGGAAGTGGTCGCGCCCGAGCGGCGGCTGACGGGCTTTACCACGAAGCCGCTGGTCTGCCCGTTTCCGGACCTGCCGCCTATGGTCGGCTATGCCCGCACCGCAACAATCCGCGCCACGTCCGCCTCGCCGCTCTCCGCTGCCGATGCGCGTGCGCAACGCGTGGCTTATTATGAGTATTGCGGCACAGGCATCGGCCCGCGGATCAGCGTCATTCAGGATCTCGACGGCGCGAATATCGGCTTCGGCGCGTTCTGGGGCGAAGTGAACAGCTCCGTTCACAAGGCGCTCGGTTGCCTCGGCGTCGTGACCGACGGATCGATCCGCGACATTCCCGCCTGGGCACCGGGCTTTCAGGCGCTGGCCGGCAGCATCGGCCCCTCCCATGCCTATGTGCATCTTGCAGGCTTCGGCGAATCCGTCTGTGTCGCGGGCATGACGGTGCGGTCCGACGATCTGATTCATGCGGACCGGCATGGCGCAGTCGTGATTCCGGCCAACATTGCCGACAAGGTGCCGGATGCGGCGAGACTGTGCGAACGACGAGAGGAACCGATCCTCAGCATCGCGCGCAGTTCATCCTTCACCGTCGAAAAGCTGAAGGAAGCGCTGGCCCGTTCAGCGGAGATTCATTAGCATCTTACGCGAAGAGCCAAGCCTCATGGTGAGGAGCGAGGCAAAGCCTCGCGTCTCGAACCATGAGGCCGCCACACCAGACCCTCATCCTTCGAGACGCGCGCGAGGTGCGCGCTCCTCAGGATGAGGATGTCGCAACCGCAAACAGGAGCAGGTATGAAAGTTGTCCTCGGCATTATCGTGGGCGTGGTCATTGGCTTTCTGGCCATGACCTATTTCAAGACCGGCCATCTGCCGTTCTGACCGCCGCGCGAAACAATTCGGAATCCGATGCCTCTCTCCCCGCACTACCGCGCCTCGACCAGCCATGCCGCGCTCGGTCCGGAATTCTACGATGTCGTCGCGGCGGCCACGTTTCCGGATCATATCCTGCGCTATCGCAATCAGCGCGCAGCGAAGACAGTGGGCCTCGACACGCTCACCGACGATGAGTGGATCGCGCATTTCGGCCGCTTCGCGCCGCTGAACGGCAGTTTCGAGAAGCCGCTGGCGCTGCGCTATCACGGCCACCAGTTCCGCGTTTACAACCCCGAACTCGGCGACGGACGCGGCTTCCTGTTCGCACAGCTTCATGACGACAAGGGCCGCCTGCTCGATCTTGCCACCAAGGGCAGCGGCCGGACGCCGTGGTCGCGCACCGCCGACGGACGCCTGACGCTGAAAGGCGGCGTGCGCGAGGTGCTGGCGACATCGATGCTGGAAGCGCTCGGCGTCGACACCTCCAAATCCTTCAGCCTGATCGAAACCGGCGAGGAACTGGTGCGCGGCGACGAGCCCTCGCCCACGCGTTCCTCGGTGCTGGTGCGGCTCAGCCATTCGCATATCCGCATCGGCACCTTCCAGCGGCAGGCGTTTCACCGCAGCGCCGCCAACATCGAGACGCTGCTCGACTACACCATCAAGACCTACATGCCGGATGTCTGGCGCGACGATGCGTCCGCGCGCGCCATCGCGTTTCTGGAAGAGGTCTGCCGCCGCGTCGCGCGCACCGGCGCGCAATGGATGGCAGCGGGCTTCGTTCATGGCGTGCTCAACACCGACAACATCAATGTCACCGGCGAGAGCTTCGACTATGGGCCGTGGCGTTTCCTGCCGGTGCTGGAGCCGGGGTTCACCGCCGCCTATTTCGATGAGCAGGGTCTTTATGCCTATGGCCGCCAGCCCGACGCGCTGTTCTGGAATCTGGTGCGGCTGGCCGAATGCCTGCTCGTGGTCGCCAACAAGGAGCAGCTTGAGGCCGCGCTGAACGTGTTCGAGCCTGCGCTGCGCGCCGACTTCACCGCGATGATGCTCAAGCGCCTCGGCGTGAAGCCGCAAAGCCTGGAGCGCGACAACGAACTGTCGCGCGCGCTATGGGCCTTCCTGTCCGAAAGCAAGGCACCGTTCGAGCAGACCTTCTTCGACTGGTTCGGCGGCCTCGCCAGCGCGGACCGCGCGGGCAACAGCCCGTCGAAGGATTTCTATGCGGCGGACTCCTTCCAGCAGGTGCGCGAAGCACTCAAGGACTTCACGCCGCGCGACGGCGTCGATCTCGGCCATCCGTTCTTCACACGGCGCGACGCCTGTTCGATGCTGATCGACGAGGTGGAAGCGATCTGGAAACCGATCGCCGACAGCGACGACTGGTCGGTGTTCCACGCCAAGCTGGCCGACATCGACCAGATGCGCGCGGCGTATGGGTTGATATCCTGACATCGCGTCATCCTGAGGCGCTCGCCGCTCTTGCGGCGAGCCTCGAAGGATGCGCGGCCACGCAATCGTCACCCTTCGAGGCTCGCAAGTGCTCGCACCTCAGGATGACGGCGCATCGTATCCGTGGGGGCCCGGCTTTCGCCGGGACGACACGGAAAATTACGCCACCTTCTTGCGTGGCTCCGTGGCCTTGAAGGTGCCATCGAGAAAACCGGTCAGGCGCTTGCGGATGATGAACTCCGCTTCTGTCATAATGCGGTCGATCAGTTCCTTCACCGACGGAATGTCATGGATCAGACCTGCGACCATGCCGCAGCTCCACGCGCCCGCATCCATGTCGCCGTTGATCATGACCTTTGGATAGATGCCGGCGACTTCCTCGATGATGTCATCGATCTTGAGGTTCTTGCCCTTCTCGCGCTCAATCTCGATCAGCTTTTCGACGTTCTTGTTATTGAGCACGCGCTCGGTGTTGCGCAGCGCGCGCATGATGAGGCGGGTATCGAGTTCGGTCGCCTTGAGCAGCGCCTGCTTCACATTGGGATGCACCGGCGCTTCCTTGGTGGCGATGAAGCGCGTGCCCATGTTCATGCCCTGCGCGCCCATGGCCAGCGCGGCAACGAGACTACGCGCATCCGCCATACCGCCCGAGGCGACGAACGGAATCTTCAGTTCTTCTTCCGCGCGCGGCAGCAGGATCATGTTCGGAATATCATCCTCGCCGGGATGGCCGCCGCACTCGAAACCGTCGACGCTCACTGCATCGCAGCCGATCGATTCCGCCTTCAGCGAATGGCGCACCGAGGTGCACTTGTGAATCACCTTGATGCCCGCAGCCTTCAGCGCGGGCATGTATTGTTCCGGGCTGCGGCCTGCGGTTTCCACCGCCTTCACGCCGCCTTCCCTGATGGCGGCGATATATTCCGGATAAGGCGGCGCGGCGAAGGTCGGCAGGAAGGTGAGATTCACGCCGAACGGCTTGTCGGTCATGTCCTTGCACTTGGCGATTTCCTTCGCCAGCAGTTCCGGCGTCTTCTGCGTGAGGCCCGTGATGATGCCGAGGCCACCCGCGTTCGACACCGCGGCGGCAAGCTCCGCGAAACCGACAAAATGCATGCCGCCCTGCATGATCGGGGGCCGGAAGCCGAACAGACCCGTAATTGCCGTTTTCATGCGTTTCCTCCTGTGATGCGCGCAGGTTACCGGCGCCGCCGCGAAGCACAATGTTTTGCCGCAGCAGGCCTGCCATGCCATTAGTTCTAAAATAGAACGTATCAGGAGGTTCAAGCGCGTCAAGGTAGTCAAAAGCCAGAGCAGCGTGTATCAGGGCGGCGACTAAGCCATGATCCGACAACGGAATTTCCCTTGAGCCAGCAGCAACCCGTCAAACCGTTCCTTGAAGTCCTGAACGGACGCCGCCAGAACGTGCCGCCGGTCTGGATGATGCGGCAGGCCGGACGCTACCTGCCGGAATATCGCGAGCTGCGCGCCACAGCCGGCAGCTTTCTCGACCTCTGCTTCAATCCGGAATGGGCCGCCGAGGTGACGCTGCAGCCGATCCGCCACTTCGGCTTCGATGCGGCGATTATCTTCTCCGACATTCTGGTGGTGCCGCATGCGCTCGGGCGCAGCGTGCGCTTCGAGGCCGGCGAAGGCCCGCGTCTCGATCCGCTCGACACGCCGGAGCAGATCAAGACGCTGGCGCGCGCCGCCGACTTTGGCAAGCTCGAGCCGGTCTATGAAGCGCTGCGCCGGGTGCGCGCCGCGCTCGATCCCAAAGTCACGCTGATCGGATTCTGCGGCGCGCCGTGGACGGTGGCGACCTACATGGTCGCGGGGCGCGGCACGCCCGATCAGGCGCCCGCGCGGATGCTGGCCTATCGCGAGCCGGACGCCTTCGCGGCCATCATCGACGTGCTGGTGGAGAATTCGATTCAATATCTGCTCGGCCAGCTTAACGCTGGAGCCGATGTGCTGCAGATCTTCGACACCTGGGCGGGCGTGCTGCCGCCGCGCGAATTCGCGCGCTGGTCGATCGAGCCGACGCGGCGCATTGTCGAAGGCGTTCGCGCAAAGGTGCCGGATGCGAAGATCATCGGCTTTCCGCGCGGCGCAGGCGCGCAGCTTCCCGGCTACGTCGAGGCGACGCGCGTCGATGGCGTCAGCATCGACTGGACGGCAGAGCCGTCATTGATCAGTGAACGCGTGCAGACTCGCGTCGCGGTGCAGGGCAATCTCGATCCGCTGGCGCTGATCGCGGGCGGCGCGGCGCTCGACCGCGCGGTGGACGATGCGTTGGCGAGCTACGCCAAGGGCCGCTACATCTTCAATCTCGGCCACGGCATCCAGCCCGAGACACCCATCGCCCACGTGGAGCAGATGCTCGCACGTGTGCGGGGGTACCGAGGATAAAACGGAAATTTCTGCAGGTCGTCCCGGCGCTGCACTATTATTTGCAGACAACATCCTACGCCGGACGCGACGTCTCGATGATTGCCGCCGCGCCCTTCGCGAGCAGATCGAACGCCACCGCGCGGCCGAGTTCGCGCGGCTTGTCAGCAGGGCCGCTGCGCTGTGCTTCCAGCAACTGATCGCCGTCCAGATCGAGCACCGAGGCGGACAGCGTCATCTCGCGGCCGTCGATGGTGGCAAATCCCGCGATCGGCGAATTGCAATGGCCGTTGAGCACCCACAGCACCTCGCGCTCCGCGTCCGCGCACAGATGCGCGGCGGGATCGTCGATCAGCGCGAGATATTGCCGCGTCCGCCAATCGTTCGCCGCGCACTCCACAGCGACAATGCCCTGCCCTGCCGCCGGCAGGATTTCATGTGCGGTGAATTCATGCGCGATGCGGTCCGCGAGGCCGACACGCTCGAGGCCCGACCGCGCCATGATCAAGGCATCGGCGGGACCGACCGCGCCGCCATCCGGCAGGCGCTGCTTCTCGCCGTTGTCGAGCTTGCGCACGCGCGTATCGGCCGCGCCGCGGAAATGAATCACCTCGATCTCCGGAAACAGTCGCCGCACATAGGCGGCGCGGCGCACCGCGTTGGTGCCGATCCTGAAGCCCTTTCCCTTGGTGCGTTTGAGATCATCGAGCGTCACACCCTCGCGCAGCACCAGCGCATCGGTCGGCGGATCGCGCGACAGCGTCGCGCCGATCACAAGCCCCGGCGTATCCTCGTTGCCCGGCATGTCCTTCAACGAATGCATCGCCGCGTGCAATTCGCCCGCGATCATCGCGGCGCGGATTTCCGCGACAAAGGCGCCGCCCTTGCCGCCATGGGGCAACAGCAATCCGGTCTGGTCGGTGTCGCCGCGGGTCTCGAACTTGACGATCTCGACATCGAGGCCGGGAGCCGCCGCGGCGAGCCGCCGCGCGATTTCCTCGGTCTGCGCCAGTGCCATCGTGCTCTTGCGCGTGCCGATCCGCATTGAAACTGCTGCCACGTCTGCTCCGTTACCGCTCCGGCGCGAAAATTGCGCCGGGTCATTTGATCCAACAATAGGGCGATGAATCTTCTGAATTCAAAACAGGTGTAGCCCAAAGCCGGTCCGGTCCGCTACTGGTGCTACGGGCGGATCTTTTGTCAAAAAGACCTTGCGGGCGCGCGTCCGGGCCGAATAATCCGGATGTGCGAATAGACATGAACAGTGCGGTGCGAGACCATGACGATTGATGGCGAGACATCCGGCGGCGCGGCCGAACTGGCGGCGCATCCCCTGCGCGTGTCGATTCTGGGCGAGGTCCACGCCCGCCCCTTCACGCCAGTGGCCGTCCCCTCGCGCATTCTTCATTTCGCCTTCGACACATCCGGCCCGCGCGCGCAGACCGACCGCGCCAATCTGGTGAAGTTCTGCGCCATGCGCGGCCTGCCGATGCCGCTGGCCACCGAGAAGCATCATCGCGCGGCATTCGGTGCGACAGTGCTGCGCTGGGAGCAGCATTCCGAATTCACCACCTACACATGGGAGCTTGTCTCCGATCCCGGCAATTCGCCGTTCTTTCCGGATGTGGCGTCGCTGGCGTCCTTGATGCGACAGGTGCCTCAGCCCGGTCCCTTGTTGGTGGCGGTCGACCTGCATCTGCTGGCGGACCAGCCCGAGCGCGCCGCACCCGTGCGCCTGTTCGACAAGGCGAGCCTTGCGATTGCGGAAACCGCTGACGGCACGGCGCTGTACGCCACCGACTTTCAGCTCGATCCGTCGGGCTTCGTGCGCATTCTTGTGCTGGACCGTGGCCTCACGCCGGAAAGCGCGGGTGCGCTGGTGCAGCGTGTGCTCGAGATCGAGACGTATCGCACGCTGGCGCTGCTCGGCCTGCCGGAAGCGCAGCGGCTGTCGCCGTCGATCGGCGCGAGCGAACGGCGGCTGGTGGAAACCACCGAGGAGATGCAGCGCGCCAGCGATCTCGACAGCAATCATCGCCTGCTCGACGAACTGACCGCGCTGGCGGCCGAGGTCGAGGCGGGCGCGGCCGCGAGCGTGTTTCGTTTCGGCGCCAGCCGGGCCTATGAGGAAATCGTCGAGCAGCGGCTGGAAACCATCGGCGAAAAGAGCGTCGGAAGCTGGCCGACATGGTCCTCGTTCCTCGCGCGGCGCATGAAGCCCGCGCTGCGGACCTGCGTCACCATCGAACAGCGTCAGGCCAGCCTGTCGCTGAAACTGGCGCGCGCCGCGAACCTGCTGCGCACCCGCGTCGATGTCGAACTCGAACAGCAGAATCAGGAACTGCTGAAATCGATGAACGCGCGCACGCGGCTGCAACTGCGCCTGCAGACCACCGTCGAAGGCCTGTCGGTCGCGGCAATCACCTATTACGTGGTGAGCCTGTTCGGCTATCTGGCGAAAGCCGCGCATGACAGCGGAAAGCTGCATATCGAACCAACCATCGTTACGGCGGGATTCATTCCCGTTGCCGCACTGACGATCTGGTGGACGGTCCGCCGCATCCGCAAGTCCCATATCGGCGGCGAAGACTGAAGCCAAATCTTGCCGGGCGCATCGCTCCCGGCCTACAACATCCATTCCATGCGGCTGTTGCGGCCGCCCATCAGACAGCCGGAGAAGCCGTCAATGACGCCCGCCCTCGCGCGCCTCACCTTCCTTGCGCCTTTGTTCGTCCCCGCCAATCGTCCGGAGCGCTATCACAAGGCGGCCAATTCCGGCGCGGACGGCGTCATCATCGATCTGGAGGATGCCGTTGCGCCCGGCGACAAGGATGCCGCGCGCGAAACCCTGCGCGGCGCGTCGATCCCGGTGAACTCCGTCGTCCGCATCAATGCCGCCGCGACGCGCTGGCACGCGGACGATGTCGCGGCGGTGAAGGCGCTTGCGGTCGGCGTCATGCTGCCCAAGGCGGAGTCCGCCGAGCAACTTAAGACATTGCGCGCCTCGGTTGGAGATCGTCCGATCATCGCGCTGATCGAGTCCGCGCAGGGCCTCGCCGCGGTGCGCGAGATCGCGCAGCATGCCGATCGCCTCGCCTTCGGCTATATCGACTTCAGCGCCGATCTCGGCTGCAGCATGGACCGCGATGCGCTGTTGATAGCGCGCGCCGAAATCGTATTGGCCTCACGGCTTGCGCAGATCGCAGCACCGCTCGAAGGCGTCACGCCCTCGTTCGACAACGAAACGCTGGTGGAAGACGACGCGCGTTACGCCGCCGCGATGGGTTTCTCGGGCAAGCTCTGCATTCATCCCAAACAGATCGGGCCGACGCTGAGGGGCTTCCGCCCGTCCGATGCCGACATCACATGGGCGAACAAGATCGCCAGCTCCGGCGACGGCGCGGTGTCGGTCGACGGCATGATGGTGGATGCACCGGTGCGCCTGCGCGCGCAACGCATTCTTGCGGCGGCACAAGCCTGCGATGCGGCGGGATTGAAAGCCTGATTTGTCCGGGCGTCCCCGCGAAAGCGGGGACCCAGTCCTTGTCGCGCTGGATTCCCGCTTGCGCGGGAATGAGCGGATTTACGCTGCCACCACCGGCGGCCAGGTCGCCAGCACCATCGCGACGACCTTCTTCAATTCAGGGCGCGTTGCACCGCCCACGGCCTGCACGGCAATCCCCTGCGACATGGTCGCGAGATAACGCGCCAGCACGGCGGCATCCGCCGACGCAGGCAGATCGCCCTCGGCCTTGGCACGCTCCAGACGCAGGCGCAGATCGTTTTCCCATTCCGCGCGGCGGGTGCGCAGTTCTTCCTTGATGGATTCGGCGGCCTGGCCGCAGGTCAGCGCGCCGTTGATGGACAGGCATCCCGCCGGACATTCCGGATCGGTCACCGCGTCCACCTCGCCATATAAGAGACTCTCGACCACCGCCCGCGCGGTCGGCTGCTTCAACGCTTCCTTGGCGTAGCCGGCCGGACCGTTGACGTAACGGTCGAATGCCTTGCGAAACAGCTCTTCCTTGTTGCCGAACGCAGCATAGAGCGACGGCTTGGTGATGCCCATCGCCTCGGTGAGGTCCGCCATCGAGGTGCCCTCGTATCCCTTCTCCCAGAACACCATCAAGGCGTCCTCAAGAGCCTGGTCGAGATCGAATTCACGGGGTCGCCCGATAGCCACGGCAAGAACCTTTCTGATTTTGTACCTTTCGTTAGATATGTCCCTTGACGGCGAAAGTCCAAGCCCCATTTATACCGAACGTTACAGTTGCGGCGCAGCAATAAACGACTGCGACGCATGGCAAATTGGGAACTTTATTCTCCCGTCAAAACATGCCCGCTGTAATGCATTGAAATAACAGCATTTTGCGCGATGCGCGGATGCATTGGATATGGGGCACGCGATGACACGTCTTTCGAAAACAACCAGTTTGATCGGCGCTGGCGTGGGGCTGGCGCTTCTTGCGGCCGCCGGCACCCTGCTTCTCACCGGCTCGAACGACAAGGCCAAGGCGGATGCCGCCGCGGCCAAACCGGCAGCGACCCCCGTATCGGTCGCGAAGGTGGAAGAGCGGGACGCCACCGTCTGGGACGAATTCTCCGGACGTCTGGAAGCCGTCGAGCAGGTCGAGGTCCGCTCCCGCGTCGCCGGCGCCATTCAGGAAATCCGTTTCCGCGAAGGCGCGCTGGTGCACAAGGACGACGTGCTCGTACTGATCGATCCGGCGCTCTATGCCGCCGAGGTCGCCCGTGCCGAGGCGCAGGTGTCCGCCGCACAGGCGCGGCTGGTGTTCACCAAGAGCGATTATGAGCGCGGCCAGCAGCTCACCGGATCGCAGGCCATCTCCCAGCGCGATCAGGACAACCGCGTCAACGCCTATCGCGAGGCGGAGGCCAATCTCAAGGCTGCGCAGGCCACGCTGAAGACCGCGCAGCTCAATCTCGGCTACACCGAAGTGCGCGCGCCGGTCACCGGCCGCGTCGGCAAGCGCGAAATCACCGTCGGCAACCTGATCGCCGCCGGGCCGGGCTCGCCGCTTCTGACCACCATTGTCTCCACCTCGCCGATCTACGCATCCTTCAACGCCGACGAAGGCGTGGTGCTGCGCGCACTGAACGCGCTCGGCGAGGATGCCGCTGCGTCCAAGACCGGCCGCATTCCGGTGAAGATGGGCACGGCGACCAGCGACGGCCTCCCCTATGAAGGCCACATGCAGCTCATCGACAATCAGGTCGATCCGCGCAGCGGCACCGTGCGCGTGCGCGCGGTGTTCGACAACGGCGACGGCCATCTGCTGCCCGGCCAGTTCGTGCGCCTTGCGATGGGACAGCCCAAGACCTCCCGCGCCCTCACCATCAACGAGCGCGCCGTCGGCACCGACCAGAACAAGAAGTACGTCATGGTCGTGAACAAGGAGAACAAGGCCGAGTATCGCGAGGTCTCGCTCGGCGCCGCCATCGCGGGCCAGCGTCTGGTCACGGCCGGTTTGAAACCGGGCGAACAGATCGTGGTGAAGGGCCTGCAGCGGGTGCGCCCGGGGGCAACGGTTGCGCCCGAAGTCATCGCGATGGACGCGAACTGAATATCGACCGCCGTCACCCTGAGGTGTCGCCGCGAAGCGGCGGCCTCGAAGGGCGACGGCGCTTCCTGATCCGTCATCCTTCGAGGCTCGCAAAAGCTCGCACCTCAGGATGACGAACGCGGAATGCCGCAACATCTCAAAAGAGACACCGTCATGAATATCTCGAGATTTTTCATCGACCGTCCGATTTTCGCAGGCGTCCTGTCGGCGCTGATCTTCCTCGCGGGCCTCCTGTCGCTGCCCGGGCTGCCGATCTCCGAATATCCGGAAGTCGCGCCGCCGGTGGTTACCGTGCGCGCGCAATATCCCGGCGCCAATCCGAAGGTGATCGCGGAATCGGTGGCGACGCCGATCGAGGAGCAGATCAACGGCGTCGAGAACATGCTCTATATGAGCAGCCAGGCGACATCCGACGGCAACCTGACGATCAACGTCACGTTCCGCCTCGGCACCAATCCCGACCTCGCGCAACAGATGGTGCAGAACCGCGTCTCGCAGGCCGAGCCGCGCCTGCCCGCCGTCACGCGCCAGCTCGGCATCACCACGGTGAAAAGCTCGCCGGATATCACGCTGGTCGTGCATCTGCTCTCGCCGAACGACCGTTACGACATGACGTACTTGCGCAACTTCGCGCTCATCAACGTCAAGGATCGCCTCGCACGCATCCGGGGCGTCGGCCAGGTCCAGATGTGGGGCGCGGGCGACTATTCGATGCGCATCTGGCTCGATCCGCAGAAGGTCGCGGAGCGCGGCCTGTCGCCGGGTGACGTGGTACGCGAGATCCAGGCGCAGAACGTCGAAGCCGCCACCGGCACCGTCGGCGCGTCACCGAGCCTGCCGGATGTCGAGTTGCAGATCCCGGTCAACGCGCAGGGCCGCCTCAATACCGAGGAGCAATTCGGCGACATCGTCGTGAAAACGGGGCAGAATGGCGAGATTACCCGTCTGCGCGACATCGCCCGCATCGAACTCGGCGCATCGGAATACGCGCTGCGCTCACTGCTCGACAACAAGTCCGCCGTCGGCATCGGCATCTTCCAATCCCCGGGCTCCAATGCGTTGAACATCGCGCGCGACGTTCATGCGGCGATGGCGGAAATCAAGCAGAACATGCCGGACGGCGTGGACTACCGCATCGCCTACGATCCGACGCGGTTCGTTCGCGCTTCGATCGAAGCCGTGGTGCACACGCTGCTGGAAGCCATCGCGCTCGTCGTGCTCGTTGTCATCCTGTTCCTGCAGACATGGCGCGCCTCGATCATCCCGCTGGTCGCGGTGCCGGTCTCCGTGGTCGGCACCTTCGCGGTGATGTTCCTGCTGGGCTCCTCGATCAATGCCCTCAGCCTGTTCGGCCTCGTGCTCGCCATCGGCATCGTGGTGGACGACGCCATCGTCGTGGTGGAGAATGTCGAGCGCAATATCGAGCAGGGACTGACGCCGCGCGAAGCGACCTATCGCGCCATGCGCGAAGTGTCCGGCCCGATCGTCGCCATTGCGCTGGTGCTCTTGGCGGTGTTCGTGCCGCTGGCCTTCATCAGCGGCCTCACCGGCCAATTCTACAAGCAGTTCGCCATGACCATCGCGATCTCGACGGTGATCTCTGCGATCAACTCGCTGACGCTGTCGCCTGCCCTCGCCGCTCTGCTGCTGAAGGGCCACGACCAGCCGAAGGACGCGCTCAGCCGCGGCATGGACAAGGCGTTCGGCTGGTTCTTCCGCCGCTTCAATACGGTGTTCAATCGCGGATCGAATGCCTATAGCGGCGGCGTCAAGCGCGTGATTTCGCGCAAGGCCATCGTCATGGGCGTCTATGTTGCGCTGCTGGCGATCACCTTCGGACTGTTCAAGACCGTCCCCGGCGGCTTCGTGCCGGGTCAGGACAAGCAATACCTGATCGGCTTCGCCCAATTGCAGGACGGCGCAACACTGGATCGCACCGAAGACGTGATCCGGCGCATGTCCGACATTGCGAAGAAGACACCCGGTGTCGAAAACGCCGTGGCTTTCCCGGGCTTGTCGATTAACGGGTTCACCAACTCGTCCAGCGCAGGCATCGTGTTCTCGGTGCTGAAGCCATTCGAGAAACGCAAGAGTCCCTCGCTCAGCGCGGTCGCCATCGCGGCCGAACTGAACAAGCAATATGCGGTGCAGATCCAGGACGCGTTCGTCGCCATGCTGCCGCCGCCACCGGTCAATGGCCTCGGCACCACGGGCGGCTTCAAGCTGGAACTGGAGGACCGCGCCGGCCTCGGCTACGAAGCGCTCGACGACGCCAAGAAGGCCTTCATGGCAAAGGCTGCCGAAGCGCCCGAGATCATGGGGCTGTTCTCCAGCTATCAGATCAACGTGCCGCAGCTCTACGCGGACATTGACCGCACCCGGGCGCGGCAGCTCGACGTGCCGATCACCAGCATCTTTGAAACGATGCAGGTCTATCTCGGCTCGCTCTACGTGAACGACTTCAACAAGTTCGGCCGTACCTATTCGGTCCGCGTGCAGGCGGACGCGAAATACCGCGCGCGTCAGGACGACATCGGCCAGTTGAAGGTGCGTTCCAACTCCGGCGAGATGATCCCGCTCTCGGTGCTGCTGAAGGTCAAGACCAGCGCGGGGCCGGAAAGCGCGATGCGCTACAACGGCTTCCTCGCAGCCGACATCAACGGCAACACCGCGCAGGGCTATTCGACCGGCCAGTCGCAGGCCGCCGTGGCGCGGATCGCGAAGGAAGTCCTGCCGAAGGGCATCGACTACGAATGGACCGATCTCACCTATCAGGAGATCATTGCGGGCAACACCTCGCTCTACGTGTTCCCGATCGTGATCCTGCTGGTGTTCCTGGTGCTGGCGGCCCAGTACGAAAGCCTGATGCTGCCGCTGGCGATCATCATGATCGTGCCGATGAGTCTGCTCGCCGCGATGTTCGGCGTCTGGATCACCGGCAGCGACAACAACGTGTTCACGCAGATCGGCCTGTTCGTGCTGGTGGGCCTGTCGGCGAAGAACGCGATCCTGATCGTGGAGTTCGCGCGCGAACTTGAATTCGCAGGACGTTCACCGATCGCCGCCGCCATCGAAGCCAGCCGGCTGCGTCTGCGCCCGATCCTGATGACGTCGATGGCGTTCATCATGGGCGTGGTGCCGCTGGTCACCTCCGTCGGCGCCGGCGCGGAAATGCGTCACGCCATGGGCGTGGCGGTGTTCTCCGGCATGATCGGCGTCACCGCGTTCGGCATCTTCTTCACCCCGGTGTTCTATGTGCTGCTACGCAAGCTCTCCGGAAATCGTCCGCTGGTCCAGCACGGCGAAAGCTCGATCGAGCCGCACGCCGCGCCTGCTCCGGCGGAGACACACTTCAAGGCTGCTGCGGAGTAACAACCCCGCGGCCTATCGTTCGGCGTGCTGCTGATGCCCGTACCCGGCGACACGCCTGCGGCGAAGCAATCCGGTTCTTGCCCCTCCAAGGCCGGATTGCTTCGTCCGCGACTTTCAAGCACACATGGAAATGGCCGGGAAAATTCCCGGCCATTTTCTTCTCATGATTCTTTGGTCGTCCCGGCGCAGGCCGGGACCCATAACCACCAGCCTTTGCGTTAAACAAAGTCGTTGAGCGGCTTCTTAACTCAATGCTTCGACAGGGCTGATGGGTCCCGGCCTGCGCCGGGACGACCCATGTCGACCTCAGCCCAGCGTCTTCGCCAGCGCGTGAAACTTCTCGAGCTGGTCGGCCTTCAGCGCGCGCGCCTCATCTCGCCCAACGAACACCTTGAACATCACGCCGCCGTCGACATTGAGAAATGCGACGAAAGCCGACGACTTGCCCATGAACGGCCGCTCGACAAAGGCGATGCCGCCGCAGCGCTCGTGGCGCAGATGGCCGTGCATGCCCTTCGGCTTCATGATGTTGTAGTAGCCGCGACCGACCTCGCCGCCGCCGAGCGGCTCGGTGACTTCGAAGATGCCGTCATCGGTATGGATGATGGTCGTCACCTCGCCCCATGTCGCGATGTCCTGCATCGCGGTCACGAAAGCCGACCCTGGCGCGAACGAGCGCATCTCGTCCGGCAGCGCCTCGATCACGGCGCGCGCCGTGACGTTCTTCTCCCGCGCGACGTCCTCGATGACGCCGCCGGGATTTTCCGCCATGTGCTTGCGCAGATCGGCGAGATCCGTGCTCAACATGATCAGGCCGCCGCGCTGGTGTTGCGCTCGGACTGGATGATCTCGAAGCCTTCGAACTTCGGATGGCCGAGATAGAGGCTGTCGCCGGTCTGGTTGTCAGCGCGGGCATGGGCCTTGCGGAACTGATCGGACTTGGTCCAGTTCTCGAACGCCGCCTTGCTGGCCCACAACGTGTGCGTGGAATAAAGCCGGTGATCCTCGGCGTCCGGACCGCGCAGCAGGTGGAATTCGATAAAGCCAGGCAGCTCGCTTAGATACGACTCGCGGGTCGCCCAAAGCGTTTCGAACGCCTGCTCGGAGCCGGTCTTCACCTGAAAGCGGTTCATCGCGATAAACATATTCTCTCTCCTGTTTGTCTCAGTTTAGGCCTTCGCGACCATTTCTCAAAGCGGCGTCATCTGTCTTCATCGACAACGCCGATCGGGATTCTCCGAAAACGCAGCAAGCCGCGCGGAAAATCTCCGCGCGGCCATACCGGTCTGCTTTGCGTCAGCAGTGTTGTTTAAGCTCTCTGCTCAGTTAGCCTCCGAAGTGGTATTTCAGCCCGCCCTTGAGCGTAATGCCCGCACCGGCGCTGGCCCAAATCGCATCGTTCTGCGCTTCGCCGCCCACCGAACCGCGCGGGATCGCATAAGGCCGGTAGTACTGGTTGAGCAGATTTTCGACCGAGAAGGATGCCGTCAGGTTCTGCGTCGGCTTCACCGTCAAATAGAGATTGACGAGGTCATAGGACGTCGAAGGCAGGTAATTCGCCGGAATGTCCGTGTTGCCCTTCACCGAAGTCCAGGACGCCGAGAGAATGACCTTGTTCTCCGCGAAACGAACGCCTGCGGTGGTTGTGAACTTCTGCGGCTGGACGCTGTAAAGGCCGATATTCGTTGCCTGGTTCTTGCCCCGCTGCAGGGTCGCAGACACGCCCAGGAACCACAGTCCGGCATCATACATGGTTTCCGCCTCGAAGCCTTCGATACGTGCGGCCGCGATGTTCTGGTACTGATAGAACGGATTGTAGATGCCATAGGCCGGAGGCGCCGACGGCGTACTGAACGAAACCAGATCGATGTAATCCTGCACGTCGTTCCGGAACACGTTGAACTTGCCGCGCAGGCTGTCACCAGCGGTGAACAGATCGTTCTTCTTCAGATTGAAACCGATTTCCTTTGTCTTGCCGATTTCCGGACGCAGGTTCGGATTCGGCAGGAAGCAGAACAGCGAAGTGTTGGTACCGGGAGGACCCGGCAACTGCTGTCCCGACGGACAGACGAAGAAAGCGTCATACGGCGTCGCAGACGTGTGGCTGCCGCTGACCAGCGTTTCGGTGATCGACGGCGCGCGATAGCCCTCAGCATAGCTTACATAGGGCGTCACGACGTTTTCCGGCAGCAGGCCGACCGTGATCTTCGGCGAGAACCGGTCCCCCTTGTTGCCGCCGTAGTTCGACGTCAGTTCATAGTTGTCATAGCGAATAGCGCTCACGACCTCGAGCAGCGACTTGTAGTTCGCCTTGTACTGGATGAAGCCGCCCCACACTGTGCGCTTGCCGGCCGGCGTTGTGACGTTCGAATTTCCGCTCGAGTCGAACGTCTTCACATTGTCCTGGAAACCGTCGAGGCCGTAGGTAAACGCGTGACGCCAGTCGCCGGTCTCGGCGCGCGACGTGTTATGAACGTCGAAGCCGTAAGTATCGAGGTTGTAGCTGCGGGGATCGCCGATACAGCCAGAGATGCTATTACCGGGCGCGACACCGATACAGTTACCGAAGGACGAACCGCTGGTATGCGCGATCTTGACCTGATCGTTCTCGGTCCTGTTCCAGTAAATCTTGGCGTCCCAGTCGAACAGCTTGTCGTCCGGCTTCGAATAGGTCCATCCCAGCGTCGTCGTGTAGTTCTTGACATTCGACGCGTAGATTGAAGTGCCCGCTGTGCCGCCGATATCGGTGTTGGGATCACCGGCAGCGCGCGGAGGCTGACCCACGTTGTAAATGTTTTCCTGGAAGATCGTGCCGAGCTTGACTTCATGTCCATCGGCCGGACGAATGGTCAACTTTGCAATGCCGCTCGAGAGCCTGTTCCAGGTGTTGGCGACCTCGTAACCCGTGCCGTCCCTGTAATTATCCTGCGTGCTGTAAGTACCGCCCACGAAGAAATCGACATTCGGATTGATGCGGATGCCGCCGAAGGCGGAGCCGAGCGCGCGTCCGTGATTGCTGCCGATGATCGAGTTGACGTCCACGCCCCAGGTCTCGCCCGGACGCACCACGTCCTGAATGTCCTTGGTGCGGAATGAGGCCACGCCGCCGATCGCACCGGAACCGTAAATGTTCGCAGTCGGGCCGCGCACGATGTCGATGCCGCCGATCAATTCCGGATTGAGAAAGAACGAACCGTTCGCGAAGTGACCGGTGCGCTGATAGTTCTGGCGCGCGCCATCCACGATATAGGCGACGCGGCCGAAGTCCTGCAGGCCGCGAATATTGATCGAGGTCGAAGGCTCGTCGCCGCGATCCTGCAGCCAGACACCGGGCATGGTGTTGATGAGGTCGCCGACGCGCGTCGCCATGCGGCCCTGAATCTGTTCCAGCGTCATCACGCTGACCGGCGCCAGCGCATCGATCGCGCGCTCCGGCGTCTTCGACGCGCCCACCGTGATTTCATCGAGGGACTGATAAACCGGCGCGCCCACCTGCGCGTTGGCGTTGCGCACGTTCTGCGGCAGCGGCACCTCAGCCATCGGCTTGCCGGCGCGCTTCTTCTTGATCGGCTTGGGCTTTACGACCTGCGCCGCCGGATCGGCGGTTTGCGCGAACACCGGTCCCGCCGCGATCCCCATCGCAACAGCAGACACAGATACGAGAAGCGCGCACGCGCGCGCATTCAGCCCCAACATGACAGCCCCAACTCTTAATATGTTTGCAGTGATGTGGCTGGCGGGCTGCCCCGATCGGGCGGCTGGCTGGCTATCGTGAATCGCGCCGGACTTTCGCCAGCGTTCAGACACTTTTCGTAAATGTGTGCTGCCGGGTCAATCTCAGTCGGGCGAGTTTACAGCTATTATAAATTTGAGCGTTGGCCTTTGCGCATTGGCAAACTTAAAGAGGATCAAGACCTTCTCGAACTGAACGCGCAAGACCGATGAGTGCTGACCAACGTGGCCCCACTGACGACACGGCTACTTCTGTTAGAACGACTCTAATTGAGCGTTCGATCTCTCTGACCGACAATCGCATCAACAGCCGCGATCTTTTTGCCGCGACACGCGAAGTCCTGATCGTCCACGGCGACGAGACCTATCGCCTGCGTCTGACCGCGCAAAACAAACTGATCCTGACAAAATGAAAATGCAGATGCCTCTCTCCCGATCATCGGCTGCCATGTCAGCCGCGACATTCGGCCTCACTCTTCTTCTCGGCACGGCGACATCATCGCTGCCTGCGGCCGCCGAAGTCATCGTGCATGACGCGCGCGGCCACGATGTCGCCATCGGCAACACGTCGCGCATCGTGTCCGTCGGCGGCGCGGTGACCGAGATTCTTTACGCCCTCGGCCTGCAGGACAAGATTGTCGGTGTCGACACCACCAGCCTCTATCCGCCGCAGGCGATGAAAGAAAAGCCGAACGTCGGTTACATGCGGCAACTGTCGGCGGAAGGCGTGCTCGGCCTCAATCCGCAACTGATCCTCGCGATCGAAGGCTCCGGTCCGAAGGAAACGCTCGACGTTCTCGACAATGCGAAAATCCCGCTGGTGTCGTTCCCCGAGAGCTATTCGGAACAGGGACTGATCGACAAGATCAAGCTCGTCGCACACGCGATGGATGTGGATTCGCGCGGTGCGTGCCTCACCGCCGCGGTTCAAAACGATCTTGCCGAGTTGAAGACGCTTCGTGATGGAGTCAAGAAGCCCGCACGCGTGATGTTCGTGATGTCGTTCCTCAACGGCCGCGCCATGGTCGCGGGACAAAAGACCGCCGCGAACGAAATCATCAAGATGGCCGGCGGCGTGAATGCCGTCGAAGGCTTCGACGGCTACAAGCCGGTGAATGACGAGGCGATCGTCGCCGCCAAGCCCGATGTGGTGCTGACCATGGAACGCGGACGCGAGCAACTCGACGCGGCCACCGTCTTCGCCAATCCGGCCTTCGCGCTGACGCCGGCCGCGGCAAAAAAGTCTTTCGTCGCCATGGACGGGCTCTATCTGCTCGGTTTTGGCCCGCGCACGGCGGCGGCGGCGCGTGATCTTGCCGTATCGCTGTATCCGGACCTGGCGCAAAAAGCCGCAGCCTGGAAGCCAGCGGCGCTTTCCGTTGACTGTCATAAGTGATAGCCGCAGGCGTAACGCTTCGGCGTTACCATCCCTCACGCGGCAGACATCCATGCGGCCTCCTGCACCTCTTGTCTATCTGGTCCTGATCGCAGGCCTGATCGTGATCGCGCTGCTCGCGGCAACGGTCGGCGCGGCGGGCATTCCGCTGCCGCGTCTCGCCGCCGCGCTGGGGCTGAAGATCGCGGCGGCCGATCCCGCCATGCTGGCGCGCGACGAACTGGTGCTGTGGTCGATCCGGATTCCGCGCATCGCCATCGCCGGAATGATCGGAGGCCTCCTGGCATTGTCGGGCGCGATCATGCAGGGCCTGTTCCGCAATCCCCTCGCCGACCCGGCGCTGGTCGGCGTCTCCAGCGGCGGCGCGTTCGCGGCCGCCTCCGCCATCGTGATCTCCGACAGCGCATGGGGCGCGAGCTTCCGCTTCCTGCAACTGGAGCTGTTGCCGGTCGCCGCATTCGTGGGATCGCTGCTCACCACCACGCTGCTTTATCGAATCGCCAGCCGCGACGGCCGCACCTCGGTCGCCGTCTTCCTGCTGGCAGGTCTTGCCATCGCGGCCATCGCCAATGCCGGCATCGGCCTTCTGGTGTTCGTCGCCGACGACCGGCAGTTGCGCGACATTACCTTCTGGCTGCTCGGCTCGCTCAGTGGCGCGACATGGCCGAAGGCCGCGACCGTCGCGCCGGTGATTGCGCTGGCCCTGCTGGCGATTCCGCTGATCGCGCGCGGGCTCGACGTGCTGGTGCTGGGCGAAGCCGAAGCCTTTCACTCCGGCGTCGATGTGGAGCGGCTGAAGAAAATCTCCATTGTGCTGATCTCGGCGATGACGGGCGTCGCGGTGTCGATCTGCGGCGTGGTCGGCTTTGTCGGCATCGTGGTGCCGCATCTGCTGCGGATCGTGATCGGCCCCGGCCATCGCATGCTGTTGCCTGCATCGGTCTGTCCCGGCGCGATCCTGCTGATCGGCGCTGATACGCTGGCGCGCGTTCGGGCCGCCCCCGCCGAGGTGCCGATCGGCATTCTCACGGCGGCGCTCGGCGCGCCGTTCTTCCTGTTCATCCTGCTGCGGCAACGAAAGCTGATCGCGTCATGACGGCCGCATCCGCACCATTGATGGAAGCCGACACGGTCTGCATGGCGGTCCGTCAGGCGACCCTGCTCAATGACGTGTCGCTGCGGCTGCATGGCGGCGAGACCGTCGCCATCGTCGGGCCGAACGGCGCGGGCAAGTCCACGCTGATGCGGCTGTTGTCCGGCGATCTGCGTGCGACCTCCGGCGGCATTCGCCTGAAAGACCGCGACATCGCTTCCTTTACGTCGCGCGATCTCGCCGGGCATCGCTTCATGCTGTCCCAGCACGTCACCGTCAGCTTCCCGTTTACGGTGGAGGAAATCGTCGCCATGGGCGCAGGCGATCGCCCCCGCGCGCAGGCGCAGCCGCTGGTCGATGCGGTCATCGCAGAATTACAACTCGAACCGTTCCGCCATCGCGAGTTGCCGACGCTGTCCGGCGGCGAACAGCAGCGCGCGCATTTCGCGCGTGTCCTGGTGCAACTCGCGTGCGGCGAGGCTGAACATGGCCCCGGCGTACTTCTGCTGGACGAGCCGACATCGAGCCTCGACCTGCGCTATCAGATCAATCTGGTGGAAACCGCCAAGCGCCGCGCCCGCGCCGGCAGCGCCGTGGTCGCAGTGCTGCACGACCTCAACCTCGCGGTGCGTTTCGCGGACCGCATCATCGTGCTGCGCAAGGGCAGCGTCGCCGCTGACGGCACGCCCCCCGAGACGATCACGGACCGGATGATCCGCGACGTGTTCGAGGTCGAAACCAGCATCGGGTCCGAAGGCGGCCAGCCCTACATTCTGCTGCAGCGCATGCAGTGATCGCTGCCGATTTGTGTTGCGCGCGGCATTCGCGAATGCGAGATTGAACACCTTCCTGCAACGCACCAAAAGGAACATCCGATGTTTAACATCGGACGTTTTGTAGCCGCGCCCAAATGCGCGTGCTAGCGTGGGTCCTTACGGCTCCGAACCCGAGCGAATTTGAATGAAGTCTCCTGCCCGATCCCGTCCGAAAGCCAACGGCAAGCTGGTCAAGCCCGGACGCATCCAGTCCGTGTTGAAAGTGCTCGGCAGCGAGATCGCACAGGACCTGATTCCGGTCGGCGCATCGCTGCCGCCGGAGCATGATCTGGAAAGCCGCTTCGGCGTCGGCCGCGGTGTGGTGCGCGAGGCAATCAAAACTCTGGCGGCCAAGGGCCTGGTCAGCGTCCGTCCGCGCCATGGCACCCATGTCCGTCCGCGCGGCGAATGGAGCCTGCTCGACCGCGACGTGCTGAGCTGGCTAGTCGGCACCGAGAAACCCAACCGGGCGCTGCTGCTCGCCTTGCAGGAAGTCCGCCTGATCATCGAACCTGCGGCAGCGGCGCTGGCTGCCGAGCGCGCTACGGCGAAAGACCGCAAGCGCATCAATGATGCGCTTGCCGAAATGGAAGCGTCCTATGACGTGCCGAGCGCGATCGTCGCGGACAAGGCGTTTCATCTCGCCATCATCGACGCCACCCATAATCCCGTGCTGCAGGGATTCCGCGGCGCCATCGACACCATCCTGAGCGCGGTGTTCATGGTCGCCACCGGCAGCCCCGGCTGGTTCAACGAAAACCTGCCGAACCACGCCACCGCCGCGCATGCCATCAACGAAGGCAATGCCGAGAAAGCGCGTGTCGCAATGCAACAGGTGCTCGGCTACACGCAGGTCAAGCTGTCGTCGAAGAAGAAGTACGGGCGCAACGCACAAATTTCATCCAGCGCGCCGAAGCCGAAGAAAAAACGCGGCGACGCGTAGCGGCCGTCTCTGTTTGATGCACGTTCTTGACTCGCAGGACAAAGCTTAACATTTTTTTCGATATTTCGATCGACTTGAAACCCTTGTATTCTTCGTTCGCTACCGAATCTGTGGTCGAATACTGAACCATCTTTCAACCTGACGCACAGATCGGGACAGGGAAGACGATTATGGACTGGTCGCACTATTCGATTCCGGCCATGCGGCTGGAATCCCGCTTCGGCGATCGCGTCGTTCCGACATTCGACAGCCGCCCCGAAAACATTTGGGCCATGGTGAGCGAGGCCGCGGCGAAAAATCCCGATGGCGAAGCGCTGATCTATGACAGGGAGCGGCTGACCTGGCGTGAGGTCGCGGAGAAATCCGCGCAGATTTCCGCGGGCTTCCGGGAGATCGGACTTCAGCCCGGCGACCGTGTCGCGCTGCTGCTCGGCAACCGTATCGAATTCGTGCTGGCAATGTTCGGCGCGGCGCATCTCGGCCTGATCAGCGTGTTGCTCAGCGTCCGGCTGCAGAAGCCCGAGATCGCGTACATGCTGACCGACTGCGGCGCGAAGATGCTGATCTACGAAGACGATCTGGCCGATCGCCTGCCCGATCCGGTCGATCATCCCGTCCTGCTGCATCGCGTGTCGATCGGCGCATCGGAGCAATCGCTCGCCTTCGCCGATCTTGTCGCGACGGAAGCGGCGCAGGCGCCGACGCCCGTCGCCGAAGAAGACACCGCGATGATTCTTTATACATCGGGCACGACGGGAAAGCCGAAGGGCGCGATGCTCTCCCACTGCACGCTGATCCATTCGGCGATGGTCTATGAGGCGTGCCTTCAGATGACCAGCCGCGACCGCTCGGTCGCCGCCGTCCCGCTTGGCCATGTCACTGGCGTCGGTGCCAACATCATGGCGCTGGCGCGTTCCGCGGGCGCGCTCATCATCATGCCGGAGTTCAGAGCCGGCGACTTTCTCAAGCTCGCGTCGCGCGAACGCATCACCCATACGGTGATGGTGCCTGCAATGTACAATCTGTGCCTGCTGCAGGCCGATTTCGACCGCCACGATCTGTCGGCATGGCGCATCGGCGGTTATGGCGGCGCGCCGATGCCGGTAACGACCATCGCGCGGCTGGCCGACAAGTTGCCGGGACTGCAGTTGATCAACGCCTATGGATCGACCGAGACGTCGTCGCCTTCGACGATCATGCCGCCGGAATTCACCAGGGATCATAGCGACAGCGTCGGCCTGCCGTCTCCCGGCGCACACATCGTGGCGATGGACAGCGATGGACGCGAGCCTCCGCGAGGCGAGATCCGCGAACTCTGGATTCGCAGCGCGTCCGGCATCAAGGCATACTGGGACAAACCGCGCGCGCCGTCGG
>Ga0066256_1000441_pt1 | contig 117617 bp, 97 predicted proteins | sample ThiBio_1000_biof_FD_87107 | JGI IMG/M metagenome (GOLD analysis project Ga0066256, IMG submission 87107) | Wastewater bioreactor microbial communities from Cape Town, South Africa - Thiocy_expt_1000_biof (version 2) | ecosystem: Engineered > Bioreactor > Thiocyanate-remediating >...
AGGGTGAGCAGGGGGCTGCGAACATCTTCAGCACGGGCTATTGACCCAAGCCGCTCCACGGCATGCTCCCCCGCTCCTCCCCGAGGTGCCCCTCGGGGAGTTAACGAACAACCTGAAAGATACAAGCCGCTCCTACAAAGCTGCCCCACACGGCGCGAACTCAAACCTCCTCCAGCTGCGCCAGCAGTTCCGCCTCGTGTGCGTGCTGCAGCGCATCGAGGACCTCGCCGAGGTCACCGTCCATCACCATCTGCAGCTTGTAGAGCGTGAGGTTGATGCGGTGGTCCGTCAGGCGCCCCTGCGGGAAGTTGTAGGTGCGGATGCGGTCGGAACGGTCACCACTGCCCACCAGGCCTTTCCTGAGGGTGGCTTCCCTGGCGGCGCGCTCACTGCGCTCCTTTTCCTGCAGCCGCGCCTGCAGCACACGCAGCGCCTGTGCCTTGTTGGCGTGCTGGCTGCGCCCGTCCTGGCATTCGGCCACGATGCCGGTGGGCAGGTGCACCACGCGCACGGCCGAATCGGTCTTGTTGATATGCTGCCCGCCCGCGCCGCTGGCGCGAAAGGTGTCGATGCGCAGTTCGGCCGGGTTGAGCGTGATCGCCTCGCGCTCGTCGGGCTCCGGCATGACGGCGACGGTGCAGGCGCTGGTGTGGATGCGCCCCTGTGTTTCGGTGGCCGGCACGCGCTGCACGCGGTGCCCGCCCGATTCAAAGCGCAGGCGGCCAAAGACCTGCTCGCCCTCGACGCGCAGCACCACCTCCTTGTAGCCGCCCAGCTCGCTTTCGTGCGCGCTCATCACCTCCACGCGCCAGCCCGCGTTGGCGGCGTGGCGCGTGTACATGCGGGCGAGGTCGGCGGCGAACAGCGCGGATTCATCACCACCCGTGCCCGCGCGGATTTCGATGAAGGCGTTGCGCGCATCGTCGGGGTCCCTGGGCAGCAGCAGGCGCTGCAGTTCGGCCTCCAGCTCGGCCAGTTCGGATTCGCAGGCAGCGATTTCTTCGCGCGCCATCTCTGCCATGTCGGGGTCGGCCAGCAGCTCTTGCGCGGCGGCCAGATCACGCTCGCGCTGCTGCCAGCGCGCCCAGCGCTGGGCTACCGCCGCCACCTCGGTGTGCTCACGCGACAGCGCCATGAACTTGGCCATGTCGGCCATCACGTCGGGCTGGGCGAGGAGGAAATCGAGTTCGGCGAGGCGGGTGGCGTGGCGCTCGAGTTGGTGGCGCAGGGACTCTCGCATCATGGGGAGATGGATTGTGTCATACCGCCATGAAGCATCCGGTGCAGCGCGGCCCACCCGTGCACCAGTTCGGGATGCCGCTCGTCCTTGATATCTTTCCGTTTGTCTCCCTGGTTCAATGGGGATTGTTTCTCACTTGTAGCATGTCAGTGAAAACCGTAGCAGTTGTGTCACGCGACGTGTGAAAACCCGCATGGGGCACGAGAACAGACGACAACCCTTGCGGAAGGTTGTTGGGTCCATTGGAAACGAACGGCATGCACACTTTTGGCTCACCTTGCTTTCGCGGAAGCGGCGTCGATGTCCGTGGCTTCACGGCCATCGAACTGATGGTCACCGTCGCCGTGCTAGCCATACTTGCGGCGCTTGCAGCACCGAGCTTTGGCTCAATCATTGAGCGATACCGTACTCGGCAAGCTGCCGAAGACATGCTGGGCACCCTTTATTTCGCGCGCTCCGAAGCAATAAAGCGAAGCGGTGGAGTGACGGTTGAAGCAAATGGCGGTGATTGGGCAACTGGCTGGACGGTAAAGTCCGATGGCGTTACCGATCCAATAAAAATTGCCATGGCCCCAGCCAGGGTCTCCGTGATTTCTGTGGGTGGCGATGGGGTTATTACCTCAAACCGCTGGGGCATACTCATCAGCAACGGCCTTGCTCAGTTTCACATTCAGATATCACCACTGAACGGCAGTGCGAGCAACGGGAGTACGCTCTGCATCAATTCGGGCGGATTAATTAAAAGAGAGAATGGTATAACCAATTGCTCATAAAGAGAGCATTATGGAATTCCATAGAATTCATTATTCCCGGTGCAAATCAAAACGCTACCTTCTGGGCATGGTGGGCTTCACTTCTATTGAATTGGTCGTGACCACTGCAGTACTTGCCGTTCTGACTGCACTGGCATTACCAAGTTTTACGACCATTATCGATACATGGCATGTTCGCCAAACTGTCGAAAATCTTCAATCAACTCTTTATTACGCTCGCTCCGAAGCCATCAGACGTGGCGGTAAAATTGTTATCCAGAAAGTAGAAAATAATACCAATGGTTGCACCACCGCAGAAGACAAGACTGATTGGGATTGTGGCTGGTTCATTTGTGAAGATAGCAATGGCAATGGCAAATGTGCTGCTACTGAGCCCGTGCTGAAAATTATCAATTCCCCACAAGGTGTACAGGTCTCGCGTACCGGAGGTGCTGATACTATTAAATTCAATCGTTGGGGTTTGGTTGACGGCGCCTGGCTCGGATTCAGTCTTGTTCCGTCCGGCAAAAGTACCACTCATCCTGGCGCACGCGGCCTGTGTATGAGCGCTGCAGGACGTACTCGCATCATTCCACCTGAGGATATTCCATGCACAAGCGGCTAAATCGGCCCCATGGCCGGCAAAGAGGTATCACACTGATCGAATCTCTGATCGCGTTGGTTGTTGCTGCATTAGGTGTGTTAGGCGTCGTGGGCGTTCAAATGCGTACACTGACTGATACCACAACCACCGTCCGCCGCGCACAAGCAATCCGACTCATTGAAGACCTGGGTGAGCGTATGCGGGTCAATCCCAATGCTATGGCAGACCCCGCCGCCTATGTTTCTGCATTTACGGACACACCGGCAGCCATCAAGGACTGCAGCAGTACCCAGTGCACACGATCTGAGTTGGCAAATTACGATCTGAGCACCTGGAAAACGGCCGTCAGCAATACATTGCCATTAGGTCAGGCAGATATTTTCGACGCATCCGCTGAAACCGATGACACCAATCGGAGGCAACTCGGTGTCATGATCAGCTGGCGGGAAAACGAGCGAGATACGAGTGCAGGGTATAAAGATGATATTGATGCTACGAAAGTTCGTGCGAATGATGGCACGCTCAGTAGCGGTGCAGGCAGTGCCGCAGCCTGCCCTGTTGGACGCACTTGCCAATTGCAATACCTTCCCATTGCTGCACGTTGCGCACCGTATGCTGGTGGGGGTGGCAGTTTCCAATATTTCTGTCCAGGGTCCTGACCATGTACGCAAGATCCCATGTAATCAACCCTGCATCGGCGATTTCCATCAAGAAAGCTAATATGTCACAAATACTGCAGCAGCAAAAAACCCAGCTCGGCGTGACATTGATTGAAATGATGGTCGGTATCTCCATCGGCCTGCTTGTTGTGGCTGCCGCTATGGGTGCGCTCATGGTCTCCAGGAGCATTTCCGGCACCGTGAGCGATGCGAGCGCAATTCAGCAGCAGGCTGGTTACGCCATGCGGGTGATTGGCAACCAGCTGCGGCAGGCCGGTTCGTTGTACTTGAATCCTAATCCTACAAATGCAGCATCAGAGAACGTGTTGACAGCACCAGTCGCCTTCGAGGCATCCACACCTGCCTCGGGAGGATCGGCACTCGCATTCAACCCGGCAATCGACACCCTGAGTGGGACTGATTCGACACTGACCGTTGGATATCGGCGTTACAAGGAGCCCGTCTACACCGATTCCACCGACCAGGCATTAGCACGCAATTGCGCTGGCGGACCAGCAAATGCAAGTAGCGACCTTCGTGTCGAAAGCATATTTACGCTGGATGGCGCCGCGCTGCGTTGCGGAGGAAATGATACTGCCGCAGCGCCGCAGCCCATAGTTCAGAATGTGGCCGATTTTCAAGTCCGCTACCTGCTACAAGACAACACTACGCCTGGAAATTCCAAAATCCAGTACGTGACTGCTGCTACCGTTGGTACTGACTGGAGCAAGGTCCAAGCTGTGCAAGTTTGCCTGGTACTCTATGGCAATGAACCTACCGACATGCCAACGGGCAGCAGCTACATCGGCTGTAACGGCAATTCGGTGGATATGACCACTCTCACAGGCGCGCGCGCACGACGTATGCACATAGCCTTTCGCAGTGTATTCCAACTGCGCAGCCAAGGGCTAATCGGCACTGTGCTCTGATGAATAAAACCATGCCATACCACTCGCCAAACACCAATACCCTTCGCCAAAGCGGCGTAGCACTGTTCGTCGTCATTGTATTTGTCATGCTGTCGATGCTGCTGGCGTTGTGGGCCTCGCGTACTTCGCTATTCAATGAACTGGTAGTGGGCAACGACGCTGATTACCAGCGCGCCTTTGAAGCAGCGCAAGCACTGCTGCAGGACGCAGAACTGGATATCCGGGGAGAGAAAGCCGATGGTAGTATATGCGCCGGCAGCGGTGATATATGCCGTACCGGCACGGCGGATAAATTCCCCGTTGAATCAAAAGATGTAGGTCTTCTGCTGATCACACTCGGTGGCCAAACGACCCAATGCCGTAACGGCTTGTGTGCCAAACGCAGTGGTAAGGTTGATTTTTGGAACAACACGGATGCAACCAAAGGTCCGACATTGGCCCAGATGGCAACCGCTGGAGTTGGGGCGCGTTACGGGCAATACACAGGTGCAGCAGTAGGTACGACTACCAGCCCGGCCAACCCAATTTTGGCGGACACCAGCGCCGACAATAGAGGTGGCTGGTATTGGATAGAAGTGCTTCCGTATGACGATAGCAGCAAGAATTCTGGCCTGATCATTGGCGGACCTAATAATTTATTATCTCTCAATCTGACTCCAAATATAGTGTATCGCATTACCTCTTTGGCTTTCGGCCGCAAACCAAACACGCTGGTTGTTTTGCAGCAGACCTACGCACGCCAAAAATTAAAAGATTGATTATTCAAAAAATGACTTCAAGCACTTCCTGCATGAATTCATAAATTTGTATTTGCCTCGAACCATAGGTATACACAGGAGCACGTCATGCCCCGCAGAATTTCAGCTATCTCTTGTTTCCGCAGGAATCTGCTTGCATTATCCACAATTGCTGCGCTGGCACCACATGGCGTGTGGGCCATTGATCTGGTGCAGGCGCCACCCGGCTCTACGGAGCCCTACGTTGCACCCAACGTCATCATTTCGATTGATGACTCCGGGAGTATGGATTGGCAAATCACGAACACCACTACTGGCTCGACGTCCATTGTTGCGCCAAATCCGGATGGATCTTGGGATACTCGAGCAAAACGCATCAATGTGCTCAAGTATGCGCTTAATCAGACATTTACCGATACTTCCTTGTTGCCAGACAAAAAGATTCGTATTGCCTGGCAGGCACTGTGGAACAACGGAGGTTCACCAAATGCAAAGAGCGTCGACAGCACGTCGTTGAATCAAAATTCAATGCAAGTCCTGCAAGGGACCCATCGCACAGATTTTCTCAATTTTGTTAAAAATCTCAAAGCTAGCAATGGTACGCCTAGCCATTTGATGTTCAGCCAAGCGGATGGTTACATGCGCCGACCTCTTGGCATCAACAGCCCTTGGGCAGCTATTCCAGGCACGACTGGCGCGCCTTACCTTGGCTGTCGGCGCAACTACCATATCATGTTCACAGATGGCCGCTGGAACGGGTCCGTCTCTGGTGGTTCTAAAGATGACAATACTAAGGACGTGATTCTGCCAGATGGAACGGTTTATGGCAGTACAAGCGCTGCAACTCGGCCAAACAACCAGCTCTACAGCGACAGCTATTCCAACACGCTGGCCGACTGGGCATTTTACAGTTGGAGTACCCAACTGCAATCTTCAGGCTTGACTGGCTCTCCACAGCCCAATGCAGATTATCGGCAGGCCCCAGCCACTGAAAATTTCGGTAAAGACCTTGCTGGCAATGACGCTATTCTCAATCGATACTGGAACCCTCGTTACGATCCAGCAACTTGGCCACACATGGTGACGTTCACTATTGGCATCAGTAACGACGCGACCACATGGCCCGGAGCCCCAAGTATCGTGGGAGCAAGCCAACAGGTTCCATTCGGATATGACAACAGTTTTCTCGATCTTGTGACAGGCAACAAGAAATGGCCCGACATGGGCATCGGCGAAAATGTCCGTGCGCTCGACCTCTGGCACGCCGCTCTCAATGGCCGTGGCCGCTTTTATGCTGTAATGACTGGCGCGGATCTTGAAAAAGCCTTCCGGGAAATCATCGGCACGATCAACACCAGCACTGAGCCCGACCTGACCTCGACAGCCACCAGCGGCTCGAACAACATGGTCAATGAAGTGGGCAAGTACACGGGCGCCTATGAGCCCAAGAATGCCTGGAAGGGATACGTCACCGCTGAAACTGTACAAAAAGATGGGACAACCGTACCAGACCCGGGCTGGGGTGGAAAATCCACTGCCGACCTACTGGATGACCCTTCTTTCAATGTCAACACCAGACTGGTCTTCAGCTGGAGCGACAAATGGGATACCACCACGTATCAAGGCGGTGTACCTTTCAAATGGGCCAGCGACGAAACAAACCTGAGCACTGCTCAAAAGGCATCGCTGGGCCTGGAGCCGACGGCCACTGGGGTCACGGTAGCCACCAATGGCGAGAACAGGCTCAACTACATTCGCGGCGATCGCAGCCTGGAGGGTATCGATCCCTCCGGCTACACCACCGCCAAGCCTTTCCGTCAACGCAAGAGCCGTCAGGGCGACATCATCAATTCGGTCGTGTGGTACACCGGCACTCCAGCGAGCAACTACCCTCTGACGGGCTACGCGCACTTCACAAGCGCGAACGCCACACGCCCCGCCATGATCTACGTGGGCGGCAATGATGGCATGTTGCACGGCTTTGCAGTGGCTGACGGCACCGAAAAGATTGCGTACGTCCCAAGGGGTGTGATCGCCAGTTTGCCCCTTCTGACAGATCCTGCTTACAACGGGGGCCATCGTTTCTTCGTCGATGGCTCGCCGATGACTGGCGACGTGGGCATACGCGCCACGCCCGATGCTCTTGATACCGCAACCGATACCGTGGACTGGCGCACCTTGCTTGTTGGTACCTTGGGCGCGGGCGGCAAGGGCTACTTCGTGCTGGACGTCACCAATCCCACCCCCAGCGGCAGCACCAGCTTCACCGAAAGCAATGCACAACAGCTGGTCAAGCTGGACCGCAGCCGCGGCTCCAGCGAAGCTGCACCCGATTGCGCAGCCATGACTGGCAGCGAAAAGACCACTTGTCTCAAGACCGTGGATGAAGACAAGGATATTGGGAATATCACTGCCCAGCCCGTGCTGGACCAGTCCAATCCCATGCGCACTACCCAGATCACGCGTCTGAACAACAATCGCTGGGCAGCAGTTTTGGGCAACGGTTACAACAGTACCAATCAGCGCCCCGTGCTGTTGATTCAATACCTGGACGGAGATCGGGAGTTGCTCCGCATTCCAGCCACCTCGGACGCCGCAGGTACAGGCAACGCTAACGACAACGGCCTGTCGGCACCACGTATCGTCGACCTCAATGGTGACGGCCGTGCTGACGTGGTTTACGCAGGTGACAACCTGGGAAACATGTGGAAGTTTGATCTCACCAACGTCAGCGACACGAACTGGGGGGTCGCATTCAGCGGTCAGCCATTGTTCACCGCAAGAGGCCCGGCAACACTGGGCTCATCCTCGCGCCTCAATGTCCAACCCATTACGGCGGCGCCCACTGTACGCCCCAACGACCGTACCATGACTGTCGGCAGCGGAAGCACGGCCAAGACGGTCTCGGTCGGCGGGATGATGGTCGCTTTTGGGACAGGCCGAAATGCTGCGCAAAATGATCAAAACAACATCCAAGTGCAAACGCTCTACTCAGTGCTGGATAACACGCACTACCAGATTGTCAGTACAACCTTAGGCGATCGCCTCGCAGTACACCCGGGGGCTGGTACTTGTTCACCAGTTCCAGCCGCCGATTGCGTCCCTGTGCCCAAGGCCCTTGGCACAGGCGTGACCACTGCAAAACTCGCCGCGCAGACCATCACCGAATTGAGCGGTGGCGCTTTTGGTACCGTAGACGTCTCCAACGTTACCAACGACCTCAACAAAGGCACCTGGGCCAATTTCAATGGTTGGTATCTGGACTTCCCTGCCATCGGTGAGCGGCTGCTCAAACCCATCGAGTTCTTTGATGGGAGCAACATCCTGACGGTGTATTCACAGGTGCCCGCGAAGGGCTCGGATGTAGATCCAAACGTTGAAAGCTGCCAATCCACCTCCGTGGATGGCGAGCGCCAATTTCGAACCCTGATCAACATCATGGACGGCAAGCGTCCCACGGTACAGCTGGTGGACAAGAATGGAGACGGCCTCTACAACGCAGCAGACGTCAATGTTTCCCGGGTACAGGTTTCCAAGGGCTCACATACCATGATCACGCAACGAAATACTGTCATGGATATTGATTCCAAGAACAACAAGGAGATGCTTGCCCGTATGCCTGAACAATCGTTGCGCCCCAGTTGGCGCCAAACCAAGTGAAAGGTCAAGCAACATGCCCCCATATACGCACAGAACCCACCGCGGCTTCACGTTGATCGAGCTGATGATCGTGGTGGCAGTGGTCGGAATTCTCTCTGCCATCGCTTACCCAAGCTACGCTGAATACATCCGGCGTGGCCAGCGGGCCGATGCACGGACGGGCCTGTTGCAAGCTCAACAATGGTTAGAGCGTGCAGCCACGGCGACCGGGGTTTATCCAACGACGTTACCGACGACACTCACATGGTCTGCGGACACGTCCAAACGCTATGCTATTAGCTTCAAAAGTGGGAACACCAACGCGGCTTACACCCTGATCGCCACACGCAAGCCCGGCACGGGCCAGGCCAACGACCGCTGCGGCGACTTCACCCTGAGCAACACCGGCGTTCAAGACAACGACAACCTGGCCAGCGGCACGGTCTCCACCGACTGCTGGCGCAAGTAGTCCTGTTTGCGGCTACAGCCTGGCCGCGGATTGACCGTAAAGAGCGTTCGGCGTTCAGCGGCTTGAGCCGCGCAAGAACATCCGCTTGATGGCCTGCGTGGTGTTGGCGCGTCCGTCAGGCGATGCGCCATGCAGTTCCGCCATCGCTCCGTGCAGCATCTTCTGCGTCAGGCCCCGGCTCAGGGCTTCGAGCACGGTTTCGATGTCCTCACCCTTGGCCAGGCGCTTGCGGGCGCGAGCCAGTTCGGTGGCACGCCATTCGTTGGCCTGGGCGTTGAGCTGGCGAATCAGCGGCACCACGCCGCCGGCCGGATCGCGCTGGTCCATCCAGTGCATGAAGTTCTGCACGCCCACGTCGATGATGGCCTCGGCCTGCTGCACGGCGGCCTCGCGCTGGGCCTGGCCGGTCTGCACCACGCCAGCCAGATCATCGACGGTGTAGAGATAGACGTCGGTGAGCTGCTTGACCTCGGGCTCGATGTCGCGCGGCACCGCCAGATCGACCATGAACATGGGGCGGTGGCGGCGCTTCTTGAGCGCACGTTCGACGGCGCCCAGGCCGATGATGGGCAGCTGGCTCGCGGTGCAGCTGATGACGGCGTCGAATTCGTGCAGGTGCTCGGGCAGGTCCGCCAGACGCATCACGCTCGCGTCAAAGCGCGCCGCGAGTTTTTCGCCGCGCTCCATCGTGCGGTTGGCGATGACCATCTGGCGCGGATTCTTGGCGGCGAAGTGCGTGGCGCACAGTTCCACCATTTCGCCCGCGCCGACAAACAGCACGCGGATCTGCCCCAGGTCTTCAAACAGCTGACTGGCCAGACGCACGGCGGCGGCGGCCATGCTGATGCTGTGCGCGCCAATGTCGGTGCTGGTGCGCACTTCCTTGGCGACGGCGAAGCTGCGCTGAAAGAGCTGGTTGAGCGTGGACCCCAACGCGCCCGCGCCTTCGGCCACGCGGACCGCGTTTTTCATCTGGCCGAGGATTTGCGCCTCGCCCAGCACCATGGAGTCCAGTCCGCTGGCGACGCGGAACGCGTGGCGCGCGGCGCCGTCGTCCTGCAGCAGGTAAGCGTGGGGCTGCAACTGCTGGGCGCTGACGCCGCCGCTGGCGGCGAGCCAGTCGAGGGTGTGCTCGGGGGCTGCCTGCGTTGCGGCGCAGTAGATCTCCGTGCGGTTGCAGGTGGAGAGGATGGCGGTTTCCACCGCCGGGTGGCGCCCGCCCGCGGCGCCGAACGACTGGCGCAGCCCCTGCAGCGATGGCGCGATCTGATCGAGCGCGAACGCGAAGCGGCCCCGCAGATCCAGCGGAGCCGTATGGTGGTTGATGCCCAATGCCCAGACTGCCATGAAGCGCGATTATAAAATTTGTACCACCGCGCGCACGCCATGACCCTTTTGACCCTGATCAATCACCTTCTGAACTTCGCCATGCCCGCGTTTGCCGTGGCGCTGCTGTTGGTGGCAGGCGGTCATGTTTTCATGAGAAAAGTAGCCAGATCCCGTGGCTGGATTGCGTCAATAGCTCTTCTTTTTGTAGTTGGCTGCGCGGTACTGGCGCTGGGTGTGGCGCTGCTGGGCAGCGATGGCCGCATGCCGACCTACATGGCGATGGTGCTGGTGTGCGCCAGTGTGCAGTGGGTTTGGCTGCGCGGCTGGCGCGGCTGATCAGAGCTTTTCCGCCAGCGGCGGCTCGTCCACCGGCCCGTTCGCCAGTTCGCGCGGGGTCTGCGCCATCGCCATGGTGGTGGGCGGCGACAGTGCCAGACCGGCCTCGCGCAGCGCGCCGAGGATGGCGAACAGCAGGTCGCTGCGCACGCCGCCGATCTGGCGCGGGCTGCCCACGTAGCCTATCGCCAGAAAGGTCAGCGTGCCGCTGTGTATGCCTTCGAGCGTGACCGAGGGCTCGGGTATGTCCAGGATGCTCTCGTGCGCGTGGAAGGCCTGCAGGATCAGCTCGCGCATGCGCGGCGCGTCGGTATCGAGCGGCGCGGGCAGGCGCAGCAGCACGCGGCCCTGGGCGCCGCCCAGCGTCATGTTGCGTACCGTCTTGGTGATGAATTCGGAGTTGGGCACGATCATCGTCGAGCGGTCCTGCAGCTGGATTTCGGTGGCACGCACGTTCACGCGGCGCACGTCGCCCTCGGTGTCGCCCAGCACCACCCAGTCGCCCACTTTCACCGGCCGCTCGGCCAGCAGGATGAGCCCGGAGATGAAGTTCTGCACGATGGCCTGCAGGCCAAAGCCAATGCCCACTGACAGCGCGCTGGCCACCCAGGCGATGCGCTCCACGCTGATCCCCAGGCCCGCCAGCGCCACCGCGATCACCACCACGCCGCCGACATAGCCGAGCAGTGTGACGATGGAGCTTTGCATCCCTGGCTCCAGCGCCGTGTGCGGAAAGTAGCGGTCCAGCAGCCAGCGCTTGAGGATGCGGATCGCGACGAAGCCCGCGCAGACCACCGCGAGCGCCGTCAGCAGCGCCTGCGGCGCGAGCGTGAGGTCGCCGATCTTCAGGCTGCGGTCCACGCTGCTGCCGCGCTGGAACAGCTCGTCCGGATTGGTGCCCAGCGGCGCCATGAGCGCGATCACCATGTAGAAGAACAGCGTCACCCGCAGCGCGCCCGAGGCCAGGGCCGCGGACTGGTCCAGCAGCCGCGCCTCCAGCCCCAGCGTGGCATGGATGCGCGCGCCGCAGCGGCCCTTGGACGACAGCAGCGCCTCGCACAGGTCATCCGACAGCTGGGCCAGCAGGTAGGTGCTGGCGATGACCACGCCGGACCACACCATCTGCTGCGCCAGCGTGCCCGCCAGGGCGATGAAGCCGGTGACCGCCGCCACCACGGTGACGATCGCGGACAGGCCCGCGCCCGCCAGCACCAGGTCCACCCACAGCGGGCGCCGGGCATCGTCCTTCGCGGCCGTCTCGTCGCTCCCCGCGGGCGCGTCTCGCGTGGCACGCAGGCGCCCCAGCGCGGCGGCCACCGCGATGGACAGCAGCAGGGCGAGCGTCGCGCGCGTCATCACCTCGGCCGCGAGGCTGGCGTCCACGATCACGTTCACTTCCGCCACCAGCCCGCCAAGCGCCGACAGCAGGGCGATCCACCACGGGAACGGGCTCAGGCGCTGCGCCAGTGCGTCCGAGATCGGCAGCAGGCGCCAGGAGCTGCGCCGGCGCGACAGCAGCACGTGGCCCAGTGTGATCACGAAAGTGGCGTAGGCGGCCATGCGCAGGCTGGCCTGCTGCAGCGCGAGCAGGTCTTCGCCGGCCACGCCGCCGAGCTTGACGCCGTTCCACGCGAGCTGCAGTGCCGTGCCGATGATGAGCACGTTGGCCACGATGGCCGCGGCCGCCAGCAGCGAACGGCGCAGCCGCGCGGCGGGCAGGTGCGGCGGCAGCGTGCGCGCCAGAATGCGCTCGGCCAGCCAGGTGCCGCCCACGGCCAGCACCAGCGCCGTCAGCAGGTAGCCGAAGAAGGCGCCGCGCTGTGGCGAGTCCAGCGTGGCACGCACGGCAGCGCGCAGCTCTGCCCCGAGGGCGCTCAGGCGCACGGCGTCGCCGGGTGCCGCGTTGCGCATGTTGCGCCAGAAGGCGGGGCTGAGCGGCGAGTCGGTGCGCCGCGTGAGCTGGGCCTGAAACAGCGCGCGCCGCTGACGCTGCAGCTCGGCGCTGCGCTGCTCGGCGTCCACGGCGACCAGGCGCGCGAGCTTGAGTTCGGCGTCCAGCGCGGCGCGTTGCTTGTCCAGGGCCTTGCGCTGCCGGACCACGTCGGGCGCGTCGGCCGGCGAGCCTTTCTCGGGCGCCGGGCCCAGGCCCTCGAGCCGCCGGTCCAGCTCGGCCAGTTCCGTGGTGCGGCGCGTGACCACGCGCTCGGCAGCCTTGCCGATGGTGCTGATGTCGGTCAGCAGCTTGCGGCCGTCGTCCTCCTCGCCCAGCTTCTGCGGAATCGCGTTGAGCTGCTTGCGCAACTCGTCCACCGGGATCAGGGGCGTGCCATCCGTATCGGCCGGGGGCGCGGCCGGCGCGGTGAGCGCTGGCAGCGCAGCGGGCACGGGAGCGGCAGGCAGCAATGCACCGACCCGGCCCTGGGCCTGCGCCGGCGTGGCGCCCATACAGGCGAGCCAGACCGCGAGCACGCAGGCAAGCAAGAGGCGTGCCGCTGCGGGCGCGGGCGGATGGATGCAGAGCGGACGGTGCATGCGCGGATTGTCTGCCGCGGTTTGCGGCCGGCTGTAACAGATGGCGCGGCTACGCCGCAGGGCTGAACAGGTCGACGCGGTCGGTGATGATGCCGTCGGTGCCGAGGCCCCACAGGCGCTCGGCCGCCCATTCGTCGTTGACGGTGTAGCTGAGCGCGCGCAGGCCGGCGGCGTGCACCGCCTGCACCGTGGCGGCATCCCAGAGCGCGTGGTTGCAGACCATGGCGACGCAGCTCAGGCCAGTGGCGGTGTCCAGCCAATCCGGGTGGAGTTGATCGAGCAGCAGGCCCCGGGGCAGCGTGGGAGCGCCCTCGCGCGCGCCTTCGAGTGCCAGGGGCTGAAACGATGTGAGCAGCGGCGGCGTGTGGCCTTGCCACAGGCGCGCGGCTAGCAGGGCGACGGCGCGGCCGGTTTCGCGCTCGGTGCCCGGCGTGGGCTTGATCTCGATGTTCAGGTGCAGGCTGTTGGCAAGGCACCAGCGGGCAATGCGCTCCAGCGTGGGCAGGGGCTCGCCCGCGAAGCGGCGCGAATGCCAGCTGCCGGCATCGAGCTGGGCGAGCGAGCCCCATGGCTGGTCGCCGCCCGTGCCGTGGCCGTTGGTGGTGCGGTCGAGCCCTGTGTCGTGCATCAGGAACACCACGCCGTCGCTGGAGAGCTTGGCGTCGCATTCGAACATCCGGTAGCCGTGCGCTGCGCCCACGCGAAAGGCGGCCAGGGTGTTTTCGGGCGCCAGCCTGCCCGCGCCACGGTGCGCGATCCAGCGTGGATAAGGCCAGTGGGGTGGGGAAATTTTGGACATGAAATAAGCCTCAAACCCTTGTGTGACGAGCGCGTTCAGCTATCAAACCGGAGTATGTGTTATGACTGCTCCATGCGCTGGCCGGTCTGGGCGTCGAAGCCGTGGATGCGGTCTTCGAGCGGCAGCACGTGCAAGGTCTGGCCCGGTACGGGGGGTGTTTCGGTTTCCTGCATGCGCACGATCATGCGCTGGCCTTGCGGGCCGCCGAGATGGCCGTGGATCAGGCGCTCGGCGCCGAGCATCTCGACGGTTTCCACCGCGACCGTCCAGCCACCCGATTCGACCACGCGCAGGTGCTCGGGGCGGATGCCGAGCAGCACGCCGTCGCGCACGCCCTGCACGTCCTCGAGCAGGTTCATGGGCGGCGCGCCGATGAAGCCCGCGACGAAGGTCGAGGCCGGCCGGTGGTAGACCTCCTCGGGCGTGCCGAACTGCTCCATGCGCCCGGCGTTCATGACGATCATGCGCTGGGCCAGCGTCATCGCCTCGACCTGGTCGTGCGTGACGAAGAGACTGGTGATGCCCAGATCGCGGTGCAGTTTTTCGATTTCGAGGCGTGTCTGCGCGCGCAGCTTGGCGTCGAGGTTCGATAGCGGCTCGTCGAACAGGAACACCTGCGGCTGGCGCACGATGGCGCGGCCCATGGCCACGCGCTGGCGCTGTCCGCCCGAGAGTTCGCGCGGCTTGCGCTGCAGCAGCCCGCCGAGTTCGAGAATCTGCGCCGCCTTGTCCACGCGCTGGCGGATTTCGGCGATCGGCACCTTCTTGATCTTCAGGCCGTAGGCCATATTGTCGAACACGCTCATGTGCGGGTAGAGCGCGTAGTTCTGGAACACCATGGCGATGTCGCGCTCCGACGGTTCGAGGTCGTTGACCACGCGCGCGCCGATGGAGATCGTGCCTTCGCTGATTTCCTCCAGGCCCGCCACCATGCGCAGCAGCGTGGATTTGCCGCAGCCGGACGGCCCGACGATGACGATGAATTCGCCGTCGAGCACGTCGGCGGTGATGCCGTGCAGCACCTGGTTGGCCTTGGGGCCGCTGCCGTAGCGCTTGACGACCTTGTTGAATGCGATGGCTGCCATTATTTTTCAGTATCGACGAGGCCCTTGACGAACCACTTCTGCATCAGGATGACGACGATGGCCGGCGGGATCATGGCCAGGATGGCCGTGGCCATCACCACGTTCCATTCGACGTAGATCTCGCCGAAGATGGCGCGCTTGATGCCGAGCACGATGGGGTACATGTCCTCGCTCGTGGTGGCGATCAGCGGCCAGAGGTACTGGTTCCAGCCGTAGATGAACTGGATCACGAAGAGCGCCGCCATGGTGGTCTTGGACAGCGGCAACAGGATGTCCATGAAGAAGCGCATCGGCCCCGCGCCGTCGATGCGCGCGGCCTCGGCCAGCTCGTCGGGCACGGTGAGGAAGAACTGGCGAAACAAAAAGGTAGCGGTGGCCGAGGCGATCAGCGGCACCGTCAGGCCCGCGTAGGTGTTGATCAGTCCCAGGTCGGCGACCACCTGGTAGGTCGGGCCGATGCGCACCTCCACGGGCAGCATCAGCGTGATGAAGATCATCCAGAACACCAGGCCGCGAAACGGAAAGCGGAAGTACACGATGGCGAAGGCCGAGATGATGGAGATGGCGATCTTGCCCAGCGCGATCACCATGGCCACGACAAAGCTGATCCACAGCATCGGCCAGCCCGGCGGGATGGTGCCGCCCGCCGCCACCTTGCCGCCCATCAGCGCCAGGGTGTAGCTGCTGACGATGTTGTTGCCGGGCACGAGCGACAGCGGGTTGCTGCCGGTGATCTGCGCCGCGGTCTGCGTGCTGGCGACGAAGGCGACGTAGACCGGGAAGGCGATGATTGCCACGCCGATGATGAGCACGGCATGCGAGACGAAATCCAGGACGGGTCGGCGTTCGATCATGTCAGCGCCGCCCGGCCGCCCGAAGGCGCTGAGGCCCCCATGGGGGGCAGCGAATGAAGTGAGCGTGGGGGCATGTTCAGTACTGCACCTTCTTCTCGACGAAGCGGAACTGGAACACCGTCAGCAGGATGACGATGGCCATCAGCACTGCCGACTGCGCGGCCGAGCCGCCCATGTCCAGTGCCTTGAAGCCGTCGTAGTAGACCTTGTAGACCAGGATGGAGGTGTCCTTGCCGGGGCCGCCCTGCGTGGCGGCGTCGACGATGGCGAAGGTGTCGAAGAACGCATAGATCACGTTCATCACCAGCAGGAAGAAGGTGGTGGGCGAGAGCAGCGGAAAAACGATGTTCCAGAAGCGCCGCCAGGGTGAGGCGCCGTCGATCGTGGCCGCTTCGATCACCGAAGAGGGCACCGACTGCAGGCCCGCGAGAAAGAACAGGAAGTTGTAGGAAATCTGTTTCCAGACCGAGGCCATCACGATCAGCGCCATGGCGTCGGTGCCGCTCAGCAGATGGTTCCACCCGTAGCCCAGCGCCTGCAACGCATAGGCCACCACGCCCCAGGGCGAGGCGAACATCATCAGCCAGAGCACGCCCGCGACGACCGGCGCGACGGCGTAGGGCCAGATCAGCAGCGTCTTGTAGATGGCGGCGCCGCGCACCACGCGGTTGGCCATCACCGCCAGCAGCAGCGCGATGCAGATGCCCAGCACCGCCACCAGCAGCGAAAAAATGGCGGTGGTGTAGAACGAGTCGAGGTAGCTCGGGTCTTCCCACAGGCGCTCGAAGTTCTGCCAGCCGACGAACTGGCGGCTCATGCCGAAGGCGTCTTCCTGCAGCACGCTCTGGTACAGCGTCTGGCCCGCGGGCCAGAAAAAGAACACCAGCACGACGGCCATCTGCGGCGCCACCAGCAGCCAGGGCAGCCAGGCCGATTTGAATCGAACGCGTTTTTCCATGGCAGGGGCGGATGCGTGAACGGCGTGCGGCCACGAACCCGGGCCGATATACTCTCAAAACAGGAGCTCTCAGCGCGCTCCCTGTATGGGCTGGCTCCGGGTTTGATTCGAATATGGCAGCCAGCCCCGTGGCAGATGGCGTTCAGCCCCCGTTGGCCTTCTGGAAGCGCACCAGTTGTTCGTTGCCGCGCTTGACCGCGGCGTCCAGCGCTTCCTTGGCGCTCTTCTTGCCGGACCAGATGTTCTCGGTTTCCTCGTCGATGATGGTGCGGATCTGCACGAAGTTGCCGATGCGGATGCCGCGCGACTTGTCCGTCGTCTTGCGGATCATTTGCTGCACCGCCACGTCGGCGCCGGGGTTCTTGGCGTAGAAGCCCGATTTCTCGGTCAGCTCATACGCGGCCTTGGTCACCGGCAGATAGCCCGTGCGCTGGTGGCTGGCGGCCGCTACCTCGGGCTTGGCCAGGAAGCTCAGGAACTGGCCCACGCCCTTGTACACGTCGTTCTTCTTGCCGGCCATCACCCAGAGGCTGGCGCCGCCGATCACGGAATTCTGCGGCGCGCCGGGCACGTCGGGGTAGTAGGGCAGGGTGCTCACGCCGAAGGCGAACTTGGCGTTGCGCTTGAGGTTGCCCAGCAGGCCGGCCGAGGCCGTGGCCATGGCGCATTCACCCGAGACGATGGTGGCGTCCGCCGCATTGTTGCGGCCCTTGTAGACGAACAGGCCCTGCTTGGCCATGTTGGCCAGGTTCTCGAAGTGGCGCACATGCAGCGGGCTGTTGAATTCCAGGCGCGTGCCCAGGCCGCCGAAGCCGTTGTTCAGCGACGAGAACAGCACGTTGTGCCAGGCCGAGAAGTTCTCCAGCTGGGTCCAGCTGATCCAGCTCGTGGTGAACGGGCATTTCTGGCCTGCCGCCTTGAGCTTGCCCGCGGCCAGCACCACCTCGGGCCAGGTTTTCGGTGGCTTGTCGGGGTCCATCCCCGCGGCCTTGAAGGCGTCCTTGTTGTAGTAGAAGACCGCCGTGGAGCTGTTGAACGGCATGCTCAGCATCTGGCCGTTCGGCGCGGTGTAGTAGCCGGCCACGGCGGGCACGTAGGCGTTGGGGTCGAAGTTCACGCCCGCCATCTTCATGACTTCGGCCACGGGCTTGATCGCGCCCTTGCTGGCCATCATCGTGGCCGTGCCGACCTCGAACACCTGCAGGATGTCGGGCGCGTTGCCCGCGCGGAAGGCGGCGATGGCGGCCGTCATGGATTCGTCATAGCTGCCCTTGAACGTCGGGACCACCTTGTAGTCCTTCTGGCTCGCGTTGAACTGGTTGGCCAGGTCCGTGACCCACTCACCCAGCGCGCCGCCCATCGAGTGCCACCACTGGATTTCGGTCTGGGCGTGCGCGGGCACGGCCATGGCCATCGACAGCATCGTGGCGCCGACCAGCGCCAGGGGTTTGAATCGCATGAATACTCCTTGTGGATGAGATAAGTGCGTCATGGGCATTGCGCCGAGCGTCGCTCTCATGGGGTCGAGCGCATGTTTTCGCACAGCACCATGCAACGTGCAACCGGGTTTACCCGCCGCAAATTGTGTCAGAGATATATGACGTTTCAACCATGTTCACCCGCGGTGAATGAGGCGATCGGCGCGGGGTCTGGCGAGGGCTGCGTGAAGCCTTCATTGGTGCGGTGCACAATCGCGCCTTTGCAAGCCGTTTTTCAATGCCTGCGCGCAGGCGCCATAACTATCGGAAGTGCATCATGCCCAAGACGTCCCTGGACAAAAGCAAAATCAAGTTCCTGCTGCTCGAAGGCATCCACCAGTGCGCGGTGGATGCCCTGCGAGCGGCGGATTACACCAACGTGGAGTTGCTGCCCCGCGCGCTGGAAGGGCAGGAGCTGCTCGACAAGATCGCGGACGTGCACTTCGTCGGCGTGCGCTCGCGCACCCAGCTCACCGCCGAGGTGCTGGCGCATGCGCACAAGCTGGTGGCCGTCGGGTGCTTTTGCATCGGCACCAACCAGGTCGATCTGAACGCGGCGCGCGAGAAGGGCATCGCGGTCTTCAACGCCCCGTATTCCAACACCCGCTCGGTCGCCGAACTGGTGCTGGCCGAAGCCATCCTGCTGCTGCGCGGCATCCCCGCGCGCAACGCGGCGGCGCACCGTGGCGGCTGGCTCAAGAGTGCCGAGAACTCGCACGAGGCGCGTGGCAAGACGCTGGGCATCGTCGGCTATGGCGCGATCGGCTCGCAGCTTTCGGTGCTGGCCGAGAGCCTGGGCATGCACGTGATCTTTCACGACGTCGTCGCCAAGCTGCCGCTGGGCAACGCGCACCAGGTCGAGTCGCTCAAGGCGCTGCTGGCGCAGAGCGACATCGTGAGCCTGCACGTGCCGCAGCTGCCCTCCACCCAATGGATGATCGGCGAGGCCGAGATCGCCGCGATGAAGCCCAACAGCATCCTCATCAACGCCTCGCGCGGCACCGTGGTGCGCATCGAGCCGCTGGCCGAGGCCATCAGGGAAAAGCGCCTCGTGGGCGCGGCGGTGGACGTGTTCCCGGTCGAGCCCAAGAGCACCAAGGACGAGTTCGTCTCGCCGCTGCGCGGGCTGGACAACGTCATCCTCACACCCCACATCGGCGGCTCCACGCTGGAGGCGCAGGCCAACATCGGCCTGGAGGTCGCGCACAAGCTCATCACCTACAGCGACACCGGCGCCAGCACCTCCTCGGTCAATCTGCCCGAGGTGGCGCTGCCCGCGCACCCGGGCAAGCACCGCGTGCTGCACATCCACCGCAACATTCCCGGCGTGATGTCCGAGATCAACCGCATCTTGTCGGACGGCGAGGTGAACATCTCCGCGCAGTTCCTGCAGACGCGCGACAACGTCGGCTATGTCGTCGTCGACCTGGATGCGCGCTCGTCCGACATGGCGCTGGAAAAGCTCGCCAAGGTGCCCGGAACGATCCGCACGCGCGTGCTGTTCTGAAGGGGATGGCAGGGTGGTGCCCGAGTGCCCGCTGTGCCTTGCCGACGGCGGGCGGTTCGTCTGGCGCGGCGCTCGCCTGCGCGTGATCCATGCCGACGAGCCGGGTCATGCGGCGTTCTACCGCGTGATCTGGAACGCGCATGTGCCGGAATTCTCCGACCTCCCGCCCCGTGAGCGCGAGCACTGCATGCAGGCCGTGGTGCTGGTGGAGCAGGTCCTGCGCGAGCAGCTCGCGCCCGCCAAAATCAATCTCGCCGCGCTGGGCAACAGGGTGGCGCATCTGCATTGGCATGTGATCGCCCGCTTCGACTGGGACAGCCATTTTCCGGATGCCGTCTGGGGCACCGCGCTGCGCGCGCAAGACACTGACCGCGTTGCGGCCATGGCAGCGCGCCAGCCCATGGTGCATGATGCGCTGCGTTCGCGCCTCGATGCTTGGGCGCAAAAGCAACTTGTTTGATAGCTGCAAACGCTTGCTGTATAAGGCTTTGTGGCGTATTTGACCTTGATACCGCTAGACAAGACCATGGCAGATCAGACCACCGGCACCCCCATGCCCACGTCCATCACCGTTCACCAGGCTTCCCGCGTTCTCGAAATTTCGTTCTCCAGCGGCGAGCATTTCAAGATTCCGCTCGAATTGATGCGCGTGTATTCACCCTCGGCGGAGGTCACGGGCCACGGGCCGGGCCAGGAAGTGCTGCAGACGGGCAAGCGCGAAGTGACCGTGAGCGCCATCGAACCCATGGGCAACTACGCCATCCGCCCCACCTTCTCCGATGGGCACGACAGCGGCCTGTTCACCTGGAGCTACCTCTACAAGCTCGGGCGCGAGCAGGATGCCCTTTGGGCCACCTACCTGCAGCGCCTCGAAGAGGCGGGTGCCAACCGCGATACGCCCATGATCCGCAGGGGCGCCACGGTGTCGAAAAAGAAAGAGCATTGATGGCGGCGGGCGTCGATTCAACGAAATAGCGACACATGACCGGGGGATACCCCGGGGTGTCACTGCATTTGTCGCATCCCTCGCCTACGATGGCGGCATGGGAACGACACATTTCGGGTTTCAGGCGGTGGACGAGCGTGACAAGGCACGGCGCGTGCGCGGTGTCTTCGATTCGGTCGCGCCACGCTATGACCTGATGAACGACCTGATGTCCGGCGGCCTGCACCGCCTGTGGAAGGCGGCCACCGTGGTCGCCGCCCACGTGCGCGAGGGCGATCGGGTGCTCGATATCGCCGGCGGCACGGGCGATCTGGCGCTGGCGTTCGCGAAGCAGGTGGGCGCAAGCGGCGAGGTCGTGCACACCGACATCAACGAAGCCATGCTGCGCACCGGGCGCGATCGGCTTATCGACCGGGGCTTCGTGTTGCCCACCGTGGTCTGCGATGCCGAGCAGTTGCCGTTTGCGGATGGCTACTTCGACCTGGTGAGCGTCGCCTTCGGCCTGCGCAACATGACGCACAAGGAGCGGGCGATCGCTGAAATGGCCCGCGTGCTCAAGGACGGGGGCCGTCTGCTGGTGCTGGAATTTTCCAAGGTGGCCGCGCCTTTGAGAAAAATCTACGACGTGTATTCCTTTCAGGTGCTGCCGCGTTTAGGCAAGTGGGTGGCCGGTGATGCCGAGAGCTACCGCTATCTCGCCGAATCGATACGCATGCATCCCGGGCAGGAGGAACTTAAAGCCCTGATGCAACACCATGGATTTGGGCATGTCGATTTTCACAACATGACCGGCGGCGTGGTGGCGCTGCATGTGGGCGTGAAGTGCTGATGTCTTTTTTGAAACCTGGGTGGATGAGGAAACTATGAAACAACTGTGGTCTGTGGTTCTGGTGACGCTGCTCACGCTGGTGTACGCCGACGCAGAGGCAGCGCGATTGGGTGGCGGGCGCTCGGCCGGCCGCCAATCGGCCAATGTGACGCAACGCGAGGCGGTACGCGCGCCGGCTCAGGCGCCCAATGGAGCACAGAATGCCGCCAGCAGTACCAGCGCGGCCAAGTCGGCCAGCACGGCCAATACCGCGACGCGCAAGCCGTGGGCGGGGATGCTGGGCGGCCTGGCGGCCGGCCTGGGGCTGGCCTGGCTCGCCAGTGCGCTGGGTCTCGGGGCGGAGTTCGGCCATTTCCTGCTGATCGCCCTGGTGGTCCTGGTGGGGCTGGCGCTGGTGCGCATACTCATGCGGCCTCGCACTGCGGGGACGGCCGCGTCATCGCCGTTTGCCTTTCAGGGGGCGGGCGCCACGCCTGCGGCGTCCGAACGCATGCCGGGCCAGTACAACCCCGCCAAGGTGGGCAACGATGCGTCGGCGCGCCCGTGGGAAGATTCGCGCATGGCCTTCGATGCGGCCCCATCGGCGGGCGGTGCCAGCATAGGTTCGGCCCTGGCCGGGGCACAGGGCTGGGGCATTCCCGCGGACTTCGATGTCCACGGCTTTCTGGAGGCGGCCAAGCGCAACTTCACCACGCTGCAGTCGGCATGGGATCGCAGCGACTTCGCCACCCTGCGCTCGATGATGACCGACAGCATGCTCGATGAGGTGCGCGGCCAGCTCAAGGAGCGCGAGCAGCAGCGCGGCGCGCAGGAGCCGAACCGGACCGACGTGCTCATGCTCGAGGCCAAGCTGCTCGGCATCGAGGAGCTCGACGGCGAGTACATGGCCAGTGTCGAATTCTCCGGCGTGATCCGCGAGGAAGTCTCCGCCGGCCCCAATCCCTTCCGCGAGGTCTGGAACATGACCAAGCCCAAGGATGGCAAGAGCGGCTGGCTGGTGACGGGGCTGCAGGCATTGCAGTAGCCCGCGCCCAAACGGGGAATAATCGGGGACCATGAAACCACGGTCCCCTTTTTCCTGGCTGCACGAATGGACGCAACGCCTGCCCGGGCCCCCCGCGGCGCCCGATTGGCTGGTGCAGGGCGTGCAGCATCGCCTCGTGCTGTGGGTCAACCACGTATTGATGCAGGAGCCGCAGGCCATGCAGCGGCTCGCGCGCCAGCGCGGCCGCGTGGCACGCGTGCAGTGGCGCGGATTCTTCATGGCGCTGCAGGTCACCCCGGCAGGTCTGCTGGATCTGGCGCCGACGGGGGCGGTGGTGGATCTGCGCGTCGAGTTGATCCAGGCGTCGCCGTTCGGACTGGCGCGTGAGGCGCTCGCCGGAGAGCGTCCCGCGATCCGCATCGAAGGGGATGTGCAGCTGGCCAGCGATATCCAGTGGCTGGCCGAAAATCTGCGCTGGGATGTCGAGGAAGATCTGGCGCGCATGGTCGGCGATGCGCCCGCGCATGCCATCGCTTCGGCGGCGCGGCGCGTGCACGTCGCGCTGCGCCGCTTTGTGGGCGGACGCGGCCGTGCGTCGGCGACCACGGCCGGGCACGGGGCTGCATGAGCCGGTTTCTTCGTGGTGTGGCCATCCTCTGGGTGGCGCTGCGTCACGGGCTGGACGAGCTGGTGCTCTCACGCTCTTCGCGCCCCTGGGTGCGGGTGCTGACGCGCTGGGTCACCGTGGGCAGGCGGCTGGACTCGCCGCGCGGCCAGCGTCTGCGTGAAGCGCTGCAGCAGCTGGGGCCGATCTTCGTGAAGTTCGGCCAGGTGCTCTCCACCCGGCGCGATCTGATGCCGGCCGACATCGCCGATGAACTTGCGCTGCTGCAGGACCGCGTGCCGCCGTTCGATCCGGCGATCGCGGTGGCGACGATCGAGCGTTCGTTCAAGAAGCCGATCGGTGACATCTTCGTGTCGTTCGAGCGCACGCCAGTGGCCAGTGCCTCGATCGCACAGGTGCACTTTGCCGTGCTGCGCGATCGCGACGGGCGTGAGCGCGAGGTCGCCGTCAAGGTGCTGCGCCCGGGCATGCTCGCGGCGATCGAGAAAGACCTGGCCCTGATGCGCATGGTCGCGGGCTGGGTCAGCCGCCTTTCGGCGGACGGCCGGCGCCTCAAGCCCCGCGAGGTGGTGCGCGAATTCGACAACTACCTGCACGACGAGCTCGATCTCGTGCGCGAGGCGGCCAATGCGGCGCAGCTGCGGCGCAACATGGCGGGGCTCGATCTGGTGCTGATCCCCGAGGTCTTCTGGGACTGGTGCCACAGCGACGTTCTGGTGATGGAGCGCATGAAGGGCGTGCCGATCAGCCAGATCGCGGAGTTGCGCGATGCGGGCGTGGACATAGCCCGGCTCGCGCGCGATGGCGTGACCATTTTCTTCACCCAGGTGTTTCGCGATGGCTTCTTCCATGCGGACATGCACCCGGGCAACATCATGGTGAGCACTGCCCCCGAGACTTTCGGGCGCTACATCTCGCTGGATTTCGGCATCGTCGGCTCGCTCACAGCCGTGGACAAGGAATACCTCGCGCAGAACTTCACCGCATTCTTCCGCCGCGATTACAAGCGCGTGGCCGAGCTGCACATCGAAAGCGGCTGGGTGCCGCGCGATACGCGTGTCAATGAACTCGAGGGGGCGATCCGCGCCGTCTGCGAGCCTTATTTCGATCGGCCGCTCAAGGAAATCTCGCTGGGCATGGTGCTGCTGCGGCTGTTTCAGACCTCGCGGCGATTCCAGGTGGAAATCCAGCCGCAGCTCGTGCTGCTGCAAAAGACCCTGCTCAACATCGAGGGGCTGGGCCGCCAGCTCGACCCAGAGCTCGATCTGTGGAGCACAGCCAAGCCTTTTCTCGAACGGTGGATGCGCGAGCAGCTCGGTCCCAGGCGGCTGTGGCGCGAGCTGCAGGCCGAGGCCCCGCATTACGCCAAGATACTGCCCGAGTTGCCGCGGCTGCTGCACGGCTGGCTGCGTCAGCCGCTGCAGCAGGGTGAATCGCAGGCGCTGCAGGAGCTGCTGACCGAGCAAAGGCGCACCAACCGGCTGCTGCAGCGGCTGCTCTACGCCGGGCTGGGCTTTGTGCTCGGGCTCATCGTGGTGCAGCTCATCATCCGGATCACGGTGTTGTAAATACGCGCATTGCGCCGTGGTGACGGAGGTGCGGCCACGACAGCCGGGATAATCCGCGGCGCTTTTTCCATTGCACGCGGAGCGGCCCATGCTGGTGACTTTCATCGTCCTGTATCTGCTGGTATCGATCGCTATCGGCCTGCTGGCCGCGCGGCGCGTGAAAAACACGGCGGACTACGCGGTGGCCGGGCGCAGCCTGCCGCTGGCGGTGGTGATTGCCACCACCTTCGCCACCTGGTTCGGCTCGGAGACGGTGCTGGGCGCGCCGGCCCAGTTCGTCAAGGAAGGGCTGCACGGCACGGTGGAGGACCCGTTCGGCGCGGGCCTGTGCCTGGTGCTCGTGGGCCTGTTCTTCGCGCGCAAGCTCTACGCGATGAACATCATCACCATCGGCGACTATTACCGCCGCCGGTTCGGGCGCGTGGTCGAGGTGCTGTGCTCCACCATCATCATCCTGAGCTACCTGGGCTGGGTGGCCGCGCAGATCACGGCGCTGGGCCTGGTCTTCAGCATCCTGAGCGATGGCGCCATCACGCTATCCTGGGGCATGGTGATTGGCACCGTGGTGGTGCTGATCTACACGCTCTATGGCGGGATGTGGTCGGTGGCGCTGACTGATTTCGTGCAGATGATCGTCATCGTGGCCGGGCTCGTGGCCATTGCCTGGTACGCGGCCGACATCGCCGGGGGTGCCGAACGGGTGGTGGCCTACGCGGCCAGCGAGGGCAAATTGCGCTTTCTGCCGACGGGCGGCGTCAAGGAGTGGACGTTTTTCTTCGCCGCGGCGATCACCATGATGCTCGGCTCGATTCCGCAGCAGGACGTGTTCCAGCGCGTGATGTCGTCCAACAGCGCCAACACCGCCCAGAATGGGCCGATCGTCGGCGGGCTGCTGTATATCAGCTTCGCCTTCGTGCCCATGTTCGTTGTGATGGCCGCGCTGCTGGTGCTGCCGGGCACGGCCGCCATGCTCGACGACGACCCGCAAAAAGTGCTGCCCACGCTGGTCATGACGCACATGCCGGTGCTGCTGCAGGTGGCCTTTTTCGGCGCGCTGCTCTCGGCCATCATGTCCACCGCGTCGGCCACCTTGCTCGCGCCTGCCACGACCTTCGTGGAAAACATCCTGCGCAACCTCAAGCCCGGCATGAGTGATGAAGAGACGCTCAAGGCCATGCGCGTGAGCGTGCTGGTGTTCACCTTCTGCGTGCTGATCTATTCGATAACGATGGAGGGCTCGTCGATCTACGAGCTGGTTTCGGGAGCCTACCAGGTGCCGCTCGTGGGGGCCTTCGTGCCGCTGCTGATGGGCGTGTACTGGAAGCGTGCGACAACCCAGGGCGCGCTGCTGGCCGTGGTCATGGGCCTGGGCGTGTGGTTGTGGTTCGTGGCCAGCCCGGTGCTCAACGAGGCTTTCCCGCAGCAGCTCGCGGGGCTGATCGCCTCCTTTGCCGGCATGCTGGGGGGGTCGCTGGCGCCGCAGTTCATCGCCGATCAGAAGGGGCGAACGCATCATTACGACACGGCAGGCGCCTGAACCGGTGCGCTGCCCGAGTGTGCCGCCCGAGCGGGCTGCGCTCCCTATAATCATGGGCTTTGCAAGAAATTTGCGCCGTTTGAGATGCCCATTTATTCCTACCGCTGCAGTCATTGCGGCCATGCCCAGGATGCGCTGCAAAAAATATCGGATGCGCCGCTCACGCATTGCCCTGCCTGCGGGCAGGAGGCGTATGTCAAGCAGTTGACCGCGGCGGGTTTTCAGCTCAAGGGTACGGGCTGGTACGAGACGGATTTCAGCGGCCGCAAGAGCAGCGCGCCCGCCGATGGCGCCAAGCCGACCGCGGCGCCAGCCGCCAGCCCGGCAGTCGCGGAGACTACCAAACCAGTAGCGCCTGCCGCAGCCCCGGCGGCTGCTCCCGCCACTTCAGACGCTTGAGGCGGAGTGCATTGATGGCTGCATTGCGCAAATGGCTTTTCGCCGGCCTGCTGGTGATCGTGCCAGTGATCATCACCGCCTGGGTGCTGTCCTGGGTGGTCGGGGTGCTCGATCAGACGCTGGAAATCCTGCCGGCTGCCTGGCAGCCGGATCGCTTGCTCGGTTTTCACATCCCCGGCTTCGGCGTCGTGCTCACGCTGCTCATCCTGCTCGTCGTGGGGGGGCTCGCCAGCAACTTCTTCGGTCGCAAACTCGTCTCCATGGGCGATGCGCTGGTGAGCCGCATCCCGGTCGTGCGCTCGATCTATTCCAGCGTCAAGCAGGTCTCGGACACTCTGTTTTCCGAAAGCGGCAACGCCTTTCGCACGGCGGTGCTGGTGCAGTGGCCGCGCGACGGAATGTGGACCGTGGCCTTCGTCACGGGCAGCCCCAATGGCGAGGTGGCGGGCTATCTGCGCGACGAATTCGTCAGCGTCTACGTGCCCACCACGCCGAATCCGACCAGCGGCTATTTCGTGCTCATGCGCAAGAGCGACTGCATCGAGCTGGAAATGAGCATCGACGAAGCGCTCAAGTACATTGTTTCGATGGGTGTCGTCGCGCCGCCCGACCCGGTGCTGGCCGACAGCGAGCAACACCTTTGACTGATCGACAGCGCCCCGTGCGGGCGCAGGAAGAAAACACCATGGCCATGCGTTCCAACTACTGCGGTCTCGTGACCGAGGCCCTGATGGGTCAGACCGTCACCCTGTGCGGCTGGGTGAATCGCCGCCGCGACCATGGCGGCGTGATCTTCATTGACCTGCGCGACCGCGAAGGCTACGTGCAGGTGGTCTGCGACCCCGACCGCCCCGAAATGTTCAAGATCGCTGAAGGCATACGCAACGAGTTCTGCCTGCAGGTCAGGGGGCTGGTGCGCGCGCGTCCCGAGGGCACGACCAACGACAAGCTCACCAGCGGCCAGATCGAGGTGCTGTGCCACGAGCTCACCGTGCTCAACCCCTCGGTCACGCCGCCGTTTCAGATGGACGACGACAACCTGTCGGAGACCACGCGCCTCACGCACCGCGTGATGGATCTGCGCCGCCCGGCCATGCAGCGCAACATGATGCTGCGCTACAAGACCGCGATCCAGGTGCGCAATTTCCTCGACCAGGAAGGCTTCGTCGATATCGAGACCCCCATGCTCGGCAAGAGCACGCCCGAGGGCGCGCGCGACTATCTCGTGCCCAGCCGCGTGCACGATGGCCAGTTCTACGCGTTGCCGCAGTCGCCGCAGCTGTACAAGCAGATGCTGATGGTCGCCGGTTACGACCGCTACTACCAGATCACCAAGTGCTTCCGCGACGAGGACCTGCGCGCCGACCGCCAGCCCGAGTTCACACAGATCGACTGCGAAACCTCGTTCCTCGGCGAAGAGGAAATCCGCGACATCTTCCAGCGCATGATCAAGCAGGTGTTCAACCAGCAGCTGGGCGTCGACCTGGGTGAGTTCCCGGTGATGAAGTACGCCGAGGCCATGCGCCGCTTTGGTTCGGACAAGCCCGATCTGCGCGTGAAGCTCGAATTCACCGAGCTGACCGAGGTGATGAAGGACGTCGACTTCAAGGTGTTCTCCACCCCCGCGACGACGCCCGGAGGCCGTGTGGTGGCGCTGCGCGTGCCGGGCGGCGCGCACATTTCGCGCGGCGAGATCGACGGCTACACCGAGTTCGTGAAAATCTACGGCGCCAAGGGGCTGGCCTGGATCAAGGTCAACGAAGCAGCCAAGGGCAGGGACGGCCTGCAGTCGCCCATCGTCAAGAACATCCACGATGCGGCGATCGCCGAAATTCTCAAGCGCACCGGCGCGCGCGACGGCGACCTGATCTTCTTCGGCGCCGACAAGGCAAAAATTGTCAACGACAGCATCGGCGCCTTGCGCCTGAAGGTGGGTCTGAGCGAGTTTGGGCGCAAGCACGGCCTGTTCGAGGACCGTTGGGCGCCGCTGTGGGTGGTGGACTTTCCGATGTTCGAGCACGACGACGAGGAAGACCGCTGGGTGGCGGTGCACCATCCGTTCACCAGTCCCAAAGACGGCCATGAAGACCTGATGGACACCGACCCGGGCGCCTGCCTCTCCAAGGCCTACGACATGGTCTTGAACGGCTGGGAGCTTGGTGGCGGTTCGGTGCGTATCCACCGTGCCGACGTGCAGAGCAAGGTATTTGCCGCGCTCAAGATCGGCCCCGAGGAGGCGCGCGCCAAGTTCGGTTACCTGCTCGATGCGCTGCAGTACGGCGCGCCGCCGCATGGCGGCCTGGCGTTCGGCCTGGATCGTCTGATCACCCTGATGACTGGCGCCGAATCCATCCGCGACGTGATCGCCTTCCCCAAGACCCAGCGCGCGCAGGACCTGCTCACCCAGGCACCGTCGCCGGTCGATGAAAAGCAGCTGCGCGAGCTGCATATCAAGCTGCGCAACCCGGCGGCTGCCGCGGGCTGAAGCTTGATGCCGGGGAGGTGCTTGGCACCTTCCTCATCGTGCTGCGATCAGGACAGTGCACTGGGGCGATGTGACACGCTGGCGCGGGTTGTGGCCAAAATATAAGAAAAATTGGGCTCCAGAGCTTTGCAGGTAAGCGACGGATGCTATCAAAATGGATTTATCGCGGCAGCGGGATGAACTCCACCTCGTCGCCCACCACTTTCGGAAAGCGCTGTGCCTGCCAGTCCTCGCGCGCGTGCTCGATGCGCTCCTTGGTGCTCGCGACGAAGTTCCAGTCGATGAAGCGCCGCCCTATGGGTTGACCGCCGATCAGCGCGATGCGCGCGTCGGTCGTGGCGCGTATCACGACGCCTGCCGGGCCATCGACTACAGCGAGTGCATGCTCGGGCAGCCCCGTGCCGCCCGCAGTGAGGGTGCCGCTGGCGGCGTACAGCGCCAGCTCGGGAGCCTGCGGCAGGCGCAGGGTCTGGCCGGGTGCCATATGAGCTTCGGCGTAGAGCGCACCCGCATAGGTCGGCACCGGGGATTGCAGGCCCCAGGCAGCGCCCATCATCACGCGGACGTTCACGCCATTGATGGTCGTGCGGGGCAGGTCGCTGGCGTCGTAGTGAAAGAAAGCCGGTGTGCAGTCCTCGTCCTCTTCGGGCAGCGCCAGCCACAGCTGCAGGCCATGCAGCCGGTGGACGCGATCGCGCACCTCGGGGCGTTCGCGCTCCGAATGCGTGATGCCACGCCCGGCCACCATCAGGTTGATGTCGCCGGGCGTGATGGTCTGCGCATGGCCCAGCGAGTCACGGTGCAGGATTTCGCCCTCGAACAGGTAGGTGACTGTGGCCAGGCCAATGTGCGGGTGCGGGCGTACGTTGATGCCGTCGCCGGGCGCGAACCGGGCCGGGCCCATGTGATCCAGGAAGATCCACGGCCCCACGGTCTTGCGCCGCGCGGCGGGCAGCAGGCGGCGCACCGCCAGGCCGTCCAGCGGCCGCTCGCGCGCCGTGAGGAGGTCGATCACGCCGTCGTGTGCCGTGGTCATGGCGCTCAGGCCCGCTCGGTGGCGCGGCGCGGCATCTCGCCGAAGTGTCCGCCCTGCAGATCGATGAAGGCCTGGCGGATTTCGGCCTCGGTGTTCATCACGAACGGCCCGTAGGCGGCGATGGGCTCGTCGATCGGTTCGCCGCTCAGCACCAGCAGGTGCGCGCCGCTCTCGGCAGCCACGCGTGCGCCGCTGCCCGCGCGGCTCAGGTGCACCACCTGCGCGTCGTGCGCGGCGGTGTCGCCCACGGCCACATGGCCCTGCAGCACGACCACGGCGCTGTTCCAGCCCTCGGTCAGCGGCAGCTCGCAGGTGCCGCCTGCCGTCAGGTGCACGTCCCAGACGTGCATGGGGGTGAAGGTTCTGGCCGGGCCTCGATGGCCATCGAGCTCGCCCGCGATGAGGCGCGCGCTGCCCGCGCCATGGGCCAGCGCCACGGTGGGAATCTGCGCGGCGCCGATCGCCTGGTAGCCGGGCGCGGCGCGTTTGTCGCGCGCGGGCAGGTTGATCCAGAGCTGCGCCATCTCGAACCGGCCGCCCCGGCGCGCCCATGCACTGCCATGGAATTCCTCGTGCAGGATGCCGCTGGCGGCGGTCATCCACTGCACGTCGCCCGGGCCGATCGTGCCGCCCTGGCCGGTGGAATCGAGGTGCTCCACTTCGCCGTCGAAGACGATGGTGACGGTTTCAAAGCCCCGGTGCGGGTGCTCGCCCACGCCGCGTCGGCGCGTGGTGGGCTCGAATTGCGCCGGGCCGCCGTAGTCCAGCATCAGGAAGGGCGAGAGCAGCGGTGCGTGCTGGTGGTAGTTGAACAGCGTGCGCACCGGAAAACCGTCGCCCACCCAATGGCCCTGCGGGGCGCTGAAGACGTGCTCTACCTGCTTCATGGAGAAATCCTTTGCGGTGGTTTTGATTCTAAAAACCAACGCAAATTCGTGTTGTTGGCCCGAAAGCGTTACACCGTTTCATTTGTGATGCCAATGGGTGGGCTCAGTAGCCAAGCCGTTCCGGCCGGATTTCCTGCAGGATGGTGGTGGCGATCTCTTCGATGGATTTGGTGGTCGAGGACAGCCAGCGGATGCCCGAGCGGCGCATCATGGCCTCGGCCTCGTGCACTTCGGCGCGGCAGTTGGTCAGGCTGGCGTAGCGCGAGCCAGGGCGGCGCTCGCTGCGAATTTCCGACAGGCGCTCGGGGCTGATCGTCAGGCCGAAGATCTTCTTGCGAAACGGCACCAGCGCGGGCGGCAGCTGCCTGCGCTCGAAATCCTCGGGAATCAAGGGGTAGTTGGCCGCCTTCACGCCGTGCTGCATCGCCAGGTAGAGGCTGGTGGGCGTCTTGCCGCTGCGTGAGACGCCCACCAGGATCACGTCGGCGCCTTCGAGGTCATGGTTGGTCTGCCCGTCGTCGTGCGCCAGACTGAAGTTGATGGCCTCGATGCGGTCGTGGTACTGCTTGTTTTGGCTGATGTCCGAAAAGCGCCCGACGCGGTGGTGGCTCTTGATGCCCAGCTCGTCCTCCAGCGGCTGCACGAAGGTGCCAAACATGTCCAGCATCATGCCCTTGCAGCCGTTGCGGATGATCTGCAGCACCTGCATGTCCACGAGCGTCGTGAACACCAGCGGCTTGCGCGCTTCGACCTCGGCCGTGTGGTTGATCTGGCGCACCACCTGATGCGCCTTGTCTTGCGAATCGATGAAGGGCAGGCGCACGCGCCGGGGCTCGATGTCGAATTGCGCGAGGATGGCGTTGCCGAAGGTTTCGGCGGTGATGCCGGTGCCGTCGGAGACGAAAAATACGGTGCGGTGGGTCATGCGTGCGGGCCGGGGCTGGGTCGACAGGGGGTAGCGGCGTTGCATGTGCAGCGCCTACAATCGCGCAATTATTCATGTTTCCTACACCATGCAGCGCGCTGGCCTACACCTCCAACGACAAAGCCCGAGAGGCTGCATGGGCGCTTGCCTGCCCGTTTTGAGGGGCGCGGCGGCAGACCCGGTTTCAACTTCTGGAGCTTTCCCATGTCTGCACGCTTTGAGGCGACCGCCCTGGTCGTACCGTTTGAAAACCTGAGGATGACCGACGTCGAGGTGGTCGGCGGCAAGAACGCCAGCCTCGGCGAGATGATTTCTCAACTGCCCCAGGGCGTGCGTGTGCCCACGGGTTTTGCGACGACGGCACACGCGTTTCGCGAGTTCCTGAAATACGAGGGCCTGTCGGCCCGCATCAGCGAGCGCCTGGCGCGCCTCGATGTCGATGATGTGCGCGCGCTGGCAGAGGCGGGCGCCGAGATCCGTGGCTGGGTGGAGCACCAGCCTTTTCCGGCGGATCTCGAAAAGGCCGTGCGGGCCGCTTTTGCCACACTGTCGGCGGGCAACGACAAAGCCAGTTTCGCGGTGCGCAGCTCGGCCACGGCCGAAGACCTGCCCGATGCCTCGTTTGCCGGGCAGCAGGAGACCTTTCTCAACGTCGTCGGTATCGAAGACGTGCTGCACAAGATGAAGGAGGTGTTCGCCAGCCTCTACAACGATCGCGCCATCAGCTATCGCGTGCACAAGGGCTTCGCGCACGACGTGGTGGCGCTGTCCGCGGGCGTGCAGCGCATGGTGCGCTCGGACCTGGGCGCGGCCGGCGTGATGTTCACCATCGACACCGAAAGCGGTTTTGATCAGGTGGTTTTCATCACCAGCAGCTACGGCCTGGGCGAGACGGTGGTGCAGGGCGCGGTGAACCCGGACGAGTTCTACGTGCACAAACCCATGCTCGCGGCGGGCAAGCGCGCGGTGATCCGGCGCAACCTCGGTTCCAAGCTGATCCAGATGGTGTTTTCCACGCCCGAGGAAAAAGCGGCCAGCGGCCGCCTCGTCAAGACCACCGACGTGGCCGCCGAGCTGCGCAACCGCTACAGCCTGACCGACGCCGAAGTCGAGCAGCTCGCGCGTTACGCGCTCACCATCGAGCAGCACTATGGCCGTCCGATGGACATCGAATGGGGCAAGGACGGCGGCGACGGCCAGCTCTACATCCTGCAGGCGCGCCCCGAGACGGTGAAGAGCCAGGCCAAGGGCCAGGCCGAGCAGCGCTTCAGGCTCAAGAGCACGGGCGCGGTGCTGGCCGAGGGCCGCGCGATCGGGCAGAAGATCGGCACCGGCCCGGTGCGGCTGGTGCACGACATCCGCGAGATGGACAAGGTGCAGGCCGGTGACGTGCTCGTGACCGACATGACCGACCCCAACTGGGAGCCGGTCATGAAGAAAGCCAGTGCCATCGTCACCAACCGGGGCGGCAGAACCTGCCATGCGGCCATCATCGCGCGCGAGCTGGGCATCCCCGCCGTGGTCGGCTGCGGCAATGCGACGGAACTGCTCAAGGACGGCACGCTGGTCACGGTGAGCTGCGCCGAGGGCGACACCGGCCGCATCTACGACGGCCTGCTGGAAACCGAAGTGACCGAGGTGCAGCGCGGCGAGATGCCCAAGATCGCCACCAAGATCATGATGAACGTGGGCAACCCGCAGCTGGCGTTCGATTTTGCTCAGCTGCCCAACGACGGCGTGGGGCTGGCGCGGCTGGAGTTCATCATCAACAACAACATCGGCGTGCACCCCAAGGCCATCCTGGACTACCCCGCCGTCGATGCCGACCTGAAGAAGGCCGTGGAGAGCGTGGCGCGCGGCCATGCCAGCCCGCGGGCCTTCTACGTGGACAAGGTGGCCGAGGGCGTGGCGACCATTGCCGCCGCCTTCTGGCCCAAGCCCGTCATCGTGCGCCTGTCGGACTTCAAGAGCAACGAGTACCGCAAGCTCATCGGCGGCAGCCGCTACGAGCCCGACGAGGAAAACCCCATGCTGGGCTTTCGCGGCACGGCGCGCTACATCAGCGCTGAATTCGCCGAGGCGTTTGCGATGGAATGCGAGGCCTTGAAGCGCGTGCGCGGCGAGATGGGCCTCGTCAACGTGCAGGTGATGGTGCCCTTCGTGCGCACGCTGGGGCAGGCCAGGCGCGTGACCGAGCTGCTGGCCGAGCACGGCCTCAGGCGCGGCGAAGATGACCTGAAGATCATCATGATGTGCGAGGTGCCGAGCAACGCGGTGCTGGCCGACGAATTCCTCGAATATTTCGATGGGTTCTCGGTCGGATCGAATGACCTGACGCAACTCACACTCGGGCTCGATCGCGATTCGGGGCTGGAGCTGCTCGCGCGCGATTTCGACGAACGCGACCCGGCCGTCAAGGCGCTGCTCAAGCAGGCGATTGCTGCGTGCAAACGCCAGGGCAAGTATGTGGGCATTTGCGGCCAGGGTCCCAGCGACCATCCGGATTTTGCCCAGTGGTTGGCGGATGAGGGCATCGTCTCGATTTCGCTCAACCCCGATACGGTGGTTGCCACCTGGCAGCAGCTTGCGCGCTGAGTCCTGCGCCGCCTGACTCGCGCATGTTGCCGGCCCCCGCACCCGATTCCGGCCCCGAGCGGGTGGGGGTGCCGCTGGACCCGGCTTTGCCGGATCTGCACCACCTCGGCTTCAAGCTGGTGCTGCTCGCCGTGTGGGCGGCATCGTCGTTCGGCGTGGGCTATTTCGCCGAATACCTGCAGTTCCGGATTGGCCCGTGGCCTTTCAGTTACTGGGTGGCGGCTCAGGGCGGCGTGCTGGTGTTCATCGTGCTCATCTGGGTCTACTACTGGGTGATGCGCGGGTATGACCGACGTGCCGACGAAGCCGCGTCGGCACGCCGCGATGCGGGGCCACGTGGCTGAGCCGGTGGAGCGCCCCTACATCGCGCGCCTGAATCGCGTGATGGGGCTGTACGTCATCGGCCTGCTGGGTTTCGTCGGCGCGATGGCCTGGGCCGAGCAGCGCGGGCTCTCGCGGCACTGGATCGGACCGATCTTCCTGTTCCTGACCGTGATGGCCTACGCTGCGGTCGGCGTCTACGGCCGCACTTCCGATCCGGCGGAGTATTACGTCGCCGGACGGCGCATTCCGCCGATCTACAACGGGATGGCCACCGCCGCCGACTGGATGAGCGCAGCCTCCTTCATCAGCCTGTCCGGGGCGTTGTACCTGCAGGGATTTTCCGGTGTTCCGGGCGTGCCGGGGGGCCTGGCCTACATGCTGGGCTGGACGGGAGGGTTCGTGCTGGTGGCGATGCTGATTGCACCGGCCCTGCGGGCGATGCAGCTCTACACGATTCCGGATTTTTTCCAGGTGCGCTTCGGCGGCAGCTGGCCGCGCATCCTCGCGGCCATCGGTGCGGTCCTGTGTTCGTTCACCTATGTGGTGGCGCAGATCTATGGCGTGGGGCTGATTGCCTCGCGGCTCACCGGGGTGCAGTTCGAGATCGGCATCATGCTGGGGCTGGGTGGGGTGCTGCTGTGCTCGTTCCTGGGTGGCATGCGCGCGATCACCTGGACGCAGGTGGCCCAGTACGTCGTGCTGCTGCTGGCGTTCCTGATTCCCGTCTCCTGGCTGTCCTACAAGCAGCTGGGCAATCCGGCCGCGCCGCTGGCCTACGGGCAGCAGCTGGGCAAGATCGCCGAGCGCGAGAGTGCGCTGCTGGCGTCCGACGCCGAGAAGCAGGTCATTGCCGCCTACGAGAACAGGGTGCGCGACTACCAGGAGCGACTGGTCGATGTGCCCGCCGCGCTCGAGCGTGAGCGGCGCGAGGCGCGCGAGCGCATCCAGCAATTGCGCTCGCGCAATGCGGAGGTGGACCTGATCGTGGCGGCGAGCCGGGAGCTGCTGGCGATGCCGCGCGACGAGGCCGAGGCCCGTGCCCGCTGGACACGGGAGTTGGTGGAAAACCAGGAGCGTGCCCGGCCGCTCGGTGGTCTGCCCAGGCACACCCAGCCCTTTGCAGGCGACCCGGCGGGAGACGAGACGCAGCAGGCGCAGTACGAACTCTCGCGGCGCAATTTTCTGGCGCTGTTGTTCTGCCTGATGCTCGGCACCGCCGGCATGCCGCACCTCCTGATGCGCTACTACACCGTGCCTTCGGTGGCGGGCGCGCGCGCGTCGGTGGCCTGGTCACTCGTGTTCGTGGCGCTCCTGTACCTGAGCATTCCGGCCCTGGCGGCCCTGGTGAAGTTCGAGATGATGACGCACCTCGTGGGGAGCCGCTTCGATGCGCTGCCCGGCTGGATTGCGCAGTGGGCGCGGGTGGATCCGTCGCTCCTGTCGGTGCAGGACATGAACGGCGACGGCATCGTGCAGTTCGGCGAAGTGCACCTGGGCGCTGACCTGCTGGTGCTGGCGACGCCCGAGATCGGAGGGCTTCCCTACGTGATTTCGGGGCTGGTGGCCGCTGGTGGACTGGCTGCGGCGCTGTCGACGGCCGACGGCCTGCTGCTCACGATCAGCAATGCGCTGGTGCGCGATCTGTACTTTCAGTCCACCCGGCACAGAGCCTCGCCGGAACAGCGCGTGATTCTCACCAAGTTCACGCTGCTCACGGTGGCGCTGGCCGCGGCCTTTGTCGCCGCGCTCAAGCCTTCGGAAATCCTGCCGCTGGTGGCGGCCTCGTTTTCAATCGCGGCCGCGACCTTCGTGCCGACCATGGTGCTGGGCATCTACTGGCGCAGAACCACGCGAGCCGGCGCCGTGGCCGGCATGATGGTCGGCCTCGGCGTGACGGTCTACTACCTCGTGATCCACAACACCGCGCTGCGAGCTCTTCTGCCCCAGTCGATGCTGGTGCCGGGCCTGTGGTGGGGCATTGAGCCCATCTCGGCCGGTGTCTTTGGAGCGCCGCTGTCCTTCGTGACGACCTGGGTCGTGAGCCTGCTCACGCGTTCCAGGGTCAGTCGATAGCCAGCAATTCGACGTCGAAGATCAGCGTGGCGTTGGGTGGAATCACGCCACCGGCTCCGCGGGCCCCATAGCCGAGCTCGGCGGGGATGAGCAGCGTACGCTGGCCGCCCACCTGCATGCCCTGCACGCCCTCGTCCCAGCCTCGGATCACCATGCCGGCGCCGAGCGGAAATTCGAAGGGTTCGCCCCGGTCGCGGCTGGAATCAAAACGCGCTCCTTTGGCGCCGCCCTCGTGCAGCCAGCCCGTGTAATGCACGTGGACGGAACTGCCCGCCGAGGCGGGTGTTCCGCTGCCGATGCACACGTCTTCGTATTGCAGTCCGGACGGGGTGGTGATGAATGGCACGCGCGTATTCCTTGTACAGAGAGAGGGGGCGGGCTATTTCCTGGTGCGTGCCGCGACCCAGCGCGTGGCGAACGCCTGCAGGTCCGACAGGCGCTTGAGCAGGTCCTGGCCCGAGGCGGTCACGATGTAGCCGTCGCTGCCATGGTCGAGGAAACCGGCCTCGCGCAGTTCCTTGATGCGGGTATTGAGGGTGTTCGGGGTGATGTTGCCCACGCTGTCCTGCAGCAGGCGGAAGGTTTGTGGATGCCCGTCGCGCAGTGCCCAGAGCACGCGCAGCGCATAGCGTCGCTCCAGTCGTTCCAGGAGCTGATTGACGGCGGCGTTTTCTTTTGAACCCATGTACGTGTCTCCTGGTGCTGAAGGATGCACAGATGCGGCAATGCCCGCCAGAACATCGAAAAGGATAGCGCTATGGTAACGTGGAAACGCGCGTACCGCCAGTTTGGGCGATAAAGTCCGTTGCCGTCCGCGGGCCGCCTTGCGCGCGCGTGCTGATTTTGTTGCTTTTGTGCACCTTTTCCACCGTGCGCCCGCACGGCTCAAGCGCGTGCCGCTATGAAAGGCGAAGGCTCATGCCGTGTCCGCAGGGGTGCCGCAGGCCTGCCGCATGCGCACCAAGACCAGCAGGGCGTGATTGACGGGCGTGGCGATGCCGAGAGCCCGGCCCCGCTGGACCACGTAGCCGTTCAGATGCTCGATTTCCGTGGGCTTGCCGCGTGCGATGTCCTGCGCGGTGGACGAGAGCTGCCCGGGCATCGTTTGCACGATGGAGCGCAGCGCCGCCTGGATATCGCCGGGGACGTCCACGCCATCCGCATGTGCCACGGCGAGGCATTCGGCGACGATGTCCTGCACCAGTTCATCTGCGCCGGGCTGGCTCATCAGCCAGCCGTAGGGCTGCTGCAACAGGGCGGACAGGGCGTTGTAGGCGCTGTTGATGATGAGCTTGGCCCAGAGGGCGCCGCGCACATTGTCCGAAATCTGTGCGGGAATGCCAGCCGCCCGCAGTCGCGCGGCCACCTGCTCGCTCATCGGCGAAGGGGCCAACACCAGATCGCCGCGGCCGTAGTGGCGTACGTGGCCCGGCCCCGCCATGGCCGTGGCGACATACACCACGGCGGCCGCCACCGTGCAGCGCTGGCCGAGAATGGCGCGCGCCTGCTCATCGTTGTCCACGCCGTTTTGCAGCGTCAGCACCAGCGTGTGGGGGCTGACGAAAGGCTCGATCTGCCGCGCGGCCTCTTGCGTGTCTCCGGACTTGACGCACAGCAGTACGACGTCGGCTCCGCGCACCGCGTCAGGCTGGGTGCTGGCCGTCAGGGCAATGTGTTCATCGCCCGTGGTCGTCTGCAGCCGCAGGCCGCTCGCCTGGATGGCCTGCACATGCGACGGGCGCCCCACCAGCGTGACTGCGTGGCCCGCGCGCGCAAGCAGGGCGCCGAAGTAGCATCCCACGGCCCCCGCCCCCATGACGGCAAAGGACAGGGGGGCTGAAGAGCGGGTCGACGGGATCATGGCTTGCTTTCCTCGAGGCGGTGCAACGATCGTAGCGCGCACGCCCGGCTGACGCAGATCAGATGAATTCATATTGTGAAATCGTGAATTCTCTGTTGAAAATTCGAATGTTGCACTGCACGAAAATTTCTCAATACAAGAAATTTGATATCATGATACGATAAATTTATCGTAATCGATTGATTTAATTGAATAAAATTTATGTCTTGTATAAGACACAAGACATAAATCAACTCTTCTATAAGACTTAGAATTCAACCATGGCGCCAACGCAGGCACCACCCCTTTTTCAACCTTCGGAGAAGACCATGCCGCAATCGCTCAACGCACAGCTCAGCCGTGAACAACAAATCGCCGCCCTTGAGAAGGATTGGGCGCAGAACCCCCGTTGGAAGGATGTGAAGCGCGGTTACAAGGCTGCCGACGTCGTGCGCCTGCGCGGCAGTGTCCAGCCCGAATACACGCTGGCCAGGCTGGGCGCGGAAAAGCTCTGGGAGAAGCTGCATGGCGGCGCCAAGAAGGGCTATATCAACGCGTTTGGCGCCATCACCGCCGGCCAGGCCATGCAGCAGGCCAAGGCGGGCCTTGAAGCCGTCTACCTCTCGGGCTGGCAGGTGGCGGCGGACGGCAACACCAGCGAGACCATGTACCCCGACCAGTCGCTGTACGCCTACGACTCGGTGCCCACGATGGTGCGCCGCATCAACAACACCTTCAAGCGCGCCGACGAGATCCAGTGGGGCCGCGGCACCAATCCTGGCGACAAGGAGTTCATCGACTACTTCCTGCCCATCGTGGCCGATGCCGAAGCCGGTTTCGGCGGCGTGCTCAACGCCTTCGAGCTGATGAAGAACATGATCACGGCGGGCGTGGCGGGCGTGCACTTCGAGGACCAGCTCGCCGCGGTCAAGAAGTGCGGCCACATGGGCGGCAAGGTGCTGGTGCCGACGCAGGAAGCGATCGAGAAGCTCACCGCGGCGCGTTTCGCGGCCGACGTGATGGGTGTGCCCACCATCGTGCTCGCGCGCACCGATGCCGAAGCCGCCAATCTGATCACGTCCGACCATGACGCCAACGACAAGGCCTTCCTCACGGGCGAGCGTACGCAAGAGGGGTTCTTCCGCGTGAAGAACGGCCTGGAGCAAGCCATCAGCCGCGGCGTGGCCTACGCGCCCTATGCCGATCTGGTGTGGTGCGAAACCGGCGTGCCCGACATCGGCTTCGCCCGCGAGTTCGCGCAGGCCGTGCTGGCCTCGTCGCCGAACAAGCTGCTGGCCTACAACTGCTCGCCCTCGTTCAACTGGAAGAAGAACCTGAGCGACAAGCAGATCGCCACCTTCCAGGACGATCTCTCGGCGCTGGGCTACAAGTTCCAGTTCATCACGCTCGCGGGCATCCACAGCAACTGGTTCAACACCTTCAAGCTGGCGCACGCCTATGCGCAGGGCGAGGGCATGAAGCACTACGTGGAAATGGTGCAGGAGCCCGAGTTCGCGGCGCGCCAGCAGGGCTACACCTTCGTGAGCCACCAGCAGGAAGTGGGCGCGGGCTACTTCGACGACGTGACCACCGTGATCCAGGGGGGCAGCTCCTCGGTCAAGGCGCTTACCGGTTCGACCGAAGAAGCGCAGTTCCACTGAAGCCTCGGGCAGCTCTGCTGCCCCTCGATGGACAGACGGCAGAACCACCCCATGGGGTGGTTCTGCGTTTTCGGGCTCAGGTATGGTCGGCAATTGCCGATACAGATGGCATGCAAGTCCAGGCAACGACCCGCGAGCACTCGTCCGAAGCCGTCCCGCAGGGATGGAGCAAACACTTCATCATGCCGGTGTTCCGCCATGGCGTTCGGGTCAAGTACGCAGGTCGCTGGGAAACCGTGGACTATGTGAAACTGCGCCGGCTTGAGCTGGTGGTGTATCTGCTGGACCATGCGGAGCCGGTGGCGACGCGCGAGCTGGAACTGCCCCCCACCTTGTTCACGACAGAGCGCATGCCGGCGCTGCAGAACCTGGGCTATACCCACGGCCTCTGAGCCTGAAGGCGGCCGTGTCCGAAGAGCCAGCCATCGGTGATGGCTGGCCGTGAGGCGCGAGCGGTCAACGGCTGTTTTCGGGTTCGATGTCTTCCTGTGTCATGGCTTCTCCCAGGCGCACGGCGCGTCCGGGTGCCCAGTCGGCCTGCCACTGCGTGGGCCCTTCGGGCAGCAGCACGATCACGGTGGAGCCGAGCTGGAATCGCCCCATTTCCTCGCCCTGGTCCAGGGTGATGTCCTGTTGCGCATAGTCCCAGTGGCGGATGTGGCCGGATCGCGGCGGGTTGACCTGGCCGTGCCAGACCGTGCACATGCTGCCGACGATGGTGGCGCCCACCAGCACGAGCGCCATGGTGCCGAGTTCGGTTTCGAACAGGCAGACGACGCGTTCATTGCGGGCGAACAGTCCCGGGACGTTGCGTGCCGTCACCGGGTTGACCGAAAAGAGGCTGCCCGGAATGTGCGTCATGTGCATGAGCCGTCCGCGGCAGGGCATGTGGATGCGGTGGTAGTCGCGTGGGCTCAGGTAGAGCGTGACGAACCGCCCCCCCTCGAACTGCGCCGCCAGGGCACTGTCGCCCCCAAGCAGGGCACTGGCGGTGTAGGTGTGGCCCTTGGCCTGGACGATGCAGCCCTGCGTGATGCGGCCCAGCTGGCTGACCGCCCCGTCCACCGGGCAGCTCAGGCGCGCGGGTGCGATGGGCCGGGCCTCGGGCCTGAGCGCACGGGTGAAAAAATCGTTGAAGCTCGCGTAGGCCGTGATGTCGGGCTCAAGGGCTTCGGTCATGTCCACCTGATAGCGCTTGACGAACCAGCGTATCGTGGCCGTGGTGAAGCGGCCTGCTTGTGCGTTCGCCCAACGACCGGCCAGTTGCGTCAGGGCCTGCTTGGGGGCCAGGTATTGAAGGGCGGTGGCGAAGCGGTCAGACACGGCGGGTGCAAAAGCGCGCAGTGTAACGGCATGCCCCGAAAGCGTACCTCAAAGTTACGACTCACAGTACAATACGCGATTGATTTTCGCTTGCGCGGCTGGGTTGGCTCGAGCGCGATGGCGACCCCTCCGGAGAAAAGCACAGACCTTTATGGCAAAGGAAGAACTCATTGAAATGCAGGGCAGCGTGACTGAAGTGCTGCCTGATTCGCGCTTTCGCGTCACGCTGGACAATGGCCACCAGCTTATCGCCTATACGGGCGGCAAGATGCGCAAGCACCACATCCGCATCCTGGCGGGTGACAAGGTTTCGCTGGAGATGTCGCCCTACGATCTGACCAAGGGGCGCATCACCTTCCGCCACCTGGCGGGGCGCGGACCGGCTCCAACCTGATCCGGTTGCCGCGCGAAGGCGCGTGGGTTTACTCTTCGGAGCGTAGCGCAGTCTGGTAGCGCATCTGGTTTGGGACCAGAGGGTCGTAGGTTCGAATCCTATCGCTCCGACCAAAATGCATGGGGTTGACTTCGAGGTCAACCCCATTTTTGTTTCTGCCGCGCAGGCGGACCCAAGAGGTGAACATGCTGTCGGATGAATCGAGCCCTTCAAGCCGCTATGCCGCGCTGGATGCCCTGCGCGCCCTCGCGCTGGTGTGGATGACGCTCTACCACTTCGGTTTTGACCTGAACCACTTTGGTTACTGGCACCAGGATTTTTACCGTGACCCGCTCTGGACGGTGCAGCGCACGCTGATCCTGAGCCTGTTCCTGCTGTGCGCAGGCATGGGGCAGGCCATCGCCGAGGCGCGCGATGTCCCGTGGCGGCGCCTGGGCAGGCGCTGGGGACAGATTGCCGCGTGCGCGCTTTTGGTGACGGCGGGCTCGCTGGTGATGTTTCCGCGTAGCTTCATCTACTTCGGGGTGCTGCATGGCATGGCGTTGATGTGGCTGCTCGCGCGCGTCACGCGGGGCCTGGGAAACTGGCTCTGGCTTGCCGGCGGCTTGGCCTTGCTGTTGCCGCCGGCGGCCTCGTGGCTGCTGGGCGGGCCCCTGGCGTTTGCAGCCGATGCGTTCGACAGCCGCTGGCTGAACTGGCTGGGCCTGATCACGCGCAAGCCCGTCACGGAAGACTACGTGCCGCTCTTCCCGTGGATGGGGGTCTTCTGGTGGGGCGTGGCCAGCGGGCAGTGGCTGTTGCGGCATCGCCCGGCGTGGCTTGCCAGGCCGCTTGTGAGCCGTGGGGGGAGGGCGCTCGCGTCGCTCGGACGCCACAGCCTGCTGTACTACATGCTGCATCAACCGGTCATGATTGCCGCGCTGATGCTGGCGGGCTGGGCCGCCAGGGCATGAAAAACGCGGCCATCGGCCGCGTTTTTCTCGAAGGGCTCGGGTGTGCTTATTCCACCTTGGCCTTCTCGCGCAGATCCTTCTGGAATTGCACGAGCTTTTGCTGTTCCAGTTGCTGGCGGATCTGGGTTTTCACGTCGTCGAGCTTGGGCAGCTGGGCATCACGCACGTCGTCCAGGCGGATGACGTGCCAGCCGAACTGGCTCTTGACCGGCGTTTGCGTGATCTTGCCTTTTTCCAGCTTGATCATGGCCTCGGTGAATTCGGGGACGTAGCTGCTCGGATTGGCCCAGCCCAGGTCGCCGCCCTTGGCGCCGGAGCCCGGATCCTTGGATTCCTTCTTGGCGATTTCCTCGAAATTGCCGCCCTTGTCCAGCTGCGCGACGATGGCCTTGGCCTTGTCTTCGCTGTCGACCAGGATGTGGCTGGCCTTGTATTCCTTGCCGGTGTTGGCGGCAACGAACTTGTCGTACTCGGCCTTGATTTCAGCGTCGGTGACCGGGTTCTTCTTCTGGTAATCGGTGAACAGCTCGCGGATCAGCAGGGCCTGGCGGGCCAATTCCATCTGGTCCTTGAAATCCTGGCCGTTTTGCAGACCGCGCTTCTGCGCTTCCTGCATGAAGACCTCGCGCGCGATGACTTCTTCCCGGATCTGTTTCTTGAGCTCAGGCGTGACTTCGCGGCCCGACTGCTCCAGCTGGTGTTGGAACAGGTCGGCGCGTGACGTCGGCACGGGCTTGCCGTTGACGACGGCGATGTTTTGAGCAGCAACCGGCAGGGCGAATGCGCCCGCGACGGCAACGGCCATCAGGCCGGACAAGAGCTTGTTTTGCATGGAGATGATGCGAGGAAGGAAAGAGAACGGGCAGCGTGCCCGCAGGGCGACATAAGGCTGAGTCAGAGGATTTCAATGGCGACGGCATGCGCGCCTGCCGCGATGTCATCGCGAAGCGCATCATACACAAGGCGGTGTTGCTCCACGCGGCGCTTGCCGTGCAGGGCGGCTGCGGCGATGCGCACGCGAAAGTGGGTGCCGTAACCCGTGCCGTTGGCGCCGGTGTGGCCTTCGTGCAGCCAGCTCTCGTCCAGCACTTCGAGCTGCGTGGGCTCGAAGACCGTGCGCAGATGGCTGTCGATGGCTTCGGCGGTGACGGCGTTGCCTGTGCCCGGCGGAGTGATGGTGGTGCTCATGGTTGTACGTCCTGGCGCGGCGCGCTGGCGTCTTCCTCGACATAGCGCGAGAGATACAGGGCCTGCGCGATGATGAAGACGACCATCAGGCCGAGGCTGCCGAAGAGTTTGAAATTGACCCAGGTGTCGGTGTCGAAGGTGTAGGCCACCCAGAGGTTGATGGCGCCCATGGTCGTGAAGAATCCGGTCCAGCCCCAGTTCAGGCGCGCCCAGATGGTGTCTGGCAGCGTAATCTGCGCGCCCATGAGGGTCTTGATGAAGTTCTTCTTCAGAATCAACTGCCCCACGAGCAGCGCCCCGCCCATGAGCCAGTAGAGCACCGTGGGCTTCCACTTGATGAAGGTCTCGCTGTGGGCCAGCAGCGTCGCGCCGCCGAACACCACGATCACGCCCAGGCTCAGCCACTGCATGGCATCGACCTTGCCATGGCGCATGCGCATGTAGCCGATCTGCACCACGGTGGCGGCGATGGCCACGGCGGTGGCGGTGTAGATGCCCCAGAACTTGAATGCTGCAAAGAACAGGATGATGGGGAAAAAATCGATCAGCAGCTTCATCGCGAGGGAGGCTCGAAATCGAGCGAGGCGGAATTCATGCAGTATCGCAGACCGGTGGGGGCCGGCCCATCGTTGAAAACGTGGCCCAGGTGCGCGCCGCACTGCGCACACACGGTTTCGGTGCGCCGCATGCCGAGGCTGCCGTCCTCGATTTCGCGGATGGCGCCGGGAAGGGCTTCGGAAAAGCTGGGCCAGCCGCAGCCCGCGTCGAACTTGGCGCCCGATTCGAACAGCCTGGCGCCGCAGCAGATGCAGTGGTAGCTGCCATCCTCCCAGTGGCGTTCATATTTGCCCGTGAAAGGGCGTTCGGTGGCGGCGTGGCGCGTGACTTCGAAGGCGCCGGGCTCGGCATGCTTGCCGGCGAGCGCGGCGCGCCATTCGTCGTCGGTCCGGGTGATGTTGAAAATCATGATGAGCAGCTCAGGGTGAGGGTGTCGGCCCAATCGGGAGGCAAACCTGCCCAGGCGTCCTGGCCCGGGTGTTCGTCGTAAGGATGCGTGAGCACCTCGTGCAGCGTTTGGAGTGTTTCGAAGTTCTGAAGTTTCGCATCCCGGATGGCGTGTTCGGCCAGGTGCGTGCGCAACACGAATCGGGGATTGGTTTTTAGCATCAAATCCGGGTTTTGTGCTTTACCATACTGCGCGAGCTGCTTTTGTAATGAGAGCAACCAGGCGTCGAATGCGCTTCGGTCCACGAACAGGTCGCGCACGGGTGCCATGTGGTCGGAGGCGATGGCTCGGGACAGGCGCCGCCAGAAGACCGGGTAGTCCACGTGGCCGCTGGCCAGCAGCGCCAACAGCGCGGCGATGCTCGCTTCGTCGCCCTCCCAGGCGTCCTGCAGGCCGAGTTTTCGCCGCATCTGTTCGAGGTAGGCACGGTTGAAAGTCTGCGGGTAAACGGCGATGGCGGCCTGTGCCTGCGCCGTCTCGCCGATCAGCGGCAGCAGCGCGCGCGCCAGGCAGGCGAGGTTCCAGTGAGCCACGGCGGGCTGCTCATCGTAGGCGTAGCGGCCCAGCGGATCGCTGTGGTTGCAGATGTGGCGCGGGTCGTAGCCGTCCATGAACTGGAACGGTCCGTAGTCGAGCGTGAGGCCGAGGATGCTCATGTTGTCGGTGTTCATCACGCCGTGCATGAAGCCCGCGGCCTGCCACTGCGCGATCAGGTGCGCGGTGCGCTCGCTGACCGCGCGCAGCAGGCCGGCGTAGGCATTGTCGTTTGCGCTGTCTGCTTCGCGGCATTCGGGGTAGTAGCGCTCGATGACGTAGTCGGCGAGCTGGCGCAGCTCTGTCGTCTGGCCCTGGGACGCGAACCATTCGAAGTGGCCGAAGCGGATGAAGCTGGGCGCGACGCGCGTGAGGACGGCGGCGGTTTCCGGTTCCTCGCGCTGAACGGGCAGGGGCGAGCCGATGAGCGCCAGCGCCCGCGTGGTGGGGATGCCCAGGCCATGCATGGCGGTGCAGGCCAGGAATTCGCGGATCGACGAGCGCAGCACGGCGCGCCCGTCGGCGCCGCGGGAATAGGGCGTGCGCCCGCTGCCCTTGAGCTGGATCTCCTGTCCCTGCGTGGTTTCACCCAGCAGCACGGCACGGCCGTCTCCCAGGCGCCCGGCCCAGACGCCGAACTGGTGCCCGCCATAGACGCTGGCAAACGGGATGCTTTCAGGCAGCGGGGCGTTGCCGCTCAGGGCCTGCAGTGCCTGGTCGCTGTTCATCCAGCGCTCGTCCAGGCCCAGAAGTGCCGCCACGTCACGGTCATGCGCGATCCAGCAGGGATCGGGCAGCGAAGCAGCCGGTTGCGGGCTGCCGAATGCAGCACCCAGGGAGGTGAAGCCCTGGCGCCAGGTGATGGGGGCACGTGAGGTGGCGACCGGCATGGAGCCATTGTCCCGCGCTGGCCGTACATGGGTGGAGCAAGGGGTTGCATTGTCCGGTAAGGGACAGCTGGCGCGCGCATCGGGAATTGCCCGCTGCACGTCGGCGAAGGCGGGCGCTACCATCGTGGATGTTCATTTCAACCAATCAAAAAGGAGCCACCATGCTGCTGGGACAGATGCAGAACCAACCCTTGCTCATCTCGATGTTGATCGACTTTGCCGAGCGCCACCATGGGGACGGCGAGATCGTCTCGCGCCGGGTCGAGGGCGACATCCATCGCTACACCTATCGTGATCTGGCACGGCGCTCCAAGAAGCTGGCCAACGCGCTGCAGGCCAGCGGCACGCAGCAGGGGGATCGCATCGCGTCCATCGCCTGGAATGGCTACCGCCACATGGAGCTGTACTTTGGCGTGGCCGGCTCCGGGCGCGTGATGCACACGCTGAACCCGCGCCTGCATCCGGCGCAGCTGGTGTGGATCGTCAACCACGCCGAGGACAAGGTGGTGTGCTTTGACGCCACCTTCCTGCCGCTGGTGCAGGCGGTGCACGCCAAGTGCCCGACGGTCAAGAACTGGGTGCTGCTGTGCGACGCGGACAAGCTGCCGGCGGACAGCGGCATTCCGGGGCTGACGAGCTACGAGGCCTGGATCGCCGGCGCCTCCGACGAATACGCCTGGCCGCAGTTCGACGAAAACACCGCCGCCGGCCTGTGCTACACCAGCGGCACCACGGGCGACCCCAAGGGTGCGCTCTACAGCCATCGCTCCACGGTGCTGCATGCCTACGGCGGCGCGCTGCCCGACGCGCTCAACCTCTCGGCGCGCGACTCCATGATGCCGGTGGTGCCGATGTTTCACGTCAACGCCTGGGGCCTGCCCTATGGCGCCGCGCTCACGGGCTGCAAGGTGGTGTTCCCCGGCCCGGCGATGGACGGCAAGTCGATCTACGAGCTGATGGAGGCCGAGCGGGTCACGATGGCCGCGGGCGTGCCCACGATCTGGCAGATGCTGCTCGGGCACCTGCAGGCGGGCGGGCTGAAGTTCTCGACGCTCAAGCGCACGGTCATCGGCGGTTCGGCCTGCCCGCCAGCGATGATCGACACCTTCCGCGAAACCTACGGCGTGGACGTGCTGCACGCCTGGGGCATGACGGAGACCAGCCCGCTGGGGACTGTGTGCACGCTCAAGAACAAGCAGCTGCACCTGCCGGCCGAGCAGCAGCTCGCGATCCGTACCAAGCAGGGGCGCGCCATCTTCGGCGTGGACATGAAGATCGTCGGCGACAACGGCCAGGACCAGCCCTGGGACGGCAGCACCTACGGCGACCTGCTGGTGCGCGGTCCGTGGATCATGGACCACTACTTCAAGGTGGAAGGCAGCCCGCTCATCAAGGACGCGCAGGGCCGGGGCTGGTTTCCGACCGGGGACGTGGCGACGATAGACGCCGACGGCTTCATGCAGATCACCGACCGCAGCAAGGACGTGATCAAGTCGGGCGGCGAGTGGATCAGTTCGATCGACATCGAGAACATCGCCATGGCGCACCCGGCCGTGGCCATGGCCGCGTGCGTGGGCATGCCGCACCCCAAGTGGGACGAGCGCCCCGTCATCGCCGTGGTCAGGAAACCGGACGCCGAGCTCACGCGGGACGGGCTGCTCGCGTTCTACGAAGGCAAGATCGCCAAGTGGCAGATTCCGGACGATGTGGTCTTCGTCGAGGCCATCCCGCTGGGTGCCACCGGCAAGATGCAGAAGAGCAAGCTGCGCGAACAGCTCAAGGGCTACAAGCTGCCAGGGCTCTGAATCGCGCATGAAGAGCGCCGATCTAGTCATGTAGGTGACTGGATCGGCGCCAGAACCCGGGCAAACCCTGAACGCTTGTTCCGAGGTCTCTTGTAGGCTATGGCGCGATGCCAACACCACAAGGGGATTTGATGCGTTTCACTATCAAAACAATGGCTGCCTGCGCTGCACTGGCGTGCGCTGGAGGCGTTTTTGCTCAAAGTGGCCAGACGGTCAAGATCGCCATGATCGAGGGGCTTTCCGGGCCCATGGGCAATGTCGGCACCAACCAGTTCAAGAGCTGGCAGTACGTGGCGGCGCACCTGAACGCCCGGGAAAATCCCGCGGGCGTGAAGTTCGAGATCGTGCCCATGGACAGCAAGAGCTCGCCGCAGGAGGCGATCAACCTGCTCAAGGCCGCGGTCGATCAGGGCATCCACTACGTCGCGCAGGGCAATGGCTCCAACGTCGCGCTGCCGCTGGCCGACGCCGTCGCCAAGAGCAACGAGCGCAATCCCGGCAAGGAAGTCATCTACATGAACTATGCGGCGGTCGATCCCGCATCGACCAACGAGAAGTGCAACTACTGGCACTTCCGTTTCGACGCCGATACGTCGATGAAGATGGCCGCGCTCACCAACTTCATGAAGGGCCAGGGCGAGATCCACAACGTGTATCTGGTCAACCAGAACTACTCGCACGGCCACCAGGTGGCCAAGTACTTCAAGGAAGGCATCGAGCGCAACCGTCCCGATGTCAAGATCGTCGGCGAGGACTATGTGGCGCTCGGCCAGGTCAAGGACTTCGCGCCCTACGTGGCCAAGATGAGGGCCGCGGGCGCCGACACGCTGGTGACGGGCAGCTGGGGGCAGGACTTCACCCTGCTGGTCAAAGCCATGAACGACGCGGGCCTGAACATCCCGATCTACGCCTACTACGCGGGCGTCTCGGGCACGCCCACGGCGCTGGCGCAGGGCAAGATCGCCGAGGTCTACCAGATCGCCTACAACCACTCCAACTACCCCGGCCGCATGGGTGAGCTGATGAAGGGGTTCAAGGCGCAGTACAACGACGATTTCTACACTTTCTCGGTCTACAACGCGCTGGTGGCCCTCTCCGACGCCATGGCCAAGACCAAGTCCACCGATCCGGTGAAGGTGGCCGCGGCGCTCGAAGGCCTGCGCTTCGATGGCTTCAACGGCGAGGCGCAGATGCGCGCCACAGACCACCAGCTGCAATTGGGCATGTGGATCTCCAAGTGGCAGAAGGTCGATGCCAAGAACAGCTACAGCGTGGAGAACACCGGCTACACCTTCGCGCCGGTCAAATACCTCGAGCCCTACATCGCCAGCACCCCCACGAGCTGCCAGATGAAGCGCCCGGGCAAGTAGGCGCCTGCCACGAACCGCCGACGCCGGGCCGCGGGGCCTGGCGATCGGCGCCGCGTGTCGTCTTGCTGCCTTGGGAGGGCAGATGGAATTTTTCACGATCTCGTTGCTCAACGGGCTGAGCTACGGGCTGATGCTGTTCATGCTCAGCTCTGGCCTCACACTCATCTTCAGCATGATGGGCGTGCTCAATTTCGCGCACGCGAGCTTCTACATGCTGGGCGCGTATTTCGCCTTCGCGCTGTCGCAGTCCGTGGGCTACTGGCCCGCGCTCCTGATCGCGCCGCTGGCCGTCGGTCTGGTCGGGGCGGCGTTCGAGCAGCTGTGCCTGCGCCGCGTGCACAAGTGGGGGCACGTGCCGGAGCTGCTCATCACCTTCGGCCTCTCGTATCTGGTGCTCGAGGTGGTGCAGCTCATCTGGGGGCGCAACGTCGTGCCCTATGGCCTGCCCGATCAACTGCAGGGACCGCTGTTCACGCTGTACGGCACGCAGTTCCCGAAGTCGCGCGCCTTTGTGATGCTGGTGGCCGTGCTGATGCTGGGCGCCATCTGGCTCGTGCTTCAGCGCACGCGCATCGGTCTCGTGATCCAGGCGGCGCTCACGCACCCGGACACGGTGCAGGCGTTGGGGCACAACGTGCCGCGCGTGTTCATGCTGGTGTTTGGCGGCGGTGCGGCGCTGGCCGCGCTCGCGGGCGTGGTGGCGGGCAACACCTACGTGACCGAGCCCGCCATGGCCTATGCCGTGGGCTCCATCATCTTCGTGGTGGTGGTTGTGGGCGGCATGGGTTCTCTGGCCGGGGCCTTTCTGGCGTCCATCCTCATCGGCGTGGTGCAGACCTTCGCGGTGGCCATCGACGTCTCGCTGGCCGATCTGCTGGGCGCCGCCGGGCTCAAGGTGGCCAGCGGCAACCCAATGGAGCAGGCGCTGCGCCTGACCGTGGCGCAGGTGGCGCCCATGCTGCCCTACCTGTTCATGGTGCTGATCCTCATCTTCCGCCCGCGCGGACTCATGGGCACGCGGGAGGATTGACATGAGCGCTTCGACGATGACGACCGCTCGCGGGCGCTGGCTTGCCTGGGGTGGACTGGCGGCGGTGCTGATCGCGGCACCGTGGATATTTCGCAGCAGCCTGGCGCTGAACATGCTCTCGCAGATGGGTTACCTCATCATCATCTGCCTGTCCTACAACCTGCTGCTGGGGCAGGGCGGGATGCTGAGCTTCGGTCACGCGGTGTTCACGGGCCTGGGCGGCTACGCGGCGGTGGCGGCGATCGGCTATGTCGATGGACACGGCGTCGCGTTTCCGCTGGTGCTGATGCCGTTGGTCGGTGGCCTCATGGGCGCGCTGGTGTCGGTGCCGCTGGGCTATGTTTCAACCCGCAAGGCGGGCACCACGTTCGCCATGATTTCGCTCGGCATCGGCGAGTTGGTGGTGGCGTTCGCCATCATGCTGCCGGATCTGTTCGGTGGCGATGGCGGCATCTCGATCAACCGCACCTACGGCAAGCCTTGGGGGGGCATCACTTTCGGCCCGCAAATCCAGCTGTACTACCTGATCGCGGCCTACTGCTTCATCTGCACCGCGCTGATGTACGCCTTCACCGCGACGCCGCTCGGGCGCATGCTCAACGCCGTGCGTGACAACCCCGAACGTGCGCAGTTCGTCGGCTACAACACCCAGCTCGTGCGCTGGTACAGCTTCATCATCGCCGGCTTCTTCGCGGGTGTGGGCGGGGCGCTGGGCACGATCAACTTCGAAATCTTCAACGCCGCCGATTCATTGAGCGGCATGCGCTCGGGCGCCTACCTGCTGTTCACCTTCCTGGGTGGTGTGACCTTCTTCTTCGGGCCGATGATAGGCGCGGTGCTGATGGTGCTGTGCACCGTGCTGCTGTCGGAAATCACAGCCGCGTGGCTCCTGTACCTGGGCCTGGTCTTCGTGCTGATGATCATGTATGCGCCCGGCGGCGTGGCCAGCCTCATCATGATGAATGTGCGAATGGCGCGCGCGGGCAAGCTCGGGCGCTTTGCCGGACTGTACGGCGCGCTGGTGCTGGCGTGCGCGCTGCTGATGTTGGGCGCGTCGGCGCTGATCGAGATGATTTACCACATGCAGCTCAACGCCGCGATCGGCTCGGAGGTGAAGTACCTCGGCATGCGGCTCGATGCCGCCACGGTGGCGCCGTGGCTGGGCGCGGTGGCCGTCGCGCTCATCGGCGCGCTGGCGGTGCACCAGGTGGGCCGACGCTTTGCGCACGCCTGGGGCAAGGCACAGGAAGAGATCGAGGCCGGGCTGCAGCACGGGGGGCAGACGGCATGACCTGTGCGCTCGAACTGAAAAACCTCTGCAAGAGCTTCGGCAAGACCGAGATCATTCGCGGTGCCAACCTGGCCGTGCGCGCGGGCGAGCGCGTGGCCATCATCGGACCCAACGGCGCGGGCAAGTCCACCTTGTTCAACCTCATCAGCGGGCGCCTGGCGCCCACGAGCGGCGAAGTGTTGCTGAACGGCACACGCATCGATGGCAAGAAGCCGTTCGAGATCAACCGCCTCGGGCTCTCGCGCAGCTTTCAGATCACCAACATCTTCCCGCGCCTGAGCGTGTTCGAGAACCTGCGCTGCGCCGTGCTCTGGAGCCTCGGTTACCGCTACACCTTCCTGCGTTTCCTCTCCAGTCTGCACGATGCGAACGCGCGCGCCGACCAGCTGGTGGCGCAGGTGGGCCTTGCGGCCAAGCGCGACGTGCAGGCGGTGAACCTCACCTATGCCGAACAGCGCGCGCTGGAGATCGGCATCACCATCGCGGGCGGTGCGCAGGTGATCCTGCTCGACGAGCCCACGGCCGGCATGAGCACGACCGAGACGGCCCGTTTCATTGCGCTGATCCGCGAGGTGACCGAGGGCAAGACCCTGCTCACCGTGGAGCACGACATGGGCGTGGTGTTCGGCCTCGCGGACCGGATCGCCGTGGTCGTCTATGGCGAGGTGATCGCGTTCGACACCCCCGAGGCGATTCGCGCCAACGCGCGCGTGCAGGAGGCCTATCTCGGCTCCAGCGTGGCCGAAGCGCAGGAAGGGGCGCACTGATGCTGAACATTCAGAGCCTTCATGCCTGGTACGGCAAGAGCCATGTGCTGCATGGCGTGAATTTCATGGTGCGTCCGGGCGAGATCGTCGCGCTGCTCGGGCGCAATGGCTCGGGGCGCTCCACCTGCGCCAAGGCCGTCATGGGCATGGTGCATGCCGAGGGCAGCGTGCGTTTCAAGGATCAGGATCTGCTGGGCCGCAAGCCCTTCGAGATCGCGCACCTGGGCCTGGGCTATGTGCCCGAAAGCCGTGACGTCTTCCCGCGCCTGACGGTGCAGCAGAACCTGCTGCTGGGGCAAAAGGGCCGTGGGCGCGGCAGCCGCTGGACGATGGATGATATGTACGCGATGTTCCCGCGCCTGAAGGAGCGCTGCGCGATCGAAGCGGGGCTGCTCTCGGGCGGCGAGCAGCAGATGCTCACGCTGTGCCGCACGCTCATGGGCGACCCCGACTGCATCCTGATCGACGAGCCGACCGAGGGCCTTGCGCCCAAGATCGTCGAGCAGGTGGGGCAGTACCTCACGCGGCTCAAGGAGCGCGGGATCGCGGTGCTGCTCATCGAGCAGAAGCTCACCATCGCGATGGATATTTCGGACCGCGTGCTCGTCATGGGACACGGCGCCATCGTGTTCGAAGGCACTCCCGACGCCCTGCGTGCCAACGCCCAGGTGCGCAAGGAGTGGCTCGAAGTTTGAGTTATCGCGGTAGCGTGGTGGCGCCCATCAGGTATTTGTCCACCGCGCGCGCCGCCTGGCGGCCTTCGCGGATGGCCCAGACCACCAGGCTCTGGCCGCGGCGCATGTCACCGGCGGCGAAGACGCCCTTGGCGTTGGTCTTGTAGCCCAGGGAATCGTCCACGCTGGCGCGCGCGTTGCCACGCGCGTCGCGCTCCACGCCCAGGGCATCGAGCAGCGTGGTCGTGGGTCCGGTGAAGCCCATGGCCAGCAGCACGAGATCGGCCGGCCAGTCCTTCTCGGTGCCCGGAATTTCGGTGGGCTTGCCACCCTTGATTTCGATCTGCACGGTCTTGAGTGCTTTCACCGCGCTGCCGCGGCCGCTGCTCACGAACCCCTGGGTGGAAATGGCGAACTCGCGCTGCACGCCTTCGGCATGGCTGTCGCTGGTGCGCAGCTTGATAGGCCAGTAGGGCCAGGTGAGTTCCTTGTTCTCGTGCAGCGGCGGCATGGGCATGAGCTCGAACTGCGTCACGCTTGCGGCGCCCTGGCGGTTGCAGGTGCCGACGCAGTCGCTGCCGGTGTCGCCGCCGCCGATCACGATGACGTGCTTGCCCTTGGCTGAAATCGCGTCCTTCACCTTGTCGCCCGCGTCGATGCGGTTCTGCTGCGGCAGCAATTGCATCGCGAAGTGCACGCCGCGCAACTCGCGGCCGGACACGGGCAGGTCACGCGACTGCTCGGCGCCGCAGGTGAGCAGCACGGCGTCGAATTCATCGAGCAACTGGTCGGCTGACAAGGTCTCGCGCGACAGGTTGGTGACCGTGGCGCCCACACCCTCGCTGGGCATGCCGCCCACCAGCACGCCGGTGCGAAAGCTCACACCCTCGCCCTGCATCTGCGCGATGCGCCGGTCGATGTGCGATTTTTCGAGCTTGAAGTCTGGAATGCCGTAGCGCAGCAGGCCGCCGATGCGGTCGTTCTTTTCGAACACCGTGACGTCATGCCCCGCGCGCCCGAGCTGCTGCGCCGCCGCGAGCCCCGCGGGCCCGGAGCCGACCACCGCCACGCGCTTGCCGCTCTTGCGCGGTGCCGGGCGCGACACCACCCAGCCCTCGGCCCAGGCGCGGTCGATGATGGCGCGCTCCAGCGACTTGATGCCCACGGGCTCGCTGTTGATGTTGAGCGTGCAGGCGACTTCGCAGGGTGCGGGGCAGATGCGGCCGGTGAACTCGGGGAAGTTGTTGGTGGAGTCGAGCACCAGGAAGGCGTTCTTCCAGTCATTGCGATAGACCAGATCGTTGAAATCCGGAATGATGTTGTTGACCGGGCAGCCGTTGCTGCAGAACGGTATGCCGCAATCCATGCAGCGTGCCGCCTGCTGGCGCGCCTGCGATTCGGTCAGGGTGGTGACGAATTCGTGAAAGTGCGTGACGCGCTCGGCAACGGGCGCGTGCGGTTCCTCGACGCGGTCGAATTCCAGAAAGCCGGTGATCTTGCCCATGGTGTGTGTCCTGTTGCGTGTGTCTTCGTCTTGAAAGCGCAGGGGCCGCGCGCTGCCTTGTGGGGCTGGCTGCGCGGGCGAACCTGCTCAATCAAGAATGGGAAGTAGCCCCTGTTTTCGTAGCTGATAGCGCTTGGCTGGCTTGGGTTTGAGCCTGCTTTTCCTCATGAATTTTCGCGAGGGCGCGCTGGTACTCGGTGGGGAAGACCTTGACGAAGCGGCCGCGCGCCGCGTCCCAGTCGTCGAGCAGCGCACGCGCGCGGCGGCTGCCGGTCCAGCGCAGGTGTTCGTCCAGCAGCGCCTTGAGCTGCTCCTCGTCGGTGCGCCCGCGGTGCATGCTCGCCAGCGGCTCGCGCGCCGCTTGTTCGGCTCGGGGCAGCACGCGTTCGAGCTTGACCATGGCGTGGTTGCAGCGGCTGGCAAAACGGCCATCCTCGTCGTACACATAGGCGACGCCGCCCGACATGCCGGCGGCAAAATTGCGCCCCGTGCCGCCCAGCACCACGACGGTGCCGCCGGTCATGTATTCGCAGCCATGGTCGCCCGTGCCCTCGACCACCGTGGTGGCCCCCGAGAGGCGCACTGCGAAGCGCTCGCCCGCGACCCCGGCGAAGTAAGCCTCGCCGCTGGTCGCGCCATACAGCACGGTGTTGCCGGCGATGATGTTCTCGTGCCAGGCGCCGCGGAAATCCAGGCTGGGCCGCACCACGATGCGCCCGCCCGACAGGCCCTTGCCGGTGTAGTCGTTGGCGTCGCCGATCAGCATCAGCGTGATGCCTCGGCACAGGAAGGCGCCGAAGCTCTGGCCACCCGTGCCCTCGAACTGGATGTGGATGCTGTCGTCCGCCAGGCCTTCGGGGTGAGCCTGCGTCACCACGCCCGCCAGCATCGCACCGACCGAGCGGTCGCCGTTGCGCGTGGTATCCAGGATGCGCACGCGCTCGCCCGCGTCGATCGCGGGCCGGGCCTTGGCAATCAGGCGATGGTCGAGCGCGCGTCCCAGGTCGTGGTCCTGCGCCTCGCAGTGCCTGCGCGCCACGTCGGCGTCCACCTGCGGCTGCGCGAACAGGCGCGAAAAATCCAGCCCCTCGGATTTCCAGTGGTCGATGCCGCGGCGCGTGTCCAGCAGGTCGCTGCGGCCGATCAGCTCATCGAAGGTGCGGATGCCGAGTTGCGCCATGATCTGGCGCACCTCTTCCGCGACGAAGAGGAAGTAGTGGATGATGTGCTCGGGCTTGCCGGTGTAGCGCTTGCGCAGCACCGGGTCCTGCGTGGCGATACCCACGGGGCAGGTGTTCAGGTGGCCCTTGCGCATCTGAATGCAGCCTTCGACCACCAGCGGTGCGGTGGCGAAGCCGAATTCGTCCGCGCCCAGCAGCGCGCCGATGACCACGTCGCGCCCGGTCTTCATCTGGCCGTCGGCCTGCACGCGGATGCGCCCGCGCAGGCGGTTCAAGACCAGCGTCTGCTGCGTCTCGGCCAGGCCGATCTCCCAGGGGCTGCCCACGCGCTTGACCGATGACCAGGGGGACGCCCCGGTGCCACCATCGTGCCCGGCGATCACCACGTGGTCGGCCTTGCACTTGGCCACGCCCGTGGCCACCGTGCCCACGCCCACTTCCGACACCAGCTTGACGCTGATGCTCGCGTGCGGCGCCACGCTCTTGAGGTCGTGGATGAGCTGCGCCAGGTCTTCGATGGAGTAGATGTCGTGGTGCGGCGGCGGGCTGATCAGGCCCACGCCAGGGACGCTGTGACGCAGCTTGGCGATGTAGTCGGTGACCTTGCCGCCGGGCAACTGACCGCCTTCGCCGGGCTTGGCGCCCTGCGCCATCTTGATCTGGATCTGGTCGCTGGAAACGAGGTACTCGGTGGTCACGCCAAAGCGCCCCGAGGCGACCTGCTTGATGCGGCTTCTCAGGCTGTCGCCGTCCTGCAGCGGCTGGTCCACCTCGACCACGTCCTTGCCGATCACGGCGGCGAGGGACTTGCGCTTGCGCACCGTGATGGGTTTGCGTTCCTCGCGGTAGCGGTGCGGGTCTTCGCCGCCCTCTCCGGTGTTGCTCTTGCCGCCCAGGCGGTTCATGGCAATGGCGAGCGTGGTGTGCGCCTCGGTGGAGATGGAGCCGAGCGACATCGCGCCCGTGGCAAAACGCTTGACGATTTCGCTCGCCGGTTCCACCTCGTCGACGGAAATCGCCTTCGCCGGGTCGACCCTGAATTCGAACAGGCCGCGCAGCGTCATGAGGCGGCGCGACTGGTCGTTGATGATCTGCGCGTATTCCTTGTAAGTGCCGAACTGGTTGGAACGCGTGGCGTGCTGCAGCTTGGCGATGGCGTCCGGCGTCCACATGTGCTCGTCGCCGCGCACGCGCCAGGCGTAGTCGCCGCCGTCGGCCAGCCGGTGCGCCAGCACCATCTCTTCGCCAAAGGCCGCGCGGTGGCAGCGCAGCGCCTCCTCGGCGATCTCGAACACGCCTATGCCCTCGACGCGGCTGGAGGTTCCAGTGAAATATTTCTCGATCGTGTCCGAGTCGATGCCTATGGCCTCGAAGAGCTGCGCGCCGCAGTAGCTCATGTGGGTGGACACGCCCATCTTGGACATGACCTTCGACAGGCCCTTGTCGATGGCCTTGATGAAGTGCGCGATCGCCTCCTCGGCGCTCAGCGGGCCGGGCAGATCCTTGTGCATCGCCGCCAGCGTCTCCATCGCCAGCCACGGGTGCACTGCCTCGGCGCCGTAGCCGGCGAGTACGGCGAAGTGATGCACCTCGCGTGCGCTGCCGGTTTCCACCACCACGCCGGTGCTGGTGCGCAGGCCCGTGCGCACCAGGTGCTGGTGCACGCTGGACAGCGCCAGCAGCGCCGGGATCGCGACGCGCTCGCGGCTCACGGCGCGGTCGCTCAGGATCAGCACGTTGTGCCCGTTGTGGATCGCGTCCACCGCCTGCGCGCACAGGCTCGCCAGGCGCGCCTCCACGCCTTCCGCACCCCAGGCCAGCGGGTAGGTGATGTCGATCACGTGCGAGCTGAACTTGCCCTGCGTGCGCCGCTTGATGTCGCGCAGCTTGGCCATGTCCTCGGGGTCGAGCACCGGCTGGCTCACCTGCAGCCGCATCGGCGGGTTGACCTGGTTGATGTCCAGCAGATTGGGGTTGGGGCCGATGTAGCTCACCAGGCTCATCACGATGGCCTCGCGGATCGGGTCGATCGGCGGGTTCGTCACCTGCGCGAACATCTGGCGGAAGTAGTTGTACAGCGGCTTGTTCTGGTCGGAGAGCACCGCCAGCGGGCTGTCGTCGCCCATCGAGCCAATGGCCTCTTCGCCATGCACGGCCATGGGGCTGAGCAGGAATTTGATGTCCTCCAGCGAGTAGCCGAAGGCCTGCTGCAGATCGAGCAGATCGGGCGAGGCCGACGCCGCGCCCGCCATTTGCGAATCGGTCGCGGCCATCGGCAGCTCGTGTGCGTCGGCGCCGGCCACGGGCTGCACCACGTCGTCCAGGCGCACGCAGAGGTTGTCGATCCAGCGCTTGTAGGGCTTGGCGTTGGCCAGGCCCGCCTTCAGCTCCTCGTCGTCGATCATGCGGCCCTGGTCCAGGTCGATGAGGAACATCTTGCCCGGCTGCAGGCGCCATTTCTTGACGATCTTGTGCTCGGGAATCGGCAGCACGCCCGATTCCGAGGCCATGACCACGAGGTCGTCGTCGGTCACGCAGTAGCGCGCGGGGCGCAGGCCGTTGCGGTCCAGCGTCGCGCCGATCTGGCGCCCGTCCGTGAAGACGATGGCGGCCGGGCCGTCCCAGGGTTCGAGCATGGACGCGTGGTACTCGTAGAACGCGCGGCGGCGCTCGTCCATCGTGGTGTGCTGCTCCCAGGGCTCGGGGATCATCATCATCATGGCCTGCGCCAGCGGGTAGCCGGCCATGGTGAGCAGCTCCAGGCAGTTGTCGAACACGGCGGTGTCCGACTGGTGCGGAAAGCTGATGGGATAGAGCTTCTGCAGATCCGCGCCAAGCACGGGCGAGCTCATCACGCCTTCGCGCGCACGCATCCAGTTGTAATTGCCGCGCACGGTGTTGATCTCGCCGTTGTGCGCGATATAGCGGTAGGGGTGCGCCAGCGGCCATTCGGGAAAGGTGTTGGTCGAAAAACGCTGGTGCACCAGGCCCAGCGCTGAGACGCAGCGTTCGTCCTGCAGGTCCAGGTAGTAGGCGCCCACCTGGTGCGCGAGCAGCAGCCCCTTGTAGATCACGGTACGGCTGCTCATGCTCGGAACGTAGTATTCCTTGCTGTACTTGAGCTGCAGGTTCTCGATTGCGGCGCTGGCCGTCTTGCGGATCACGTACAGCTTGCGCTCGAGCGCGTCCTGCACGATCACGTCGGCGCCGCGGCCGATGAAGACCTGGCGGATCACCGGCTCCTTGGCGCGCACCGTGGGCGACATCGGCAGTTCGCGGTCGACGGGCACGTCGCGCCAGCCCAGCAGCACCTGGCCTTCGGCCTGGATCGCGCGTTCAAGCTCTTCCTCGCAGGCGAGGCGGCTCGCATGCTCCTTGGGCAGGAAGATCATGCCTACGCCGTATTCACCCGGGGGCGGCAACTGCACGCCTTGCGCGGCCATCTCGGCGCGATAGAGCCCGTCCGGAATCTGCAGCAGGATGCCGGCGCCGTCGCCCATGAGCGGATCGGCGCCGACGGCGCCCCGGTGGTTCAGGTGCTCGAGGATCTTGAGCGCCTGCGTGACGATGGCATGCCTGCGATCTCCCTTGATGTGGGCGACGAAACCGACGCCGCAGGCATCGTGTTCAAAACGCGGGTCATACAGGCCGCCCGCCGTGGCGGCGCGGATTTCTTCGGATGGGGCGCAGGTGAGGTGGCTCAAGATGGACTCCGGCAATGGCTGACTCGGCAGTGAGGCTAACACTCGCCGAATCGCATCACAAGAACAATAAAACGGGGTCAGATAACAATTAAACAGGCCAAATACACTAGTTAATTTAATAAGGGTCAGTACAAATTAAAATTGACCTAACCCGGTGAGGGCGCAGGAGAATCCGTCACGGCCGCCTGAGGGATGCCATCACACTCGCCGGACATTGGCAAGACACGTCGGTGATTGAATAGGGGTCAGATCAAAGGCTGATGGCGTGGCGGGCGCCCCGGAGCGCGTGGCGCGGCCGGACGGCCGTGCGCGCCGGCGGCGCTGATGAACCCGGGCGAACCGAAGGCCCAGCCCCCGCGAGCCGCACGGCGCAGGCGTGCCGCCTGGGCTTCGGCAATCCCGCCCATCAGCCGATCGCGCCATGCCGCCTCGCGTGCAAACGGCGTGTTGCCGAGGCTCCAGTAGGCCGAGGGATCCGTGATCAGCGGGTCGCGGCGGTGGCCGAGGTGGTGCGCGGCGCTGGTCGCTTCAACCGTGTCACCGCTTTGCTCCACCCAGCTCATCGCAGTGAGCAGGGGCTCGCCCGGCTCGACGGCGGCGGCGCTGAATCGTCCATTCCACAGTGTTCCGCTGCGGCCATGGCGGTGGTTGAAGGCGACGACATAGCGGCGGCCTATGGTCTGCATCAGCCGGGCCAGCGATTGCGGTGCGGCAGGCGTGGCCAGCAGCTGGATTTCATGGGTGCGCAGCGCGTAGGCATGCAGCTGCACGCGCTCATCCGCCAGGCCCATGCGCAGCACTTCGATCAGGCGGGCGAGGTCTTGCTCATCGAGGAAGATGGCCTGCTGGTCCAGCGCGCGCTGGATCAGCAGGTGCGGCTGACCGGCAAGGACGAGGCGGGGCAGGCGGGCCATGGCGCGTGGTCACGGATGCGGCCTGCCTGCCGCCTGTATCCCCTCAACCGCAGCGTGGCGAGGCCAACTGCGCGGGGCCGAAGAGGGCGGTGGCAGGCACTCAGTCATCGAGCCCCAGCTCCTGAATCTTGCGCGTGAGGGTGTTGCGGCCAATGCCCAGCTTGTGCGCCGCCTCCGCTCGATGTCCGCCGGTCAGCGCCAGCGCCGTGCGCAGCAGCTGGGTCTCGAACAGACTGCCGAGCGTGCGCCAGATGTCGCTCTCGCCGGCCTGCAGACGCAGGCGCGCTTCCTCGGCCAGCGGTCCGAGCCAGTGCGCGGTTGTGGCGCCGTCGATCTGCGCGCTGCCCTCGGACGCAGGGTGCCCGGGCGTGGGTGCGACGATGTCCGGGGGCAGGTCGCCGAGCTCGATCGTCTGCGCCGGAGCCATCACGGTGAGCCAGCGGCACAGATTCTCGAGCTGGCGCACGTTGCCCGGAAAGTCGAACGCGCTCAGCTGTGCGAGCGCTGCCTCGCCGATGTGCTTGGTTTCCACGCCCAGCTCGCGCGCGCTGCGTGCGAGAAAGTAGGACGTGAGCATGGGGATGTCCTCACGGCGCTCTCGCAGCGGCGGCAGGCGCAGGCGGATGACGTTCAGGCGGTGGTACAGGTCCTCGCGAAAGTGCCCTTCGCGCACGCGCTGCTCCAGGTTCTGGTGCGTGGCCGTGATCACGCGCGCGTCGGCCCTGAGCGGCTCCTGGCCGCCCACGCGATAGAAGTGCCCGTCGCTGAGCACGCGCAGCAGCCGCGTCTGCAACTCCAGCGGCATGTCGCCGATTTCATCGAGAAACAGCGTGCCGCCCGCCGCCTGCTCGAAGCGCCCGCGCCGGGTGGCCTGCGCCCCTGTGAAGGCGCCGCGTTCGTGGCCGAACAGCTCGCTCTCCAGAAGCTCGCGCGGTACGGCGGCGGTGTTGATGGCGATGAACGGCCCGTTCGCGCGCGGGCTGTGGCGGTGCAAGGCGTGGGCGACCAGCTCCTTGCCGCTGCCGCTCTCTCCCGTGATGAGCACCGTGGTGTGGCTCAGGCTCAGCCGGCCAATGGCGCGAAACACGTCCTGCATGGCCGGGGCCTGGCCCAGCATCTGCGGGATGTCCGGCGAGCCCGGGGGCGGCGTGGCAGCGCGCAGGCTTTCGTCGGCGGCGCGGCGGATCAGATCCAGCGCCCGTGAGATGTCGAAGGGCTTGGGCAGGTACTCGAAGGCACCACCCTGCAGCGCGCCGACGGCGCTGTCCAGGTCGGTATAGGCCGTCATCACGATGACGGGCAGCAGCGGCAGGCGCCGCTTGACCTCGGCCAGCAGGGCCAGGCCATTGCCGCCAGGCATGCGAATGTCGCTCACCAGCACCTGCGGCGTCTCGCCCGCCTGCAGCGCGGCCAGCACCTCGTCCGGGCCGGTGAACGCGCGCACCGGCAGGTCGCTGCGTTCGAGCGCGCGCTCGAGCACGAAGCGGATGGACTGATCGTCGTCGACGATCCAGATCGGGTGCATGGCGGTGCGAGGCATGTGTGGTGCTCAGCGTGAGTCTGCCAGAGGCAGCAGCAGTGTGAAACGGGTCTGGCCCGGCACGCTGTCGCATTCGATGATGCCGCCGTGCTGCTGCACGTAGGTCTGCGCCAGCGTCAGTCCCAGCCCGCTGCCGCCCGCCCGTCCGGAAACCAGCGGCTGGAAGATGCGCTCGCGCAGCGCCTGCGGCACGCCCGGACCGTTGTCCTCGACGTCGATCTGGATTGCCAGCCGGTGGCGCCTGCCCCCAAGCGTGGCCTGGCGCGCGATGCGCGTGCGCAGCACGATGCGGGCATCCCCCTGGGCGATGCGCTGACTCAGCGCTTGTGCGGCGTTGCGCACGATGTTGAGCAGTGCCTGGATCAGGCGCTCCCGGTCTCCGATCAGGTCCGGCAGCGACGCATCGTAGTCGCGCTGGATCTGAAGCCCACGCGCGAATTCGGCGAGCACCAGCATGCGCACACGCTCGCAGACTTCGTGGATGTTCAGCCGCGCCCGGGCGGGGGCGCCCTGATGCGGAGCGAGCAGGCGGTCGACCAGCGTTTGCAGCCGGTCCACTTCGTGAATGACGACGTCGGTGTACTCGCTGACTTCACGCGATGCGGCGTCCAGCGCCAGCAGCTGCGCGGCGCCGCGAATGCCCCCCAGCGGGTTCTTGATCTCGTGGGCCAGGTTGCGCAGCAATTGTTTGTGCGCCTCGATCAGGTCGTTGGCATGTTCCTCGCGTTCGAGCCGGGCCTGCTGCTCGGTTTCCGTCATCTCCACGAGCACAACCGGCAAAGGGCCATCGGATGGCGCCGGACTCACGCACGCGTGGACCGGCAGATCGGATGATCCTGGCGGGTGAAAGTGCAGACTCGCCTGCAGGCGGCTGCTCATCACGGTCTGGTCGGCCACGCGTTGCAGCGCTTCGCGCATGGGGGCAGGCTCGGCAAACCACTCGAACGCGTTGCTCCCGGTGAGCTTGCGCCGGGATTGGTGCAAGGCGTTTTCAAGCGCGGTGTTGACCATCAGGCAGACGCCGTCCACGCGCACCAGCGCCACGAGCGTGGCCAGCCTGTCGTAGGCTTCCTGGATCCTGGAGTCGAACGCGGCGGTCATGGCGGTGCGGCGCTTGCGGCCTGTGCTACCTCATGAGGCGAGCCAGACGCCGTCAAACACGAAACTTGCGGGACCGCTCTGGTAGACGTGGTTGTCGGCCTCGTCCCAGTGGACGTGCAACTCGCCGCCCAGCAACTTGACGCGCACGCTGCGCTCAGTCCGTGCGTTCAGCACGGCCGCCACGACGACGGCCGCGGCGCCGGTGCCGCAGGCCAGCGTTTCGCCGCTGCCGCGCTCCCAGACGCGCATCTCAAGCTGCTCGCGTGAGTGCACACGCACGAACTCCACATTCGTGCGCCGGGGAAACAGCGGGTGGCGTTCGATCTGCCGGCCGATGCCGTGAACGTCAAAGGTCGACGGGTCGTCCACGAAGATCACCGCGTGCGGATTGCCCATGCTCACGCAGCTCATGCGCCATGTCTGGCCACCGATGGCGATGGGTTGGTCAATCACGCGCTCGCCCGGCAGATCGACCGGTATCGCCGCGGGCGCGAGCATCGGCTCGCCCATGTCCACGCGCACCTGCGTGACCTGGCCCGCGTCGATCCGCAGGTCCAGCGTCTTGATGCCGGCCTTCGTGGCGAGCGTGAGCGTGGTCTTTTGAGTCAGGCCGCGTTCATAAACGTACTTGGCGATGCAGCGCACGGCATTGCCGCACATTTCGCCTTCGGAGCCGTCGGCGTTGAACATGCGCATGTCGAAATCCGCCGCATCCGAGGCGCCGATGAGCACCAGCCCGTCGGCGCTGACGCCGAAATGCGGGCGCGACATGGCCACGGCCAGGGACGAGGGGTCGGTCACCGCCTCATCGAACGTGTTGACGTAGATGTAGTCGTTGCCGATGCCGTGCATCTTGGTGAATTTCATGGCGCCTCTTGAAGCTCACATGCTGTAGTACATGTCGAATTCGATGGGATGGGTGGTCAGGCGCAGGCGCGTGACTTCGGCCATCTTCAGTTCCAGGTAGGCATCGATCATCGCGTCCGAGAACACGCCGCCGCGGGTCAGGAAGCCGCGGTCCTGGTCGAGATAGCCGAGCGCCTGGTCGAGGCTGTGGCACACGGTAGGCACCTTGGCATCTTCTTCCGGGGGCAGGTGGTAGAGGTCCTTGTCCATGGCTTCGCCGGGGTGGATGCGGTTTTCCACGCCATCGAGTCCTGCCATGAGCAGCGCGGCAAACGCCAGGTAGGGGTTGGCCAGCGGGTCCGGAAAGCGCACCTCGACGCGCCGCCCCACCGGGTTGGCGACATAGGGAATGCGGATCGAGGCCGAGCGGTTGCGCGCGCTGTAGGCCAGCTTGACCGGTGCCTCGTAGTGCGGCACCAGGCGCTTGTAGCTGTTGGTGCCGGGGTTGGTGATGGCATTGAGCGCGCGCGCATGCTTGATGATGCCACCGATGTAGAACAGCGCAAATTCGCTCAGGCCCGCGTAGCCGTCGCCCGCGAACAGGTTCTTGCCGTCCTTCCAGACCGACTGGTGCACATGCATGCCCGAGCCGTTGTCGCCCACGATGGGCTTAGGCATGAAGGTGGCGGTCTTGCCGTGGCGGTGCGCCACGTTGTGGATCACGTATTTCTGCAGTTGCAGCCAGTCGGCGCGCTGCACCAGGGTGCTGAATTTTGTGCCCAGTTCCAGCTGGCCGGCGGTGGCCACTTCGTGGTGGTGCACCTCGACGGGGATGCCCAGCGCCTCCAGCGTCAGGCACATCTCGGAGCGCATGTCGTGCAGGCTGTCCACCGGTGGCACCGGAAAGTAGCCGCCCTTGACGGCGGGGCGGTGGCCCGAGTTGCCGTGAGCGTATTCGGTGCCGGTGTTCCAGGCGGCTTCTTCGGACTCTATCTGCAGGAAGCAGCCGGACATGTCGGCGTGCCAGCGCACGCTGTCGAAGACGAAGAACTCGGGCTCGGGGCCGAAGTAGGCGGTGTCGCCGATGCCGCTGCTCTTGAGGTAGGCCTCGGCGCGGTGCGCGAGCGAGCGCGGGTCGCGGTCGTAGGGCCGGCCGTCGCTCGGGTCGTGCACGTCGCAGTTCAGGATCAGCGTGGGCTCCTGGAAGAACGGGTCGATGTTGGCGGTGTTCGGATCGGGCATGAGAATCATGTCCGAGGCTTCGATGCCTTTCCATCCGGCAATCGACGAGCCGTCGAACGCGTGCCCCGCGCTGAACTTGCCTTCATCGAACGCGGACACCGGCACGGTGACGTGCTGCTCCTTGCCACGGGTGTCCGTGAAGCGCAGATCCACGAACTGCACGGCCTTGTCGGTCATCATCTTCATGACGTCGGAAACGGTTTTTGCCATCTGAGTGCTCCATCCAGGGTAGGGGTATGGACTCTGTACAGCATGAGCCGTGCCAGGTTGCCGCCCCTGACGACAAGAGTGTCTTTTGCAGGTGATTGCACCAGAGTTGCACATCGCATGCACCTGTATGGTGCATTTGTGGTCCGTACGCCCAAGGTGAGTGCATCTTTGCCCAGATCGGCCATCGCTGGCTGCATTTGCGGTTTTGTCTCTCTCGGGACAAACTGCGCCGTGAACGGCGCTTAGACTTCACAAAAAGCACGATCGTACTTTTTTGGCGTTTTTCGTTTTGACAAGGAAGACAGCATGACGGCAAGCTATCAGGTGCACGGCGATGTGGCCGTGATCACACTCAACAATCCGCCCGTGAACGGGCTGGGTCTGGCCACCCGCCAGGCGCTGGCGGCGGGGCTGGACAAGGCCCAGCAGGACGCTGCCGTCAAGGCCATCGTCATCACGGGGGCGGGCAAGGCCTTTTCGGGTGGCGCGGACATCACCGAATTCGGCACCGAAAAAGCCTTTGCCGAGCCCAACCTGCACACAGTCATCTCTCTGGTGGAGCAATGCGCCAAGCCGGTGGTGGCGGCCATTCACAGCGTCTGCATGGGCGGTGGCCTGGAGCTTTCGCTCGCCTGCCACTACCGCGTGGTGGCGCCTGGCTGCAATGTGGCCCTGCCCGAGGTCAAACTCGGCCTGCTGCCCGGCGCGGGTGGCACGCAGCGCCTGCCGCGAGTGATCGGCGTGGAAGCGGCGCTCAACATGATCGTGAGCGGTGAGCCGGTCAAGAGCGAATTCATCGCGGGCGTGCCGGGGCAAAAGCTGTTTGACAAGCTCACCGCCTCCGCCGAATCGCTGATGGACGAGGCGCTGGCGTTTGCGCGTGGCATCGCCGATGCGCGCCCGCTGCCGCTGGTGCGCAACCTGCCGTGCAAGCACCCGCAGGGCGATGCCTACTTCCAGTTTGCGCGCAACATGGTCAGGGGCATGGCGAAGAACTTCCCGGCACCCGCCAAGTGCGTGGACGCGGTCGAGGCGGCGACGAAGAAGAAATTTGCCGACGGACTGCTGGCCGAGCGTGAACTGTTCACGCAGTTGATGTGGTCGGCCGAATCGCGCGCATTGCGCCACCTGTTCTTTGCCGAGCGCGCCGCCAGCAAGATTCCAGACGTGTCTTCTGACACCCCGCTGCGCGAGGTGAAGAAGGTGGCTGTGATCGGCGCGGGCACCATGGGTGGCGGCATTGCGATGAATTTCCTCAACGCGGGCATCCCCGTGACCATGCTGGAGATGAAGCCCGAGGCCATCGAGCGCGGCGTGGGCGTGATGCGCAAGAACTACGAGGCGCAGGTCAAGAAGGGCAAGCTCAAGCAGGACAAGTACGAGCAGCGCATGGCCCTGCTCACGACCACGCTGAGCTACGACGACCTCAAGGACGCCGACCTCGTCATCGAGGCGGTGTTCGAGGATATCGGCGTGAAGGAGCAGGTGTTCAGGCAGCTCGACGCCGTGGTCAAGCCCGGCGCGATTCTGGCGAGCAACACCTCGACGTTGGACGTCAACAGGATCGCCGCGTTCACCAAGCGGCCGCAGGACGTGGTGGGCATGCACTTCTTCAGCCCGGCCAATGTCATGAAGCTGCTGGAGGTGGTGCGCGGCGAGAAGACCGCCAAGGACGTGCTCGCCACCGTCATGGCCGTGGCCAAGAAGATCCGCAAGACCGCCGTGGTGGCGGGCGTGTGCGATGGCTTCATCGGCAACCGCATGATCGAACAGTACGTGCGCCAGGCGGGCTTCCTGATCGATGAAGGCTGCACGCCGGCCCAGGTGGACAAGGCGATCGAGAAGTTCGGCTTTGCCATGGGGCCGTTTCGCATGAGCGACCTCGCGGGCAACGACATCGGCTGGGCGATCCGCAAGCGCCGCGCCGTCGAGCATCCCGGCATGAAGTACAGCAAGACCGCGGACCTGCTGTGCGAGCAGGGCCGCTTCGGGCAGAAGGTGGGCAAGGGCTGGTACGACTACGTTCCGGGCAAGCGCGACGCCATCCCGAACGCAGGGGTCGTGGCCATGATCGAGGACTACCGCAAGAGCCAGGGCATCACGCCGCGCAAGGTGACGGACGACGAAATCGTGCAGCGCCTGGTGTTCTCGCTGGTCAACGAGGCCGCGCACATCCTGGAAGAAGGCATTGCCAACAAGGCGAGCGACATCGACGTGGTCTACATCTTCGGCTACGGCTTCCCGGTGTTTCGCGGCGGCCCGCTGAACTACGCCAATGAGTTCGGCCTGTTCAACGTGGTAGCCACGATGAAGCGCTTTGCGCAAAACCCGCTCGACGACGCTGCGTTCTGGCAGCCCGCGCCCCTGCTGGCGCGCCTGGTGGCTCAAGGCAAGCGCTTTGCTTGAATCCGAAAGCGACCGAACGCAACCGAAGACACAAGGACCATCGCAATGACATCCGCAGTAATCGTTTCCACTGCCCGCACGCCGCTCGCCAAGAGCTGGAAGGGCTCGTTCAACATGACCCATGGCGCCACGCTGGGTGGCCACGTGGTGCGCGCCGCCGTCGAGCGCGCCGGCATCGAAGGTGCCGAGGTCGAAGACGTCATCATGGGCTGCGCCAACCCCGAGGGCGCGACCGGCATGAACATCGCGCGCCAGATCGCGCTCATGGCCGATCTGCCCGTCACGACCGCCGGCATGACCGTGAACCGCTTCTGCTCCTCGGGCCTGCAGACCATCGCCATCGCCAGCCAGCGCATCATCGCGGGCGAGGGCGACGTGTACGTGGCCGGCGGCGTGGAGAGCATCTCCTGCGTGCAGCAGGAGATGAACATGCACATGATCTTCGACCCCGCCCTGCAGAAGAAGAAGCCCGAGATCTACTGGGGCATGCTGCAGACGGCCGAACAGGTCGCCCAGCGCTATCACATCGGCCGCGAGGCCATGGATGAATACGGCGCGGCCAGCCAGCAGAAGGCCTGCGCGGCGCAGGCGGCAGGCCTGTTCACCGCCGAGATCGCGCCCATCACCGTCACCGCGGGTATTGCGGACAAGCAGCTCGGCCTCATCACGAAACAGGTCACCGTCAGCAAGGATGAAGGGTTGCGCGAAGGCACCACCGTGGAGAGCATCAGCGGTATCAAGCCGGCGCTGCCCGGCGGCCTGGTGGCGGCAGGCAATGCCAGCCAGTATTCCGACGGCGCAGGCGCCTGCGTGGTGGTGAGTGAGGACTACGCGAGCCGCAAGGGTCTCAAACCCCTCGGGCGCTTCCTCGGCTTTGCCGTGGCCGGCTGCGAGCCCGACGAAATGGGCATAGGCCCGGTGTTCGCCGTGCCCAAGGTGCTCAAGAAGCTGGGCCTCTCGGTCCAGGACATCGACCTGTGGGAGCTCAACGAGGCCTTCGCCGTGCAGGTCATCTATTGCCGCGACAGGCTGGGCATCCCGGCCGATCGCCTGAACGTCAACGGCGGTGCGATCGCCGTGGGCCACCCCTATGGCGTGACCGGCCAGCGCCTGACGGGCCATGCCCTCATCGAAGGCAAGCGCCGCGGGGCCAAGCGCGTGTGCGTGACCATGTGCATCGGCGGCGGCATGGGCGCGGCCGGGGTGTTCGAGGTGCTGTAAGGCTGCCGGGGCAGCCGTTTGAAAGGGCCGGAGTTTTCTTCGGCCTTTTTTGTGCGCCGCGCCAGTTATGCGCTGGGAGGCGCGAGGTTCATGCGCTGTTTCGGGCCCAGGCATCCGATACCCGGCGCTTGAGCGTGAGGAGGGCTTGCCCGTGCGCTTCGATCACGGCGGGGTCGGGCGTGTCGCCGACGGCGGCGCTGATGTTCAGGGCGTAGTGCTCTCCCAGGCCACTTGCGATGGGGGTGGCAATGGAGACGATGCGCGGCAGCCATTGGGTCCAGCAGTAGCCGACGGCCTCGACGTGTCTGCAAGCGTGCTCCACCTGGGCGGCCAGGTCATGCAAGTCGCCAGTGCCGTGCCCGTCGGTCAACGAGTTCATCAGAGCCTGGCGTTCGACGGCGGGCACGGCAGCCAGATAAGCGCAGCCGAGCGCCGAGCGCGTCAGCGGGAGCCGGGTACCGGGCAGTACACGCCTGGGAATGCCGGTGCGCCCCATGCGCACCGAATCGAGGTAGACCATTTCAGTTCCGTCCAGCGCGGCCAGACCCACGTTCACCTTGAATGCCTCGGCGGTTTCGCGCATCAGCGGCAGCGCCAGATCGAGCTCGGTGCATGCCGAGCGGAAATTCAGGCCCAGGCTCAGGCACACCGGCGCAAGCCGATATCCGCGTTGGGCGTGGTCGTAGACGAGAAAGTCGCTCTCCACGAGTGAGCGTGTCAGTCGGCTGACGGTGGGCCGTGGCAGACGCGCGCGGCTGGCCAGTTCCGCATTGGTCAGCACGCTGGTTCCGGACTTGAAGGCACGCAGCAGCGCCAGTCCGCGTTCAAGCGACTGGCTGCCGCTGGTAGCGCGCACGTAACGTCCCGACAGCCGGGTCTGTGCTCGGGTGGAGGGCGAAGTGGGCGGGGCTTGCATGATTTCGGATATCGAAATTGTAGGCTTGTCACACCTGCCAGGCACTGCAAGACTGCCAGCTTCAATGCCGAATGGGCCACGGGCAATCCGGGCCTGGAAATTCCTGGGAATTTCGAGAACAAAAATGAAGCTGTACACCGCCTACAGGGCGCCCTATCCACGCAGGGCGCTGATGTTCATCCGTGAAAAGCAGATCGCGGATGTCGAGATCGTGAATATCGATCTGATGAAAAACGAGCACCGCACGGAGAGCTTCAAGGCGCTGAGTCCCTTTGCTCGAATTCCCGTCCTGCAGCTTGACGACGGCCGGGCCCTCGGCGAATCCAGGGCCATCTGCTCCTGGATCGAGGCGAAATTCCCCGAGCCCAATCTCATGGGCAGCGACCCCGAGGAACGTGCGTGGATCGAAATGCACGATCGCCGCATGGATTTTTACTGGATGTCTCCGATCATTGCGTGGATCCGCAACAGCCTGCCGAACATGGAGACGCTGGTGGGCAGACAGTACCCCGATTTTGCGCAGGGGCAGAGGGAGATCGTGTTCAAAACGGCCGCGTGGCTGGATGAGCAGCTTGCGCGCCAGTCCTGGGTGGCGGGGGAGCGGTTCACGATAGCGGACATCACGGCGTTCTGCGCGCTGGAGGTGGCGCGCGTGGTTCATTTCCGACCGCGCGACGCCGGGTTTCATGCGCTGCAGGAGTGGCGCGACCGGATCGCTGCCCGCGACAGCGCCGGGATCGAATGAACCCTTTGGAGACATACCCAGAATGACGACCTCGAATTTTGACTGGAAGGATCCCTTCCATTTCACGGAGCAGCTCACGCAGGAGGAGCGCATCGCCCAGGCAGAACTGCGCAAGTTCTGCGAGACGCACCTGCGCGGGCACTTGCAGGAGGTGCACCGCACGGGTTATGACCCCGGCATCATCCGCGAGCTGGGACGGCTCGGGCTGCTTGGCAGCACGATCGATGGCTACGGGGGCGCGGGTGCGAGCCACGTGTCCTATGGCATTGCCACTCGCGAGCTCGAGCGTGTGGATGCGGGCTACCGCGGAATTCTGAGCGTGCAGGGTTCGCTCGTCATGAATTCGATCTTTCACTTTGGCAGCCCGGCGCAAAAGAGCGCCTACCTTCCGAAGCTGGCGACGGGCGAGTTGATCGGCTGCTTTGGCATGACCGAACCCGAGCATGGCTCCAACCCGGCCGCGATGGAGACGAGTGCGCGAGAGATTCCCGGAGGCTATCGGCTGAACGGGCACAAGATGTGGATTTCGTTCTCACCCGTGGCCGATCTCTTCATCATCTGGGCCAAGCTGCAGGGTGCCGGAAACGGGCCTGCGGCGGTGCGCGGCTTCATCCTGGCCAAGGGTGCGCAGGGCTTGGAGGTACGCAGGATCGCTGACAAGGTGGGGCTGCCCAACAGCTCGACCGGTGAGGTGATGCTGACCGACGTCTTCGTGCCCGAAGACCACTTGCTGCCCGAGGCCACGGGTTTGACAGGGCCGCTTGCCACGCTGTCCAGCGCGCGCTATGGCATCGCCTGGGGGGCACTCGGCGCGGCGGAGGATTGCTGGATGCGTGCGCGTGACTACGCGATGGAGCGCAAGCCCTTTGGCCGTCCGCTGGCGCAGACGCAGTTGGCCCAAGGCAAGCTTGCGACCATGCAGAGCGAGATTGCGCTGGGCCTGCAGGGCTGCCTGCGCGTGGGGCGCCTGTTGGATGAGGGGCGCGGCAGCGCGGAGATGATCAGCCTCATCAAGCGCAACAGCTGCGAGAAGGCGCTGCAGATCGCGCGCATGGCCAGGGACATGCATGGCGGCAACGGCCTGCGCGCGAGCTACGGCATCATGCACCACGTGATGAATCTCGAAGCGGATTCCACTTACGAGGGCACGCACGACATCCACTCGCTGGTGCTGGGGCGTTCCCAGACGGGACTGCAAGCCTTTTATTGAATCGCCGACGGACGCCGGCTTTGTGAACATCGGGCAGCACCAGAAGCTGCCTCAACCAGGAAACGGAACATGACATCGCAGATTCGCATGATCGGCCGCGAGCGAAATCCCTTCGTTCGCCGGGGGGTGGAAATTGCCGCGGATGGCACGGCACATTACACCGACCTACCGGCTTCTCTGCTGGCCATGCTGCAGGGGCATGTGCAGCGCATGCCAGATGCCGAGGCCGTGGTGGAGCTCGGCGGCGAGCGGCTTTCCTATCGGCAGCTCTGGGATCGCTGCGCCGAAATGGCCGGTGGGCTGCGCGCCAGCGGCCTCAAGCACGGTGAACGCGTGGCCATCACCCATCCGGCGGGCGTGCAGTGGGTGCTGGCCTATTGGGCCGTCATGATGGCCGGAGGCATTTCCGTGGCGGTGAACACGCGGCTCACCGCCGAGGAGGTGGCTTATGTCCGCCAGGACGCGGGTGTCGTTCGCGAGCTCGGGCCGGACCACGAGTGCCCCAAGGGCGCACCTTATCTTGCGCCAGACGTTTCGGCGACCTCGGTGGTCACGATCTTCTATACCTCGGGCACCACGGGAAACGCCAAGGGCGTTCCCTTCACCCACGAAAACCTGCTGACGAGCTCGCGCAACATCATCGATGCGCTCAGGATCAGCGCGCCGTCTGCGTCGGACATCCGCACGTTGATCTCGGTGCCGCTGTTTCACGTGACGGGTTGCAACACGCAGATGATGGTGGTGGCCTTCCTCGGTGGCACCGCGGTGATCATGCCCCAGTTCGACAGGGAGAAATTCGTTTCGGCCATCGTCGAGGAGGGCATCAACTTCATCATCACCGTGCCGACGATCTATGCGCTGGTCCTCAGAATGCCGCAGTTTCAGGCCATTGATCGCACGCGTGTGCGCTGGGTGGCCTATGGCGGCGCGCCGATCGCGCCCACGCTGGTGCGCGAGCTCAAGCAGGCCTTTGCCCACGCCCGGATGGCCAATGGTTTTGGCATGACCGAAACCACATCCATCATTGCCGCGCTGCCCGACGAGGACACGCTGGAGTTCGCCGATTCGGTGGGCTATGCGGTGCCGACGGTGGATCTGGGCATCGTCGCGCTCGACGACGATCCGAACGTCGGCGAACTGGTCGCGCGCGGCGGCAATGTGACGGCGGGGTATTGGAACAAGCCGGAGGAGACGGCGCGCAGCTTCAGGGGCGGTTGGTACTACACCGGCGACATTGTTCGCGTCGATGACCATGGGCGGCTGTTTCTGGTGGATCGCAAGAAGGACATCATCATCCGCGGTGGGGAAAACATCTCCAGCGTGGAAGTGGAGGCTGCGGTGCTTGCCATGCCCGAGGTGCTGGAAGCGGCTGTCCTGGCAGTGGCGGATGATGTCCTCGGCGAGAAGGTGGGCGTGGTCGTGCACACGGGCGAGAAGGAGATTTCACCTGAGGCCATCGTGGCTCACTGCAGGAGCCGATTGGCGCGTTACAAGGTGCCGCAGTTCGTCAGCTTCTCGTCTTCACCGTTGCCACGGTCGGCTGCGGGCAAGGTACTCAAGAGGGATTTGCGCAATCATGTGGCTTGGGGTCGGGAATTTCCCCTGTGACACGAGCGCGCCTTTGATCGACGCCCTCACGAGATTTGCGCAGGTCTACGCGGATTTACCACCCTGCGCACGTTTGAGTAGGTGGGCAAGATAGGCGCTGAAGAGTTCCTGCGACGACTGCCCGAACATGCGTATGCGCCCGGTGTGGCTCATCACCAGCAGGCCGACGATGTGCGCAAACAGCGCGGTCACTTCCGCCGTGGCCCGGGCCTCGTCCAGCCCCATGGCCTGCAGCGCCGCCTGGCAGGGCAGCAGCGCGTCGCGCAGCCGGGTGTTCAGGTGCACATCGAGCTCGGGCGTGAGGCCGCGTGGCGCCATGCCCTGGAAGAGGTAGAAGCCCAGATCCAGGTCGTGCGGGTTCACGCGGTAGAAGTCGAAGAAGGCGCTGGCGCCCGCGCGCAACCGCTCGGCCGGACTCGCGGCCGCCTCGAGCGCCAGTTGCACCTGGGTGTTCAGGCGCTCCAGCGATTCACCCAGCAGCGCGCCATAGATGTGCTCCTTGCTCGGAAAGTAGCTGTAGAGCGCCCCCGGCGTGTAACCCGCGCGCCGCGCGATTTCGCGGATGCTGGTCTTTTCCATGCCCAGTTCAAAGAAAACCGACCGTGCCGCATCCAGCACCAGTTCCTGTCGGACGTCGGCGAGCTTGCGCCGGCGCTCGTCGCGCTGGGTGTGGGTGGAAATGGGGGAGGTCGTGGCTTTTTTTTCTGTGAGAGGCATACGACTCATTGTAAGATTGACAAGAACATTGAACACTGTTCAAATATATTCATGTTTGTTTCAGGGGAAGAGTGATGGGCATGAATACAGACGCCGCACCCGCGCGGGTGGCCTTGATGACGGGGGATGCCTACCGCGAGTCGCTCAGGCGCCTCAAACCCCGCGTATTTGTCGATGGCAGGCGCATCGAGAGCGTGGCCGATGCGCCCGAACTCGTGCCGGGCGTGAATGCGCTCGCCTACACCTACGACTTCGCGCTCAAGCAAGAGCTGGCGCCGATCGCGCTGGCCACGCAGACGAGCCGAGGCCGCATCGTGCCGCGCATGCTGCACGTGAACGAGGCCGCGGGCGACCTGCTCAACAAGCTCGAAGCGGTTCGCGTGCTGTGCCAGGAAACCGGTTGCGCGCAGCGCTATCTGGCACACGACGCGCTCAACGGCTTGGCGCAGGCCACCGCGGCCATCGACGACGCGAGCGGCACGCGTGAGGCGGGCGATCGTTTTCGCGCCTACCTCGCGCATGCGCAGGACAACGATCTGGCCATCGGCATCGCGATGACCGACGCCAAGGGCGACCGCACGAAGAAGCCCCACGAGCAGGCCAACCTGGATGCCTACGTGCACGTGGTGCGCCAGGACGGCAAGGGCGTGTGGATCAGCGGCGCCAAGGCCATCGTGACCGGCGCGCCCTACATGCACGAATTGCTCGTCATGCCCAGCCGCAACATGGGCCCGCAGGACGCGGCCTTTGCCGTGTGCTGCGCGGTGCCGGTGGATGCGGCCGGCATCACCATCGTCTCGCGCGTGGCGGGGCGGCCAAGCGAAACGCCCGAGCATGGCGAGCCGCTGTTTTCGCGCAAGTACGGCCAGTCTACGGCCGTGGTGCTGTTCGAGGAGGTCTTCGTGCCGTGGGAGCGCGTGTTCTACGCGGGTGACTGGAAGCACAGCCACGTCCTCACCTACAGCTACGCCACGCACCACCGCCACAGCTGCATCGCCGCGCGCGCCGGCTTCGGCGACCTCTTGATTGGTGCGGGCGCGCTGATGTGCGAAGCCAACGGCTTCGACGACCCCGGCAAGGTGAGCAGCCTGCGCGAGCCCATGGTCGAACTCATCAAGATCGTCGAAGGCTTCTACGCCTGCGGCGTGGCCGCGAGCGTCTACGCGCAGCCGGACGAGCACAGCAAGACCTTCATGCCCGAGCCGGTCTACGCCAACATCGGCAAGCTGCTGATGTCCACGCAGATCTACGACATGCACCGCCTGGCGCACGAGGTCTCGGGCGGCCTCATCGTCGCGCTGCCGGGGCCGGACGAAGACCACAACCCCGAGACGGCCGCCAAGCTGGCCGACGTGCTGCGTGCCAGCCCCACCGTGCCTTACGACAAGCGCATTGAGGCCGCGCGTTTCATCGAAGACCTCACCGCCTCGTACCAGGGCGGCTGGTACTCGCTCATCAGTCTGCACGGCGGCGGCTCGCCCGCCGCGATGAAGCAGGAAATCTGGCGCAACTACCCCGTGGGCAGCAAGGTGCAGCTCGTTGAACGCCTGCTGGAGCGCGGCGTGGTGCACGACCCGAACCGCCCGATCACGGCGAACACCCAGCCGGGTGCTTGCTGCGACAGCGGTTGCAGCGCGCCGGGGCAGGGAATCATGCAGCCGATGACGGTGCGGCAGACGCGGGAACCCCGCTGATTCAGCCGTGCTGTGTTCAGCAGCACCGCTGCCCGTATGGGTGCTATCGGTTCGGCTTGCTTCGCAGCTTGGCGAATGCGGCTGCCATGGCCGATGGGGCCTCGACGGTTGATGCACGCTGGCGCGGGTGGCTCCGGCCCGCAGCCTCGAATCGATTTTCTGCCGCGCCATCGCGCCGCGGTGCCTGCGCGTCCAGCTTCATCGTCAGGCTGATGCGCTTGCGGGCCGCGTCCACCTCCAGCACCTTCACCTTCACGATCTGGCCGGTCTTGACCACCTCGCGCGCATCCTGCACGAAGCGGTTGGAAAGCTGGCTCACATGCACCAGACCGTCCTGGTGCACGCCCAGGTCGACGAAGGCGCCGAAGGCGGCGACGTTGCTCACCGTGCCTTCGAGCACCATGTCTGGCTTGAGGTCGGCGATGTCCTGCACGCCTTCGTTGAAGCGCGCGACCTGGAAATCCGGGCGCGGGTCGCGGCCGGGTTTTTCGAGTTCGGCGAGGATGTCCTTCACGGTGATGGCGCCGAATCGTTCGGTGGCGAACTGCTCGGGGCGCAGGGCCTTGAGCCGCTCGGTGCGGCCCATGAGCTGGTCTATGGTCTGGCCGGTCTGGGCCAGGATGGTTTGCACCACCGGGTAGGTTTCGGGGTGCACGCCGGTCATGTCCAGCGGGTTGTCGCCGCCGCGGATGCGCAGGAACCCGGCCGATTGCTCGAAGGCGCGCGGCCCCAGGCCGGTCACCTGCAGCAACTGCTGGCGGCTGGCGAAGGCGCCGTGCTGCTCGCGCCAGCGCACGATGGCCTTCGCCGTGGTCTGCGTCAGGCCAGAGACGCGCGCCAGCAGCGGCGGGCTGGCGGTGTTCAGGTCCACGCCGACGCCGTTCACGCAGTCTTCCACCACTGCGCCCAGCGTGTGCGCCAGCTGGCTCTGGTTCACGTCGTGCTGGTACTGGCCCACGCCTATGCTCTTGGGGTCGATCTTCACCAGTTCGGCCAGCGGGTCTTGCAGGCGCCGCGCGATGCTGGCGGCGCCGCGCAGGCTCACGTCCACGTCGGGCAGCTCCTGGCTGGCGTATTCGCTGGCCGAATAGACCGAGGCACCGGCTTCGCTGACCACTACTTTTTGAATAGCTTCTGACACTTGTCCTGCCTGCGTTTGAGCCACATTTTGTATGGATTTGATGAGATCGGCCGCCAGCTTGTCGGTCTCGCGGCTGGCGGTGCCGTTGCCGATGGCGATGAGCTGCACGCCGTGGCGGGCGACGAGCCGACCCAGCGTGTGCAGGCTGCCATCCCAGTCGCGGCGCGGTTCGTGGGGGTAGATGGTGGCGGTCTCCAGCAGCTTGCCGGTGGCGTCCACCACCGCCACCTTCACACCGGTGCGGATGCCGGGATCGAGTCCCATCACCACCTTGGGTCCGGCGGGCGCGGCCAGCAGCAGGTCGCGCAGGTTGTCGGCGAAGACCTTGATCGCCACCTGTTCGGCCGCCTCGCGCAGGCGCGTGAACAGGTCGCGCTCGATCGAGAGGCTGAGCTTCACGCGCCAGGTCCAGGCGACGCATTTGCGCAGCAGGTCGTCGGCGGCCCGCCCCTGGTGGCGCCAGCGCAGGTGCTGCGCGATGCGGCCTTCGGCGAGGCTGGGCTGCGCTATTGGTTTGGGAGCTTCTGGCGCTTGTTCTGCCTGCGGGAGAACCAGTTTTGCGTCCAGGATTTCAAGCTGGCGCCCGCGAAAGACGGCCAGCGCCCGGTGGCTGGGCACGCGGGCGATGGGTTCGTCGTAGTCGAAGTAGTCGCGAAACTTCGCCACCTCGGGGTCGTTTTCGTTCTTGCCGCTCACCAGGCGGCTTTGCAGCAGGCCCTCGGTCCAGAGCCATTCGCGCAGGCCCTGCACCAGCGCAGCGTCTTCGGCCCAGCGTTCGGAGAGGATGTCGCGCACGCCGTCGAGCACGGCAGACACGCTGGTGAAGTCTTCACCGGCCTCGCCCTTGTCCTGCCGGACGTAGGGCAGGGCGGCCTGCTGCGGGTCGAGCGCGGGGTCGGCGAACAAGGCATCCGCCAGCGGCGCGATGCCGAATTCGCGCGCGATCTGGCCCTTGGTGCGGCGTTTGGGCTTGTAGGGCAGGTAGAGGTCTTCGAGCTCCTGCTTGGTGGTGGCGGCGGCGAGCGCGGCGGCCAGCGCGGGCGTGAGCTTGCCTTGCTCTTCGATGCTCTTGAGGATGGCGGCGCGCCGCTCGGCGAGTTCGCGCAGATAGCTCAGACGCGACTGCAGCTCGCGCAACTGCGCGTCGTCCAGCCCCCCGGTGGCCTCCTTGCGGTAGCGGGCGATGAAGGGCACGGTGGCGCCCTCGTCGAGCAGTTGCACGGCGGCCTGCACCTGGCGTTCGGTGGCGTGGATTTCAGCGGCGATCTGCCGCACGATGTCTTGCATGTCTTTGGGTTGGAGTGGCGAACGGAAAAACCCGAAAGTGTGCCACGCGCGGGCAGGCTCACTGGTGCTCGGGCACACTGGCGGAATGCTGGAAGAAAAAGAACAGGGTGCGGCTGCTGCCGCCGGAGCAGGCGGGGTGCCGCGCGTGCCCGTCTTCGTCGTGATCGCGCTGGCGCTCCTGATGATGTCGCTGGATTCCACCATCGTCGCCACGGCCCTGCATGCGCTGCAGCATGGGCTTGACACGACGATCAACTGGGCGGGCTGGACGCTGACCGCGTATTCGCTGGGCTTCGTGGTGGCGGTGCCCATCACCGGCAAGCTCAGCGAGCGCTACGGCAGGCGGCGCGTGTTTCTGGCCTCGGTGGCGGTGTTCACGCTCTCGTCTCTGCTGTGCGGGCTGGCCACCAATATCTACGCGCTCATTGCCCTGCGCGTCATTCAGGCGGCGGGCGGCGCAGGTTTCACGCCTTCGGCCACGGGCATCATCGTCGATCACTTCGGCAGCGCGCGTGACCGGGCTGTGAGCCTCTTTGGCAGCATCTTTCCCATCGGCGCGATGATCGGGCCGATCTTCGGCGGGCTCTTCGTCAACTACTGGGACTGGCGCGGTGTGTTCCTCGTGAACGTGCCCATCGGCATCGTCATCCTGATCTTCGCCTGGCGCCTGATCCCGCATGATCGCAGGCGGCATCGCACCTCGGCCAGCCTGGACCTGCGGGGCATGAGTCTGCTGGCGGCGTGTGTGCTCGGCGGGATGCTGGGCGTGAACTACCTGGGCGAACGCGACGTGCCCTTGCTGGCGCCCGTGGTGTGGCTGCCGCTGGCTATCGCCGTGCTGGCTGGCTGGGCGTTCGTGCGCCATCTGAACCGCACGGCCGAGCCTTTCATCGCGCCGCGCCTGCTGTTCGGCGCGGATTTCGGCACCGTCAACCTCGTGAACATCATGTTCGGCGGGATTCCCGTGGGCGCGATCGTGCTGGCGCCGCTGTATGCCACCAACCGCTACGACATCGATGCGTTGTCGGCGGGCACGCTGCTGGTGGCACAAGGGCTGGCCGCGGTGGTGATGTCGGTGCTGGCGATCATGGTGCTGCGGCGCACGGGTTACCGCAAACCCATCGCCCTGGGCGGCGCCTTGGCGGCCGCCGGGCTGCTGCTGCTGGCGATACCGCCGCAGGCAGGCATTCCGCCCTACGCGTGGCTGGTCGGCGCGACCTTCATCGCCGGAACGGGAATAGGCATCGTCAATCCCGCCAGCCGCAACGCGGGGCTGCAGCTGGCGCCGCGGCACGCGTCATCGCTCGCGGCCATGCGCTCGATGTTCATGCAGGTGGGCACCATTCTGATCGTCTCGATCAGCACCGCCATCCTGGCGCCGGTGCAGGACCCGGGCGTGGCGCAGGCCTGGATCTACGCGGTGACCGCTGCCGCGCTGGTGGCGGCGCTGTTCATGCTGGTGCGGCTCGTGCCCGAGCACAAGGGCGCATGGTAGGGGCGTGGTAGCCACGCCCCTTTTCGGGTGCCTCAAGCGACGAGCTTCTGGGCAAACGTCACGAGGCGCTTGGTCTGGTAGCGGATGATGTCCGCCACCTCTTCGTTCAGCGGGCCCATGTTGTTGCTGGCGCCATAGGGGTTGCCCAGGCCCTTGAACATCGCCGCGTCGGTGAAGCCGGGCGGCACGATGATCGAGCCCCAGTGCGCGAACGTGGTGTACATGCCCGTGATCGTCGTTTCCTGCCCGCCATGCACGTTTTGCGCGCTGGTCATCATGCTCGCCACCTTGCCGGACAGGTGTCCCTGCTGCCAGATGGGGCCGAGCGTATCGATGAAGGCGCGCATCTGGCTGGCCACGGTGCCGAAGCGCGTGGGAGCGCTGAACAGATAGGCGTTGGCCCAGGTCAGGTCCTCGGGCGTGGCCACCGGGACGTCGGCGGTCTTCTGCTGGAATGCCTTCCAGGCGGGCACCGAGTCGATGACCGTCTGTGGCGCGGTTTCCAGCACCTTGCGCAGACGCACCTCGGCGCCCGCCGCCTTGGCTGCTTCGGCGGCTACTTCCGCCATGGCATGGTTGGTGCCATAGGCACTGTAGTAGACGATGGCGAGTTGAACTTTGCTCATGTTTGCTCCTTCGGAGTGATCGGCTTTCGTGGGTGTTGCACCGGGTAAACCCGAAAGTGGGTGCGCGAAGTATTATCGAATGCGCGCTATGTGGAATTGATAAGCATTATTGCGTTTGATTGTCCTGAAAATAGAACCATGCATGATTTGAACGACATGCTCTACTTCGCCGAGGTGGTGGAGCGTGGCAGCTTTGCCGCGGCAGGACGGGCGTTGGGTATCCCGAAGTCGCGCCTGTCGCGGCGCATCTCCGAGCTGGAGGCGCAACTGGACGTTCGGCTGCTGCAACGCACCACGCGCACGCTCTCGCTCACGGATGCGGGGCAGGCCTTTCTGGCCCATTGTGCGGCGGTGCGCGAATCGGCACAGGCCGCTGCCGATGCGGTGGCGCAGGTGCAGGCCGTGCCGCGCGGCACGGTGCGCGTGACCTGCCCGGTGACGCTGGCGCAGACCGTGCTGGCACAGCAACTGCCCTTCTATCTGGATCGCTACCCCGAGGTGCGCCTGGATCTGCAGGTGACCAACCGCGTGGTGAATCTAGTGGAGGAGGGTGTGGACGTGGCGCTGCGTGTGCGTACCTCGCTGGAGGACAGCGGCTCCATGGTGGTCAAGCGCCTTGATGAAGTCTGCCCGGTGCTGGTGGCCAGCCCCGCGCAGCTCAGGCGCCAGGGCACGCCCGCGACGCTGGATGATCTGGCACGGGTGGATGTGCTCATGCCGTCCAGCCGCGAGGGCCAGTGCACCGTGCAGCTCGTCGGCCCCCAGGGCAAGGCACAAAGTCTGGAGATCGCGCCGCGCTGCGTGATCGACGATCTGCTGTCGCTCAAGTTCGCCGCCATGGCGGGCACCGGCATGGGGTGGCTGCCCGACTACATGGTCGCCAGCGAGTTGCGTGACGGACGCCTGGTGCGGCTGCTGCCTGAGTGGAGCCAACCCCGGGCCATCGTGCATGCGGTGTTCGCCTCGCGCCGGGGCATGTCGCCGGCGGTGCGCAGCTTCCTGGATTTTCTGCAGGAGGTCATGCCGTCGCACGCCAGCGCATCCTGCGCGGGCGCGTGAGCGGCCCGCCCGGCGGCGTGCCATCGCCTTGTCGGATCAGAATGCCGGAACCACGGCGCCTTTGTATTTGTCCAGGATGAACTGCCTGGTCTCGGGTGAGTGCAGTGCCTTCATGAGCTTGGCGATGGCCGGGTCGTTGGCGCGATCGGCGCGTGCGGCAACGATGTTCGTGTAGGGCGAATCGGCGCCTTCGATGAAGAGCGCGTCCTGGGTCGGATTCAGCTTGGCCTCGATCGCGTAGTTGGTGTTGATCAGCGCCAGATCCACGTCGGGCAGCGCGCGTGGCAGCAGTGGCGCTTCCAGTTCGCGGAATTTCAGCTTTTTCGGGTTTTGCACCACGTCCAATGGCGTGGGCGTGAGACTGCCGGGGTCCTTGAGCGTGATCAGCCCCTGCTTGGCCAGCAGGATGAGCGCGCGCCCGCCATTGGACGGATCGTTCGGAATGGCCACCGTTGCGCCGTCCTTCAGATCCTTCAGGTTCTTGATCCTGTTGGAATAGGCGCCAAACGGCTCCACGTGCACCTTGCCGTTGGGCACGACGACCAGGTTGGTCTTGCGGTCTCTGTTGAAGCTGTCCAGGTAGGGCTGGTGCTGGAAGAAATTGGCGTCAAGTTGCTTGTCCGCCACGGCCATGTTGGGCTGCACGTAATCGCTGAATTCCTTGACTTGCAGCTCGATGCCTTCGGCCTGGAGTCTGGGTTTGACGAAATTCAGGATTTCCGCGTGTGGCACCGGCGTGGCCGCCACCTTGAGCACGTCGGCGGCCTGAACCGACACCGCGAGCGCGGCAAGCGCCAGCGCCGAGAAGACTTGTTTGAACATGAGTGTTTACCTTTTGAATCCATCACAAATGGCGACAGGCCCGTGCGCATCGGTGGAGGCAGCGAAAGCGCCACGGGCTGGGCCGATGGCTGAGTTTAAGGGTTAACCACTATATTTAGGTCGAATATAAATCTATTTGGATATAACAAATGCAATTTATATATGGAAATATCTGAGTTGAACGACATCCCTCACGCGGCCACCGCCTCCTTCATCGGCTCGCCCAGGCTGCGCAGCAGGTCGCGCACCATCTGCGCGCGCTGCATCGGTTCGGGGAGCTGGCGTTCGATGCGCAGCTTCTCATTGCCCGCGAGCTTGATGTCGCGGTTTTTCTGCACCAGCCGGATGATGGACATGGGGTCGATCGGCGGCTGCGGCACGAAGCTGATGGTGATCACGCCCGGTGCCGCGTCCACCTTGGTCACGCCGTAGGGCGCGCACAGCACGCGCAGGCGGTGCACGTCGACGAGGGTCTGCGTCTGGGCCGGGAGCTTGCCGAAGCGGTCCACGATTTCTTCGAGCAGCGTGTCGATCTGATCGCTGGTGTGCGCGGTGGCCAGCCGTTTGTAGAGCGACAGGCGCGTCTGCACGTCGGCGCAGTAGTCGCTGGGCAGCAGCGCCGGGGCGTGCAGGTTGATGTCGGTCGTGGCCTGCATCGGCGCCAGCAGGTCGGGCTCCTTGCCGGCCTTCAGGCTGCGCACGGCCTCGGCCAGCATCTCGTTGTAGAGCTGAAAGCCCACCTCGATCATGTTGCCCGACTGGTTCTCGCCCAGCACTTCGCCCGCTCCGCGGATTTCCAGGTCGTGCATCGCCAGGTAGAAGCCGCTGCCCAGTTCCTCCATCTGCTGGATGGCTTCCAGGCGCTGCGCCGCGTGCCCCTTGAGGCCGCGCACGTCGGGCACCATGAGGTAGGCGTAGGCCTGGTGGTGGCTGCGCCCCACGCGCCCGCGCAACTGGTGCAGTTGCGCCAGGCCGAACTTGTCGGCGCGGCTGATCAGGATGGTGTTGGCCGTGGGCACGTCGATGCCGGTCTCGATGATGGTCGAGCACAGCAGCACGTTGGTGCGCTGGGCGATGAAGTCGCGCATCACGTGTTCGAGCTGGCGCTCGGGCATCTGGCCGTGGGCGACGGCGATGCGCGCCTCGGGCAGGATTTCCTGCAGCTTCTCGCGGCGGTTTTCTATCGTCTCCACCTCGTTGTGCAGGAAGTACACCTGCCCGCCGCGCTTGAGTTCGCGCAGCACCGCCTCGCGGATCACGCCTTGATTTTCTTCGCGCAAGAAGGTCTTGATCGCCAGGCGCCGCTGCGGCGCGGTGGCAATCACGGAAAGATCGCGCAGCCCCTCCAGCGCCATCCCCATCGTGCGCGGAATCGGCGTGGCGGTGAGCGTGAGCACATCGACTTCGGCGCGCATGGCCTTCATCGCCTCCTTGTGGCGCACGCCGAAGCGGTGCTCCTCGTCGATGATGAGCAGGCCCAGGTTCTTGAACTTGGTTGAGGTGGAAAGCAGCTTGTGCGTGCCGACGACGATGTCCACGCTGCCCTCGGCCAGGCCCTTGAGCGCGGCCGTGCTTTCCTTGCCCGAGGCAAAGCGGCTCACCTGCGCCACCTTCACCGGCCAGCGCGCGAAGCGATCCACCAGCGTCTGGTAGTGCTGCTCGGCAAGCAAGGTAGTGGGCGCGAGCAGTGCCACCTGCTTGCCGCCGGTGACGGCGATGAAGGCCGCGCGCAGCGCCACCTCGGTCTTGCCGAAGCCCACGTCGCCGCACACGAGGCGATCCATGGGGCGCGGGCTGATCATGTCCTGGATCACGGCGTGGATCGCGGCGTTCTGGTCGGCCGTTTCCTCAAAGCCGAAATCGCTCACGAACTGCTCGTAATCCTGCGGCGAGAACCGAAAGGCAAAGCCCTCGCGCGCCGCGCGGCGGGCGTAGATGTTGAGCAGCTCGGCAGCGGTGTCGCGCACCTGCTCGGCCGCCTTGCGTTTGGCCTTTTCCCACTGGTGGCCGCCGAGCTTGTGCAGCGGCGCTTCGTCCCCCGCGATGCCGCTGTAGCGGCTGATCTGCTGCAGCTGGCTCACGGGCACGTAGAGCACGGCCTGGTCGGCGTATTCCAGGTGCAGGAATTCCTGCAGCGCTGGTGTGCCGTCAGGGTTCTTCTGCCCCATGTCCATGTTCACCAGGCCCCGGTAGCGGCCGATGCCGTGCTGCGCGTGCACGACCGGGTCGCCGATTTGCAGCTCGGCGAGGTCCTTGATCATCGCCTCCAGGTCGCTCGTCTGCTCCTGCTTGCGTCGGCGCCGCGCGCCGCCGGCGGCCGAAAACAGCTCGGTTTCAGTGACGAAGTCGATGCCCTGCTCCTGCCAGCTGAACCCGTTGGCGAGCGCCGAGGTGGCCATGCCCACGCGCTCGCCCTGCGCGCCCAGGAATTCCTCCAGCGAATCAAAAGAGGGCGGATTCAGGTGGCTGGCGCGCAGGAAATCCAGCAGGCTTTCGCGCCGGCCATCGCTTTCGGCCAGCAGCAGCACGCGGTGCGGCGTGCGAGCAATGTGGGCGTGCAGCCTGGCGATCGGGTCTTCGGCGCCGCGGATGGCCGTGAGATCAGGCAGTGGCCGAAATTGCGGATCGTCTGGATTGGCGTCTGCCGGGCGCAGGGCAAGCTGGGCATGTGCGTTCGCGTTGCCGTAGAACTGCTCGCTCGTGAGAAACAGTGCTTCAGGTGGCAGTGCCGGATGCTCTGGGTCGCCGGCCAGGAGGCGATGGCGCTCGCGCGTGTCCTGCCAGAAGCGCTGGAAAGCGGCTTCCAGGTCCCCGTGCAGCACGAGCGTGGCGGCCTCGCCCAGGTAATCGAAGACCGTCGCGGTCGCATCGAAGAACAGCGGCAGGTAGTACTCGATGCCTGCGGTCGCCAGGCCCGCGCCCATGTCCTTGTAGATGCGGCTCTTGGTCGGATCGCCTTCGAGCAGCTCGCGCCAGCGATTGCGAAAGCGCGTGCGCGCTTCCTCGTCCATCGGAAATTCGCGCCCCGGCAGCAACCGGACCTCGGGCACGGGGTAGAGACTGCGCTGCGTGTCGGGGTCGAAGGTGCGGATGGAGTCGATTTCGTCGTCGAACAGATCCACGCGCAGCGGCTGGGCCGAGCCCATGGGAAACAGGTCGATCAGCCCGCCGCGCACCGCGTATTCGCCGTGCGCCACCACCTGCGCCACGTGCTGGTAGCCCGCGAGCGTGAGCTGGGCGCGGAACCTGGCTTCATCGAGCTTCTGCCCGGTCTTGAAGTGAAAGGTGTAGCCCGCGAGGAACGAGGGCGGTGCCAGGCGATACAGCGCCGTGGTGGCCGGCACCAGCACCACGTCCACCTCGCCCTGGCGAATGCGCCAGAGTGTCGAGAGCCGCTCGCTGATCAGGTCCTGGTGCGGCGAGAAGTTGTCGTAGGGCAGCGTTTCCCAGTCCGGAAACAGCGCGCTGCGCAGGTCGGGCGCGAAGAAGGCCATCTCGTCCATCAGGCGGCGCGCGTCGGATGCATCGGCGCAGACGATGGCGGTGGTGTGCCGGTCGGCGGCCTCGCGCCCGGCCAGGCGCGCCAGCAGCAGCGCATCGCTGCTGCCCACGGGGCGCGGCATGGTGTAGCGTTTTCCGCGGACGAGGGTGGGGAGTTGCATGAAGATGAAACCGAAAGACAACGACACAAACCCCCGGCCGCTGTGGGGAGGGGGTGAGGCGCCTATTTTAGAGAAGGTGCTCGAAAGCCTTCCGCCGTCGCCGCCGCGGCGCTTCTGGCCGCTCTTCAGGGCCGACTTTATTTTTGTTGTCAAGTGGACTAGCATGGCCAGTGCAACCACAGGAGTTCGTCATGCCTACCGCATCGGTCAGCAGTGATGCCCAGCGCCTTTCCGCATTGGTTTCGCCCCAGGGCGTGTCCGGGGCGAGCCGGGACCCGCAGGGCGATGCGCCGCCACAGCAGGCCGTGCAGGAGCCGCAGGACGGCACCCGTGTCACGCTCAGCGCCCGCGCGCAGGAGCTCGCGGCCCAGTCTGATCAGACTGCGGGCCAGGATCAGGCCGAACCCGCGAACGGCGATGCAGCGGATTCGCGCAATGCCCGGTTGCTGCGCGCCTACGATGGACACGCCTGAGGCGCATGCGGTTGTGGTGTCGCGAAGGGTACGGACCATGCCGATGACCATCACCTCATCTTTGGGCGGGATGTCGGCGCAGTCCCGTCTGTCGGCGGCGCAGCAGGAGGCCAGGCAAGCGCAGGACACGGCACAGCGTCTGCGTTCCGAGGCTGACGCGGCCCAACGCAGCGCCGATCGCGAACAGGAGCGCGCGAGCGGATTGAACCAGCGCTCGCAGGATGCCTCAAGGCGCTCCGTGACGGCGCAGCGTTCGATCGGGGCGGCGCAATCCGATCTGGATGGCGCCAGGCGTGATGCCATGCCGCCGGTGCCGATGCCTGCCACGCCGCCCGCAGGTGCTGCGGCAGCCGACTACGTCGTGGGCCAGTATCTGAGCGTCCTCGCCTGAGTCACCGCCAAGGTGGTCCCTTTTCGTGCGGGCCGCCGTCGCGGCGCAAGCAGCCTTCTCTGCCTGCGCCGTCGTCGCCTATAGTTGCCGCTTCCACAACGCTGGGCGCACGCATCGCATTCACCATGGACGACACCCCCACCCCCATCGCCACGCGTTATGGCAGCGGCCGCGCCGTGCAGCGCGTTGAAGATGAGGCGCTGCTGCAGGGCCGTGGCCGCTTTGTCGATGATGTCTGCGAGCGCGGGGATGGCTGGGCTGTGTTCGTGCGCTCGCCGCACGCGCATGCGGTGGTCCGCGGCGTGGATGCGGCAAGGGCGCAGGCCATGCCGGGCGTGCGCGGTGTGTTCACGGGCGTCGACCTGTGCGTGGCGGGCATGCCACCCATCAAGCCCGGTGTGTCCTTTCGCCGGGCTGACGGCAGCCCGTGCGCGGCGCCGGTGCGCTATCCACTTGCTGTGGATGAGGTTCGTTTCGTTGGCGAGGCAGTGGCGCTGGTCGTGGCTGACACGCTGCAGCAGGCCCGTGATGCGGCCGAGGCCGTGCAGGTGCAGTACGAAGAGCGCCCGTGCGTGCCTTCGCTCGAAGCGGCCCTGCGCGCCGATGCGTGCGTCACGGCCGATGCGCCCGACAACATCGCCTGCGAAGCGCGTCACGGCGACCGCGAGGCGACCGATGCGGCGTTTGCGCGCGCGGCGCATGTCGTCAGGCTCGACCTCGTGCACCAGCGCGTGGCCGCGTTGACGCTTGAGCCGCGCAGTGTGCGTGCGCGCTGGGACGCGGCCGCGGGCCGGCTGGACATGCACGTGTCGTCGCAGATGCCGACCTCGGTGCGCAAGGCGGTTTCCCATGCGCTGGGCCTTGCGCCCGAGCAGGTGCGCGTGCGCGTGGGCGACGTGGGCGGCGGCTTCGGCATGAAGGTGGGCTCCTATCCCGAGGATGCGGCCATCGGCTGGGCCGCGCGTGCGCTCGGCTCGGCGGTGCGCTGGAGCGGCGAGCGAAGCGAGGAGTTCAGCTCCACGACGCATGGGCGCGACGTGCATGCGCATGCGGAGCTGGCTCTGGACGCGGACGGGCGCATCCTCGCGCTGCGCCTGCGCTCTGAGGCCAACGTCGGCGCCTACCCGACGTCCACGAGCACCGCGATCCAGTTGCTCGTGGGCCCGTGGGTGCAGACCAGCGTGTACGACGTGCCGACGATCGATTTTCATTTCCGCGCCGTGCTCACGCACCAGGCGCCCACCGGGGCGTACCGTGGCGCGGGCCGGCCCGAGGCGATCTTCAATATCGAGCGCCTCATGGACGAGGCCGCGCGGCAGATCGGCATGGACCGCTTCGAATTGCGCCGGCGCAACTTCATACGCCCCGAACAGATGCCCTACACCAATTCCATGGGGCAGACCTATGACGTGGGGCGCTTCGAGCATGTGATGGAGCAGGCGCTTGCGCTCGCGGACCTGCCGGGCTTTGCCGAGCGGGCGCGGAAGTCGCTTGCGCGCGGGCGCTGGCGCGGCCTGGGCGTGGCCACGTTTCTCGAGTGGACCGGCGGCAACGCATTCGAGGAACATGTGACGCTGGAGGTGCGCGCCGATGGCGTGATCGAGGTTTTTTCGGCCGTGAACCAGATGGGGCAGGGCATCGCCACGTCGCTGGCGCAGCTCGTGGTCGATGTCTTCGACGTGCCGATCGCTCAGGTGCGCGTGGTGCTTGGCGACACCGACCGCGGCAATGGCTACGGCACGGCCGGATCGCGCTCGTTGTTCACCGGCGGCTCGGCCATGGCCACGGGTGCGCAGCACACGCTCGCGCAGGCGCGCAAGCTCGCCGCGGGCGAGCTCGAGGTGGCCGAGCCGGACATCCGCTACGCGGCGGGGCGCTTCATGGTCGCGGGTACGGACCGAGGCATCGGCCTGTTCGAACTTGCCGCGCGCCAGAGCGCAAGGCACATCCACGTGGAGCACACGCACACCGTGGCGGGTCCGACCTGGCCCAATGGCGCGCATCTGTGCGAGGTGGAGATCGACCCCGAGACCGGCATCGTTTCGCTTCAGTCGTATGTGGGCGTGAACGACATCGGTCGTGTGGTGAACCCGATGATCGTGCGTGGGCAACTGGTGGGCGGCGCGGTGCAGGGCATAGGTCAGGCGCTCATGGAGCGCGTGGTGTACGACGGCGAGTCGGGGCAGCTGCTCACGGGCAGCCTGATGGATTACGCCGCGCCACGTGCCCGGGATTTTGCCTGCGAGCTGCGCATGGAGATGGACGAATCCACGCCTTGCCGGAACAACCTGCTGGGCGTCAAGGGCGTGGGTGAGCTCGGCACCATAGGCGCCGCACCCTGCGTGATCAATGCCATAGCCGACGCGCTGGACCGCGCGGGCCATGCGGACGTGGCCCCGCGCCTGCAGATGCCCGTCACCGCGGCTCGCCTGTGGAACCTGCTGCATGGCTGATGCGCCGGCGTTGATCGCGCTCGTGCCCTGCGCCGGCACCGGTTCGCGCGCGGGTACCGCCGGACCCAAGCAATACGAGATCCTCGCGGGTCGTCGGCTGATCGAACACACGCTGGCTGCGCTGACGGCCGTGGCGCGCATCGGCCGCGTGCTGGTCGTCGTGGCGCCAGGAGATGCCACGCTTGCCACCACCTCGGATTGGGAGGTGGCGCACTGCGGCGGCGCCACGCGTGCCGAAAGCGTGTTCAACGGCCTTGCGCATCTGCGCGCTAGCGGCGCGTCGGACGCGGACTGGGTGCTGGTGCACGACGCGGCGCGCTGCCTCGTGACGCCCGTGCTCGTGGATGCGTTGATCGATGCCTGCGCGGGCGATGCGGTGGGCGGGCTGCTGGCATTGCCCCTGCCCGATACGTTGAAGGTGGCGCGTGGCGGGCGCGTGCGCCGCACGGTGCCGCGTGGCGACAAGTGGCTGGCACAGACGCCGCAGATGTTCCGCCTCGGGGCGCTGCATGCGGCGCTGCGGTCGCATGCCTCGGAGGGTTTTGCCGGCGTCACGGACGAGGCCAGTGCCATGGAGCACGCGGGCCACCAGCCTCTGCTGGTGCGCGGCAGTGCGCACAATTTCAAGGTGACCTATCCCGAGGATTTCATGCTTGCCGAAAAAATATTGAAGGGCCTTGGCCGATGAACACATGGCCGCAGATGCGTGTGGGCGAGGGCTGGGACATCCATGCGCTCGTGCCGGGGAGGAAGCTCGTGATCGGTGGCGTGTCGATCGAGCACGCGCAGGGGCTGCTGGGCCACTCCGACGCCGACGTGCTGCTGCACGCGATCACCGACGCACTGTTGGGTGCAGCCGCGCTGGGCGATATCGGCAGCCATTTTCCAGATACCGATCCGCGCTGGAGCGGCGCCGATTCACGCGTGCTGCTGACGGAGACCGCGCGCGTGGTGCAGGCCGCGGGCTGGCAGATCGTGAACGTGGACAGCACTGTCATTGCCCAGGCGCCGCGCCTGGCCGCGCACATTCCGGCGATGCGCGAGCGCATCGCCGGGGCGCTTGGCATCGACGTGGGACAGGTGAGCGTGAAGGCCAAGACCGCCGAGCGCATGGGTCCCGTGGGGCAGGGTCTGGCGATGCAGGCACGTGCAGTGGCGCTTCTCGCTCGTTGAGGCCCTGGCGTTGGCTGCCGCAGCGAGGCCAGGCGGTTCAATAGCCCTCGAATTCCTCGGTCCGCAACTGGTCTTCGTCGGCCCCGGCCTGCAGCGCCAGTGCGCGCATGCTGGCGATCGTGCTCTTGGCGCCCGAGAGGTAGACGATGGCTGCCGCGAGCTTGCTCACCTGCGACCGCAGGGCCTCGGCCGTGAGCGGCCCCTGCGCCTGCGTGAACACCGGCAGATAGCGAAAGTGCGGGTTGCGCGCGGCCAGTTGCACGAACTCTTCGTGGTAGGCCGTTTGCGCCCTGCTGGCGTTGGCGTAGATCAGCGTGATGTCGTGGCGCGCCTGCTCGTGCGTGGCCTGCGCGATGATGCCGCGCACGGGAGTGATGCCGATGCCGCTGGTGATGAACACCGCGGGGATGTCGGCGTTCTTGTGCAGCGTGAAGCTGCCCCAGAGCGCCAGCAGCCCGACGACGGTCCCGTCGGGCACCTGCGCCGCGGCCTGCTTGAACTTGCTCGGCCGCATCAGCGTGGCCATGCGCAGCGTGTCCTCGAACGGAGCGCTGGCAAAGGAGAAGCCGTGCTTGTTGTGGCTCTCGTCCAGGCCGGTCGAAGCCGGCAGAACGATGTCGCCGAATTGCCCGGCGCGGTACTCGAACCCCTGGGGCTTTTCAAGCGTGAATTCCAGCGTGTGCTCGGCCACTTCCTTCTTGTGCAGCAGCCGCACGTCGTAACGTGTCACCATGGTTTTCCTCCCGCGGCCTACTGCGCTGCCTGCGTGGCGATGGCGCGGGCGAGCGCGAGCCGCTCCTCGTGCCGGTCCAGCCCCGTGACGAAACGCTCGGGTATGCCCTTGAGCCCCACCATGGCGCCGACGAGCGCGCCCGTGAGCATGGCGCGCGCCTGGTTCTGTCCGCCGCCGTTGACCGCGTGCAGCACCGCCGATTCGAAGTCGTCCGCGAACCGCGCGGTGAGGTGATAGACCGCCGGAAACTGGTGATACACGGCGCAGGGCATGCCGTAGACCTGCGAGACCTTCCATGCGGGTTCGATGCGTATGGCGGGGTCGAGCGCGGCGGCGGCGATGTGGCCCATGCCGATCAGCGCGTCGGGCGAGGAAAACTGCCCGGCCTTGCGCGGCTTTTCGGGGCCGGGCGGCACGGCGTCCTGCGCGGCGGTGGTCACGCTGTGAAACGGCAGCTTGCCGCTGCGCACGAGCGCGAGCAGTTTGCCGCTGATCGAGCCGTCGAAGCGCTCACCCTGCACGAGCTGGCCGAGCGCAAGGCCGTAGGCCGTGGTCATCGCACCCACCACGTCGTCGATCTGCGTGAGCGCGGTATTGCTGCTGACGTGCGTGGCCAGCGCCAGCGGGTCGCGCGCATCGCGCACCGCGATGGCGAGCGTGCGCTCGGCCGCCTCGGTGTCGTCGGCCCAGCCGCCGACCTCGCCCCAGGGCTTGCCGAATGTGACGCGCAGGCGCCAGGCCTCGCGCATCGACTGGCTGGTGTAGCCGCCGGGGCCGTTGTTCGGGGTGCCGTCGATCTGCGGGAAGAAGTCGCGGTCGAGCCGCGCGCAGAAATCGGCTTCGTCGTAGTGCCCGCGCTCGGCCAGCGAGCGCATCGTGAGCTCCAGCAGCAGCCCGGCCTGCGAAGATTCGCCGGCCTTGAGTCCGTCGTGGTAGCGCCCGGGCCTGGGCGTGGTGTAGTCGCTGATCCACGGCCCGTGGGCAGCGTGCAACTCGTCCAGATCGTAATACCAGTGCGGCCCCACCGCCAGCGCCTCGCCGATCAGCGCGCCCATGAGCGCGCCGGTGGCGCGGTCTTCAAACGATTTGTCAGCCATGATCCACCTCCATACGTCGAAGTGGAGGTTACTGCGCGCGCCCGATTTCTGCTGGCCCCGTGTCCTTGTCTGCGCTGGCGGGTCGATTTAGTGGCTCATTGGTAGACCACGACGCGGTCGCCCACCTTCACCTGCTCATAGAGCCATTTGGCCGCCTGGTAGTCGCGGATCTGGCTGCAGCCGTGCGAGCCGCTGGCGTAGCCGTTGTCGGCAAAGTCGTCGGAGAAGTGGATGGCGACGTTGCCATGGTAAAAAATGGCGTAGGGCATGGGTGTGCGTTCACCGAAGATCGAGGACACCGTATCCTTGTTCATGTACCAGATGCGGAAGTCCCCTTCCGGGCTGTCCCAGCCCGGCCTGGAAAAGCGCGCCTCGCGCGTGAACTTGATATCGCCATCCACGACGTAAGAGAGTTTCTTTTGCGCCTTGGAGATGCACACCACCTTGCCGCTGGCGCAGCGCGGATCGAGCGTCTGGGTCGCCGTGCTTTGCGGCGGAGCGTTGAAAAGCTGCCTGTAGCTGGGATTGCGTGTGGCGGGCATGAGACGCGCCCAGGTGCGCTCATCCATGACGTCCGCGGCGGGCAGGCCAATGCGCGCGCGATACGATGCCACCGCCTGCCGTGTGGCGTCGTTGAGTTCGCCATCGATCGCGCCCGAATACGTGCCTGCCTGCTTCAGGCGCGACTGAAGCTCCATGACGAAGGCCGGGTGTTTCGGCCCGGTGAACCACGGGCCGACGTCGGTATTGCCCAGTTCGGCCTGGGTGGGCTCATGCGATTGTTGCCGCAGCCGATCCCAGGTGGCCTGGTTCACGATGCCCGTGACGGGCAGCGCGCTGTCGCGCTGGAATTTTTCGACGGCGGCACGCGTCTTGCCGTCGTACTTGTCGTGCGCGTCATAGGTGGCGAGGTATTTCGCGTGGCGCAGGCGGATCTGCAACTCGCGTACCGTGGGAGACACCATCCTGTAGCGCAGATCCTGCGCCAGGGGGGCCGGGGCGCTGAATTCGCGTACCGCGGGCGCCGAAGCCTCGGCCACGTTGGCCTGTGCCGCGGGCAGCAGGCAGACTGTTGAAAAGGCCGCCATGGCGACCCATGACATCCGGGTGTGCAAGGGAGTGCGATGCATCGTGGTGAAATGGGCGGTGGGCCGCCCGGTACAGGTTCAGTGTGTGCGCTTCCAGACCGTGACTTCCGAAAGTGTGTGCTGGAATTTGTGCTGGGTTTCGCGGATCACGAAGGGTAGCTCGCGCGGCTGGCCGACCATCTGGAAGTGCGTGCCCAGCAGTGCCTTGAGGGCATCGAGCGTGCGCCAGCTCTCGCCGTCCTTCTTGAAGCCGCCCAGCCATTTGTCGCGTGGGGTGTGTTCGACCAGCCAGGTGTAGGGGGAGGCGATCACGAGCGTGCCGCCCATGTTCAGCCGCTCGTGCACCCCGTGCAGGAAACGCGCCGGGTCGTAGAGCCGATCGATCAGGTTGGCCGCCAGGATCAGGTCGTAGCCCGTGAACTGGGGCTTGAGATTGCAGGCATCGCCCTGCCAGAACTGCACGCGCGCGGCCGTGTCGCTCAGGCCCAGATCGGCCAGCTTCGCGGCCTTGTATTGCACGAGCTCGCCTTCTTCGGCCACGGTGTAGCGCACGGTGTCTCCACGCGCCAGCGCCACGCCCTGGTCGATGAAACGTGCGGAGAAATCCACGCCCACCACCTCGTCGAAGTGCCGGGCCAGCTCGAACACGGCGCGGCCCACGGCGCAGCCCAGGTCCATGGCACGGCGATGCGGGCCGTGGCCCACGGCATCGACAGCCAGTCGGGCCAGTGCCCTGGGAAAGTTGGGCACGTCCCAGTACTCGGCGCCATAGTGAAATTCCATGTACTGCGTCACGAGTTCATCGGCTTCGTAGCGTGAAGTCTGCGATGCCACCGGCGTGTCCGTCAGCACGTAGCGAAAGCCCGCGTGCTGGAAGAAGTGGCGCCGGAAGGCGTAGCGCGATTCGGGCTCGGCTTCGTTGCCGGTGGATACCCAGGAGCCGCCCTTGATGAGGTTGTGCCGGTCGTCGAACGTGGGTGTCGTGAAATCGTCGTAGATCGGATGCGTCTCGAAACCCTCGAAGGGGTAGGTGGGCGTCTCGGTCCACTGCCAGACGTTGCCGACCGCGTCGCAAAACGGTCCGTGCCCGAAACGGTCCACCGGGCACGACGAGGCCCAGTGCTCCAGGTACAGGTTGGCGTTGGCCGGCTTCGCTTCGCTCAGTTGCCAGTCGCTCGTCGCGAGGATGCGCTGCCATTCGTCTTCGGTGGGCAGGCGCACGCTCTGGCCGCATTCCTGTGATTTCCAGCGGCAGAATGCGCGCGCTTCCAGGCAGTTGACCTCCACGGGCCAGTTCCAGGGCATGGGGACTTCCTGTGTCATGAGCCGCAGAAACCAGCTCCCGCCCCTGCGCAGCCAGAACGTGGGGTGCTCGGCCCTGGCGAAGTCGCGCCAGCGCCGGCCCTCGTCATCCCAGAAGGCATCATTGGCGTAGCCGCCGGCCTTCACGAAGGCGTGGAATTCGCCGTTGCTCACGAGCAGGCGGCTGGCTTCAAAGCCTGGCACGTCGGCTTCGTGATGGCCGTATTCGTTGTCCCAGCCGTAGCGCTCGCTGTCAAGCGGTTTGCCCAGCCTCACGTGGCCCTGAGGCACCTCGACGAGGCTGTTTTGCGGCGCGGGGCCGCTGTCCGGGCAGATGGGCCAGTCGGGCTGTGATTGCACCCACTCGAGTTTCTGCTGGCGAATGAGAACGGAAGACGTCTCGATGTGAATGCGCTCGTGCTCCACCCCCATGACGATGGCCCACCACGGGTTGTCCCAATGGACGGGCAGGCTGAGCGGGGCGTGGTCGATCAGGTCCAGCACCATGGCGCGCACCTGGTCGCGATAGGCCTGCACCTTTTGCACGCTGGGCCAGTCGTAGTGCGCGTCGTCGAGATCGTCCCAGCTCATCTCGTCCACGCCCACGGCGAAGATCGACTCCAGATGGGGGTCGATGCGCCGGCTGATCAGGCGCGTGAGCGTGAGCTTGTTGACGAAGAAGGTGGCCACATGCCCGTAATAGAAGATCAGCGGGTGGCGCAGCGTGATCGGCCGCCGGTACCAGGCTTCGTCGCAGGCCAGCGTGCGAAAGAGGGATTCGGTGGCGTCGAAGGTTTCAATGAAGTAGGCACGCAACGCCTCGCGAAACGCCTGGGGGCTGGTGGCGTTCAATGAAAGGCGGCGAGCCAGCGCGAACGGGCTCCGCGCCGCGGCGAGCACGGTGGTCTCGACTCGGTTCATGGTGGTGCTTCCCGGTGGATTCGGAACAGCGAAAAGGGTAACACCATCACGTTGTCAGCATGGTGAACCTGCTTTTTTTGGGGATGGGGAAGGAATCGCGCCCGCGCGTCGGTTCAGCGTTTGTTGAGGCCAAAGGCCCCCAACATCTGCTCCGTCTGTTTGTTCACCTGCTCCTGCATGTGCTGGAACACGCTGTGCGATTGCTCGATGTAGCTGCCCATGAGGTTCTGCATCATGGGCGACTGCAGGTTCATGAACTGGTTCCACATTTCGGGCGTGATGGTCTTGGCCTGATCGGCGAGGCGCGCTTGCACTTCGGTGAACATCTGCACGTTCTTCTCGATGTAGGCGCCCATGAATCCCTGCATCGCGTGCCCGTAGAAACGGATGATGTTGGCCAGTGCCGCCTCGCTAAACATGGGCGCGCCGCCCGCCTCCTCTTCCAGGATGATCTGCAGCAGGATGGCACGCGTGAGGTCCTCGCCCGACTTGGCGTCGCGCACCCGCACGTCGGCGCCGTCGATCACGAGCTGGCGCACTTGCGCGAGCGTGATGTAGGTGGAGGTGGAGGTGTCGTACAGGCGCCGGTTGGGGTACTTCTTGATGACGCGCTGCGGCGCCTGCGCCTGTGGGGTCGAACTATTGTCTGGCACGGTGGTCTCCTTGTGGCGAACATTCATTTCGCCAGGCATTCTGCAGTGCAACAGATTCTAGAGCGTTGGTCCCCGGATGCGATTTACTGCCAGCCCCAGCGGCGTCGGTAAAAACCCTTTACCGTTTGCGTCAGAGCGACATAGCCGAACACGATGAACGGCAGCAGCACGAAGTACAGCCACGGCAGCGGCTGCAGCTTGAAGTGCTCGGCCAGCGGCCCCTCGGGCAGAAACAGGCCGATGGCCATGATCACGGCGGTCATCACCAGCAGCGAGTTGGCCGCGCGGCTTTGCACGAAGGGCAGCCTGGATGTGCGGATCATGTGCACGATCAGCGTCTGCGTGAGCAGGCTCACGACGAACCAGCCGGACTGAAACAGCGTCTGCTGCTCCGACGTGCGCGCGCCAAAGACGTACCACATCATCGCGAACGTGACGATGTCGAAAACCGAGCTCAGCGGCCCGAAGAAGAGCATGAAGCGGCCGATCTCCGCGGGCTGCCAGCGCTGGGGGCGGCTCAGCATGTCCTCGTCCACGTTGTCGAACGGAATCACGATCTGCGAAATGTCGTAGAGCAGATTCAGCACCAGCAGCTGGATGGGCAGCATCGGCAGAAAGGGCAGGGCGGCCGAGGCGATGAGCACGGAAAACACGTTGCCGAAGTTCGAGCTCGCCGTCATCTTGATGTACTTGAGCATGTTGGCGAAGGTGCGCCGGCCTTCCTGCACGCCTTGCTCGAGCACGAGCAGGCTCTTCTCCAGCAGGATGATGTCGGCGGCTTCCTTGGCGATGTCCACGGCGGTATCCACCGAAATGCCGATGTCGGCCGCTCGCAGCGCCGGTGCGTCGTTGATGCCGTCGCCCACGAAGCCCACCACGTGACCGGCCGCCTTGAGCTGGTGCACGATGCGTTCCTTGTGCGCGGGCGTGAGGCGGGCGAAGACGTTGTGCTCCTGCACGGCGTGGGCGAGTTCGGTGTCGTTCATGCGCTCGATGTCGTCGCCCAGCAGCAGGCCCTGCTGCACCAGCCCGACCTCGCGGCAGATCTTGGCGGTGACGCGCTCGTTGTCACCGGTCAGCACCTTGACGGCGATGCCGTGCGCCGCCAGCGCCTTGAGCGCGGGCGCGGTCGATTCCTTGGGCGGATCGAGGAACGCGACGTAGCCAATCAGCACGAGCTCGCTTTCGTCCGCCAGGCCGTAGACCTCGCGTTCGGGCGCGAGCTCCCTGGCGGCGACGGCCACGACGCGCAGCCCCTCCTCGTTGAGCGCGGCGGTCACGGCGCGGATGCGCTCAAGCAGCGCGGGCGTGAGCTCTTCCTGCGCGCTCGCATGGCGCACGTGCGAGCACACGGAGAGAATTTCCTCGACGGCGCCCTTGGTGATCATGAGGTGCCGCGCATCATGCGTGGCCACCACGACGGACATGCGGCGGCGGCTGAAGTCGAACGGAATTTCATCGACCTTGCGGTAGTTGGCGGCAGGTCCGAGCTCGCGCTGCACCTCGGCGTGCTCGAGCACCGCCACGTCCAGCAGGTTTTTCAGCCCCGTCTGGTAGTAGCTGTTGAGGTAGGCCAGCTCCAGCACCTCATCGGATTCCTCGCCCCAGACGTCCACGTGGCGGGCCAGAAAGATCTTGTCCTGCGTGAGCGTGCCGGTCTTGTCGGTGCACAGCACATCCATGGCGCCGAAATTCTGGATGGCATCCAGGCGCTTGACGATCACTTTCTTGCGCGAGAGGACCACTGCGCCCTTGGCCAGCGTGGAGGTGACGATCATCGGCAGCATTTCCGGCGTGAGTCCCACGGCCACCGACAGCGCGAACAGCAGCGCCTCCATCCAGTCGCCTTTGGTGAAGCCGTTGATGAAGAGCACGGCCGGCGCCATCACCAGCATGAAGCGGATCAGCAGCCAGCTGACGCGGTTCACGCCGTTCTGGAACGAGGTGGGGGCGCGTTCGCTGGCGCCGATGCGGCCGGCCAGCGCGCCGAAGTAGGTGGCATTGCCCGTGGTGAGCACGAGCGCCTGCGCGGCGCCCGAAATCACGTTGGTGCCCATGAAGACGATGTTGTCCAGCCCCAGTGCGTTCGCAGTTTCAAGGTCGCGCTGCCGGACGAATTTTTCCACGGGAAGGGACTCGCCCGTCATGGCCGCCTGCGCGACGAACAGGTCCTTGGTGCTCAGCAGCCGGCAGTCGGCCGGAATCATGTCGCCGGCCGAGAGCGCGATCACGTCGCCCGGCACCAGCTGCTGGATGGGCAGCTCCGCGCGCTGCGCATGGCCCGCATCATCGGGCCGCAGCACCGTGGTGGTGTTGCTCACCATGGTCTTGAGGGCGTCGGCGGCGCGGTTGGATTTGCCCTCCTGCCAGAAGCGCAGCAGCGTCGAGATCAGCACCATGGTGATGATGACGCCGGTGGCCTGCATGTCGGCGGTGGCCCAGGAGACGAGTGCCAGCAGGGTCAGCAGCAGGTTGAACGGGTTGCGATAGCAGTGCCAGAGGTGGTGCTGCCAGGGCAGCGGCTTTTCCTGTTCGATTTCGTTGCGGCCATGGACTGCGCGCGCGGCCTCGGCTTCGGAGTCGGTCAGGCCTGTTTCGCGACTGTGCAGCTGGGCGAGCAGCTCGGCGCTGTCACTGCGCGCGGCTGACACCAGCGCCTGTCCCAGCCCGGCGGGCGGTTCACGGTTGACGTTGGCGCGCGTCAACGTCTCCAGCAGCGCCAGGCGCCGGAAATGACGCGTGATGTGACGCGTGCGCAAAAAGCCCGCGAAAAATTCCCGGAGTGCGTTCAGGAGCATGGTTTCTCCACGGGGGAAAGGCAATGTGCCCGATGCCGCAGAACGGCAGTGGCGGGGGCTGTCGGTGTTTGAGGAGCGGTGCTTCAGCAGCGCCTGGTCGCCCGTGTACGCGCTTGAAATTTCTGGCGAAATGTCGGCATGTCGTGACTCCGAGGCGAAGAAAAGGGCCCCTAACTTGATGGCTAGGAGCCCTTGTCGTTATTGGTCGGCGTGGCGGGATTCGAACTCGCGACCCCTTGCACCCCATGCAAGTGCGCTACCAGGCTGCGCTACACGCCGAAGCGGTCGATTGTAGCGCGCTTGTCAGGCATTCAGCAGCAGCGCGCGGATTTCTTCGAGCTCTGAGCGCAGCTGGCCGCTCGTCAGCGGTGGCGCAGCCACCTGGGCAGCTTCGGCCGCATCGGAGTGCGCGGTGTGGGCGAGATCGGCCTCGCCGCCAGCGTGCCCTAACTCCAGCAGCCGATTGCGCGCGCCGCTGATGGTGAATCCCTGCTCATACAGCAGTTCGCGGATGCGGCGAATCATCAGAACCTCGTGGTGCTGGTAATAGCGCCGGTTGCCGCGGCGCTTCATGGGGCGCAGCTGCGTGAATTCTTGCTCCCAATAGCGGAGCACGTGAGCCTTGACGCTGCACAGCTCAGCCACCTCACCGATGGTGAAATAGCGTTTGGCGGGGATGGCGGGAAGCAGGGCACTCATGGCGGTCGGATCTGGAAAATGCACCCCAAACGCCACAGGTTACCGCAGCGACGCACGCGCGGGAAGCGATGGCGGAAATTTGGAGATCACTCCTGCAGCTGCTCCTTGAGTTTGTTGCTTGCATGAAACGTCACCACGCGCCGTGCCTCGATGGGGATGACTTCGCCCGTGCGCGGGTTGCGCCCCGGGCGTGGCGCCTTGGTGCGGATCTGGAAATTGCCGAAGTTGGAGAGCTTGACATCCTCGCCACGCGTGAGGCTCGTGACGATGAGGTCGAAGAACGCGTCCACCATCTCCTTGGCTTCGCGTTTGTTCAGCCCGATCTGCTCGAACAGCATCTCGGCAAGGTGAGCCTTGGTGAGTGCGGGGGTTTCCAGGCTTTCGACGGCCAGCTCGATCTCGAAGGGGGAAAGGTTCTCGCTCATCGCAATCGTGCTCCGGTGTGTTGCGCCAGCGCCTGCAGCACCTGCCTGACGGCGGCGTCGATGTCGACATCGGTCAGCGTGGTGCTGCCGCTTTCCAGCGTGAGGCGCAAGGCCAGGCTCTTTTCCCCGGCGGCGATGCCGGCGGACGAGCCCGTCGCTTGCGGCCGGAAGACGTCGAACAGCACGCACGAGCGCAGCAGGGCGGATGTGCCCTGGACGGCGTGCATGATCTGCTGGTGTGTGACGCTTTCGGCCACGACGATGGCGATGTCGCGCTCGACGTGCTGCAGGCGCGCCACCGGCGTGAAGGCCGGTATGGGGCGCTCGAGCACGGCATCGAAATCGAGCTCGAAGAGCATGGGCGCGTGCGGCAGGTTCCAGGACTGGCGCCAGCGCGGGTGCAGCTCGCCGACGTGGCCGATGGCCCGGCCCTGCAGCAGCACGCGGGCGCAGCGCCCCGGGTGCATGGCGGGGTGTTCGGCGGCTTCAAACGCGGGCTGCAGGGGGTCGAGCAGGGCCTGCACGTCGCCCTTGATGTCGAAGAAGTCCACCAGTCGCTCCTTGTGGCCCCATTGCAGGGGCTCGGCCCCGCCCCAGGCCAGTGCCGCGATGCGCACCGGCTGGGCGTAGCCCTGCACGGTGGCATCGGTGTCCTGCACGTTGGCATCGCGCCGGTACACGCGGCCGACCTCGAAGATGCGCACGCGGGCGGCCTTGCGGTCCAGGTTGAACTTGAGCGCCTGCATCAGCGAGCCCAGCAGACTGGAGCGCATCACGCTCATCTGGCTGGCGATGGGGTTGAGCAGGCGGATCGGCGCGTCATTGCCCGCGAGCTCGCGCTCCCAGCGCTCCTCGACGAAGCTGAAGTTCACCGTCTCCTGGTAGCCGAGCGCGGCCAGCTCGCGGCGCGTGGCATAGCGCCCGCGCCGGCTTTCCGCACGCAGTCGCGGCGCGATGCGGCCCAGCGGCGCCTCGTCGGGCAGCTGCTGGTAGCCGATGAGGCGCGCGACTTCCTCGATCAGGTCTTCCTCGATGCGCAGGTCGAAGCGGTAGCTGGGCGGCGTGACGTGGATGGCGCCGTCGCGTTCGGTGAGCGCCAGGCCCAGGCGCGTGAGCGCATCCACGCACTGCGCCTGCGTGAGCGCCATGCCGATGACCTTGGCCGCGCGCGCCACGCGCAGCACCACGGGGGCGGGCGCGGGCATGTTGGGCTGCTGGTCGTCGATCGGGCCGCAGCGCGTGTCGGGCGTGCCGCAGATTTGCAGCACGAGTTCGGTGATGCGCTCGATGTGCTGCACCGTCGAATCGGGATCGACGCCGCGCTCGAAGCGGTGGCCGGCGTCGGTCGCGAAATTGAAGCGGCGCGAACGCCCGGCAATGGCGTCGGGCCACCAGAATGCGGCCTCGATGAAGATGTGCCGGGTGTCGTCGCTGACGGCGGTGGCGTCGCCGCCCATGATGCCCGCGAGCGATTCGAGCGCGCGCGCGTCGGTGATCACGCCCACGTTTTCATCGACGGTGACGGTGTTGCCGTTGAGCAGCTTGAGCGTCTCGCCCGCGCGGCCCCAGCGCACGGTGAGCCCGCCTTCGATCTTGTCCAGGTCGAAGATGTGCGTCGGCCGGCCCAGTTCGAACATCACGTAGTTGGAGATGTCCACCAGCGGCGAGACGCTGCGCTGGCCGCAGCGCGCCAGGCGATCGACCATCCATTGCGGTGTCTGCGCCCTGGGATTGATGTGACGCACGATGCGCCCGGAAAAGCGCCCGCACAGGTCGGTGGCCTCGACGCGCACGGCCAGGTGCTCGTCGATGGCCGTGGCGGCCTTCGGAAACTGCGGGGTCTTGAGCGGCGCACCGGTGAGCGCGGCCAGCTCGCGCGCGACGCCGTAGACGCTCAGCGCATGCCCGAGGTTGGGCGTGAGCTTGAGCGTGAAGAGCGTGTCGTTGAGCCCGAGATGTTCGCGGATGTCCTGACCGATGGGCGCGTCGGCCGCGAGCTCCAGCAGCCCGCCGTGATCCTGAGAGAGCTTGAGCTCGCGCGCCGAGCACAGCATGCCGTGGCTTTGCACCCCGCGCAGCTTGCCGACCTTGATGTGAAACGGCTTGCCGTCCTCGCCCGGCGGCAACTCGGCGCCGACGAGCGCGCAGGGCACCCGGATGCCCACCCGGGCGTTGGGCGCGCCGCAGACGATGGTGAGCGGCTGCGGACCGCCCGCATCGACCTGGCACACGCGCAGGCGGTCGGCATTCGGGTGGGGCTCGGCCTGCTTGATTTCGCCCACGACGATGCCGGAGAACGGCGGCGCGGCCGGCCGGGTCTCTTCCACCTCCAGGCCCGCCATGGTGAGCGTGTCGGCCAGCTCCCGCGTGCTCAGGGGCGGATTGCAGAATTCGCGCAGCCAGGATTCAGGAAATTGCATGTTCGGTTTCTCGGGGGTGCTCTTGAATGATGAGCTTCTCGCGCTTGATGGATAAGGATTTCAAAGATGAACTATTTTGAAACCGAGACGTAGCAGGCGCTTGCAGCTCTCATTTTGTTTAATGAAATTGCGACAGGAAGCGGATGTCGCCATCGAAGAACAGCCGCAGATCGTTCACACCATAGCGCAGCATGGTCAGGCGGTCCGGCCCCATGCCGAAGGCGAAGCCGATGTAACGCTCCGGATCGAGCCCCATGTGGCGCACCACGTTGGGATGCACCTGGCCCGAGCCCGCCACTTCCAGCCACTTGCTGGCCAGCGGCCCCGAAGGGAACTGGATGTCGATTTCGGCGCTGGGCTCGGTGAACGGGAAGAAGCTCGGGCGAAAGCGCAGCACCAGGTCGTCGTTCTCGAAGAAGGTGCGGCAAAAGCCGGTGAAGATGGTCTTGAGATCGCTGAAGCTCACGTTCTCGCCCAGCCACAGGCCTTCGCACTGGTGGAACATCGGCGAGTGCGTGGCATCCGAATCGACGCGGTAGGTGCGCCCCGGCGCGATCACGCGGATGTCGGGCATGGGGCCGCCATAGAGCTGTCCCGAGCGCGGGTCAAACCCCTGGCCGTGCTTGCGCACGTGGGCGTGGGCGTAGCGCACCTGCATCGGGCTGGTGTGCGGGCGCAGGTTCAGCGGCAGGCCGTCGGCGCTCTGGCCGTCGATGTAGAAGGTGTCCTGCATCGAGCGCGCCGGGTGGTTGGGCGGGTTGTTCAGCGAGGTGAAGCTGAACCAGTCGGTCTCGATCTCGGGGCCGTCGGCCACGTCGAAGCCCATGGAGCCGAAGATGCCCTCGATGCGCTCCAGCGTCAGCGTCACCGGGTGCAGTCCGCCGCGCCCGTGCGTGCGCCCGGGCAGCGTCACGTCCAGCGCCTCGGCCTGCAGGTGGCGCGCCAGTTCGGCGTCCTGCAGCGCCTGGCGGCGTTCGGCCAGGGCGGCTTCGATGGCCTGCTTGGCGGCATTGATCGCGGCGCCGCGCGTGCGCTTTTCCTCGGGGGAGAGCTGCGCCATGCCCTTCATCAGCTCGGTCAGGCGCCCCGACTTGCCGACGTAGTGCGCCTTGGCGTTTTCCAGCTCGGCCGGCAGATGGGCGGCGGTGAATTGTTGGCGGGCGCTTGCAACCAGGGTGTCCAGATCGTTCATGGCGGTATTCATGCAAAAAAACGAGGGCCAGTGCCTTTTCAAGCCCTGGCCCTCGTGGGTGGCGCGCTGGCAGCTATCGAAACGATAGTCGCCGCTCGCGGACTCAGGCTGCCAGCTTGGTCTTGACCTGCTCCACGATGCGGCCAAAGGCGGCTTCGTCGTGCACCGCGAGGTCGGCCAGCATCTTGCGGTCGATCTCGATCGCGGCCTTCTTCAGGCCGTTGGTGAACTGGCTGTAGGTCAGGCCCTGCGCACGCACGGCGGCGTTGATGCGGGTGATCCACAGGCGACGGAAGACACGCTTCTTGTTGCGGCGATCACGGTAGGCGTACTGGCCCGCCTTCATCACCGCCTGTTTGGCGATGCGGAAGACGTTGCCGCGGCGACCGCGAAAGCCCTTGGCAAGGGCGAGAACTTTTTTGTGACGGGCGCGGGCCGTAACACCACGTTTGACGCGAGACATGTGCTTTCTCCTGGTTCGTCAGTGAATTACAGACCGGCCATGGGCATCATCTTGGCGATGGAACCCATGTCTCCGTCATGCACCGCGACCATGCCACGCAACTGGCGCTTGTTCTTGGTGCTCTTCTTGGTCAGGATGTGGCGCTTGAACGCCTGGCCCCGCTTGACGGTGCCCCCTGGACGAACGCGGAAACGCTTTTTCGCGCCGCTCTTGGTCTTCATCTTGGGCATTTGCATGCTCCCTTTTATTTGTGCTCGCGAGGCGTTTGCGCACCATTGCGCACCCTTGCAGGCCCCGAGCCACTTTTGAACGGACAGGCCTTGCGGCGCTGCCCGTGCGGCGGTGCGTTCACACCGCCTGTTGGCGCGCCGGCAGGCCGACGCGCCACATTCCTTCATCCTTACGCCGTGGCCGCCGTGCCGCTGGCCGCTGCCGGAGCCTTGGCGGCGGCGCTTGGCTTCTTGCGCGCCGGGGCGATCATCATGATCATCTGACGGCCTTCCAGCTTGGGAAACTGCTCCACCAGGATGGTGTCGGCCAGGTCATCGCGCACGCGGTTGAGCAGGTCCAGCCCCAGATTCTGGTGCGTGATTTCACGGCCGCGAAAGCGCAGCGTCACCTTCACCTTGTCGCCATCGGCCAGGAAGCGGCGGATGTTGCGCATCTTGATGTTGTAGTCGCCATCGTCGGTACCGGGGCGGAACTTGACTTCCTTGATGTCGATGACGGTCTGCTTGGCCTTGGCCTCGGCCGCCTTCTTCTGTTCCTGGTACTTGAACTTGCCGTAATCCATCAGGCGGCAGACGGGAGGATTGGCCGTGGCGGCGATTTCCACCAGGTCCACATCCAGATCGCCCGCCATGCGCAGGGCTTCCTGCAGGCTCACGATGCCTATGGCTTCGTTGTCCGGCCCGGTCAGGCGTACCTCGGGGGCCATGATTTCACGGTTCAGCCTGTGCTTGCGTTCCTCGCGGTGACGGCGGTCACGGTATTCAGTAGCGATGGTTTTCACCTCTGTTCAATTTGACTACGAAAAGCGTAGCCGCTCGCGCACGTCCGGCGTGCACCAAAGCGTGGTTTGACCAACAATCATTCAAGCCTTGGAGGCGATGTCCCGTGCGATCCGTTCGACGAAAGCGTCGAGAGACATCACGCCCAGGTCCACATTGCCCCGGGCACGCACCGCGACTGCGCCAGCCGCCTTTTCCTTGTCGCCCGCGACGAGGATATACGGGGGCTTTTGCAGCGCCTGCTCGCGTATTTTATACGTAATCTTCTGGTTGCCGAGCGCGGTCACTACCCTAAGGTCTTGATTCGGCAACGCTTTTTTGAGCTTTTCGGCGATTTCGCGACAGTAGTCGGCCTGCGCATCCGTGATGTTGAGCACCACCACCTGCACTGGCGCGAGCCAGGCGGGCAGGGCGCCGGCGTGCTGCTCGATCAGGATGCCGATGAAGCGCTCCAGGCTGCCGACGATGGCGCGGTGCAGCATCACCGGGCGGTGGCGCGCGCCGTCCTCGCCGACGTATTCGGCGTCCAGCCGCTCGGGCATCGAAAAATCGACCTGGATGGTGCCGCACTGCCACTGGCGACCGATCGCGTCCTTGAGCGTGTACTCGATCTTGGGGCCGTAGAACGCGCCTTCGCCGGGCGAGAGTTCGTAATGGCAGCCCGAGGCGTTCAGGCTCTCGATCAGCGCCGCCTCGGCCTTGTCCCAGCTCTCGTCCGAGCCGATGCGTGCCTCGGGACGCGTCGCGATCTTGTAGATGATGTCGGAAAAGCCGAAGTCGGCATAGACCTTTTGCAGCAAGGCCGTGTAGGCCGTGCACTCGGCCAGGATCTGGTCCTCGGTGCAGAAGATGTGCCCGTCGTCCTGCGTGAAGGCGCGCACGCGCATGATGCCGTGCAGGCCGCCTGTGGGCTCGTTTCTGTGGCACTGGCCGAACTCGCCATAGCGCAGCGGCAGGTCGCGGTAGCTCTTCACGCCCTGCTTGAAGATCAGGATGTGGCCCGGGCAGTTCATGGGTTTCAGGGCGTAGTCGCGCTTTTCGCTCTCCGTCGTGAACATGTTTTCGCGGTACTTGTCCCAGTGCCCGGTCTTTTCCCAGAGCGTCTTGTCCAGGATCTGCGGCGCCTTCACTTCCTGGTAGCCGTTGTCGCGGTACACCTGCCGCATGTACTGCTCCACCTCCTGCCAGATGGCCCAGCCGCGCGGGTGCCAGAACACCGTGCCGGGTGAATGCTCGTCGATGTGAAACAGGTCGAGCTCGCGCCCCAGGCGCCGGTGGTCGCGCTTCTCGGCCTCTTCGAGCATCGTGAGGTAGTGCTGCAGATCGTCCTTGCTCGCCCAGGCGGTGCCGTAGATGCGCTGCAGCATCTCGTTGCGGTGGTCACCGCGCCAATAGGCCCCGGCCACCTTCATCAGCTTGAAGTGCTTGAGTTTGCCGGTGCTTGGCACGTGGGGTCCGCGGCACAGGTCTTCGAAGCCGCCTTCGCGGTACAGGCTCACTTCCTGGTCCTGCGGAATGCTCTGGATGATCTCCGCCTTGTAGTGCTCGCCCAGGCCCTTGAAATACTGCACGGCTTCGTCACGCGGCAGCACGCGGCGCACCACGGGCTCATCCTTGGCAGCGAGTTCCGCCATGCGCTTTTCGATGGCGGCCAGGTCCTCGGGCGTGAAAGGACGCTTGTAGCTGAAGTCGTAGTAGAAGCCGTTTTCGATCACCGGGCCGATGGTGACCTGCGCATCCGGGAACAGCTCCTTGACGGCGTAGGCCAGCAGGTGGGCGGTGGAGTGGCGGATGACTTCCAGCCCCTCGGCGTCCTTGGCTGTGAGGATGGCGAGCCGGCTGTCACGGGCGATGGAAAAGCTCGTGTCGACCACCTTGTCGTCCACCTTGCCCGCGATGGCGGCCTTGGCCAGTCCCGCTCCGATCGAGGCGGCAACATCGGCGACGGTGACGGGCCCCGGAAACTGGCGCTGCGAACCGTCGGGGAGCGTGATCTGAACCATGGCGTGATCCTTGGGAATAGGGCGTTCGAAAAACAAAAAAGCGCGGAACAAGGGTCCGCGCTGGCAAGTTTGGGCAAGGGAATTTGAAGCAGGCGCGAACCATCAGCCCCTGGGGCCGAAATCCTTTTGCGTGGTAGTTCGCGGTGTCATAACCGATGATGCCTTTCTCGCCCTTGTTGCTCGAAATGAGGCTGATTCTAGCCCGATCGCCGTTTTACGCCACGCAGTCGGCGAAATAGCGCACCGTGCCGTTTTCATCCTCGATCTCGACGAGGCCGTGGATGTCGGTCTCGAACCCCGGGCACAGACGCGAAAATTCGCGCGCGAACTTCAGGTAATCGACGATCTTGCGGTTGAACACCTCGCCCGGGATCAACAGCGGGATGCCGGGCGGGTAGGGCGTGATGAGGCTGGTGGTGACACGCCCTTCGAGCTGGTCGATCTCCACGCGCTCGGTCTTGCGTGCTGCGATGTGGGCGAAGGCATCGCTCGGCTTCATCGCCGGGGTCAGCGGCGAGAGGTACATCTCGGTGGTGAGGCGCGCCACGTTGTAGCGCGCATACAGTTCGTGCACGTGCTGGCACAGGTCCTTCAGGCCCATGTGCTCATAGCGGCGGTGCTGCTGGCAGAACTCCGGCAGGATGCGCCACATCGGGTGGTTCTTCTCGTAATCGTCCTTGAACTGCTGCAGCGCGGTCAGCATGGTGTTCCAGCGGCCCTTGGTGATGCCGATGGTGAACATGATGAAGAAGCTGTAGAGCCCGGTCTTTTCCACCACCACGCCGTGCTCGGCCAGGTACTTGGTGACGATGCTCGCTGGAATGCCCACCTTGTGGAACTTGCCGTCCAGATCCAGCCCCGGCGTGACGATGGTCGACTTGATCGGGTCGAGCATGTTGAAGCCGTCGGCCAGGTCGCCGAAGCCATGCCATTTGCTGCCGTTCTTGCGGCCCTTGCCGTCGCTGCGGATGATCCAGTCCTCGGCGCGGCCTATGCCCTCCTCGGCGATCTTTTCCGGCCCCCAGACCTTGAACCACCAGTCGTCCTTGCCGAACTCCCGCTCCACCTTGCGCATCGCACGGCGGAAGTTCAGCGCTTCCAGGATCGACTCCTCCACCAGCGCGGTGCCGCCCGGCGGCTCCATCATCGCGGCGGCCACGTCGCAACTGGCGATGATGCTGTACTGCGGGCTCGTGGAGGTGTGCATCAGGTAGGCCTCGTTGAACAAGTGCCTGTCCAGCTTGGTCGTCTGGCTGTCCTGCACCAGCACGTGCGAGGCCTGGCTGATGCCCGCGAGCAGCTTGTGAATCGATTGCGTCGCGTACACCACCGACTTCTTCGGCCGCGCGCGCTTCTTGCCCATCGCGTGGTAGTTGCCGTAGAACGGGTGAAAGGCCGCGTGCGGCACCCAGGCTTCGTCGAAGTGCAGGTTGTCCACGTAGCCGTCGAGCAGGCCCTTGATGGTCTCGGTGTTGTAGAGCACGCCGTCGTAGGTGGACTGCGTGAGCGTGAGAATGCGCGGGCGCACCTTCTTCGCATCCACCCCCTTGAGCAGCGGGTTGGCGCGGATCTTGGCCTGGATGGTGGCGGGCTCGAATTCGCTTTGCGGAATCGGGCCGATGATGCCGAAATGGTTGCGCGTGGGCTTGAGGAACACCGGAATCGCGCCCGTCATGATGATCGAGTGCAGGATGGACTTGTGGCAGTTGCGGTCCACCACCACCACGTCGCCCGGCGCCACCGTGTGGTGCCAGACCATCTTGTTGCTCGTCGAGGTGCCGTTGGTGACAAAGAAGCAGTGGTCGGCGTTGAAGATGCGCGCCGCGTTGCGCTCGCTCTCGCCGATCGCGCCGTCGTGGTCCAGCAGCTGCCCCAGCTCCTCGACGGCATTGCACACGTCCGCGCGCAGCATGTTCTCGCCGTAGAACTGGTGGTACATCTGACCGATGGGGCTTTTCAGGAAGGCGACGCCGCCCGAGTGCCCCGGGCAGTGCCAGGAGTAGGAGCCGTCCTCGGCGTAGTCGAGCAGCGCCTTGAAGAAGGGCGGCTGGATGGTTTCCAGGTAGCTCTTGGCTTCTCGGATGATGTGGCGCGCGACGAATTCCGGCGTGTCCTCGAACATGTGGATGAAGCCGTGCAGCTCGCGCAGGATGTCGTTGGGCAGGTGACGGCTGGTCTTGGTCTCGCCGTAGATGTAGATCGGCACGTCCACGTTTTTGCGCCGCACCTCGCCGATGAAGGAGCGCAGGCTGTGCACGATGGGGTCCTGTCCCGCGCCCAGCGTGAATTCCTCGTCGTCGATCGAGAGGATGAAGGCGCTGGCACGGCTTTGTTGCTGCGCGAACTGCGTCAGGTCGCCGTAGCTGGTGACGCCCAGCACCTCGAAGCCTTCTTCCTCGATCGCCTGCGCGAGCGCGCGGATGCCCAGACCCGAGGTGTTGTCGGAGCGGTAGTCCTCATCGATGATGACAATCGGAAAACGGAATTTCATGGGCTGCCTCCGGCATGCTCGGGATGACAAAACGGCGCGAAGTGTATGAAAAAAGCCGGGGCTGTGCGTAAGTGGGTGTGCTTGGGGTGCCGATTGACGCAGAATGCGGCTACGCTTGAATGTATCTTGTGCTGAACAGGGAGGCTTTGTCATGGAACTCAACGCTTCCACCCTATGGTGGCTGGCCACGGGGGTGGTCGTCATCGTGGAGTTGCTGAGCGGAACGTTCTATCTGTTGATGTTGGCCATCGGCCTCGCGGCAGGTGCCGTGGCGGCGCACCTTGGCCTGGGTGGTGTGGCGCAGATCGTTGTTTGCGCGGTGGTGGGGTCGGGAGGCGTGTTCACCGCGTACTGGGTCAAGCGGCATCGTCCGGGCGATCCGTCGGCGCGCGCGGACCGCAGTGTCAACCTGGATGTGGGCGAGCGTATCCAGGTTGACGCATGGGAGTCCGATGGAACGGCCATGGTGAAATACCGTGGCGCCAACTGGACGGCCATCCACCGTCCGGGAGTGACGCCCATGCCGGGCGCGCACCGCGTGGTCGAGTTGATCGGCAACCGCCTGATGGTGGAATCCGTGTCGCGCGACGAGGAACAAAAACCGAACAGCCATTGACAGGGGGAAGGTTGACCATGGAAATTGCCATAGCCATTTTCATCATTGCCGTGATCTTCATCGTTCGTGCGGTGAAGATCGTGCCTCAGCAGCACGCCTGGGTCGTCGAGCGCCTGGGCAAATATGCGGGCACGCTGGCGCCGGGGCCGAAGTTCATCATCCCGTTCATCGATCGGGTGGCGTACAAGCACAGCCTGAAGGAGATCCCGCTGGACGTGCCCAGTCAGGTCTGCATCACGCGCGACAACACGCAGCTGCAGGTCGATGGCATGCTGTATTTCCAGGTCACGGACCCGATGCGCGCGAGCTATGGATCGAGCAACTACATCGTGGCCATCACGCAGCTGGCGCAGACAACGCTGCGCAGCGTCATCGGCAAGCTCGAATTGGACAAGACCTTCGAGGAGCGGGACATCATCAACGCCCAGGTGGTCGAAGCGATTGATCAGGCCGCGCTCAATTGGGGCGTGAAGGTGCTGCGCTACGAAATCAAGGACCTCACGCCACCGGCGGAAATCCTGCGCGCCATGCAGGCGCAGATCACGGCGGAGCGCGAAAAACGCGCGGTGATCGCCACGTCCGAAGGCAAGCGCCAGGAAGAAATCAACCTGGCCGAAGGCCAGAAGCAGGCCGCGATCGCGAAATCCGAGGGCGAGAAGCAGGCGCAGATCAACAACGCCGAGGGCGAGGCGGCCGCCATTCTGGCTGTGGCCCGGGCCACGGCCGAGGCCATCGAACGCGTCGCGGCGGCCATACGTCAGCCAGCGGGTGACCAGGCGGTCCAGCTCAAGGTGGCGGAAAAGGCCGTGGACGCCTACAGCCGCCTGGCATCGGACGCGACCACCACGCTGGTCGTGCCGAGCAACATGACGGAGGTGTCCGCTCTGATCACATCGGCGATGAAGATGATCCAGTTGGGGCAGCGTGCAAGCTGATTTCCGCGTTGTTTGCCTGCCCTGCGAGAGCCACCGCACATTGCTTCCACCGAGACGATGTTTCTGACGATACCCACCCTGCTGACCTGGGCGCGCATTGTCGCCATACCGTTGATCGTCGGCGTGTTCTATCTGCCCCTGGCAAGCGCGACGCGCAACGAAGTGGCGACGGTGCTGTTCATCGTTTTTGCGGCAACGGATTGGTTCGATGGCTATCTCGCGCGCAAGCTCGATCAAACCTCTGCATTTGGCGCGTTTCTCGACCCGGTCGCCGACAAGTTCCTGGTGAGTGCATCGCTGCTGGTGCTGGTGCACCTGCATCGCGTGGACGTGTTTGTCGCGCTCATCATCATCGGGCGTGAAATCGCGATTAGTGCGCTGCGCGAGTGGATGGCGCACATCGGCGCCAGCAAGAGTGTGGCCGTGCACATGCTGGGCAAGCTCAAGACCACGGTGCAGATGATCGCCATCCCCTTTCTGCTGTACGACGGGCGGATTCTGGATGGGCTCGACACGGGTGTCTGGGGAACGTGGCTCATCTGGCTGGCGGCGGTGCTGACCGTGTGGTCCATGGTCTACTATCTGCAGCGTGCCCTGCCGGAAATCCGGGCGCGTGCCAAGTAAACGGGAGCATGGCGCCGGGCCTGTGTGACCGCGAGAAATGCGACTAGAATTTGCCCGGTCGCGAATCAGGATTCAGACGGATTGACACCTGAAAGTGCGGCGGTTTTAATGGGTGCGGCTGCCGGATGCAGCCGCTGGTGCTTCACTCGTCGGCGCACCCGGAGTTGGCTTCGGTTTGGCGTGTGGGCATGAGACAGAACCAACTATTTCATTCATCCTTTCCATGAGAGGCTCCTTGTGAACAAAACCGAACTGATCGAGCACATTGCAAACCACGCTGACATCTCCAAGGCGGCCGCCACGCGAGCGTTGGAGTCCACCATCGATGCCGTCAAGAAGACGCTGAAGAAAGGTGGAACGGTGTCGCTCGTCGGGTTCGGGACATTTGCCGTGGGCAAGCGTGCTGCGCGCACGGGCCGCAATCCCCGCACCGGCGCGACGATTAAAATCAAGGCTGCCAAGGTGCCGAAGTTCCGTCCCGGCAAGGCGTTGAAGGATGCCTTGAACTGATGGTCGATTGATGAAAGGGTGCTTAGCTCAGTTGGTAGAGCGGCGCCTTTACACGGCGTAGGTCGGCGGTTCGAGACCGTCAGCACCCACCAATCACAACGCGAAGGCGAACATCGGGTTCGCCTTTTGTTTTGCTGTCGTTACGAGAAACCAGTCCATGTTTGAAGCCATCCGAAAGCACTCCAAGGTCGTCATGGGGATCTTGTTTTTGCTGATCATTCCCTCGTTTGTGCTCTTCGGGATCGATGGCAATTACTTCTCTGGAAACAGCGCGACCGTGGCCAGTGTCGACGGCAAGGCCATCACGAAGACCGAGTGGGACAACGCCCACCGCACCGAGAGCGACCGCATCCGTGCTCAGCAACCGGGCATCGACGGCAAGCTGCTCGATTCGCCTCAGGCACGCTATGCCACGCTGGAAAAGCTCGTGCGTGATCGGGTGCTGTCAGCCGCTGCGCGGCACATGCATCTGATGGCGAGCGACGCGCAGCTGGCTCGCGAGCTGCAGAAAATTCCGGCGATCGCGCAGTTGCGCAAGCCCGATGGCAGTCTTGATACGCAGGCGTACCGTGCATTGGTGGCCGCGCAGGGTTTGACTCCGGAAGGGTTCGAGGCGCAGGTGCGCAATGAGCTCTCCGTCAACCAGGTGCTTGGCGGGGCTGTGTCCACTTCCTTTGCCAGCCCCGTGGAAAGCAAATTGGGGCTGGATGCGCTTTTGCAGCGCCGTGAAATCCAGATCGCGCGCTTTGATGCGAAGGACTATGTCTCCAAGGTGACGGTGGACGACGCGCAGATGCAGGCGTTCTACGCGGCGCACCCGGAGTTGTTCCGTCAGACCGAAGAGGCATCCGTCGAGTACGTCGTGCTGGATTTGGATGCCATCAAAAATGGCCTGTCGGTGAGTGAAGACGACTTGCGCACGTACTACAAGGAAAACCAGGATCGGCTGGCGGGCAAAGAGGAGCGCCGCGCCAGCCATATCCTGATCAACGCGCCCAAGGATGAACCGGCTGCCGAGCGAGAAAAGGCCAGGCAGAAGGCCGAAGAGCTGCTTGCCCAGGTGCGCAAGGATCCGTCCAGCTTCGCCGAACTGGCCAGGAAATACTCCCAGGATCCGGGTTCCGCACCGCAGGGCGGCGATCTGGGCTTCTTCGCGCGTGACGCCATGGTCAAACCTTTTGCGGATGCTGTTTTTGCAATGAAGAAGGGCGATATCAGTGATGTGGTGGAGACCGATTTTGGTTACCACATCATCAAGCTGACCGACGTCAAGACGCCGAAAGTGCCGAGCTTTGATGAAGTCCGGCCGAAGCTCGAGGCCGAGCTGCGTCAGCAGCAGGCACAACGCAAGTTTGCCGAAGTGGCCGAAACGTTCTCCAATCTCGTCTACGAGCAGCCCGATAGCCTCCAGCCGGTGGCCGACAAGCTGAAATTGAAGATCCAGACGGCAACGGGCGTGATGCGCAAGCCGCAGGCGGGCGCCAAGGGAGCACTGGCCAGCCCGCGTTTCCTCGAGGCACTGTTTGCCCCCGAGTCGATCCAGAGCAAGCGCAACACCGAGGCCACGGAAATCGGCAGCAACGTGCTGGTGGCCGGCCGGATCACGGCGTATCAGCCAGCCGAGGCCTTGCCTTTTGACAAGGCCAAGGATCGGGTCCGCAGCGCCTACGTCGCGCAACAATCCGCCGAACTTGCTCGTGCCGATGGCTCGGCCAAGCTGGCGCAGTGGCAAAAGTCGCCCGACAGCGCAACTGGATTGGCCCCGGCGATCACGGTTTCGCGTGATCAGCCTCAGGGGCAGCCACCCAAGCTGGTGAGCGCGGTGTTGGGTGCTCCGGCCGATCAACTGCCTGCATGGGCCGGCATCGATCTCGGGCCGCAGGGTTACGCCGTCGCGAAGATCGAGCGCATCGTGCCGCGCAGCGACGATGATGCGCAGCAAAGGGCCATGCAGCAGCAGTATCTGCAGGCGTGGACGCAAGCGGAAGCGCTCGCCTATTACGATGCGCTCAAGCAGCGCTACAAGGCGCAGATCAAGGTGGAGCGCCCTGCGGCGCAAACTGATGATCAGGAGTAGCCGGACAGGTTTCGTGTGGTGAATACCAACTATAATGAGCGGCTTCGGTGGCTGTAGCTCAGTTGGTAGAGTCCAGGATTGTGATTCCTGTTGTCGTGGGTTCGAGCCCCATCAGCCACCCCAGACTACATAAAGAAACCCCGCTATGCAAACGCTAGCGGGGTTTGTCTTTTTCCAAGTCGTGTAGCCACCATGTAGCCAACGGTGCAGGGTTTTGTGTCGTGTAGCGGGCATGTAGCCACCCAGCACCAGAAAAAGAAAAGCCCCGCAGCGGGGGCTTGCATGGGGGTGTTGCTCAAATGCGCGTTATCGGCAACCCGGCAGCGTTACCAGTTCCATAACCTCGCACGCCTGCACGTCAAAGGTCAGGCTCGCCGGGTCAGCAGCAGCGCACGCTTTGCGCAGTCTGGCCTTAGCCGATGCTTCGGCCTTGCGTGCATCATCGAATGCTCGGGATGCCATCGCGTACTGTGGGTGTCGCCAGTCAGGCACGCGCCGGGCAACCTCGATACGGGCCAGCCGTGCGCGATTCCATGCCAGCGCAGCAGTGGTCACGGCTTCAAGTAGTGCGGTTTGATTCATTGGTGCGGTGTCTTTCACTTCGCTTTTTCATGGTAGTAGGGCAGCAGCGCCTTTGCCGCGTTCACCCGTAGGCGCAGCGGTGCCCTCTCATGGTTCACCAGCGCCAAAAGCCACCGCCGCGGGTCGTCGACCACGGGCAAGCCCTCAATCAGCCTCGGGCGGTTGCGCGAACCCAGCGGCCTTCCAGCACCAGGACGACGGCCACCCCAGCCCGAGCTACTCGTTTTGCGTGGGCGGGTCATTTGATTGTTTTCTGTAGGGGGAATTTTTCTGCGCGTGAGGAACCGGGCGGTTTCCGGCCTTGAGATTCGTAGGGTTCCGATGCCCCCCCCTGCGCAGCGAACCATGCAAGGGGGTACTGCATGCCTTGCCTCAACCGGCAGACAAAGCTTTCACGGCAGCATCGCGCGTGCGGCGTGCGGCAATATGGGCGGATTGCTCGGCAACGTCGATTGGAAGTTGCTTGCTGTCCACGTAAGCGCTAGCCTCGCGCAACCACGCTGGCGCATATCCCCCGTCCGGGTCGCTGGTGTCAAAGTAGTTCTCGCCACGCGGCAGGAAAGCCATCGCCGGTAGGTGCCCGGTGCTGTAGCCTGCTTGCTCGATGGCTTCGCGGTATTGCACCTCGGCACAGTTCGCGGCGTGCAGTTCCTCGACTGCCTTGATGACACGTGCCACCAATGCCGCATGCTCTTCGGCGGCGGCACGGCAGACGCGGTGCGAATGCTCACCACGGATGCGCGTTACCTCGGCTCGCTGGTGTTCGATGGCACGGCGAAGAGTTGCAATCCTGCGTGCGGTATCCACAATGCGCTTGCCCAAATCGTCGGGGACGGCATTACCAGATAGCAGCTCGTCGGCCAGCGCGATAGGGTCGCCCGCCTCATTCTGCGGTTTGGAATCGCGCGCAGTCCGCTTGGCGTCCAACTCGGTTGCCACCTGCTGCTCGCCAGCAAGCGCGCTCATGTAGCCCCCAAGTTTGGCGATGGCTTCGCGGTAGTCGGCCTGGGTGTCGATGTTTTGCAGTTCGGTCATGGTTTGTCTTTCGTCGATTGATGATGTAAACGGGGTGGCGGTGCCCGGCCTTTCACGGCCCCTGCGGCTCACCCATCACAAAGCCCGCCCGGTGTTTTCGGTTCCAAAGAGAGCGCGCTGCGGGCGGTAAAAGTGCGGCGCGCTTTCCCCCATACCCCCTAGGCACTGCCCGCACTGCCCGCAGTAGGTGCGGCAGGTGCGACAGGTGCGGGTTCTTCATATGTGCCCGCACTGCCCGCAGTGCCCGCAGTCTCAGACGGCAACCCGGCAAAATCCCGGCCTTTGCCGGTGACGTACCAGGCTTCGCGCTGGTGCCTGTCCGCCCCTCGGTAGGCGGCGGCCTCAAGATACCCCGCACGCTGGGCGCGGCGCAGCAAATCAAACACCCCGGCAGGCTTGCGGCCCTTCGGATAGGTGCTCTCGCTGCTCAACAGCTTTGCGGCATTCGTGCGCGCGGTTGTTGCGACTGCCACGCGCTCGCCACGCTCGGAATACTCCGCAATCAGCTTCAGTAGTGCCACGGTGTCCGCGCGCTCGGCAATGTGCGCAACAACACCAGCGGCGGGCGTGTCCAGTTCTGGCAGGCCACCATGCGGCCAGTGCAGCGTGAGCGGCGCGGCCAATGGCCCTAGTATGTTGACACATAAATAACGAAACATGTATACACTCCGATTATCGCCAATGGGCTCACGGAGGTGTTGTCATGCGCCAGACGCAACTGAAGCTGACCGAGCAAGACCGCTCGGCGATCGACG
>Ga0066256_1000443_pt1 | contig 117388 bp, 106 predicted proteins | sample ThiBio_1000_biof_FD_87107 | JGI IMG/M metagenome (GOLD analysis project Ga0066256, IMG submission 87107) | Wastewater bioreactor microbial communities from Cape Town, South Africa - Thiocy_expt_1000_biof (version 2) | ecosystem: Engineered > Bioreactor > Thiocyanate-remediating >...
GGAAAGCAAAGTTCGAACCGCCCGGCGTAACGATTTCATTCAATACATCAATCTGATTAACAAGAAGTTACGACAAAATAAAAACGGGACAAAAGTAGATTTTTCTACTTTGTCCCGTCAAGTCGGGGAGACAGGATTCGAACCTGCGACCCCCTGGTCCCAAACCAGATGCGCTACCGGCCTGCGCTACTCCCCGAACCTTATCGACATTGCTGTCAATTTCTTCCTGGCGGTGAGGGAGGGATTCGAACCCTCGGTACGATTTGACTCGTACGACAGTTTAGCAAACTGTTGGTTTCGGCCTCTCACCCACCTCACCGTATATGTCTTGTAAGCAAAGCCTACAAAGGGTATTAGCCGATTCTTTCCCCGTTTTGGGGATTGCAAAGATAGTGTTATTAACAACAATTCAAAAAGTTTTTTCAGTTCCTTTTCGCAGTTATGGCTATCAGGCTTAACTTTATTGGAATATCAAATTATTTGAGATGAGGAAAAGCTCTATTCTAAGCCTAATATGCGTTTTTGTGTTATCTGTTTCGGCCTCTGCGCAGCAACAAAAATTATCTCCTGTTACCCGTATGTTTTTGCAGGATCTGCAAATAGCCAAACAAAAAGACGTGCTACCCGCGGGCTATGTTTACAAAAAACATGCTGATGGTAATATATATGTCTCCGGAATGATCAAGGTGGATAACCCTGCTCAGGCAGAAGCCAAAATAACAGCATTAGGGGCACAAATAGGTACTAAAGCAGGGAATATATGGACAGTACAAGTGCCTTATGAAAAAATGTCTCAATTCGCGGCTATTACGGGTATCGGCTATATTCAGCTCGATGAACCTGTTCAGCCAACATTGGATGTAGCGCGCAAAACTACCAGGGTAGATTCCGTACATGCAGGGTATGGATTGCCTTATATCTTTTCAGGAGCTGAAGTAGTAGTGGGGGTTATTGATTTTGGTTTCGATTATACGCATCCCACCTTCTTTGATACTTCCTATAGTCAATACAGGATCAAAAGGGTTTGGGAAATGAACGGTACTGGTACACCACCCGCAGGTTATACTTACGGGCGTGAACTGGTTGGTGATGCGATCATACAAGCTGCGCAGACAGATAACGTGAAGCAAACACACGGTACTGCAACAACGGGTATGGCTGCAGGTTCCGGTTATGGCAGTACAGATAACAGGCAGTTGCGCGGTATGGCATTTAACTCAGATATTGTATTAGTAGGTGTTCGCCGCGATTCTATTGGTGGCCAATGGATGCAAAGTGGCTTCTCAGATTTTGTAGACGGTATCAAATATATATTTGATTATGCGGCTTCAGTAAATCGCCCTGCTGTTGTTAACATCAGTTGGGGTTCACAGTCCGGTCCGCATGATGGTACTACATTGATGAACCAGGCATGTGATAATCTTTCGGGTTCGGGTAAGATAGTTGTGATGAGCGCAGGTAACGAAGGCCAGGAAAATATACACCTTTCAAAAACATTCACTGCTACAGATAGCCTTATAAGCACGTTCCCTTTATTTAATAATTATGGAGGTGGGCCGTCTTATAAACGCACTTGGGTAGATGTATGGGGTGATGCCGGTAAATCTTTCTGTGCCAAGGTAACCATGTATAAACATGGTGTTATCGGTAATACTACCGGCTATGTCTGTCTCGATGATATGATACATAATGATACCCTGATAGGCTCTTCGGGTAATGATACTTGCTTTGTACAGTTTATTACGTCAAGTGCAGAGTTTAATGGTAAGCCTCGCATTACTGTAAATGTATTTGACAAGACTGTAGATAGCTTTTTTGTTACTGTAAAAGCTACCGATGGTACGATACACATGTGGGACGAGTATTATTATTACGGCTATGATAAAGGCTATCAGAGCGATTTCCAGACAGGTGGTGAACCATGGGCCACAGCTGGCAACAGTACATCTACTGTAAGTGATATGGGGGCTGCCCAGTCTGTATTGTTAGTTGGTGCTTATTGTACAAAAGTCAAATTCACTAATTTACAGAATCAAAATGCTGACTATTCATTCTACTACGGCGTTAATGGTCTGGCTGGTTTTTCAAGCCGAGGGCCTATGATTGACGGGCGCATTAAACCGGATATTACGGCACCTGGTGTTTTTATAGCTACATCTATGAGCTCCTACAATACGGATTATCTCCCGGGTGGAGCAAGCGAGAAATTTCTTGTACAAAAATATACCAGCGCTAAAGATGGCAGAACTTATTATTTTGGAGAGTTTTCCGGGACTTCGGCATCCGGCCCGGCTGCGTCTGGCATTGTTGCGTTAATGCTGCAGGCGAATCCGAGGCTTACCCCGCAGCAGGTGCACGATATTATTGCAACAACAGCTATTATGGATAGCTATACGCACCCTTTGCCGGCTAGTGGAGATAATAAATGGGGCCATGGTAAGATCAATGCTTATGGTGCCGTGAAAATGGCATTGCAACAAAATAGCATCTATCAATTCACCGGCAACAAATTGGATTGCATATTATATCCTAACCCGGGTAACGGTAATTTTATGTTAGAATATTCTGGAAACAAAGCTGAAGTGCTAACGGTTACAGTTACGAATGTAACAGGCGGCGTAGTTGCAAGCTTTGACTGGAAAGTTAATGCAGGTAATAATAATCATGCATTAGATATTTCCGGTGTTGCTAAAGGAGTTTATATGGTGAAGATTGGTGGATTGGATGGAGCGGTTACTATAAAAACTGTTGTACAATAATTTCTGAATACGCTTTTTTGAGAGCCTTAGCAATTGCTAAGGCTTTATTTTATGATTGAATACTGTACTTGTACAAGAAAATAATTCCTGCTGATGTAGTCTTTGCCACTTGTAATGTTCACTACACTTTGCCTATAAGCAATACCTGCGCCTATTCGTTTTGTAATAGCATAGCTAAGGCCTGCAGTTACTCCCGGATCTAAGTGGGGCAGTTTTTTATTACTACTGCGTAGCTCATCGTTGATATCATCAAGCTTGCGGGCATCAATTAATAAACGTTGCAGGTCTACGCCAATGGTAGCCCTGATTTTTTGATGCAGCTTAATACTAAGTGCAGGCGAGAATTGCAGGTAGGGTAGTGTTCTTTTGTGTTGTTCATACCAAGTTTTACTTTCTTCTGAAGTTGCACTCATAACATGCGATGTATCATGGACGGAATTTCCGGGGTCGAATGTCAGTCCCTCATTTTTCACCAATACATTTTGGCTGCCTTGCGCATACCCGATGCTGGTTTCTAAAGAAATAGTGCGGGATAGCCTATTGCGAAAGATAACGCCTGCTGCAATTGCACCTCCGCCGGATACACCAATCCCGCCGTTCAGAGAGAGCCCCATCTTATGCGTGTGGGATGGTGATTCTTCCATAAAATAATAAGGTCTAGGTTCTGTTTTTTTGAAGGCGTCCGTTATCTGTTTTTTTGAATCAGCAACAGGTAGATCCTTTGATGTATCAATGATGTTGGTAGCCTCGTTGTTTATAGCGTTTTCCGGTTCTTGTTTTGATATTAGCTGTCTTGTAATAGGAGCAGCATTCCGGGCTGTATAGGCGTTTAACTTTGCCGCCGTCCTTGTTTTTGGGGCGGTGTTATGTGCCGTTGGCTTAACTGATGTATTGCTGGCTATACTTTCTGCAATGCTATGGTTGGGGTTATTCTTGTGATGACTAACCGCGTAATGAATATATAATGAAGTAATGACAATAAGGCTGCCCGCAAATGCAGCCGCTGCCAATTGCTTTGCGTTTAGAAATGGTAACAGTAGCAGCTTTCGCCTTTCTTTATTATCCAGGCGCTTATTCAAAGAATCCCAGTTATGTTCATCAAACGGGAATGTCTCCGAAGCCTCAATTTGCTGCAACGCAAGGTCAAACTCCTTATTTGTCATAACGCATCGTTTTAGAAATATGCATTGGTATTCGTTCTTTTAATAGTGCCCTGGCTTGGTTTACATACCATTGAGAAGTGCCTTCCTTTATGTTCAGTCGCTCAGCGATCTCTTTATGGCTGTACCCATCAAATACATATAGGTTAAAGACAGTTTTGTGCATAGTAGGTAAGCTGTGTATCAGCATGATAAGTTCTTTATAGCTTAGGTTTTGTATAGGGCTATGTAAGTCATTATCTTTTAGCTCTGCCGCTTTTTGTTCGTCGATTTCATCTAACTGGCTGCTGTGCTTATATATGGCCGATCGTAAATTATCGAGGCAGGTATGTACGACTATTCGTCTCATCCATCCTTCGAAGGAGCCCTTGTATTCAAATTGATCGATCCTGGTGAAGATCTTATAAAAGCCATCGTTCATCCATTGCTCCGCGTCTTGTTGATTGGCAGAATATCTAAAGCATACCTTTAGAAAGTCGCTATAATAACGACGATACAGGAAGGCTTGTATCTTCCTGTCCCGGTTTTTGCAACCTTCTATCAGGTCCTTTTCTGTCAATAACTTCATTTCAGTTCACCTGAATGGGCAAGCTGCCACTTCAGTAGCCTGCCCATTCTAACGGATATCCTTATCTTATCGTATAATAACGGAGTCTTTTCCTGACACTTTTTGGATATGGCAGCAATCTGCATTTACACTATAGGGCTCATCAACTATTTTAGTACCATTTTTATAACCTTGAAACAACAAATGAACATTGGTTCTTTGATGACCTTGTACCCAGCCGTCTGTTAGTACTATGTAGTTCTGGCTGTAGGTATCATAGCTATACAGCGCGGCCGGCAGTTTATGCCCGGCCATATCAGTAGTGTAAAAGGAATCGAGGATAACAGGGGTGTTTGATGAATCAACAACAGATAATGCAATTGCTACAACATTCATGGTGCACATTACACTGTCGCAGGGAGGCATTTCTATAACCTGGCAAATGCCGGTGAAGCTGTTATCGTCTAATGGTTCCACATTCTTAGGTTTGGAACAGCCAAACCATAAACAAGCGCCTATCAGCGTGATGAAAACAATGCTATTCTTCATAAGGTAACATTTAGGTGGTTAATGTTCGTATATAAGAATAGACGAAGTGCCGGGAATAAACCTTGGCGGTAAATCTGACTTTTTTCAAAAAAATAAACCCCGAAACTAGTCCGGGGTATTATGAAGAGGTTGATGCGTATTCTTAAATGCTTGCCAGCTGCACCTTTTGCTGCAGTTCCAGCATGTGCTCTTTATATTCAGCGTCGGTATCCATCAGGTTTTCTACCGTTTGGCAAGAGTGTATTACGGTAGTATGATCGAAGCCGCCAAAGTGCTCACCGATGTTCTTGAGAGAGCTCTTAGTGAATTTCTTGGCCAGGTACATGGTTATCTGGCGGGCCTGCACTACTTCACGTTTACGGGTCTTTGCCAGCAACCTGTCGTACGGCAGGTGGAAGTAATCACATACCATTTTCTGAATATTCTCAATAGTAACCTCGCGTGCAGACGTCTTCACGAAGTTCTTCATTACACGTTTAGCCAGCTCCAGGTCTATCTCTTTCTTGTTCAGCGTAGCCTGTGCAAACAATGCTATCAGTGCGCCTTCCAGTTCACGTACATTGCTTTGAACATTATAGGCGACATACTTCACTACATCTTCAGGTATATCCAGGCCTTCCTGCTTCATTTTCATGTGCAGTATCTGCTGGCGTGTTTCAAAGTCGGGAGATTGAATGTCTGTATTCAGGCCCCAGCGGAAACGGCTCAGCAGGCGCTCTTGCATACCGTCCAGGTCTTTCGGAGGGGTATCGCTCGTAAGTATGATCTGTTTACCACTCTGATGCAGGTGGTTGAAGATCGCAAAGAACGCGTCCTGCGTTTTTACGGCAGGCACAAACAGGTGAATATCATCCAGGATCAAAACATCTATCAATTGATAGAAATGTATGAAATCGTTGATCTCGTTATTCTTGGCGTGCTCTATAAACTGGTTGATGAATTTTTCAGCACTTACATACAGCACAGCCTTATTAGGATGCATCCTGCGTACTTCATTGCCAATAGCCTGTACCAGGTGGGTTTTACCCCAGCCCACGCCACCAAATATTACCAGCGGGTTGAAAGCTGTAGCAGCAGGCTTTTGAGCTACGTGTAAACCTGCCGAACGGGCTACGCGGTTGCAATCGCCCTCTACATAATTTTCAAATGTATAGTTGGGATTCAGCTGCGGGTCTATCTGCATGCGCTTGAGGCCAGGTATGGCGTACGGCGTTTTGATGTTATGCGGATCGTCCCACTTCAGGGGCATATCTACATAGTTGTTCTCCTTGGGTGGCTTGTTGTATGTGCTGCCCGGCATATTGATAGATGCAGGGTTGCGTTGTGCCGCGCTGCTTTCCATCAGTATGCGATATTCCAGGCGGCCATCTTTGCCAAGTATCCTTTTTATTGTTTTACCCAATAATTCTACATAGTGTTCTTCCAGCCATTCGTAGAAGAACTGGCTGGGCACCTGCAGTGTGAGAATATTATTATCTAAAGCGACAGCTTTAATGGGTTCGAACCATGTCTGATACGTACGCCAGTTGACATTATCCTTGATAATGTTCAGGCATTTTTCCCACGCAGCTTCCGCTTCGTTGTAAATTTTATTAGAAGATGTATCGTAAAGGTTTTTATCCATTTCGGTTACTCGTTCCTCAAGTTAATACCTATTTTTTAAAAAGCCATAGTTAAAGCGATGATTTTACTACTGTGAAATATCATATTTCACGCATAGATCGTTTTTTGCCTTATTCTATAACTGATTTTTTATCACAATTGTCCATCTGCACCAGGGGTTTCCTCGCCAGGTTTTTTATTAGCGGGAGGACGAAATTGCTAACAATTTGTTGAAAAAAAAAATCAAAGTGCTATTGTTTATTTGTTGATGATTACAGATTGTGCGCTTGTGAGATTAGCATCTTTTTTGCTTGAAAAAATATAATCAAGCCTGCCTAACCTAACACCTGCCCATCCTACCTGGTTTACAATGGTTTCCCTGCCCGCTTTATTGATTACAGACACCGGTGCATCCAGGAATGTGTGTGTATGCCCGCCAATAATGAGATTTATATATTCCGTTTCTTTCGCTATATCCATATCGCATATTTTATTGCCATCGTATTTATAACCGAGATGTGACAGGCAAATGACCATATCACATTTTTTATCCTTTACCAGCATCTCCGAAACCTGTTTGGCAACAGGTAAGGGATCGTTGTATTTAGTATTGCCAAATGATGACGGAGATACCAAACCTTGCAACTCGATGCCTAATCCCATAATGCCAATTTTGATGCCAGCTTTTTTGACAACGGTATAAGGCTGGGTTTTGTGTTCCAGTTCCGTACCGGTAAACTCGTAGTTAGCAACTAAAACCGGAAAGTTGGCATGAGGCAGTTGTTTAGCAAAGCCTTCTACACCTGCATCAAAATCGTGATTGCCCATAGTGCAGGCGTCATACCCCATCATGCTCATCGCCCTGATCTCCGGTTCGCCTTTGTATAGGTTAAAGTACGGAGTACCCTGGAAGATATCACCCGCATCCAGCAACAGTACATTTTCTTCTTCCGCTCTTATTTTGCTTACCAATGCAGCCCTTGCAGCAACGCCGCCCTGGCCCTGGTATTTGCCCCCATCCATAGGAAAAGGATCGAGCCTGCTATGCACATCATTGGTATGTAATATGGTCAGCTTCGTAATTCGTTCGCCGGCAAGGCTATCAAAAGGGAAGCCACCCGCGAGCAGTAGCCCGCTACCAAGAGCAGTGTGTTTTATAAAGCTTCTTCTATTCAGCATTGTAAACCCTTTTATCTATATACGGATGAAGGTGCTTGCCCTGTTTTGCCAGGTCTTTAACATAATCGATACATACATCACGTATTAACAGTGATGTTGTCGATCGTTTCAGCTGTGTAAGGAAACTGCAATAATCACCACCATTGGCCAGGTAATCGTTGGTAGCTATTTTATAGACCTTGCCCGCATCAATAGCCCGGCCATTCACCAGTATGTTGATCGCCTTCTTATCCTTTATTGCAAAACTGATGCCGCTTACCGGCCATCCTTTTGCGAGAGCCATGTAATCACAAAACCTGATCAAGGTATCTCCAGGGATTTCTATAACAGTTAGCTGATTATCAAAAGGCATCAACTCATATATCTTGCCTACAGTAATGACGCCACTGGCAATGTATGGCAGACGGATGCCACCATAGTTAAGAATAGCAGCTTCTACATGGCTATCTTGTAACTGAGCTGCCTGCAGTAAAGCATCGGCCATAAAATCTCCAAGGGTACCCTCGGGCTGTGCTTTGTATAGTATTGTATCTGCAATGCCTATAGGCACATTCATAATACTATCCATTGTTTTGCGATAGGGTTGCAGCATTTGAACATATTGCTGTTCTTTACCTGCAGTTGTATCTACCGTATATAGCGAAGCAGTATGTTGCTGAATGTAGCGCGCATGATGACAGGATGTACCTAAGAGTACAAAAAGACAGTATAAATAATACTTGCATATCCTGCTCATGGTGATGACTACTAATACTTTATCTGCAAATTACCTTCACTAAAGTGTCTTTAATGTTAAGTATTAAAGAAACCGAAGGCTTGCGATGAAGCAAGCCTTGTATTATTCCGTAATTCCGAACTGGCGCAAGTGGTGCCAGGCATGTTTATGTAACAACTGTACTTGCATGTCATAGTTCAACTCGCCGAAGAAGGGATTAGTTATTGTCTTTTGAGGATCTGTACCAAATACATGGAAGAAGTGATCGATCTCGGCCTGGAGATCATTCAACGCATCCTGCATGGACTCATGCTTTGTCGGGGCAGGCTCGTCGGGCAATAACTGATTAGGAGTATTCTCCCTAAATGGCTTCTCGCTCATTAAGAAGGCTTGCATCTTAGGCAGGTGCTCTTCTGCTGTAACGATAGTATAGGGATCTTTGCCGCTTGCCTGCCGCATGGCATAGCTCATATGCTCTATCATTTGCTGTGGATTCATTTTGCCCCACAATGGTTTTGTTGCCGGATCTATCGTTGCCAGCAGTTTAACAAAATCATTCCTCAGGAAAGTAGCTTTGGTGCCGAGGTTTTCCATAAAATATCGATCTATTTAATAGTAGTTATAATAATTGCCTGATCAGTTGTTCCTGCGAAATGCCTTCGGCTTCGGCCTTGTAATTGCGCACTACGCGATGGCGGAGTACCGATAATGCCATTGCCTGCACATCTTCAATATCAGGAGAGTACTTGCCTGTAAGCAAAGCATTGCATTTGGCGCCCAGTACCAGGTATTGAGACGCGCGCGGGCCCGCCCCGTATGCCACATACTGTTTGGTAATATCAGGTGCGGTAGCATTAGACGGACGTGTTTTGTGAACGAGGCGAACTGCATATTCCAGCACGTTATCGGGCACGGGAACGCGGCGGATCAGATCCTGGAAATAGAGGATGTCTTCGCCGGTAAGCACTTTATCGAGCTGAGGCGTAGTAGCGCCGGTAGTATTGCGTACGATCATTACCTCCTCCGCGAAGTCGGGGTAATCGAGCCATATCTGGAACATGAAGCGGTCTAACTGAGCTTCCGGTAACGGATAAGTGCCTTCCTGCTCTATAGGGTTCTGCGTAGCCAGCACAAAGAACGGGGCGGGCAGTTTATAAATAGTACCGCCCGCAGTAACATTGCGTTCCTGCATAGCTTCCAGCAGGGCCGACTGCGTTTTAGGAGGTGTACGGTTGATCTCGTCTGCGAGGACGATATTGGCGAATATTGGGCCTTTTACAAAACGGAACTGGCGGCTCTCGTCCAGTATCTCCGCGCCCACAATATCGCTGGGCATCAGGTCTGGGGTGAACTGTATGCGCTTGAAGGAAAGATCCAGCACATCAGACACTGTCTTTACCAGCAGCGTCTTAGCCAGGCCGGGCACACCTACCAGCAGGCTGTGGCCATTGCACAGGATAGAAGTGATGAGCTTGTTCACTACATCGTCCTGCCCAACGATCACCTTGCCTATGGCCTTGCGAATTACCTCGAATTTGCCCTTGAGTGCATCGGCAGCTTCAATATCAGTATTATAGTTCATTTGTAGAATGCAGTAATAGATTTATGATAGCGGCAAATTGCCGATAATCAAATAAATATAAACAGAGTAGTGCTATTATTTTGTGAAAATATGAAGGGGATGTTCATTTGGGAGGTGAAGGGAAATGTTAGAAAATGCTAGTTTTTGCTAGTCTTTTTGATGTTTTTATTTTTTCTGTTGTTTTCATGAGCTGCTTTTGCAGGTAGATGTAAATTACAAAATAAGCGCCGGATGGCGAAAAATAAGATGGAAACACAGCGGTGGCACAGATTGAGTATTTTGCGGAAAAGAACCATACATGACCATACAGGAAGCACAGCAGAAAACAGATGAATGGATACGCACGGTAGGAGTGCGTTACTTTAACGAACTGACCAACCTGGGGATACTGATGGAAGAGACCGGGGAGTTGGCAAGGATCATGGTGCGGAAATACGGGGAGCAATCTTTTAAGGAATCCGATAAAGGAAAAGACCTTGCCGATGAGATGGCTGATGTGCTATGGGTATTGCTATGCCTTGCCAACCAAACGGGGGTGGACCTGACCGAGGCATTGCGAAAGAATTTTGAGAAGAAAAATATACGGGATGCGGAAAGGCACCGAGAGAATGAGAAGTTGAAGTGATTCTAGCCTAAACGCATTTAATAAATAAAGGCTCCCATTGGGAGCCTTTAAAGTATGTTCTAATTAAGACTACATTACTTAACTACTGTGAACTGGCTGGCTACGTGGCCACCGTTGCTTGCTTGCAAAGTGTACACATAATTACCAGCAGGCAGGTTAGCAGTTTCTATAGCGATTGTGTTTTCACCTTTAGACAGGCCGTTCTTAGTTATGGTGTTGATAATGCGACCCGTATTGTCCAGTATAGTAACTGTAACGTCTGCTGACTGGTTCAAACCAAACTTGATGTTAGTACTATTAACAGCAGGGTTTGGATAGCTGCCGTAGAAGGTAAGATTTTGGTTTGTGAAACCTGCTACAGAGCTAGGGAAGCAGTTGCCACATTCTCTTTGAATGATTGGGAATAAAGAGATTTCACCAATAGCAATTTGAATGTTACTGAATAAATTCCAGCGTGGAGACTTCCATACATTTGAAGACTGAACCACGTTGTAAGCATTAATCAAAGTGTCTTTTGTGCTTGATTCTACAGTATAAGTTGGTGTAAAACGCAGGTCTGTAGAGCGAAGGCCGAAGGTGTCAGTGCCGGTACTACCCCATGTATAACTCGTAGTGAAACCTGCATAGATGTCATAATTAACACCGGAAAGCGGACTAGCAAGGTATGTAACCTGAGGCTTATTGTTGCTAATACTTGGTGCTACCAAAGTACCTGCTGTTACGGTTACTGAAGCCTTACTGGTGTTAGGGGTACCATAGATATAGCCTTTACCGCCAAATCCAGGTAACTGATCCTTATTAGTACCTCTATTCCAAATGTTCAGGTTAATGTTAATTGCGCTACTGGTACCGCAATGGCCATGCCACCATGATACAAAACCAATAACTTTGTAGGTAGTATCTTTAGTAGCATCACTATTAATGTATGCGTAGCTGAAAAGTTCAGCACAACCTGTAAAGCCATATTTGTTAATACCAAAGAATTTGCCACTGTCGAACGGTGTTGCAAAATCTGCATTGATGTTATTCAGGTTTGTGTCAATTAGCATTTGTGACAATGTTGCAAAATACAATGTATCGCCAGTAGCTGTTACTTTACCACCTGTTAACGGATTGCTTGCCTCAGGTATAAACGAATGCTCACTGGTAGTGCTAAGAGAAATTCGATCCTGCGCGGAAGCACTGAATGCTGTAATCGCAGAAGCAATAGAGAGAAGTAATATTTTTTTCATACAAAGAGATAATTTTGGCTAATATAGGGGAATTTGCCTAAAAACCCGGCGATAATGATAAGATTTGTTTGGTTTTTTGACAAGTGAATGATTTATATATCACAATTATTGCTTTTAGTTTAACCAAGCTTAGTTATTCTTATCTCTAAGTATCTTTGATGCTCTATATTAATAATACATGGTTTTTTCGTCGAAGTTGATAGAGGATGCGGTTCAGGAGTTTTCCAAACTACCGGGTATTGGTAAAAAAACGGCATTGCGTATGGTGCTGCAATTGCTGAAAATGGAAACGGAAAGTGTAGATTCCTTTACTACTGCTATATCCCGCATGAGGAACGAGATACAATTTTGCAAGCAATGTCATAATGTATCGGATGGAGATACCTGTACTATCTGCAGCAGCCCAGGACGCAATAAGGCACAGGTGTGTGTAGTAGAGACTATACGGGATGTAATAGCTATTGAAAGTACGCAACAGTATAATGGCCTCTATCACCTGTTAGGGGGTATCTTGTCACCGCTGGATGGCATTGGGCCTGAGCAGCTAAATATTGCCAGCCTGCAAGCCCGTGTTAAAGATGGTGTGGAAGAACTGATAATGGCGCTAAGCCCTACTATAGAAGGCGATACTACTGTGTACTATATCGCTAAACAAGTGGCAGGCTTGCCAGTAAAGATCACTACTATAGCAAGGGGCATAGCCTTTGGCGGTGAATTGGAGTATGCAGATGAAATGACGCTGGCACGGAGTATAGCCAAACGATTGCCTATTGAGAATTATGTAAGTATCCGGAATACGTAATCAAATCAATTATACCTCTACATCGCCCTCAAACACCCATGTTGCGGGACCAGTGAGGATAACATCATGAACGGTGGTGGGTGAGTTCTTGATGAAAGAAACACGCAGGTCGCCACCGGGAGTAATGATCTGGATATCGAACACTCCTTTATTATGTTTTGTTGCTGCTATGGCAGATGCCGTAACACCTGTACCGCAACTAAGCGTTTCGTCTTCTACGCCACGCTCATAAGTACGTACACGTATGCTATTGTCTGAAATGCGCTCTACAAAATTTACGTTGATTCCTTTAGGCTGATAACGCTCGAGGTTGCGTATGATACGACCGCGGTTTACCACATCGTGCTGCTGTACATCGCTAACGAAAGTTACATAGTGTGGTGAGCCCGTATTAAGTTCCGTATAATCTTCTTCTTCCCTGATCTCTTTAACATCCTGCATGTGCAGGCTGATGGTGCCATCTTTATTGATGAGCGCATGATGCGGGCCATCAACGGCAACAAAGCCGGCCTTGTCTTTAATAATGTCCAGCTTTTGCGCAAACGCAGTGATGCAGCGGCCTCCATTGCCGCACATAGTGCTTTCGTTGCCATCTGCATTATAATATACCATACGGAAGTCGTAGCCGCTTGCCTGCTCTAAAAGCATGAGTCCATCTGCACCAATACCCATGTGCCTGTTGCACAAGAAGGCCACCTGTGCATTGGTAAGCTTTACATGGTTATCCCGATTGTCGATCAGTACGAAATCGTTGCCGGTGCCCTGGTATTTATGAAAATGCAGCTTCATGATGCAAAGTTACTTGTTACCGGAGAAATATTGTTCGGCACGCGCATTGGTATTGCCGCTGCTGCTGCCACTAACAGTATATAAATAGTTACGCCACGATGGATTGCGCAATTCTCCGCGTACATTGGAGTGCAGTAATCTATACCCGCTAACATAATCTGCAGGACGGTAGAAGAGGAATAAGCCGCCGAGGCTTTGCTCGGGCAAGGCGTTATAGACCCATATTTCGTAAGGCAATACGCCCTGTTCGTTATTTACGGTTATGATATCGTTGGGCTTGCCATAGCGCAGGTACACTTGTCCGCGATCGGTCTGGTAACCGGGATAAAGCTCTCCACGGAACATTTTATTTACTTCCTTGATCTTATCGGTATATGCATCCCACGCTTTTTTAGGGTCTTTAGGATTGCGTTCTTTCCAGAAATTGTAAACGAAATAGCGCATGTAGTTGTCATCGGGCCGAACCTCAAAATTATCTATAGCGTCGCGTTCTATAGCGCTGGCTATCGGCCGTATCATCACGAGTATTGCCATTACCTGTTTTAAGGTAAACTTGCCGACGAACGTAGTACTGAGATCTACGAAATTGAGTTTCTCGAAATTGCTGTCGGCCATATTAGCGTTGCTGATGGTATCCTCCGGCAATTCATTCACCACCTGGAAGAACGAAGATTTTTCGGCAAGACGCTGCTTGTCTTTGCTTTGTAATACGGCATTAATATAATAGTTGCCGGTAGGTAGTTTAGAAACGTCAAAGCTACCCAATAGCGGCCTTACATCGCCACGGCGAATGGTATCTGTTTGCTTCAGGTCATATATTGGCGAGGAGCGCTCTTTTTTAGAAATATAGGTGGTTTGGATAAGTGGCGTATCTTCTTTGGTAAGATGGGTAGTGTTATAGAGTTCCATATAAAAATGGAGTGTGTGGCGCCACTTATCGAGGAAATTGGCACTTAAAGGTATCTGCTGGCGATTGTTTTTACTGAATACGGAGTTGATGACGGATGTGTAACTGGTATCGAGCATCTGGATAGTGCTGTACATAGGTTTATCCGCCATTTTTTCTACTGTAAAAGAATCTGTGAGCGAGAGTGTATTGGCAGGATCGGCAAGGTCTGACAGATAGAGCTGCACGAGTATTTTACCAGCAGGAAGTTTGTAGCGATGCAGTTCTATAATGCTTTGACGCTGCGCTGCCTGTACATTTGGAAAAGGATCTGTCTGCAGGATATAACGATCTGAAGCGACGACGCCTGTATCGCTAAGCAGCCTGACCTCTGTTTTGATACGACCGGTAAACTGTCCGGCAGATAACTCTTTGAAGACAATGCTTTCAGGTTCTATCTGCCAGTAGACCTCGGCATAGGGCGTATGACTATCAGCTGCCGACATATAAAAAATACTGTGTGATAAAACAGCATTTAAAGCATTTGCCTTAAAGCCAATACCTAACAGCAATAATATAAGCCAGAGCCATCTTGTCATTTTTGTTATTTTGCGCAAAACTATGCCTTTTGAGGCGTATGGGGGTACTAATGTGCGGGGTAGTGACTATTATTTGACATTTAAGATTTAAAAAAACAGAAGTGTGATCGTATCGGCTGTAATACCGTTTCCTAATATATACTGGTGGCTACAAGTAGCAGAGGCAGATAAGGTAGCATTTGACCTGGCGGAGCATTTTGAAAAAATGACTTATCGTAATAAATACTTTATTACAGGAGCGAATGGAGGGATACAATTGAGCATACCCCTAAAGAAGGGAAGAGGACAGAGAACCCCTATGGGAGAGGTGGAGATAGATAATAGCCAGCGATGGCAGGTGCAGCATTGGCGCACGCTGGTGTCGGTATATAAAAGATCAGCTTATTTTGAGCATTATGAACCATTGCTGCAGCCGTTATTTGAGCAAGAATATGGGAAGCTGGCGGACTTTAACCTGGCATCGGTACTATGGCTGAAAAAGCAATTGGGGCTAAAGTTTGAAGAAGAAATGGCTACCATATATAAACCATCTTACGCGGAAGCTGATACAGACCTGCGTCATTCCCTGAAGCCGGGCATTGAGCACGAAGCAACAAAAGACACGGAACCATATTACCAGCTGTTTAGCGACCGCAATGGTTTTTTGCCCAACCTGAGCATACTAGACCTGCTGTTTGCTGAAGGCCCCCATGCGATGCAGTGGGTGCATAATAATATGGCTTTAATAAAAGGATGGGCTAAAAAATAAAAAAAGAGATCAGTCACCTTTTCTCATTTTCCATACGCCATACATGGCTTCTTTGACAATGCCTTTGGTCATTTTAGATTGTCCTTCCGTTCGATCGATGAATGTGATAGGCACTTCTGTAATATGATAGCCCAGCTTCCATGCGCGGAATTTCATTTCTATCTGGAAAGCGTAACCAATGAAACGTACTTTATCTAATGGAATAGCTTTAAGCACATCTTTTTTATAGCATACGAAGCCGGCAGTAGGATCTTTTACCGGCATCCAGGTGATGATGCGCGTATACATGGCGCCACCTTTGGAAATAAATATCCTGTCCCAAGGCCAGTTTACTACTTTGCCACCCGTTACATAGCGGGAGCCTACGGCAACATCGGCACCATTGACACAGGCCTGGTAGAGCCGCTGCAGGTCTTCGGGATTGTGTGAGAAATCAGCATCCATCTCAAAGATGTACTCATAGCCATGTTCCAGTGCCCATTTGAAGCCGGCGATATAGGCAGTGCCTAATCCGAGTTTACCGGAACGTTCAATAATATGAACTTGTTCGGGGTACAGTTTGATCAGGGATTTTACAATATCGGCTGTGCCATCCGGTGAGCCATCGTCAATTACCAAAATATGGAAACTACCGGGCAGGGATAAGACTTTAAGGATAATACGCTCGATATTTTCCTTTTCTTTATATGTTGGTATTATGACTAATTTGTCCAAAATGTGCTAATGGAATGCCGAAAATAAGAAAATATGGATAATCAACAGGATAATAAATGTTTAAGCCCTTATTTGGTTAACCTTTTGAGCTTCATAGCATTTAGAATCTCAGAGATCTTTTGCTTGGTATGTAACGGGAAATCAGCCTGCATCATCCAATCATAGTATTGAGGTTCTTCAGTAAATATATCCTCTACTTTACGTCCTTTATGTTTGCCGAAATTAAAAACAGGGTGGCCATCTTTCATCACCATGCGGCGGGCATAATCCACCATTTCTTCGCCACTCGTAAAATCATGTAGCTGCTTTACCTCAGTACCCAGGTGATTGTATTTATCTAATTGCGACTCCAGTACCTCAATGGTTGCCAATATATCTGCTTCTGCACTGTGGGCATTCTCCATCTGCTTGCCGCAATAAAAGCTATAAGCGGCCGCAAGTGTGCGGGCTTCCATTTTGAAAAATATCTGCTGCACATCTATCATGCTGCGCTCTGTGAAATCAACAGGCACGCCGGCACGCAATAATTCTTCTGCAAGCATTGGGATATCAAACTTGTTAGAGTTGTATCCGCCAAGGTCGCAGCCCTTCATCCAGTTGTACAACTCATGCGCTATCTGTTTGAAAGGAGGCGCGTCTTTCACATCTTCGTCTTTGATGCCATGTATGGCTGTACTGCTAGCTGGGATAGGCATACCGGGATTGATGCGTTTTACATAACGATGCCTGCTGCCATCAGGGTTTATTTTTATAAAAGCCAGTTCGATGATACGGTCCTTCACGTGATCAGTACCAGTCGTCTCCAGGTCAAAGAAAATAATGGGCCGTTTTAAACTTAGCTGTGCCATTTACTTTTTGTCAATTTTGCTGCGAACTTACAGTATTCCAATCAATTCCATCAAAAGTACCTGAGCTCATCAGTAAAAGACAGACCGGTTTATCTGTATTCTTTAACAGACCGCTCACTTTTTCGGCAAGTTGGGTTTTGTCGTTGATAACAGACAAGTTGTCGCGACCGAAGTGCTTTTGTACCGTATTAATGTCCAGATCGGGCAATCCTTTTAAGTCCAGCGCGTGTTTGCTGAAGAAAACGATGGCCTCGTCTGCTGCATCCATACTATTAGTGTATTCGCTAAGAAATTGTTCGTTGAGGCTGCTATAAGTATGGAGTTCAAAACAAGCAATCAACCTACGATCAGGGTAACCTTCGCGGACTGCATCTAAAGTTGCTTTTAGTTTAGATGGCGCATGTGCAAAATCACGGTAAACCACGAGCGTATCAGTTTCGCTTAATTTTTCAAGGCGACGCGCTGCGCCGGTAAAGTCAGCTATTGCTTCATAGCAGTCAGCTTTGCTAACGCCTAATTCCATGCAAACTGCGATGGCGGCCTGTGTATTGAGCAGGTTGTGGCGGCCGAAAACAGAAACAGGTATCGAACCCATTTCAGTATCGAGTACTGCCTGGCCATTGTCATAATGAAACGCTGGCATATTGTATGGCATCCATTTAAGATGTTTACCTGCAACCTCCACTACGTATCTCACTTCCGGATCCTCATTGTTATAAATAACGGGAACATCTTTCTCAATACCCTGCAGATATTGCTCAAACTGGCCACGATAATTGTCGTAAGTAGGGAATACATTGATATGATCCCAGGCTATACCACTTAACACTGTAATATGCGGATGGTAGAAGAATATCTTAGGTTTCTTCTCAACAACAGAAGCGGGATATTCATCCCCCTCCAGTACGATAACAGGTGCATCGCTTAGTTTTACGGATTGATCGAACCCGGCGACCTTTGCGCCTACCATGTAATCGAAATCGATACCCTGGTGACGAAGTATGTGCATGATCATGGAAGTGATGGTGGTCTTGCCATGGCTACCGGCTACCACTACACGTTTCTTCTCTTTACTTACTTCATATATATACTCCGGAAAAGAAAAAATGGGAATGCCGAGTTTTTGTGCTTCCAGCAGTTCGGGATTGTCTGCTTTTGCATGCATTCCTAACACAATGGCATCTAATTGGTTAGATATTTTTTCGGGGAACCAGCCGTGTGCCGGCGGGAGAATTCCGGCACTTGCCAGGTTGGTTTTTGCTGGGTCATTTATTTCGTCATCGCTGCCTGTAATATGATTTCCTGCCTTTTTTAGAGCCAGGGCTAACTGGTGCATTACGGCACCGCCGATGGCTATAAAGTGAATATTCTTCATTAAATATTTTTAGTTATCTTCGTACAAATGTAAATTACAGTTTTTAACTATTTATAAGTCTGATTGATTATGCAATTTGTTTCTGTTTTTCGTCGTATAGTACCTATAGCAGCTATAGCGGCATTAGTGTTGATGGCTTCGTGCAATAGTGGTAGCAAAAAATATGGTTGTCCTAACCATTTAAGCATTTCATTGTCTTTACGCTAGTTTATTAAATAAGTCATTATTAAAGATGGTTGGCAGGTAACTGTCAACCTCTTGTTATTTAGTAACGGCAATAAAAAAAGCAGCCATCAGAAAGGCTGCTTTTTTTATATCATATATTTCGTTACAGGAAGCTATAGCCAACACCTAATTGTATAGTGCGTGTTTTCCATGAGTCAGATACAGAAGAAGCATTCATATCGCCAAGGCCAATGATGTAACGGGCACTGGCACGAAGACCCATTGGCAGGTTAAGCTGAAGTCCTAACACGCCAGCTATATCGCCGGATTTGAGCAGGCCTTTGGTATCTTTCAGCAGGTTTGATTTATCATTGATGCTCAGCACACCACTGTATTGAGGACCAACCTGGAACCACAACGGCCCAACGATCTTGACATTCAGTAAAATTGGTATGTTAAGGTAAGAAACAGCGAAATCTCCTTTTTTAGCAGAGTCAGCGGGATTGTTGTAATCACTTGCGGCTGCAGAACCATTACGATAATAAAAATCAAGTCCGTTACCGGTATACTTTACCTGGCTGAAAAGCAGCTCGGCAGTAACACCAAAACGCTTGCCGCTGACACCACCAAAAATTCCACCAACGAAGCCCGGTTTGTATCCGCTTTCCCATTGTTTACCATCGAGGTTTGCGAAGTTGGCACCTACCTTAATACCCAAATCTATTTTTACGGGCAACACCTTAGAAGCAGGGCCCTGTGCAAAGGAAAGTACCGGCAGTAAAATAATGGCTACAAGTAATTGAATACGTCTCATCTATATGTTGTTTTGATTTTGTGAAAACAAATTTATTAAAGGCTCGACAAAAAACGTGCCTACAATCAGGCTTGTTGAGATATCACCAAAAACTGATTGCGTAGAGCGGCTATGTTATTGTACAATACATCTAAATATTGCGGGCCTAAAGCTGCGTAATAACCGACGAAATTGTCCTGGCGCTCCTGTAATTTATAGTCCGGGAAAATACTGTTTTTGAGGTTGATGATGCGTTGTACCTGATCCTGCATTTTTCTTTTTTCGGCACGGAGCATTTTCTTTTCCAGGTTGACAAGCTGTTTGCGGATGCGCGCGAGGACAGCCTCGGCGGAGGCATTCAGTGTAACATCCAATGCATTAGCTTTTTGCTTTAACTGCATCAATACTTCTTCTATGGCATTCATCTCGTCTGCAGTCTGCCAGTTGTTAGTACCATGATGAGCTATATAGTACCTGATAAGCGAAGACTCAGATTTAAACATATCTGCAACCGAGAAGCCCAGTTTTTTACGCAATGCATCCTGTTGGGGTGTGATCCATTGAACAGATTGCCTTAACAAGATTGTCGGGTAGAAAACTTTATAATGGTGAAACAGATCTTTTAGCTCGAGCCAATAAGCTACTTCCGCGCCGCCGCCAATAAAAGCTATATCGGGTAAAATACTTTCCTGGAAGATGCCCCGCAATATAACGTTGGGGCTGAAGCGGTCGGGGTGTTGCTCTAATTCTGCCTTCAATTCACCAGCGGTCCATTTAATATCTGTATTGAGCACTATCCATTGTCCGCCTTTCTTTTCAATGCGCTCGCGTATATTATCCTTCATATAGAAGAGATTGATATAACGAGGATGGGCCTGTATTTTATACTGTTCGCCAAGGTTGTCCGTAGTTTCGTTAACTATGGCGTATGCGATATGATTCTCGAGGTCGTCCTGCAGTATCGGGAGGATTGCTCGCTTCAGTTCTGCATCGTCGGGATTTAGAATCACAAGGCCAAAACGCCCGAACAGTTCATTTACTAAATATTGCGTTGCATCGGCAATGGTGTTATGCTTCAGATACGCTTCCGTAATTGTTTTTTGTAATTGCTCTGCATTTGTACCGGGAGGGCCAAGCAGTTTAAACAGATCACCTAATAATAGTTTCAGGCTGTCGGTTTTCATACGGCCGACAGCACCGGTTTGCCCCCGTGCATCCCAAACAAACTTTTGCCCTGCATATCGGAATGTACCCAGTTCTTCAAGGTCATTATCCTCGCTGCCCATGTAGTACACAGGTACAAAGTGCTTACCGGGGTATTCACTATTGAGTTCATCTGCCAGTTTTATGGCATGAACGATTTTGTATATGAAATACAGATAGCCGGTCAGTAGATTGGGCTGATGCGCCGTGCAAATAGTGAAAGTATTTTCTTCAGACAGCAACTGGATATTTCTTGTCACTTTTTCATCTGCCTGCAGGCCTTCATATTGTTTCTGTAAAGTGTTTACCAGCAATTGCCTGTTCACAGGAAAACCCGGCCTCTGCTCTATAGCTTGTTTGATGCCGGCTTTGTCCGGAGTGTATTTGTAGTAATTTTTCAGAGCATCGCTACCATCGAGGTAGTCCAGAACGAGGTCAGTAAAATAGGCTGTTTCGTTGTATGGTAAGTATGTACAGTCGATATCCACGATCGCCGGATTTTTTTGTGGGGTAAAGGTAGCAGTCCTGTTGTATAGTTCAACTATTTAGAAATAAGTAAACTCGATAACCGTAAATAATGCGAAGCTTTGCTACTTTCACGATACTTATGAATCAGTCGAACAGTATAAAAAACTGGTCTGAAGACGAACGCCCGCGGGAAAAGATGATGCAGAAAGGCACTACTGCGCTGACAGACGCGGAGTTGCTGGCCATACTAATATCCAGCGGCACGAAGGAGAAATCTGCATTAGACCTGGCGCGTGATATACTGAGCCTTGCGCATAATAACCTGCATGAACTGGGCAGGCTAAGCGTGCCGGAATTGCAGAAGACAAAAGGCATTGGGGAGGCAAGAGCTATCACGATAGCTGCAGCGCTGGAGCTAGGCAGGCGAAGACAAATGGGGGAAGCACTGCAACGCGCAGCAATAACACAAAGTGCGGATGCGGCAGAAATTGCCATACCCCTGATGCGGGATCTGAACCACGAAGTTTTTTGCGTGCTATACCTGAACCAGGCCAACCGGGTAATAAGACATGAGATCATCAGCAGCGGCGGATTAACAGGTACGGTTGCCGACATCCGGATCATATTAAAAAATGCAGTGCTGCAAAATGCCAATAAGTTGATTGTGGCGCATAACCACCCCTCAGGCAACCTGCAACCCAGCCATGCTGACAAGGAACTGACAAAAAAGATGAAAGAAGCTGTAGAATGGATGGATATTAAATTATTAGACCATTTGATAGTGGCAGGCACAAATTACCTTAGTATGGCAGATGAGGGCATCTTATAGTGGCTGTTTATCATTATATTGCAACACTTTTTTGAATAAGAGCAGGAGTATTGCTCTTATATTTTATTAGCCTTCATATTAAGCGCGGAATTCATGTTAAAAGTAGGCGTATTTGGAGCCGGACATTTGGGTAAAATCCACATGCAGCAGTGGAAGGAGATTCCAAATGTTGAATTAGTAGGTTTTTTCGATCCGGATGATGCCAATGCCGCATCTGCAATCGAGCAATATAATGTAACCAGATATGATACCGCCGATGCGCTTATACAAGCGTGCCAGGCATTAGACATCGTATCAACCACCAGTACCCATTATGATATTGCAAAAAAATGCCTGCTCAATTCCAGGCATTTGTTTATTGAGAAGCCTCTTGCCAATACCCTGGAACAAGGCAGGGAATTAGTGAAGCTGGTAAAAGAAGCCAATATCAAATGCCAGGTAGGCCACGTAGAGCGCTATAACCCCGCATATCTCGCGCTGGCAGAAGAGTCATTGAAGCCCATGTTCATAGAAGGGCACAGGCTGGCGCAGTTCAACCCACGTGGTACAGATGTATCGGTGATACTGGACCTGATGATACATGATATTGATATTGTGATGCACCTGGTAAAATCGCCGGTGCGCAGGATATCTGCCAGCGGCGTATCTGTTATCAGTGAAACAGCCGATATAGCCAATGCCCGTATAGAATTTGATAACGGCTGTGTCGCCAACCTGACCGCAAGCCGTATATCATTGAAAAAAATGCGGAAACTGCGCATTTTTCAACGGGATGCCTATATAAGCCTGGATTTCCTGGAAAAGAAGACCGAGGTAGTAAGGATAAAAGACAGTGATGCCAATAAAGGGATGTTTGACTTCCCCATAGATATGCCCAATGGTGATAAGAAAATACTTTCCGTGCAGCTGCCGGAAGTAGTGCCCTCTAATGCTATACGCAGCGAACTGGCAGATTTTGCCGATGCTGTAATGAACGATAAGCCGGTGAGAGTCAGTGTATACGACGGATACCAGGCGATGGATGTAGCGCACCAGATACTAAAGAAGATGAGCCTGCACAATGAATTGCATAATGTTTAGCACAATTATTGCTTATTGATAGAAAGGTACCTGAAGTTTATTAATGATGAAAAGTATTATACCGGTTGCAGCAATTGCACTCTGCAGCTATATGTGCAGTTGTAATATTATTAACCCGGCAGAGAAAGTACCTACGTTTGTGTACCTGGATTCTGTGCGTGTTACCAGTAAAGAACTAAGCCGAACCGGCTCTACCAACAGTAAGGTTACCAGTGCATGGGTGTACCAGGATAACAACCTGGTGGGTGTGTTTGGAGTACCATCGAGCATACCTATACCGCTGGAAAAGGCTGCGACTATCAAGATATTACCGGGAGTAAGCCTGGATGGCCTTAGGAACTTCCAGGATCAATATGACTTCTACACATTTGACACTTTTACATTGCAACCACAGCCGGGAGTGCAGGTACGCCACACATCAACTGTAGAATACACACCGGCGGCGAGGATACAGATTGTTTGCGATTTTGAAACGGGTAATACCTTTCGCAAAACGAACGCAGATAATACATCAGATACTACCATTGTAAGAACCGCAGATAAATCGAAAGTATTTGAAGGTGGTGGTTCAGGATTAATATACCTGGATGCCAGCCACCCGGAATCAGAAAACATCAACACCCCTGATAACTACTATACCATACCGACAGGGAAATCTTATATAGAGATCAACTACAAATCGGATGTCGATTTCCAGGTGGGATTACAAGGTAGCCAGAGCGGAACTGTTGTATATGAATACCCTGTAGTGATAAAAGCAAGCGATACCTGGAACAAAATGTATATAGGGCTGGAAAGCCTGGTGGGTACGTTCAACAGCTCTGCCTACAGAATTATGCTAAAAGCAACGTTGCCTGATGGGCAAGCTACCGGTTATGTGCTGGTAGATAATATTAAAATAGTATCGTACTAAGGAAACTGATGTTGAGCCCTGCAAAAAAGAATGCTATAAAATCCCTGATCGTAGCTGATTATATCACGGCAATGATCTCGTGGGTAGTATTTTTTGCGTATCGGCACAGTTTGCTAGACAATGTAAGCTTTCTCGACTCCTTAAAAGGGCTGCAGCAAAGAGATTACCTGTTTGCCCTGCTAGTGATACCTGCAGGCTGGCTATTCCTGTACACCTTATCGGGCACTTATTTTGACCTGTATAGAAAATCGAGGCTTAATGAGATCAATCGAACACTCATATCCTGCATTATAGGCAGCATATTCCTGGCGCTGTTTGTATTTGCAAATGATGCCCGGGATTATTCTTATTTCATCAGGATGACGGGACGTTACCTGCTGATACATACTGCCTTTACATTAGTGGTTAGATTACTGATATTGAACAGGGTAAAACACCATATCATTGAAGGGAGAGTAGGTTTCAATACACTGATCATTGGTGGTAATCAAAAAGCTATAGACATCTATAACCAGATGAAGGATAGCCCGAAGGTGCTTGGCAATACCTTCAAGGGATTTATTTACTCCAATCTTGAATCTGCTAATGGTATGAGTAAGTACCTGCCGCAACTGGGCAACCTTGCAGAGCTCGAGGATATTATTGACCGGCACAATATAGAAGAAGTAGTAGTGGCAGTGGATTCATCAGAACACCATTTGCTTGAAAATATACTGACACGGCTGAGCTACAGGCCTGTGGTAATAAAAGTATTACCCGACCTGTATGATATCATATCGGGCTCCGTAAAAACAAGCAATGTGTATGATGCCGTACTGATACATATACATCCGGACCTGATGCCTGATTGGCAAAGAGTTTGTAAACGTACTATAGATATTACGGCATCGTTACTTGCGATTATCATACTCTCTCCCGTATACCTGTTTGCAGCGATAAAGGTGAAGCTATCTTCGCCGGGGCCAATTATCTATAGCCAGCAAAGGATCGGATTGTTTGGACGGCCTTTTAGTATATACAAGTTCAGATCTATGTATGTGGATGCGGAAGCAACCGGACCCGCACTATCTAGCAAGGAAGATAGCCGCATTACCAACTGGGGCAAGATCATGAGGAAGTGGCGGATAGACGAGCTGCCGCAATTTGTGAACATTATAAAGGGCGATATGTCGCTTGTAGGGCCTAGGCCTGAACGTAAACACTTTATTGATATAATTAGCCAGACACATCCGCACTATAAGTACCTGCATAAAGTAAAACCCGGACTCACATCATGGGGCATGGTACAATATGGCTATGCAGAAAATGTGAACCAGATGATGGAGCGTATGAAGTATGATCTGCTGTACATAGAGAACTGCTCGTTAGCGCTCGATGTAAAGATCATGCTCTATACACTAATGGTGATCTTCCAGGGAAGAGGGAAATAACTTGCCGTTATTGATGTGCATGTATTCTATTGCCTCACCTACGATAAAGAAACTCCCGGTAACCAATATGGCATCATGCTGTGTAACTGCATTGCGGGCAGATGCCACAGCATCGGCGACTGATTTGTAAAGATTTCCATTGAGGCCTTTTGCTTCCGCACGTTTCTTTAACTCTGACGCAGGTAATGCGCGTGGAATGTTAGCATTGCAGAAATAATAGATATTGTCTTTAGGGAAAAGGCTTAGTGCTTCATCAACGTCCTTATCTTTTACAAAGCCTACTACTATATGCTTTTGCGTAGCCTGGACATTTTCCCATTGTTTCATCACCTGTGTTAGTCCCGCAGGGTTGTGCGCTACATCTGCCACTATCATTGGTGTGGTTTGCAGCACATCCCAGCGCCCATGAAGACCAGTGAGCCTTTTTACTTTTGAAAGCGCCCGCTGAACCGATGCGAAAGGAATATTCCACCCACCGGCGGCAAGTACATCTACTGAAGCGAACACAGTTTTTAGATTATGGTATTGATAGCTGCCTTGCAGATCCGTATCAATATCGTGCATCTCGCGTTTGGCCCTGTTCACTGCCTTATAGAATTGGTGGGTACCATTGTTACCTGTGCGCACCATATCCCACATAGCATCGGCATAATAGATGGTGCTCTGTTTATGTATGGCGTGCTCGAAAAAAACTTTTTCGGTTTCGGGGTGCTGCTGGCCGATCACTACAGGAATTTTCGGTTTGATGATGCCTGCTTTTTCGCCCGCGATGAGCGGCAATGTATTGCCCAGCATATCCATGTGATCGAAATCAATGTTGGTTATTACAGAGAGTACAGGCGTAATGATATTTGTGCTGTCCAGCCTGCCACCGAGGCCTGTTTCAATCACAGCGATGTCTACCTGTTCTTCTGCAAAACAAGCGAAAGCCATCGCGACTGTGATCTCGAAAAACGAAGGTTCGATGTCTTCGATCTCGCGTTGATATTTTGCAACAAAATCGACTACCCACTGCTTGCCAACAGGTGTGCCATTGATACGTATACGCTCCCTGAAATCTACCAGGTGTGGCGAAGTGTATAAACCTACTTTGTAACCACTTTCCTGGAGTATAGCTGCCAGCATATGGCTGGTGCTGCCTTTGCCGTTGGTGCCGGCTATGTGTATGGACTTGAATTTTTCGTGAGGATTACCTGCTACTTCGCATAGCTTTAATGTATTGGTCAGATCTTTTTTAATGGCATCCTTGCCGATCTTTGAAAACATTGGCAGCTGATCGTACAGAAAACTGAGAGTTTTCTCATAATCGCGCTGTATATCTGGATTATTGGTCACGAACGTGTTTTGAATACAAAGGTAATATCCCCGAATTGTTCTTCAGGAGCATTTTCACTTTTATTGAACCTTACTTTATCTGCTTTTCTTAATGCAATGGCCCTGATCTCTGAATTGGTAGCAGAACGGACCTGTTTATTCACGATCACGCCCTGACGGTTTACCGTGATACGAATCACCACACGGCCCCCTTCTCGGAAATCGGCATCCGGTGGGGGAAAGGCAACTATGGAGCGCCCGCTTAAATTGTGGCTGATGCCGTTACCACTGCCGGGAATACCGCTATAGTTGCTTGCACCGGGCGTGCCACCGGGAACGCCCCTGTCGCCATTGCCATGAGTATTGCCTTCACTTGTGCCGGGCGCATTGCTCATTGCGTTATTACCGCCTTTTCCTGTACCTCCATTGTACACATACCGAGGACGTTGGGGGCGGGTAGTATTAGCGTTATCAGTGTTCGTGTTTGTTTTAGCAGGCTTGCGCGGAGTGGCAGCAGCGTTGTTGTTGGGCTTATTATTAACCGGCGGAGTGTTGATCACCGGAGCATCTGCCTCATCCGACTGTAATATTTCTTTAGCATTGTTTGCCTGTGAGGCAGTAGCGGCATTTTTAGCGGATGCATTGTCCGGTGCCGGTTCTTCTACCGCCATCGGCTGATCTGTGCCGCTGCCTTCATCACTGGTGCCTAGGTTTACTTCCATGCCCAGTTCCTGAACCGGTTTTTCGATAGCTGGCGAACTGTATTTTAAAAGCAGGAATAATAACAGCAGTACAATGTGTACTCCTGCAGTCCATGCTGCGGCCTTTACATTGATCTTTTGTTCTACTGTGGCATCCATTTGCATCTAAAATAACTAAAGAATTGCAAGAATAACGTTAATGTGCAAAATCTGTATCGTAGTTGCGCATACGCTCTACAGGCGGATTGTAATATCCGAATTTTATATGCGGAAACTCTTCGTGTACCAGGTCCATCAACTGACGTACGCCAAGACATTCGCCTGTGTCTGTAACACCAAGCCTGCCGAGATACCAATCGGGATCAATATTGAAGTTGCGCCATTGGATCATGGAGATATCCGTGTATTTGATGAATTCGCGCAAGGCTTCATATTCGGCAACACTATCCGTCATGCCGGGGAATACAAAATAGTTGATAGATGCCCAGCCGCCATATTGCCTTACAATGCGGGCGCTTTCGCGGATGTCTTCAAACTTGTAGTTATTAGGCAGATAGTATTTGGTATAGATCTCTGGCCGAACTGAGTTAAGGCTCACCCTGATGCTGTTCAAACCGGCTTTCATTAGTTCTTCAACTGCGTCCGGTTTGCTACCATTGGTATTGATATTGATGCTGCCCTTTTGTGTATGCTTGCGTATCTCTATGATGGCTTCGCGAATTGTCTCCCACATAAGCAAAGGCTCACCTTCGCAACCTTGCCCAAAGCTGACAATAGGATAAGGCGCTGTTTCGAGGTGGGGAACGGTATACTCTACAACCTCTGCCGCTGTAGGCTTGAAGGTCAGCCTATCCTGGGCAGAGTAGATGGTTTCTTCCTGAGGTTGGAAAGATATACAGCCAATGCAGTTAGCATTACAAGCCGGTGAAATAGGAATTGGACATTCCCAACGGCCTATAAAATAATTACGTGCGGCAGGGCAATGATAGGTGAGTGTGCAGTTATTCGCAAGATGCTCTACCAGTCGGTTATGCGGGTATGCTTCCAGCATGTGTTCTACACCCAATTTTATTTTATCCTCGTTATAGCCCTTCGCTTCCTGGCGTATATCTCTTTCTATGCGTACGGCAGTCACGTAGAATTTTTCGTTGTACCAGCCTACAGCGGTATAACAAAATAAAGGCAGCGTTTGCGCTTCCGGCAATGCCTCGAAAGCCGCCATATAAAGGCCGGTATGCGCAGGCGGAATGAATGCCGCTACAGCCCATCCTTTTTCGCACAGGCGCATCTCACCTGTTTTTACGTCAATACCAATGCCTCTTCTTTCCGGCAGTTCATACAAAGAACCACCATCGGGCAGTTCTATCCAATCCTCTTCATCTACAGGCATAGCATCCCAGCCCATACGGCCTATCGCATACAGAGATGTGTCTTCAAAGATGTTTCCGTTCCCGTCAGAATATAATAAATAAGGTGTCATTCCCTTCTCCTCTGATTTATAAATAATAAAACCGGCAGTACTACCAGTCGTTCTTAACTCTTCTTTCTTTTGCTTTTTCTATTTGCCTGATGCAGTAAACATCAAACAATTCTTTTTCAAATGCCAGGTTGCCGACACTCCATTGCATCATACTGTTGTCATGCATATTCAACGTAAGTGTACCAAAACGAAGCAATACATGATCCACATCGCGCCAGTCGATAAATCGTTTGCGGGAATTTACCGGCAGTCGGATGCCTGTTTGATCTACTTTTATTACTAAAGGTTTGTCTGAAAGGCGTTCCCAATAAATAGCAAAGCATATTGTTGCGGCCAGCAAACCATAGGTAACTGCCGGCACTGTAACGTGGCTTCTTATAGCCAGTATTGTGAGTGCAATCATCACCATAAACTCCAATACCCTTAGTACAAAGTTGAAAAAGGGATTGCGCATGAGCGTTTTATTCTTTAGTAATATCAGCAGCAATAAACCAAGCCCCAGTACCAATACGCCAATGCCTACTGCCTGGCCATAGTATAATACACTACGATATTGCAGTGCCTTATCTATAGGCATTTTGGAAACGCCATAATAACCGGCCAGCACAACTGCGCCCGTTATCACCAATATAAAGGAGATAAACAAGTGCAGAGCAGTTACCTGGTGAGACTTTACTCTTTCTTCTGTAAGTGGTAATTCAAAGGTCATGTGCTGAATTAGTTCTGGTTTTCCTGTGCTTCTGTTGTTGCTGCTTCTGCGGTCACACTGTCGCCACCCGGTAGCTTTACCTCAAAATCCTTTAAGGTCTTTGTAACATCTCCCTGCAACTGCAGTTTGCCTTCTGCTGCGAGTTGCCTCAAGCGCCAGCCAAGATACACATCGCCAGTCGGTACATTGTATTTGCTAATAGACTGGTTAATGATCTTATGTGCTTTCTGGAACTGATGAGAGCAAAAACTTAGCAGGATATTATCGTAATGATCTTCTTTGCGGGCTGCGATCTTTTTGCCGCCTTCGTGTGTGCGTATCGGGGCATCTTCCTGCTCCATCTTGTACCATTCTTCACCATCCACTTCAAACTCCGCCGGTGTTACCTGTCTTGCCAGCCTGCGCGCCTTTACCAATTCTTTCGGTAGTATTTCGCTCAGGTTTTTAGGAAAATATACTTTGCCATCTTCATTAAGGAACGGTAAGCCTGCAATATTCACCAGGTAGAAACGGCCCGGGTGTTTGCTCATATAAGGGAGCATCCAGTGATAGGCAGTAACATCTGCCGGCCATGGGGCCATCCAAAGCCAGGTCTGCGCATCCGGATTATTGAACATATTCTTTGAAACCTCCAGCAGCCTTTCCATATCATTCAGCTCCGGTGCTTTTTCACTACCGGTAACCTGCTGCCAGAAGGCACCACGCAATGCACTGAAACCATCGCCATTTTGCTTTTGTAACGGGCCTACATGGAGGATATCTTTTAAAACGATCACTTCTCCCTGTAAAGAAGGTTCATTAGCAACAGCTTCTATAAGGGGTTGGGCTGCCATATCGCCCACAACAAAATGATAAATCATGGTGCAAATTTAACTGATTAACGCTAAGTGACAGGGTTTAGAACACGGTATTTAAAAGAAATATGTATTATATATCTATCGCGAGTGTGGAAAAAGTCGAAAACGACAGCCGGCAACAAAACATAAACCACTCCATTTGGAGTGGTTTATGTAAATCGTTTGGAAATAAATATCTAGCGTGCTGCTTTGAAACGTTTGTTTACCTCGTCCCAATTGATCACGTTCCATATAGTTGACAGGTATTCAGGGCGCCTGTTTTGATACTTCAGGTAATAAGCGTGTTCCCAAACATCGATACCGAGGATCGGAGTGCCTTTTACTTCAGCAATATCCATCAGTGGATTGTCCTGGTTTGGGGTAGAGCATACATCCAGTTTGCCATCTTTTACGATCAGCCATGCCCAGCCGCTCCCAAAACGCGTAGCACCAGCATTGTTCATTTTTTCTTTCAGAGCATCAAAAGAGCCGAATGCGCTATTGATAGCTTCAGCGAGATCGCTTGTTGGTGCGCCGCCTGCGTTAGGGCCTAAAACTGTCCAGAACAGGGTATGGTTAAAGTGTCCACCACCGTTGTTGCGAACAGCCATTGGGTATTTAGAGATATCGGCCATCAGTTCTTCCAGCGTTTTGCTTTCGCCTTCTGTACCTGCCAAAGCTTTATTCAGGTTGTCGACATAAGCCTGGTGGTGCTTGTCGTGGTGTATTTGCATTGTCTGCGCATCTATATGCGGTTCCAGAGCATCGAAGGCATACGGTAATGCCGGTAAAGTATGTGCCATAATTGTAAGTTTTAAAAAATAAAAGCCAAAGTTAACCGCCCTCCATTAATGCCCCAAACAATAAACCCTGATAATAATAAATTAAAATAGGCTTATAGACTATATGCTGATTTAGAACGGAGTACCAGTAAAAAAGTAATTAAAGAGTATAATATCATGCCAATAAATTGCCATTTAATGTATAGGTAATAGTAAAATTCTTAACTTTTTGAAAGGGTTTGTAATAGCGTTGCTATGTATATTTGAATGATTTTTCGAACCTAAACTGCATGAGTCTTCCTTCTATATCCTTGCGACGGCCCGTAATGGCTATCGTATTTAGTATCATAATTATTGTATTTGGTTTTATAGGGTTTAAATTTTTGGGTGTACGCGATTACCCATCAATAGACCCACCGATCATCAGTGTGCGTACCAGTTATGCCGGTGCCAATCCTGATATCATTGAATCACAAATAACCGAACCACTCGAAAAATCTATTAACGGTATAGCAGGTATTAAGAATATATCTTCTACCAGTGCATTAGGAACCAGTAATATTACAGTAGAATTTGATCTTGGGGTAGACCTGGAAGCTGCTGCCAATGATGTGCGTGACAAAGTATCGCAGGCAGTACGCAGCCTGCCGCAGGATATTGACGCGCCCCCTGTAGTGACCAAGGCAGACGCCAATGCACAGCCCATCATATCAATGACGGTGCAAAGCGATACCAAAAACCAACTGGAACTTACCGAATATGCCGAAAACGTACTCGTAGAGCGCCTGCAAACCATACCGGGCGTAAGTAGTATACGTATATGGGGCGAAAAGCGCTATGCCATGCGACTATGGCTGGATCCGCTGAAGATGGCCGGTTATGGAATCACCTTCCAGGATGTGCAGGATGCCTTGAATAAGCAAAACGTGGATCTGCCGTCGGGTAAAGTATCCGGTTATAATACGGAATTAACTGTAAGGGCTTTTGGGCGATTGTTTTCAGAGGAAGACTTCAATAACCTGATATTGAAAAACGCTAATAGTACCGATATACACCTGAGAGATGTAGGGGAAGCTGTACTGGGCCCGGAAGTGGAAGAAACCGTGCTTAAGGAAAGCGGTACACCAATGATAGCTTTGGCATTATCACCACAGCCGGGAGCCAATTATGTGGCTATTGCCGATGAATTTTACAAACGATATGAAGCATTAAAAAAAGATATACCTGCTGACTTTAAGGTAAATATAGCGCTGGATACCACGGTGAACATCAAGAAGTCGATCGCAGAGGTAGAAGAAACCTTGTTCATTGCCTTTGCGCTGGTAATCCTTATTATCTACCTGTTCTTCAGGGATTGGCTGATCGCCTTCCGGCCATTGATTGATATACCTGTGAGCCTGATAGGCGCTTTCTTTATCATGTATATCATGGGCTTTACCATCAACATCCTGACCCTGCTTGCTATAGTGCTGGCAACCGGCCTTGTTGTGGATGATGGTATAGTGGTGACGGAAAATATCTTTAAAAAAATAGAGAAGGGGATGGAGAAACACCGCGCTGCCAAAGAAGGTAGCGAGGAGATATACTTTGCCGTAATTTCTACCTCCATCACCCTGGCCGTAGTGTTTTTGCCGATTGTATTCCTGCAAGGGTTTACAGGAAGGCTATTCCGGGAATTTGGTATTGTAGTGGCCGGCGCCGTATTGATATCGGCATTTGTATCGTTATCGCTGACGCCGGTACTAAACGTACTAATGACCCGTAAAGTGCATAAGCCATCTAAATTCTATGTGAAGTCTGAACCATTTTTCGAATGGATGGAAGCAACCTACAAAAAGGGGCTTGTATGGATCATGAGGCGTAAATGGATAGCGCTGACAGGCATGGTAGTATGTTTTGGCCTCATCTATTTTATAGGGCGTACGCTGCAAAGTGAGTTAGCACCGCTGGAAGACAGGTCGCGCTTCAGAGCTCAAATATCTGCACCCGAAGGAACATCTTATGACGCGATGGATGCCTATATGGACAAGCTGATAAAGATGGTGGTGGATTCTGTGCCAGAAAGTGAAGTTTTACTTTCTGTTACTGCGCCGAGTTTCTCAGGATCGGGCGCGGTGAATACAGGTATATTGAGCGTGCGATTAAAGGACCCTGAAGACCGCACGCGCAGCCAGGATCAAATAGTGCAAATGGTAAACCGCAACCTGCAGAAGTATAATTTTGGGCGGGCCTTTGCGATACAGGAACAGACCATATCTGTGCAACGTGGTGGTAGTGCATACCCGGTAGTATTCATCCTTCAGAATATCAATTTTGATAAGCTGGCCAAGGCAGTGCCTGAATTTCTCGATGCAGTAATGCAGGATCCAATGTTCCAGGGTACGGATATAGACCTGAAATTTAACAAGCCGGAGCTTACTGTGAATATCGATCGCGCGAAGGCATCCCAGTTAGGTGTGTCGATAGCCGACATATCTCAAACGCTGCAACTGGCATTGAGCGCCGGCAGGTTTGGTTACTTTACAAAGAATGGTAAGCAGTACCAGGTAATAGGACAGGTGGACAGACAAAACAGGGAAGCCCCGCTGGACCTGAATACTTTTTATGTGAGAAGTACATCGGGACAATTGATGCCGCTGGATAATTTTGTTACCATGACAGAAACCACCAGCCCATCGCAGATATATCACTACAACCGCTATAAATCTGCCACCATCTCTGCCGGTCTTGCGCCCGGTAAAACTATTGGCGATGGCATTGCCGAGATGCAAAAAATATATGATGAGCTGAGGCAGAAAAAAGTATTTGACGAATCCTTTACCACATCTCTTGGTGGTTCTTCAAAAGACTATGTAGAAAGCTCTTCAAACACCTTATTTGCCTTTTTGCTGGCTCTGGTACTGATATACCTGATACTTGCAGCGCAGTTTGAAAGCTTTATTGATCCGTTGATCATCATGCTGACGGTGCCATTGGCAATAGCCGGTGCCGTATTATCGTTGTGGCTGTTTGGGCAAACGCTGAATATATTCTCGCAGATAGGTATGATCATGCTGATAGGGCTTGTGACGAAAAATGGTATCCTGATAGTAGAATATGCCAACCATATAAGAGACAGGGGAGCGAGCAAAACACAGGCGGCCATTGATGCCGCATCTATGCGTTTGCGGCCGATATTGATGACCAGCCTGGCTATGATATTTGGTGCGTTGCCGCTGGCACTATCGCTTGGGGCAGCATCTACCAGCCGTATGCCTTTGGGTATTGTAATTGTGGGCGGTGTATTGTTCTCTTTATTCCTGTCGTTGCTTATTATACCTGTAATCTATACCTTCCTATCCAGGAGGAAAGTGGAAGAAGCAACTGCAATTGATAAACTGGCTGATTAAGACTAAACGTTGTAAAATTGTAATGAACAAGTTTTTAATAATATTCTTATTTGCAACCATTGGCGTAAAAGCCCAGGAACGGCTGACGCTGGAAGATGCCATACAAACCGCATTGCAGTATAACTATGATGTGCGTATAGCAAAAGCGGCGGCAAGGCAAGCAGCAGCGAACAATACTCTTGGTAATGCAGGATTTTCACCATCTGTGGGGCTGAACGGAGGTGTAACTGCAAGCAACTATAATACGCATAACGAGCTGGTAAACGGAACCGTGCAGGATAATCCACATGCCCGCACCATAAATGTAAACGGCAGCGCCGCGCTTAACTGGACCCTTTTTGATGGTGGCAGGATGTTCATCGTAAAAAAGCAACTGAATGAACTGGATAAAATGGGCGAGCAGCAATTTAAGGCACAGTTGCAGAACACCGTATCGCGCATCATACAAGTATATGCACAGGCTGTGCTTCAACAGCGACAACTGCTGGCGATAGATACTGCACTGGTACTGGCAGTAACACGAATGAATATATCGAAAGTGAAGTATGACAACGGATCGGCACCCAAGGTAGATTATCTGCAGGCGAGGGTAGACTACAATGGACGAAGAGCAGACTCATTGACCCAGCAGGCTTTGCTTACCCAGTCTTTTGATACGCTAAATGTATTAATGGGCGCGGATATTTATAACACCTATATTCTGGATGATAGCCTGCCATTGAATACAAAATTAGAGCCAATGGATAAAGAAGCGTTGCAGGATATTAACTATACAATAGATGTAGCGAGGCGGAACGCGAGAGTATCAAGATTGAATGTTGGCGCAACAAGGGCTTATCAATACCCGTGGCTGGCTGTGAATGGCGCTTATAACTATTCGCGTACCAAAAGCGACGCTGGTTTTTCTTTCTTCAGCAGAAGCTATGGTCCGAATGCTGGTGCCACTATCTCTATGCCTTTATTCCAGGGGGGGAATTTAAGAAGGCAGGTGAAGATAGCGTCTTTACAGGCTACGCGTGATGAACTGCTTTATGAAAAGCAGATGTCATCTACTACTAACAAGTACCGCAACGCATGGCGCAGCTACCAGGTTGCTGTGGCGGCCTACAAGCTGCAACAGGAAAATATACAGTATGCCAAAGAAAACCTTGATGTACAATTGGCGCGCTTTAGAGTAGGTATTGCCACAACCATAGAAACAAGGCAGGCCGAGAATGATTATGTAACCGCACTGGAAGCACTATATACCGCAGGCTACAACCTGAAGGTGAATGAGACGATAGTGCTGGAGCTGGAGAATAAGTTGATACAGTAGGGTTTATCGGTACTTAATGAAGAAGCCACTCATATGAGTGGCTTCTTCATTAATGTGCTATGTATAAGTTAAATATGCTTCTTAAAGTATTCCAGCGTGCGTTTCAGGCCTTCGCTACGGTCGATAGTTGGTTGCCATCCCAGTATCTCTTTTGCCTTGGTAATATTTGGCTGGCGTTGTTTAGGATCGTCTTGTGGCAACGGTTCGTAAACGATCTTAGATTTAGAACCTGTCAGCGCGATCACTTCTTCTGCAAATTGCAGCAGGCTGATCTCTACCGGGTTGCCTATGTTTACAGGCATATGATAGTCTGACAGCAATAGGCGATAGATACCTTCTACCAGGTCGTCGCAATAGCAGAAAGAACGGGTCTGAGAACCATCACCGTAAACTGTAACGTCTTCGCCACGCAGCGCCTGGCTCATAAATGTTGGCAGTGCACGGCCATCATCGAGTCGCATACGCGGGCCATAAGTGTTGAATATACGAATGATGCGTGTTTCAAGGCCGTGGAAATTATGGTAAGCCATTGTGATGCTTTCCATATAGCGTTTTGCTTCGTCATACACACCGCGAGGGCCTATCGGGTTTACATTACCCCAATATTCTTCTGTTTGCGGGTGTACCAATGGATCTCCATATACTTCTGATGTAGAAGCTACGAGGATGCGTGCGCCTTTTGCTTTTGCAAGGCCCAGCAGGTTGTGCGTACCCATAGCGCCGACCTTCAGCGTTTGGATAGGCATCTTCAGATAGTCTATCGGGCTGGCAGGTGATGCAAAGTGCAGTATGTAATCTATATTGCCCGGTACGTGTACGAATTTGGTCACATCATGATGATAGAATTCAAATTCTTTTACCGGGAATAAATGTTCAATGTTCTTGATGTTGCCGGTAAGCAGGTTATCCATACCTACAACGGTATAACCTTCTTTCAGGAACCTGTCGCACAGGTGAGAGCCGAGGAATCCGGCTGCGCCTGTTATCAGTATACGTTTGTTACTCATCTATTATTTATAGTGGTTGTAATGAATCTTAATTAGTCGAGGTTGCCACGCTGCCTTACCATTTGCTCTTCGGGTATCTGCAGGGTATTCCTGATTTGCTCATGAACTGTTTTGCGGCCTATGCTCTCGTAGTAGAAGCCCAGTTCCTGCATTTTTTCCAGCGTATATACATTACGGCCATCGAAGATAAATGGCTGTTTCAGCGATTCATTGATACGGTTGAAATCAGGATTGCGGAACTCGCTCCATTCTGTAACTATTACCAAAGCATCTGTGCCTGTAAGTGCATCGTACTGATCTTTTGCGAAGTATAACTTGTCGCCATAGATCTTTTGTACATTGGCCATAGCTTCCGGATCGTAAGTGCGTACGGATGCACCGGCTTCCAGCAATTCATCTATCAGTTCCAGGGCCGGAGCTTCGCGGATATCATCAGTTTCCGGTTTGAAGGCAAGGCCCCAAACAGCGAATGTGCGGCCACTTAGGTCGCTGCCAAAACATTCTTTTATCTTTTTACCAAGGCGAGTTTTCTGGCGTTCGTTCACGCGGATCACTGTGTTTACCAGTTGGAAATCGTAATCCAGTTCGCGTGCTGTTTGCCCAAGAGCCTGAACGTCTTTAGGGAAGCAGCTACCACCGTAGCCAACACCTGAGAACAGGAAGCGCTTACCGATGCGGCTATCGCTACCCATACCTACGCGTACATGGTCTACATTAGCACCGGCTTTTTCGCAGAGGTTGGCCATCTCGTTCATGAAGGAAATACGCATAGCCAGGTAAGAGTTGGCAGCATATTTTGTCATTTCAGAAGAACGCTCGTCCATGAAATAGATAGGATTGCCCTGGCGAACATAAGGCTGATACAGCTCATCCATCAGCTTGCGCGCTCTTTCTGAAGATGTACCCACCACTACACGGTCGGGCTTCAGAAAATCTTCTACAGCAACACCTTCGCGCAGGAATTCTGGGTTAGAAACCACATCGAACAGGCTGCGATCGAGTTTCTGCGCCAATACAGCAGTTACTTTTTCAGCAGTGCCAACAGGTACTGTACTTTTATTTACAATTACTTTATAAGAATCAATTATGGTGCTGAGTTCAGCAGCAACGCCTAACACATACCTAAGGTCGGCAGCGCCATCTTCACCAGGAGGTGTCGGCAGTGCCAGGAATATGATCTGGGCGTTTTTGATGCCTTCTTTGAGAGAAGTAGTGAAGGTGATGCGTTTTTCTTTGATGTTGCGTTCCAGGAGTACATCCAGGCCGGGCTCATAAATAGGGGATTTGCCATTCTGGAGTTGTTGTATCTTATCCTCGTTAATATCGATACAAACTACATTATTGCCGGTTTCTGCGAAGCAGGTACCGGAAACCAGGCCAACATATCCTGTTCCAATTATTGCTAATTGCATAATAGTTATAGAAATTTTGCGGCAAATGTAGCTATATTTTATCCAAACGGGGGATTTTGGGGCGCTTCATATTAGCTTATTTTGAAAAATTTGTGTAGCATTACGGTAAACTTTGAAAGAGGTACAAAGTTGTATTTTAAATTTTTAAACTATTATGGGCGGTAAAAAACTGATCACGTACACTGCAGCTGCTTTTATGGCTACTGTTGTAGGCTTTATGGCATGTAAAAAAGATAATAATAACAATAATACCCCTGCCATATTGCAGGATGATAATTTTGCACTGAATGATGCCATGCTGGAGCAGCAATTTGAGGAAGTAGAATCTTTTGCTGACCAGGCATTTGATGGGAACGCGGCTTTGAAAGGAGAGTCTGTACTTGGGGGCAGTTGCGCAGCTATCACTTTAGATACTGCAAAAAAGACTATAGTAATAGATTTTGGCAAAAATGACTGTCTTTGCAGGGATGGCAGGACCAGGAGAGGTATTGTTACCATCTCTTACACGAAGAAGTATAAGGATAGCGGATCCGTACATACCATAGGTTTCTCTGAGTATTTTGTAAATAATAACCAGGTAATGGGTTCAAAAACCATCACCAACAGAGGTAGTTCAATTATAGGCCAACCATACGTGGACATTGAAGTAGACGGTAAAATAGTGCTGGCAAATAACCAGGGTACTATCAGCACAGTTGGTTCAAGAGTACGCACGCAAGTAGAGGGTGCAAGTACAGTTATTGCTACTGACGATGTATTCCAGATCACAGGTAGCGGCGTTTACACGAATGCTGTAGGTAAAACATATCTTTCAACTGTGAAGGCACCATTAAGAAAAGCAGTTTCGTGCAGCTGGATAACTGATGGTGTTATTGAATACCGTTACGATGGCATTACAACCACCATATATTTTGGAAAAGATGGTAATGCTCCTTGTGATGACCAGGCGACCGTTGCTACCAGTGGCGCGTCACGCACAATAACCCTTAAGTAATTTTATCTCAAACACCTGATATAAAGAAAGGCTCCTTTTGGAGCCTTTTATCATTATAAGCAGTCAAGCAGAATAGCAACCGCTTGCTTTATTTCGTCGTTGGTTATTGTAAGCGGGGGCGCCATACGAATACAATTGGCGGCAAAGAGAAACCAGTCTGAAAATAAGCCGTGCGCCAGGCATTTATGTAAAGTGTCCAGCACTTTCTCCGGGCTTTCCAGTTCTATAGCCATCAGGAGCCCTTTGCTGCGGACAGCGCGAATAGCAGGATGGACCAGGAGACTGTTAAATAGAGTTTCTTTTTCCTGTACCTGTGGTATCAATTGTTCACTTAATAGTACCTGCATAGCGGCCATACCCGCGGCGCAACTTACCGGGTGCCCGCCAAATGTGGTGATATGTCCCAATACGGGGTTATCGGTAAAGGAAAGCATATTTTGGTTAGAAGAGATGAAAGCGCCTAATGGCATGCCACCGCCCAAAGCCTTACCGAGCAAAATGATATCAGGGATAACTTCATAATGTTCAAAACCCCAAAGTTTGCCGGTACGCCCAAAGCCACATTGTATCTCGTCGAAAATAAGTAAGCAGCCGGTTTCCGTACATTTCTTTTTTAATTGCAGCAACCATTCTTTTCGAGGTTCTATTACACCTGCCTCTGCCTGCACCGTTTCTATGATGACGCAGGCAGTATTTTCGTTGATCGCATCAATCAGCAGGTCGTCGTTATAGTTGTAGTGCCAGACGCCCGGCAGCAATGGCCTGTATGCATTGCGCCAATATTCATCGCCCATGATACTCAAAGCACCCAGTGTACTACCATGATAGCTATTGTTGCAACTGATAATATCCGTCTTCCCGGTAACGCGACGAGCTAGTTTTAATGCCCCTTCTGTAGCCTCTGTACCCGAGTTGGTAAAATAAACGGTATTGAGATTTTCAGGAAGATGCTGTGTTAGCATTTGCGCATACAGCACTTGCGGACTCTGTATTAATTCGCCATACACCATTATATGGGTGTATTTATCAACCTGCTGTTTTATAGCCTCCTTCACTACGGGATGACCATGCCCGATATTGCAAACGCTGATACCACCAATAAGATCCAGGTATTTTTTACCATCAACATCATGCAGGTAACAACCTGTTGCTGAAACGATATTTAACCCGATTGGTGCAGGAGATGTTTGTGCATTGTGCTGCAGAAATAAACTACGAAGGTTCATGTTGCTTATTTTTTAGTCATGAGTCGTGAGTCGTAAGTCGTAAGTCATGAGTCGTGAGTCGATTTATTGTCGATTAGGCCCAGTTCTTTTGCCTTCTCGAGCAGGAAGGCATGAGCCGCTTCATAATTGTTGGGTATAATACCATCTAATATGGCTTCGCGTACTGCAGTCTTCAAGGTACCTACATCGCGGGAAGGCTGCAGGTGGAACATGCTCATGATCTCTTCACCTGTGATGGGTGGCTGCCAGTTGCGGATGCGGTCTTTCTCTTCTACCTCGCGGAGCCTTTGCTTTACCAGTTCGAAGTTTTCAAGAAAGCGTTTAACCTTTTGTTTGTTCTTGGAGGTAATGTCACTTTCACAGAGTATCATCAGATCATCCAGATCGTCACCGGCATCAAATAATAGTCTGCGCATGGCAGAGTCTGTAATGTCTTCTTTGCTCAGGCTAATGGGCCGGAGATGTAATGCTACAAGCTTCGCTACATACTTCATACGATCATTTAGCGGCAACTTCAATTGTTTGAATATCTTCGGTACCATTCTTTCTCCCACCGCATCATGACCGTGGAAAGTCCAGCCGTGGCCCTCTTCAAAACGTTTGGTAGCTGGCTTGCCGATATCGTGCAACAATGCAGCCCAACGTAGCCACAGATCATTGCTTCTTGCAGCAACATTGTCTATCACCTGCAGCGTATGGTAAAAGTTGTCTTTATGCCCTTTGCCATCCACTATCTCAGCGCCTGCCAGGGCAGTAAACTGCCAGAAGAATTCCTTCAGCAAACCAGAACGGTACAACAGATCTAACCCAACAGATGGTTTAGGGGTAAGCATGATCTTATTTAGCTCATCCGTGATCCGTTCTGCTGACACAATCTTGATCCGTTCCTTATTTCTTTGAATGGCTTCAAAGGTTTCGGGAAGCAGATCAAAACCAAGCTGATTAGCGAAGCGTATGCCGCGCATCATGCGCAAAGGATCGTCGGAAAAGGTAATATCAGGATCAAGCGGCGTACGGAGTATTTTATCCTGCAAATCCTGCATGCCATTGAAAGGATCTACCAGTGTACCAAAATTGCTTTTGTTGAGGCTGATGGCAAGCGCATTAACCGTAAAATCGCGCCTGCGCTGATCATCCACTAAAGAACCTGTTGTTACTTCGGGTTTGCGGGAATGTGCTAGATAAGACTCCTTACGAGCACCCACAAATTCTACATCAAAGCCATGCAATTTGAAATGTGCTGTGCCGAAGTTTTTGAAGAAGCTTACCGTTGGCTTGTGCGGAAAGCTTTCTGCCACAGCATGTGCTAAAGCGATACCATCACCCACGCAAACAATATCAGCATCCTTTGTAGGACGATTTAGTAATTTATCGCGGACAAACCCACCTATCAGGTAGCATTCCAGGTTCATCTGTTGTGCTACCCTGCCGATACGTTCAAATAATTTCAGTTCTTCCGGTGTGCAGGCAATATCCATGAGGCGGCAAAGCTATGATAAGTATCAGGGACGGAGAATAGTTATTTCGCCATCATCCGTAATTTTTATAAGCCTGGATGGCGGGCTGATAGCCTCATCATCGCGGCGGTATTGGACAATATAATCAACGCCGGAGCGTATTTCTTCTGAGACCTGGTTATATATAGCCGGCGTGGGCTCGCCGCTAATATTGGCAGAAGTAGATACTATAGGTTTGCGGAAGCGTTTTATGAGCGCCTTGCAAAAAGGATCTGATGTAACACGGATAGCGACCGAGCCCTGTTCGCCTGTCAATATTTCAGGAAAGCCAAGGGCTCCATCATATATCACCGTTGTTGGCCTGTCAAAATCGTCGAGCATTGCGATGATATCAGGCGGCGGCGCAGCTACATACTGAAGAATATCCCTGCTATCGGCCAAAAGAATGATAAAGCTCTTATTTGCAGGCCGATGTTTGACATCGTACACTTTTTTAATGGCATTTTCATTTAGTGCGTCACAGCCGATGCCCCATACCGTATCTGTAGGATACAGGATAGTACCGCCTTTGGAGAGCGTATCAATACACTGTTTTATGTCATATTCAAAATCCATCATATTTTGGCGGAAAGTCGGTTTTTATAGCTAAATTTGAGAATATCGGGACAAAAATAGCATACTTAACAGGGGTTTAACAAACCATTGAGGGCATGTCGTTTGTCTTAGGTATTAAATTTGTACTTATCATTGTAAAAAATCTACGAAATGAAAAAACTATTGCTTTCCTTAAGCGTTGTTTTGGCCGTATCTGGTGTATCATATGCCCAGAGCCATGACGGACAACCAACTGCAACTACTACAGCTGCACCCGCCACCGCAGCGCCTGCATCATCATTGAAACCAGAAAATCTTTCATTTAACGAAGAAATTCATGATTTTGGAACCGTTGCCGAAGGTGGTGACATTAACACTGAATTTGTATTTAAAAACACAGGCAAGGAGCCGATCATCATCCAGTCTGTAAATGTATCCTGCGGTTGTACCAGCCCGTCATGGTCTAAAGACCCTGTATTGCCAGGCAAAAAAGGTATTATACCTGTAACCTACCATACTCAGGGTAGGGTAGGCCAGTTCAATAAGCCAATCACTGTGATGTCTAACGCAGGCACAAAAGTGATCACTATCAAAGGAACTGTAGAAAAAGCACCTGAAAATTCGGTGCCTACCAACAAGTCTATGGTTAAAATGAACTAATAAAATAAGATATAGAAGGTATGAAACAGTTGTTTGTAACGTTGGCCCTGGCAGTAGCTGCATTTAGTGCAAATGCGCAAGGTGGAGCTGAATTTAAGTTTAAGAATGGAGATGTTCACGACTTTGGTACTATTAAAGAAGGGCCTGTTGCTGAATATGCGTTTGAATTTACCAATGTAGGTAAAGAACCGCTGATAATAGTAGATGCTAAAGCTGATTGCGGATGTACAACGCCCGACTGGCCTAAACAGCCGATACTGCCGGGTAAATCTGCAGCTATTACTGTTCGATACACTACCCAAGGGCACGTATCTCCGTTCAATAAGCATATTTATGTAAAATCTAATGCGAAGGTTCCGGGAGAAAAAGAACGTTATGAACTGACCATTAAAGGTACTGTGGTAGCTGCCAAAGAACCGGAAGTTGGTAAAAACTAAGTTCAAACCAGTATAGATATTAAAATAGCCCCCTAACCGGGGCTATTTTATTTTATAAGTGATATTATAAACCATCCATTATATAATTTTGCGCCATGCCAGTAATATCTCATCGCGGGGCGCAGATGCCCCCATCGCCCATACGTAAATTGGTACCGTATGCAGAAGCAGCAAAGAAAAGAGGAACTAAAGTATATCACTTAAATATAGGCCAGCCCGATATTGAAACTCCTAAAGCTATCCTGGATGCAGTAAAGCATGCAGACATAAAAGTGCTAGAGTATAGCCATAGTGCAGGTAATGAAAGCTATCGCAGGAAGCTGGTAGAATACTATAAGCGGAATAATATAGAAGTAAATCACAACCAGATCATCATCACAACCGGTGGCTCTGAAGCTATACTGTTTGCTGTGATGAGCTGCCTGGATCCAGGGGATGAGATCATTATACCGGAGCCGTTCTATGCTAACTACAACGGATTTTCTACAAGTGCTGGTGTAAAGATAGTATCTATCCCATCTGCAATAGAAGATGGTTTTTCCCTGCCACCTATTGAGGCTTTTGAGAAAGCGGTGACCACCCGTACCAAGGCCATTATGATATGCAACCCCAATAACCCAACAGGTTATTTGTATAGCGAAGCAGAACTGGAAGTGCTGAAGGAGATATGCCTGAAGCATGACCTGTTCCTCTTCAGCGATGAGGCCTATCGTGAATTTTGTTACGATGGTAAGAAGCATATTTCTGCCTTATCGATGGAAGGATTGGAAGAACATGCCATATTGTTAGATACCATTTCTAAAAGGTATAGCGCATGTGGTGCCCGTATCGGCGCCTTCGTGACGCGCAATGCACAAGTAATAGACGCAGCTATGAAATTTGCACAGGCGCGTTTGAGCCCACCATCTTTTGAGCAAATACTCGGCGAGGCAGCAGTAGATTTGCCCGCCAATTACTTTGATGCAGTACATGCAGAATATACATCGCGCAGGGATGTGCTGGTAGAAAGGTTGCAAGCTATTGAGGGTGTAACCTGTCCGCTGCCCGGCGGGGCATTCTATGCCATGGCTAAGCTGCCGGTAGATGACAGTGAGCGTTTCTGCCAGTGGTTACTGGAAGAGTTCTCTCACGAAGGACAAACTGTAATGATGGCACCTGCTGCGGGATTCTATGCTACGCCGGGTAAAGGCCGCAATGAAGTGCGACTTGCTTATGTGCTGAACAAGGAAGACATTAATAAAGCGATGGATTGCCTGGAAGCGGCACTGAAAGAATACAATAAATAAGAATAAAAAACGCCTTGAAAGGGGCGTTTTTTATTATACGATAACAGGTACAAACTTAAAGTCCTTACCGTTAAACAATCCTTTATCACTTAGTTTTAACGATGGTATTACCAGTAATGCCATAAACGATAAAGTCATGAATGGTGATCTGAGTTTGGTACCCAATTCTTTTGCTTTTGCGTCAATAGCTGTATAGGCAGCGGCCACATCGTGACCATTTGCATCGGACATGAGCCCGGCAACAGACAACGGCATACTTTGTACGTTGTGTTCATCAGTTGCAACAGCAATACCTCCCTTGTGTTTTATCAGTTCATTTACAGCGGCGCATATAGAAGCATCATCTGCACCAACCGCTATTATATTATGGCAGTCGTGCGCAACTGTAGATGCTAAGGCCCCATGTGTAAGGCCAAAGTTTTTAATAAATGCAGTAGCGACAGGTGCATTGGGTGTGTAACGGTTAACCACAGCTATCTTTAAAATATCCTGAGAGACATCAGGCATTGCATAGCCATTTTTAATTATCGCATCCATGCGCAGGTCATTCGTTATCAGCTGGCCATCTATTGCTTCTATAACATGCATTACAGTATGGTCATCAATGGCCGGTATAGCGAAGTCTTTTGGCTTTCTTGCATTAGTGTTAAAGTTGTTGATAGGCTTCACCTCTTTGAATGGTAATAATGATTTGCCATTCTCCGCCGTCAGTTCGCCATTAATATAGGTTTGCAATACCCGGAAGTTGGCGGTTATATTATCTATAACAATAAAATCTGCAGCATCGCCTTCTCTGAGCAATCCTACCGGTAAGTTGTAGTGCTGCACCGGCAATACGCATGCAGCATGCAAAATATCGAACAGGTTGTATCCTTTTTGTAGTGAACGTTTCACGAGGTTATCGATATGATTCAATACCAATTCGTCAGGGTGCTTGTCGTCGCTGCAAAACATTATTTTTCCGGGATGAGATGATAGCAAAGGATGCAGGGCTTCGTAGTTGCGGGCTGCGCTTCCCTCGCGTATCAATATCTTCATGCCGGCAGCCAGTTTGTCCAGTGCTTCATCCAGTGTAAAACATTCGTGATCTGTGGTAATGCCTGCGCCTGCATAGTTGATCACATCATTACCTCTCAATCCGGGTGCGTGGCCGTCAATTGGCTTGCCTGCTTTTTGGGCTGCATCGAGCTTTGCCATTACCTGCGGATCCTTAAACAATACACCGGGGTAATTCATCATCTCTGCCAGGTACCATATATCAGGATTGTGGAGCAATGTGTAGATGTCTTCTGCACCTATTACAGCGCCGGCGGTTTCGAAGTTCGTTGCAGGTACGCAGGAAGGCGCACCGAAGAAGAATTTGAAAGGAGTATGCCTGCTGTTATCTATCATATACTGCACGCCCGGTATGCCGCATACATTGGCTATCTCATGCGGATCTGAAACGGTAGCGACTGTGCCATGTATTACCGCAAGTTGCGCAAATGAGGTAGGCACCAGCATACTGCTTTCTATATGCACATGGGCATCGATGAACCCGGGGAGTATATAATTTTCAGCATCTTCCATTGTCCGTTCAACGGAATGAATAATGCCATTCAAAATGGTGATTTTCGCGGAGTATATATCCCGCGAAAAGATATCTATTAGCTTTCCAGTAATTGATTGCATGATTCAGTCTTTTTAGATCAAAGATTTTCCGTCCCTTGCAGCATCGACCTTCATCCGGATAAGCCCCAGCATTGCTTCTGCACGCTTAATGGCTTTTTCAGCGGTAGGGCCATGAAATAAGGAATGAACAGTTTTAGCCCAAAGTTGTAGCCACGTAGTATAGTGCTCTGGCAGCAACGAAACTTTCTTATCGACCTGTATATGGGTTTGGATAGGGTTGCCTTTATATTCATGTGCATCCAACAGTACCATTTCCCAGAAGCTATACATGATAGGGAGATGATGCGACCAATCGTCGCCTATGATCTCGTTGAAAATATAGCCTATTGTGGCATCTTTTCTTACATCTTTATAAAAATTATCGACAAGCAGTTTTATGTCCTGTATTGATTGTATGTCATTCATGTATAGACAAATCGGTATAGTGCTAAATTACGAATGAATAGCTGTATAATTGAGGAGATGAACTATCTTAATGGTTGAATATCTTAGATAAGGAACTGAATGAATCGTGTTAAATTATGTATTGCTGCGCTATTGCTGTTGTGTTCCTTTAGTGTGGCTGCGGGAATAGATACACTAAGCCGCGTGCATTTTGATGTTCATAATGGATTGCCGAGTAACAATCTTTACACCTTTCTGCAGGATAGATATGGTTATATGTGGTTTGCTACGGAGAATGGTGTAGTAAAATACAATGGATATACTTTCCGGACGTTTAATACAAATGATGGAATGCCATCGCCCGAGGTATGGAAACTTACTGAAGATAGGTATGGACGATTGTGGGCAAATTATCATTCTACCCAGTTAGGTTATTTCAAACAAGATGTTTTCAAGACAATAGATTTTAACCTGCCAAGGATTTATAATACGAGTATATTCCTCGATAAAAGGGGGATACCATATTTTACCTATGGCATGCCTTCTGTAACAACCTTGCTGTCTTTTGATTCTGCCGACAAGATATCCATTCAAAAGTTCCCGGGTTTTTCCGGCATCATGCTTAGCGGAGATCATAGGTTTATCAGCATGTTGCAGCCGTATAACATATTGTGCGAGATGGAGTTTGCCAATGGGAAAGTAAAGGCAAAGCCATTTTGCGATACCATACTGGCAAAGAAGATGCGGCATGATAATTCAAACATGGTAGTTACCAGCGACAACCTGTGTTTAAATTTTAAAAACGGTGAAAACTTTCTTAGTTGCTATGATTTAAAGAATTGTACAACGGATACCATATCATTAAAAAAATACGGTGCTACGGAGGAAGAGATCATTTATAATTTTGATGTAATAGAAGATAAATTCATTATCGTTACACAAAGTGCGGTATATGTTCTGGGCAATGGATTGAAGCTGCTAAGACGAATAGAGGTAAATAAATTATTGCCGGGAAAACCACAAATAGCTTACTGGACAGTAGATGATATTGGCAACGAATGGTTTGCTACCAACAGTGTGGGTGGTTATATGTTTCCTGCCAAATTTCTGCAACTGCAGAAGGATAATGTTTTGAATGAAGCCGGTGATGAAACTTATGTTGGCAGCCTGGCCGACGGAACTACCTGTTGGTGGAGCAAGCTAAAGAAAACTATCATTGCGATATCGGCTGATAATAAAGTTAATTATTACTGGACTGATAAGATCGTCAAGCGTGTGGCTGATTACGACAATAATAACATGCTGATCAGTGCTCCGGATGGTTTGTTTGTTTGCGAGAAAGAAAACGGGTTATTGCATTTTATACAGGAAGGACGATATATAGAACTGGGGCCGAAAACCGTTGGTACCTATATTAAACCAACTCATAGTATTTATACGGAAGCACTAAAGAGCAATGAATTTTACAGCATCATTAATATTCAGAAATACAGGAACGGCAGATTTTTTCTTTCCAATTATGGAAATATTAAAGTGATAGATATCGATACCGGAAAGATATTGCTGGATGTTATTGCTTTTAACAGGTACACTACGTCGCTGTATGATTCTGCCCTTAACAGAATTGTGTATTACAATAGGGAGGGGTTTTTAATTGTTCGGCCGGATAGTATAAAAACTGTAGAGGTAAAAAAGCATGTGTTAAAGCTGCTGGATATAGATGTAATATCCAGCATGGCGGTTGATAAATATGGAGATTTGATCATTGCTGAAGATAAGAATCTTGTTCTTTTCAATCTTAGCACAAGAAATATCGTGCATGTAAATCTGAACGTGAATTTTGCCAACTTAAAAATGGCCGTTTCTGGCGATAAGCTGATCCTTGCAGGAAAATTTGGACTGGCATACGCAAATATTTTAGGAAGCTGCAAGCTGTCTTCATTTAAGGTAGCTCCTAATGTTAATACCAATATATACGATAATGTAAAGGATATTGTGGTAGATAATTACGGCAAAATATTTGTGGCCACAGACAATGGCATCTTCAATACTACAGTAAGTGATTTAGTCCATTCGGATAAGCTGATGAACGATCATGATAATAATTTTATGAAAATTACTATCACCAATCCTTATCCAAAACGAATATTTAGTGGCGATACCTTGTTTTTTCCGGCACGTACGGATAAGATCACTTTTGACTGTATTAATATTTATGCCAAGGGCAGCAGGTATTTTGTTTATAAAATTGAAGGGATCAATGATTGGCAGAAAAGTGTAAGCGGGGAAGCCCTATTGACGGACGTAAAACCGGGCATCACCTATAAGGTACTTTGCTATGTAGTGGATGATATGTGGAAGAGTAAATTGTATTCCTTTTATATTTATAAAGAACCGCGCTGGTATGAAACCCTTTTTTGGGTGAGGCTTTTTTGGGTTGGTGGCGTAATGTTAGCGGGCGCACTGGTGGCCTTTATTATATTGATAACACGGTACTACGTAAACCAGTCTAATAAAAAGAAGAGCAGATTAGTAGACCTGGAACTGAGAGCTATTTATTCCCAGATCAATCCGCATTTTATATTTAATACCCTTAGTTCGGCATTGTTTTTTATTAACAGAAGACAGTTTACCGAAGCGTATTCCCATGTCAGCAAGTTTTCGAGGTTATTGAGATCATACCTTAAATCATCGCAGGAGCGTTATATAAGTGTGGCAGAAGAGATATCTATGTTGCGGAACTATATAGAACTACAACAAATAAGATTCGAAGAAAAGCTGGATTATACAATTGAAGTAGATAATAAAATACCGGCTGACAATGTTAAGATACCCTCTCTATTGCTGCAGCCACTGGTTGAAAACGCCATTAATCACGGATTGTTTCATAAAAAAGGCCGGGGAACATTAAGTCTTAAATTTTTACAAGGTACTACCAGCGATGACCTGATCGTTGTAATAGAAGATAATGGTATTGGCAGATTAAAAGCCTCTGAAATAAATAAGAGCAATATCTTTAAAAGAGAATCTTATGGAACGCAACTTACCCGTAAACTTATTGAGATATTCAGGGAATATGAGCATATGAATATTTATCTTCAATATACAGATAAGCTGGCTCCGGATACCGGAACGATTGTAACATTGACTATCAGAAATGTAAAATACGATGCCTGAACTTAGGAGTATTATTATTGATGATGAGCCCAAGGCCATTGAGCTGTTGAGGTCGCGATTAAAAATATTGTATCCGGATATGACGATTTTGGGTACTTATACTAATTGGGAAGCCGGCCTGGAAGCAGTGCGTAGTTTGCCATTGAATATCCTGTTTATAGATGTGTCTATGCCCGGAAAGTCCGGTGTTGATTTTTTGAAGTTATTTCCATCTATACCCTTCCAGGTGATCTTTATCACGGCGCACAGTGAATTTGCCTTGCAGGCAATTAAATTTTCGGCAGCAGGGTATGTTCTAAAACCTATAGATGACCTGGAGTTGTCTTTTGCTGTCAACAAAGCAATTGAGAACATCAGCCATAAGACAGTTGATAACCAGCCTGCCAATACCACGATAAAAATAGGCATACCGAATATTAAAGGCGTAGATTATCTGAACTCTGACGATATATTATACTTTGAAAGCGTCAATAAATATACCAAGGTAGTGACGAGTGATTATAGTATTATGAGTTCTTATAACCTCGGGGAATTTAAAAAGATCATTGACGGGGATATATTTTTTCAAGCGCACAGATCATATATAGTAAATTTGCGACATGTTAAGAGGTTTGAAACCTCAGGTACATTGATAATGGCAGATAATATGCAAATACCAGTTTCCAAGAACGTAAAGAGTGAGTTCTTGGCCGCATTCAGTAAAATAAGCCGCACTGCCGGGTTGAAAAAATAGAGTTTATCATTAACCGTTCGTCAAATGAAACATAGCTTTCGTCTGATGAAGTGGTATGTTAGTTTAATTGAAAGATATAGGGCGCAATAATAATAGTTTCTTTGTACCAGAGCTACAAACCCACTATTTACTATTTACTTTATCATTACAGCGCTACGCCAGCCCTTATGTCCCCTAAATTGTTACCCAATACGCACACACTCCTATAGACATATTAAAAAGGGAAAATCGAAAGATTTTCCCTTTATGTTTTTAAGCATTTATCAGAAAGCAAAATACCTCACCGGGACCGTGTACCCCTACTACCAATGTTTTTTCGATATCTGCAGTTCTGCTGGGGCCCGTATTAAGATTGATCATTGATGGCAGGCCATTTGTATATTTCTTTTTTACAGCATCAAGCGCATTGGCGATGTCAGGAAGCACCTGGTTTGTGTAGGCTACCATGATATGCACCGGGTAGAATACCGTAGATGTGCGGCCCATTGGCTGCTTACTGCTAAGCAACACGGAGCCCGTACGTGCTACCAGGAACTCGCAGGCTGTTATGCAGGCATCTGCCTTATCATTTTGAATATTGACAGGCTGAACAATGTTTAGCTTGTTGTTCTGAAAAAGGTGTAATAAACGATCGTCTGCGCAATACAATTCTTGCCAGCCTCTGCTATCGTAAAGGTCGTGAACGGATTCCAGGAACTCTTTTTCATTATCGCAGAACACAAATTTTCCACCCAACGCAATAAAGTTTTGGGCAAATTGTTCTTCAGGCGAAATATCTGCCTTGGCAAAAGCCTGTGGAACCTGCGCTTTTTCCGCTTCGGCAAAAGGCATAGATTTAGCCTCGTTACCTAATCCTTTTCGGATGCGGCTTAGGATGTTTTCCCTTGCTTTAGAGGTTTTGATTGTATGCATAACAAGGGACAAAAATAAGCAATTACTGTACTTATATGGAACTAATCTTCCTGCATGATAAGCACTTTTACCTCTGGCTTGTCCAGAAATGCAGCTTCTTTTAGATTCTTATCGAGAGCTGCCCTACGTACGGCAAATTCCTCTTGTGTTTCATTAGTAAATATAAAGGCAAACGGCCCTTTACTGCTCCATACGTAATGCATTTGCCAGGACAAGGTGCCGTAAGGCGTATCATATTTCAGAATATCTGCGTTTTTCAAAGACACCCATTTATTCTTGTCAGGATGTATTTCTGTGTAGTAAATAAATGCAGGGGCGCAGGAATGATATAGACTTAAATAATCACCCGGGATTTTTTTATCTATTACATATTGCATTCCCTCCGTCAGTTCCTCGTATTTAAAGGGTTCAATAGTTGTATTGAACAGGGTGGTACTTAAAATATAAATGGCAGGTAAAATGATGATCATTTTTACAACCCTGCCGGATATGCTCAACAGGTAATCGAAACCATAACCAGCCAGGATAAGCAAAAGGACGATCCCAAACAAGGATACACGAGGTATCAGTGAAAACTGCTTTAAGCCCGCTGCCAGCATTAAAGCAGCAAGGGGGGTAAGTATTAACACAGCATGATTAAAATCCTTCCTCAGCAATCTTATAATGCCTGCTACTATGGTGAGAGATAGAAAAGCAACAGCCACTACAGTATCGCCGCTAATAGTGCCAATGAGGATTTCTAGCCGGCTGAGGTTAAATAATATTTCGTTAACTGAGGTAGGGGTGAGATATAGGAAATAGTCGTGATGAAAGCTTTGCAGATAATTAGAATTAGCCTGAGGCCGAAGGATGATAATGTAGTAGGCAAGAAATTGTATCATCCAGATGGCTGATGCAAGTAGGAGTGCAGTAAGTTTCTTTAATTCCTTCTGCCGTATCAATTGAAAGCCATAATAAAAACCAACGCCAGCCAGAACAAACACAGAGGGCATGCTAAACCAAATGGCAATGCTACCTGCAATAGCCCATATGATGAAGAATTTTCTGGATTCGGACGTCATTATGTTATTTCGTAAAGCGAGCAGCATCAACGCAAGCATTACTAAGACATCATTATTATATTGTTTGAGCTCTGTAGCGTAGCGGATAAAGAAATAACCGGAAGCAAACAAAGCAAGCGGAAGCCATATGCTTTGAGGAGATAGTAGTTTCTTTAACACCAGATAGAATAAATAGAGGGCTATTATGCCGCTGATGAATGGATATAGCTTTAAGGCGTACTCGCTAAAACCAAAAATTATAGAAGATAACTTGATTAGCCATAAAAATAGTGGCGGTGCATACTGTTCGTAGCTTAGCGGCTTTACCAGGTCAATAAAGCCTCGCTCGTAAATATTGCGGGCAACATTAGCTTCATCGATGATAAGGTTGCGATTTTGCAGGTACACTACCAGCCTTAACCCTATTCCCCCGACGATGATCAGGAGCATCAAAAATTTGAAGAGACGTTCTTTTTTTTGATTACTTGTATTGGCCTGCATAAACAATGGCAAGATAGCCAATAGCAAACGAAATTTAAGGCCAAATTATTGGAGGAAGTGGATAAAATAAAGAAGGGCAGCTTAGCTGCCCTTCTTTAAAAATTAACTTTCTACCGATGTGGATCCCATTACCGGTGGCGGTGTTACTACGCCCTCTAATGCAATCGCATCTTCAAATGGTCGCTTGCCTATGAGGCGTTCCATATCGTCTTTATATAACACTTCTTTTTTCAGGAGCTCTTCAGCAATCAGTTTCACAGCATCCATTTTCTCTGTAAGCAAAGCTTTCGTTTTTTGATAAACATTATCTACGAGTTTGCGAACCTCATCGTCGATGATCTTGCCGGTCTCTTCAGAGTATGGCTTCGTCATGGTAGTATCGTTCTGCGGATCGTAGAATGATATGTTACCGATCTTATCGTTCATACCGTACATAGAAACCATCGCATACGCCATGCGTGTTACGTGTTGCAGATCGCTCAGCGCACCTGTAGATATTTTATGAAATACCAGTTCTTCTACGGCACGGCCGCCTAAAGACATACACATATCATCTTCCAGATGGTCTGTATTGCGTATATACATTTCCTTTGGCAGGTATTGAGCGTAGCCCAATGCAGCTACACCACGCGGCACGATCGTTACCTTTACCAATGGATGGGCATGCTCCAGGAACCAGCCTGACACCGCGTGACCCGCTTCGTGATATGCAATCACTTTTTTCTCTTCGGGAAGTATGATCTTATTTTTCTTTTCCAGTCCACCAATCACACGATCTATGGCGTCATTGAAATCTTCCATATCTACCTCTGTCTTGCCTTTACGGGCAGCGATCAGGGCAGCTTCATTACATATATTAGCGATATCTGCGCCTGCAAAGCCAGGGGTTTGCACAGCCAGTTTATGTATATCCAGGTCTGATGATTTCTTAATAGGTTTCAGGTGAACATCGAATATCTTTTCACGGCCTTTAACATCCGGAATGTCTATAGATATCTGCCTATCGAAACGGCCCGGGCGTAATAACGCGCTATCCAATACATCGGGGCGGTTAGTCGCAGCCAATACAATGATACCAGTATCACCACTAAATCCGTCCATTTCTACCAGTAACTGATTGAGCGTATTTTCGCGTTCGTCATTGCTCATTACCACGTTCTTACCACGCGCACGGCCGATAGCATCTATTTCGTCGATGAATACGATACAAGGTGCTTTTTCACGGGCCTGCTTGAACAGGTCGCGAACACGGCTGGCACCCACACCTACAAACAGCTCCACGAAATCGGAACCGGACATAGAGAAGAAAGGTACCTGGGCTTCGCCCGCAACAGCTTTTGCAAGCAAGGTTTTACCGGTACCCGGAGGGCCTACCAATAATGCACCTTTAGGTATCTTACCACCAAGAGCCGTATATTTTTTAGGATTTTTCAGAAAGTCAACAATTTCCATTACCTCTACTTTGGCTTCATCCAAACCTGCTACATCGTTGAACGTGATATTAACCCTTGTGCCCTTTTCAAATAGCTGCGCTTTGGATTTGCCGATGTTGAATATGCCACCTGCGCCTGCGCCGCCACCTGCGCCGCCGCCCATCTTGCGCATAATAAGGAACCACATAGCTACCAGCAGGATAGCGGGCAATAAGAAGCCTGATATTTCGCGGAAAAGGCTAATGCGATCCTGGTATTTAACACGTATGCGCTGATCTTCAGGAATATTTGCCTGTGCATCTTTCAGGTTATTCTCAAACTGCTCTACGCTACCAATAGTGAACCTTACAGCCGGTTCTTTAGCCCGATTGCTGAAGAGAGATTTGTCATTGGTGTTAGCCTGAGGCTGTTTAGTATAAACTTCAGCTTCGCTTTTATTTACAATGATCACTTCATCAACAATACCCTTGTCGAGGTATTGTGTTTTAAAGTCCTGGAAACCTATTTCCTGGGTAGTATTGTAAATATTGCCACTATAAAATTGTAATCCCAGCAGTATTAATACCATAAGGCCATACACCCAATAGATATTGAATCTTGGGCCTTTTTTCTGGGGTTTATTATCGTTGCCCGGTATCGGGCGTTGTTTATTGTCTTCCATTTGTTCTTTAAAGCGATATAAATCTGTTATTGTTCGTTATGCTCCTCTCTTTCTGCATCAGCCCAAAGGCTTTCGAGATCGTAAAATTTTCTATGTTCTTTTTGGAAAATATGTACTACAAGATTCACATAATCCACCAAAGTCCATAAATCACTGCGTTCTATATGATAAGGTTTCTCATCGCATTCCTTTTGCACAGTTTCTTCAATAAAATCGGCTATTGCGTTCACCTGTGTACGGGATTGAGCCTCACATATAATGAAGAAGTCGGCAACTGCTTCGTCAATTTTTCTTAGATCGAGCGATACAATGTTTTCCCCTTTCTTTTCTTTTATGGCTTTGATTACAGCTTTGATGAGTTTGCTGTTTTTTGTGAGGCGGGTTACAGATTTCTTCCGTCCCTGTAATGTGGTGATTATTTTCTCCAAATTCCTAAAAGTCTATTTTTGTTAGGCAATATCAGTATAATCATTCAAAATTAAATAATCTTTTTGGCACTAATCCTACAAACTATTCTGGATGCCCCGATCATAGAACTTGATACCATAGACAGTACCAATAACTATGCCATGCGGTTAATCGATGCCGATACGGCACAACCGGGTATGACAATTCTTGCGCAGCAGCAAACGGGAGGTAAGGGCCAGCGTGGCAGAACCTGGCTGGACATACCCGGCCAAAGCATCCTAATGAGCATAATTTGCGTTCCGATGCATAAACTGGACGAACAATTTATATTTAACGCATGTGTTATTACAGGAATTGCTGATGTGTTACAAGGCCTAAACGAAAACTGGGATATACGCATCAAATGGCCCAATGACATAATTGTCAATGACAAAAAGGCAGGGGGAGTATTGATAGAGAACGTATTGCGGGGGAGTAACTGGTCTTACAGTATAATAGGGATAGGATTAAATGTGCTGCAGCCTAAGCTCGATGAAAGCCTTGTTTATGGCACCTCGCTGAAAATAGAGTCAGGGATAAACTATCCTGTGTACGAACTTGCTGGACAGTTACGTACAGAAATACTAAAGAATATATATACTATTGATAGTAAAATAGATATAATGAAACGCTATAACAATTACCTGTTTCACAAAGGGCAAGACCAGGCATTTGTTGACGCCACGGGGCGGGAGTGGAAGGCAAGGGTAATAGACGTTTCTGACAAAGGGTTGCTACGGGTACAATTGGCCGATGGGTCAATAACAGGGTATGTACACGGAGTAGCTAACTGGAAATGGGAATAAATAAAAGAACTTAACGTAGTTTTAGACGGCCTGAAATGCAAGTAGCCAAAGCAAAATATCTACCCATTATTCACCTGTCGCTATTGGCGATGGCGATACTTATAGCTTATAGTTCGGTTTTTGGCGCTGGTTTTATGAGCTGGGACGACCCAGAATATGTGTTGCATAATGCTGATATACAAAACATTACGGCGGATGCTATTAAAAACTGGTTTACTCATTTTTATATAGGTAACTACCACCCGTTGACCTTATTATCGTATGCCATTGACTACCTGGTAGGAAAACAGGAGCCATTTACATACCACCTCACCAATATTTTGTTGCATATCATAAATGCGGGGCTCGTTTATGTATTTGTAAACCGGATACAACAAAATAAGTGGGTTGGTTTTTTTGTTGCGCTATTGTTTGCCTTACATCCTGTGCAAACAGAAACAGTATCATGGGTTGCGGAACGAAAGAATGTATTGTATGCTTTGTTCTTCCTAGGTAGCCTTATCTGCTATGCGGGTTATATAATAGAAGACAGACGAAAATTATTGGTGGCGGCATTTATATTAGGATTGGCGTCGATGCTATGCAAACCGGCAGCTGTAACATTGCCATTGGCATTAATAGCGGTAGATGTGTGGATGCACCGGAATATTTCTTCCCCTAAGGTATGGTTACAGAAAGTTCCTTTCCTGGTATTGTCTATCGTCTTTGGCCTTATAGCCCTCAAAGCGCAAAAACAAGGAAACTTTCTGGATCAGCATCCTGAGTTCGGAATATTAGACACTATATTATTTGCAGGCTACGCTTATGTACAATACATCATTAACCTTTTTGCGCCGGTAAAACTGTCTGTGCTTTATCCTTACCCGCAGAGTGCCGGGGCAATACAAACAGTATATACACTGATAGCTGCAGGCATAATGGTATTGGGCGTAATTGCCTATAAGAAAAAATGGTACATCTTATCAGGCGGAATACTTTTCTACACGGTGAATATCGCCTTAGTGCTGCAATTTGTGCAGTTTGGCGAAGTGCTGATGGCAGACCGGTATTTGTACATTCCCTGCCTTGGTATATGGCTACCGATGGTATATTATCTTTACGAGGCCATAGGACAAAAAGGAAAGGAAATTGTGGTTTCAATTATTCTATGTGTGGTTGCGTTAGTTTTTCTTTTTGCCACCCAGAAAAGAAACAATATCTGGCTTTCAGAATTGGCATTCTGGCAATCTGTTACAGATACATTCCCGGAATCTGCCGTAGCACAGAGTAGTGTTGGGGGTGTTTATATGAAGCAAGGGGACTACGATGTAGCGCTGGAGCACATACAAAAAGCAGTAACGCTAGACGACAAAAACTATAAAGCATGGTATAATCTGGGAGTGTTGCATCTAAGAAGAGGAAAGTATAAAGAGGCAGAAGACGCCCTGGACCGATGTATTGCCATCAATGAATATTCTAAAGCTTTGTTTTCACGCGCATTACTTTTTCAGCAAACCGGACAATACCTAAGGGCGTTGAATGATATTAATAAAGTATTAGAGAAAGAACCTAATAATGCTCGTGCTTATTATGTAAAGGGTAGCTGCGAAGATGAGGATGGCGATTACCAGCAAGCGATAGGCAGCTTTAACAAAGCCATAGAATATGGCGATGGAGATCCGATATTTTACCTGGGCAGGGGGATAGCAGAGGTGAAATCCGGCAATGCGCAAGATGCTATTACGGATATGGGGCATGTGATTGACCACAACCCTAAAAGCGGGCAGGCATGGTATTGGAGAGGATTGGCAAAAGAGCAAATAGGACTGGAACCATGCCACGACCTGAATATGGCAAGGAACCTTCATTACAGGGAAGCTGAGGCAGCATTGATCAAATACTGCAACGATTAATGAACAATTAATTACTTTGATTGTTTAAAAAAATCATGGCCTGGATAGGATATATATTAACAACAATAGGGGCATTCCTGGTGATGGAATTTGTGGCCTGGGCATCTCATAAATATGTGATGCATGGGTTTCTATGGTCCTTACATAAAGACCATCATGACGGCGGGTATCACCCGTTTCAAAAAAATGATGCCTTCTTTTTAATTTTCGCTGTGCCGTGCTGGTTGTCCCTTATGTTTGGTGGGCTATACCATATTGGCTGGCTGGTGGCCGTTGGAATTGGCATTTTCCTGTATGGCTGGTGCTATTTCCTGGTTCATGATGTGATCATACACCAGCGCTTTAAATGGTTCAAGCGCAGCAATAGCAGGTATGTAAAAGTGATACGCTGGGCGCATAAAATGCATCATAAACACAGGCAAAAAGAGGATGGAGAATCTTTTGGGCTCCTCATTGTGCCACTAAAATACTGGGAGAAGGTGAAGCGCGACGAGAAAATGAACATGCCTGCCGATACAGAGGTAATATGAATAGCCATTATACATATTTGCTTATAGATGTACTTAGTATTCTATTCCCTTTCCTTTTCAGCTTTGACAAAAGGGTAGGGTTTTACAAATACTGGAAATGGCTGCTGCCGGGTTTGGTGTTAACCGGAACATTTTTCATTGCCTGGGATGTATTGTTTACAAAACAGGGTGTCTGGTCTTTTAATGACAAATATACTCTTGGTGCCGGGCTTCTAGGCCTGCCAATAGAAGAATGGTTGTTCTTTCTAGCAATACCTTATAGCTGTGTCTTTATTTATCAATGCCTGCAATATTATATACCGGGCCTGGATGGCCAAGCCTGGGGCTGGAAAGTTACAAGGCCTCTTGGTATTTTGCTATTAATAACAGGGATGATTTTTGCGCAAAAGGCATACACTTTTACCAGTTTTAGTATTTGCGGATTTGTATTGATATTGCTGCATGCTTATCGAGCAAGACTTAGATACCTGAAGATGGAGCGATTTTATGTCTCTTACCTTTTCAGCCTTATTCCATTCTTTATAGTTAATGGCCTGCTTACATCATTACCGGTAGTGATGTATAACGATACGGAAAACCTTGGAGTAAGAATGTACACTATACCGGTAGAAGATACTTTTTACGGCCTGCTGTTACTGTTAGGTAATATTACTATCATGGAATGGGCAAAGCAAAGAAGCCTAAAAAAGTTTAGCCCAGTTTTTCAATAACTGCAGCCCTTCCGGCGTTCCTATCGATTCCGGATGGAACTGTATACCTATGCAAGGGTATTTTTCATGAGCAAGCGCCATAATGCATTTATCATCTGTGCTGTGCGCTAAGGGAATTAAGCCTGTGCCATCAAGATCGCCTAATGTAAGAGAGTGATATCTCATCACAGTGAAAATATTATTGATGTTATTGAACAGGGGATGGCTGTAGTGCTGCACCTCGCTGGTTTTGCCATGCATCGGGGAAGGCGCGTGTTGTAACTGCGCGCCAAAAAACATGCCTAAACCCTGGTGGCCAAGACACACACCAAGAACAGGAATACGATTATGGAAATGAGCAATAGCATCCATAGTTATACCGGCTTGCAATGGCGTTTCCGGACCGGGGGATATTATTAGCCGGGATGGTTGCAAAGCTTTGAGTTGGTCTACAGTGATCTCATCATTTCTATATACAATACATTCATTACCCGTTTGCAGCAGGTAATGATGAAGTATGTAAGTAAAAGAGTCGTAATTATCGAGCAGTATCCACATGCGTATTTACTTTTCCGAAAAACAATTCAAGATCATGAAAAATACTTGTGACCATAGGCCAGATTTTACCGATACGCTGAAATAGCCAGGGTGCTAATTGGGACAAATACGGATAGGTTTTAGAATTTATAATGGTTGTTTCATTGATGATGTGCATTTTAGTGCCTATCCATAAAAAAGTGCTCCATACTACACTTATCATAAAGGCATATAAAAGGCCACCGATCCCCCTGTTTACCCAGCCCAGCATTGCCATTTCCAGTGAAGATTCTATTGCCTTTGCTATAAGACGTACTATTAATACAATACCGATAAAAATTGCAAGGTAACTTACCAGTTGACACCAGCCTGAAGTGATGATATGTTGATCTGCAAGAAAGGTAGCAAACCGTTCTGATAGCTTCAGTGAACAAACGATGCCGAGGATAATTGCGAGAATAGAAAAAGCGGCTACAATGATGCCTTTCATGTAGCCGCGTACAAAAAATAGTACTATTAATGCAATGCCGATGATATCGAGCATCATAAGCCTAAGCCTGCGCCAGGAGTTGTTTTACCGTTTCAGATACCAGCTTGCCATCTGCTTTGCCTGCCAGTTGTTTGGTAGCGACGCCCATCACTTTGCCCATATCTGCCGGTGACGTAGCACCTACCTGGGTGATGATCTGTTTCAGTTCTGCCTGCAATTCCTCAGGGCTCATTTGCTTAGGTAGGAAGCGTTCTATGATCTCCAGCTCTTCGCGTTCTTTTGCCGCAAGATCCTCGCGGTTTTGTTGCGTAAAAATGTCGAGCGAATCGCGGCGTTGTTTGGCCATCTTTTGCAGCATCTTAATCTCGTCAGCCTCGGTGATCTCTGTGCCGGACCCGGAGGTTTTCTCAATAAGTATTGCCGCTTTAATAGCACGGAGGGTACGCAATGCAGCCTCATCTTTAGACTTCATTGCATCCTTCATCTGCTCCATGATTTTTTGTTCTAATGCCATTTTTATCGGTTAAATGGGTGAAATAATAAGGTTTTACTGTTGTTTCTCTGACTGCTCCAAAGCGTCGCTGGCTTTCTTCAGAAAGTCTTTGGCGAAAGTCTTCAATTCGCTGGCAAGAGCTTCATTCTTAGTTGCGCGCAGATAAGTATCTGCCATACCGTGAATGGTTTGATAAAAGAAATCATTCATTTCATCCACCATCATTTTTTTTGTCCAGAGGTCTATCCTGAGTGCAGATTTCTCCTCACCATCCCAAAGGCCTAATAATATAGCCTTTGCTTTTTGAGGTTCTTCCACACCGCCATCAGGAGCATTCCACTCTATGGTTTCCGGCATTTTTTCATTATCCAGCTCTACTTGTATATTGATATTCGATTTCATATTGCTAATTCAAAGTTCAAAAGCCAAAAGTAAAAAAACTAAATGCTAATTGCTGATCCAATTGTAAACTGCTAACCGCAGCCGTTACTGTTTCGCCCCTATCATTTACTCCATTTGTCCAACTGCCTAACGGTCGCAGCTATATCCTTGGGCAAAGGGGCCTCGACCGATATTTCTGTGCCATCCTGCTTTACGAGGGTAAGACGGTAAGAATGCAATGCCAGGCGGCTAAGCAACGGACGTTCTGTTTCTTCCTTTTCAGAGAGTTTGTATTTCTTTTTGATATTTGATAGTAAAAAAGGCTGCCCGTCGCCATACAGCTCATCACAAACTATGGGGTGCCCTATAGACTGCATATGGACACGGATCTGGTGAGTGCGCCCGGTATGTATCTGGAATTGAACCAAAGAATACAGCGCCCATTGACTTACTACCTTATAATCCGTAACAGATGGTTTCCCCTTCTTTGCCACTACCATTTTGCCTTTGATGGCAGGATGTGCAGCAATAGGCGCTTCTATGCGTCCTTCCTCTGGCACTACGCGGCCCACCACCAGGCCGGCGTAAAACTTGCCTACATCATGATTCTCGAACAAGCCGGAAAGGTATTTGTGCGTTTCTTCATTTTTAGCAAAGCAAATAACCCCGCTTGTGTCGCGGTCTAGACGATGGACTACCCATATTTTAGTGCCTAGTTTATCTTCCAGCATTTTATTAAGCGACGGCAGGGCATCATTAAACCTATCAGGGATAACCAACACCCCGGCTGGTTTATTCACCACTACCATATCATCGTCCTGGTATAATATCTCTATCTGCATCTTAACCTTTAAAATATTGTTTTAAACATTTATCCTCCATTGCTCGCATTGTCTCCTTGTCAGCTTTGGTTTTATCCTTAAACCCGCAAAGGTGCAGTGCGCCGTGAAAGATCACCCGGTGCAGCTCATCGTTATAAGAAGTATTGAATTTATCTGCATTTTCCCTGACCCGGTCTATGCTCACGTATATTTCTCCAACTAAAACCTCATTGCTATCGCTCAGGTCGAACGTAACAATATCAGTAAATGTATCATGATTCAGAAACTGCTGATTGATATTTAATAAATATTCATCATTACAAAGAATATATGTGAGGCTGCTGTTCTTGACCTTTTTTAGGTGTTTATGTACAAGCGTATCCAGGAAGGCTGAGAGCCTCCTTTTGTCTTTAAGATTCGCTTTTACTTCCTGTTCGTAAAACCTTGCAGGCATAATAAAATTTGTGCAAAGGTCGCATATTTTTGGCAGTGCCTTTATTATTACCGTAATTTTGCATGTAATGGATGCCATAGCAGCAAGGAAAATGCGCCTTTCAGAACTTCCCAAAGGGCAGCGCGCAGTGATAGAAGAACACGATCAGAGCGATTTTAAGCTTACGCTGATGGAGATGGGCTGCATTCCCGGAGAGCCGATCTGGATAGAGATGATTGCCCCGATGGGTGACCCGATGGCTATACAAATTGCAGGCTATTACCTGAGCATCCGTAAGGCTGATGCCGACAAAATATGGGTGTCTGTATCAGATAAGCAGTTATAGGGAATTAATATTTATATAAATCCCGTTCCTGTAGAAGGCTATTGTTTTAATTACCTTTGACCCATGCATATAGGGTTGTATTTCGGCAGCTTTAATCCGATCCACATAGGCCATTTGATCATCGCTAACCACATAGTTGAGAACGCAGATATAGACAAGATATGGTTTGTAGTATCTCCGCATAATCCATTAAAAGAAGCGCATTCTCTGCTCAATGAATACGACAGGCTACACCTGGTAAATTTGGCTATTGAAGGCAACAATAAATTCAGGGCCAGTAACGTAGAGTTTCATCTGCCGAAGCCGTCTTATACCATAGATACGCTGACCTATCTAAAAGAGAAATTTCCCTTAGAGCAGTTTTCCGTTATTATGGGGGCCGACAGTTTTCAGAACATACAGCGATGGAAGAATTATGAGCAACTGCTTGCCAATTATCAAATGATCGTTTATGAACGCCCCGGTTTTGAGATCAATGATACATTTGGTGCAAAGATCACCCGGTTGCAGGCCCCTTTGCTGGAAGTATCATCTACCTACATCCGTAAGCAGATAAAGGAACATAGAAGCATACGCTACCTGGTTCCCGACAAGGTAATGCAGTATATAGAAGATAGTAACTATTATAAATAGCCGTCAGGTATTGTTGCCGGAAAATTCTGTGCGGTAGATAGTGATCATCAGCAGAAGATAAGATATCAGCAATGGGCCGAAAATAAAACCCATAAAGCCGAATAATGGGATGCCTACTATGATGCCTAAGGCGGTGATGATAGGGTGGACATCCCCAACGCGCTTGAGTATTGTAAAACGCAATACATTATCTATACTACCTGTTACAATAAAAGAATACAATGCCAGGCCTAATGCCGCACCGCTGTGCCCGGTAGCATATAAGTAGATGCAAAGCGGCCCCCAGATGATCATACAACCTACCAAAGGGACTACCGATACAATACCCGTTAAAACACCCCACAGCAGGTAGTCGCTGATGCCAAATATATAGTACCCCAGCATGGCAGCCAGGCCCTGAGAAGCAGCTACAATGGGTATGCCTATAGCATTGGATATTACCATCGTGCGTGTAGCCAGCCATACACTATCGATATTGGCATCCTGTAGAGGCATATACCGTTGTATCACCTGTTCCATCTTACGTCCGTCTACCAGCATAAAATATAAAATAAAAAAAGCCAATACCATGTTGGTGAGCATATTTGCGGTGGCATTTAACAGCCCCGGAAGCATACCGGTGAGCTTTTGTATGGCACCCGCAATTTGTTGCTCATTGATCTGAAAACGCGGTGATATATTTTGCAGTTTTAGTGTAAGGCTGTTAAGGGTAGCAGCAAGGTTTTTTTGATTGTCAAGCACGGAAGTGAGCTTTGGCAGCAGAATCTGTATTAAGCCGGCTACAGGCAGCGCAATAAGTATCATTGCACCAAACACAAACAGAAGTGCTGTACCGGTTTTGTTCCACTTACGAATGACAGTTAGCTTAAAATAATATTGCCTGAGTATTATGTACAAGGTAACAGCTCCCAGCATACCCGGAAAAAACACATATAGCTGGCTGCCTATGATGAATACCAACAGCAGTATAAAGCCAGCCAGCAGGATTTGTTTGATAACGTCGTTCCGCATAGATGCAAGAATACGTAAAATGCCAAATAATTATTAAATTATATAAAATTATGTACCGATAAAATAATCATGGCACGATTATTTCTTAATTTTGGGTAAGCGAATTATCGCTATATCAAAACACAGAAATATGGCAAAAACTGGAAAAACTATCTCTACATTATTACTGGGCGCAGCTATTGGCGTTGCAGTAGGCTATATATTAGCTACAGACAAAGAAAAACGTACAGAAGATCTTGGCAAGATAAAAGGCCGTTTTAATGATCTGAAGGATAAACTGGCCAAGAAGGCAGAGGACCTGGAACATGATATTTATCATAGTTAATACGGACCTATGCTGGATTTTATAGGTAAGTGGAAAGACAAAATAGCTGATTATGTAGATACCCGCGTACAACTTGTGAAACTTGAAGTTGTAGAGCGGGTATCGCAGGTGCTCAGTTTTTTTACGTTCACCATCATTTGCGTATTGTTGCTGATGCCCATACTATTATTTGCAGGTATGGGGGGCGCTGAATTTATTGCAGAAGCTATCGACTCACGCGGTGGCGGCTACCTGATAATGGCTGGCATTTATTTGGTATTGTTGTTAATTCTGTACGCCGGAAGAAAATTCTTTATCAAGAAATTTGAGGGATTATTTATTGGTGTGATGACAGATAATAATGATGATGATGAGGAAGAAACGTCTAAATAGTCATTAATTTATTAGCACACGCATCATGAAGCTATACAAAAAACAACTAAACAGCCTTGAGGAGCTAAAGAAGGAGAAACGGAGGCTTAAAAATAAGCTTAACGAAACTCAATTATTTAGCGCACCGGCAAATATAACTAGGGAAAACGCAACTGGTAGCCCTAACCTTTTGACTGCCCTTACAGAAATAATTTCTTCCCCTTCGACGGCCGGAACTGTCGGTTCTTTAGCGATGCCATTGCTATCTATGGCAGGTGAAAAAATAAGGAAAAAGTATCTGCTCCGGTTTACGAAAGAGTTTATCGGCGGCTACGCAAAATGGAAAGCTGTGGAGATAGGTTTTAAAGCAGCGAGATCCTACATTAAGTCACGTAAGAAGAAGAAGGCTGAAAAAAAAGCTGCAGAAGCGTAGTTTATAATTCGTGCAGTGCCAGTATAGGGATGTGTGTATGACGCGCAATTGACTTGGTCCTGCTTTTATGGAATAGCCCTTCTATAAACCCATGCTTGTGTGGGGTAACCACCAGCCAGTCTATACTGTTTTGTTCAATAAAGTTTCGGATTCCCTCATCGATATCCTCGTTATCAATATAATTGTACGTAGGATCAGCCTCGCCAATCATTTTATGCAGTTCAGTTGACTCCAGCGGTGTATCTGTACCGAATGACCGGTTATCGTGATCGATATTTAACACTTGCAAGGATGCGCCTGTGATGGCGACCACATTTACGAGGTTTTGAGCCGGAAGATGGCCTATTACCTTTTTATAATCACATGCCAGGCATATTTTATGTGGCGTTTTGAATTCAATGCCATGTGGTATCGCCAGTACCGGGAATGGAGTATCACGCATCAATTGTAGCAAATTACCACCAAACCAATAGGTATCATCTTCACTCAGGCTATTACCTACAACGGCCATCCAGGGCTTATTATTCTTTGCAAAATCAATCATGCCTTCGGTGATATCACCAAAAGTAAGGTGGCTATTTATCTGTAACCCCGGATACGTTTTTGATAAAGATGCAACCATCTCATCCAGGCTCTTTTGCGCTATTGCCCGGCTTTCTTCAATGGGCATAACAGGCATGGGGTTTTCGTTAAAAGTTACCGGGATATTGTATGCGTGTACAACTGTAACTGTTGCGTTATAGGCATGAGCTAACCGGCATGCATAGTGCACAGCATCATTGGCGATGGTAGAAAAATCTGTGGCGGTTATTATTAAAGACATATTCCCGATATTTCATTGAAAAGTTAAATGAAATATCGGGAACTTAAAAGTAAATGCGTATAAATTAAGATGGAAATAACAGCGTTGCTATTTCTTCTTGAAGAAGCTGCCTAAAGCTTTGCCGATAACTTGCGCAAAGGTTGTAAAGATGATTTTGATATCAAGGCCAATGCTGCGATTCTTTAGGTAATATACATCCCATTGCACCCGTTTGCGAAGTTCGCGTTCAACAGTGATCTCACCAATATAACCTTTTATCTGTGCCATACCCGTCATTCCCGGAACCGCCTCGTGACGCAGGTTATAATAAGGTATGAACTGAGCATAGTAATGTGTATGATATAGCATATGCGGGCGAGGGCCTACAATACTCATATCGCCAAGAAGCACATTGAAGAATTGGGGTGTTTCGTCAAGGTGAGTAAGACGTAAGAACTTGCCAACCGTGGTGATACGCTTATCTCCTGTAGTTGCCTGTTTGGTGTCGGCATCAGCATTGATATACATCGTACGGAACTTGAAGCAATCAAATTCTATCCCTTTATAACCTGTACGTTTTTGTATAAAGAAAACAGGACCTTTTGAAGTTAGTTTTATAAGGAGTGCAACTATTGGATATACCCAGGACATCACCAGTGCTATAAACGTGAGCGAAACCATTATATCCATAGCACGCTTTACAAAGGCATAGTACGAAGATGGCTGATAAACCATATATCTATGGTTTATTTCGCGAAACATTTCGCGAAGTTCAGCTACCTCAGTTTGTGGCTCTGCCTGCCTTAGCTTTGGTGCGGCCTGAAATTTTATTACAAAGGGTTGTTCCATTAAATATTATATACCTCTCTTTCGAATTCTGAATTATTGTAGCAAAAATCGTGTCAAATTTTTCTTTTTGCCGGAGTTTGTCATATATTTTTTGTTTTCATTAACATAAGCTGCTCGGGTTCATTAAGTTCTCTATCGCTATGTGTATAGTATATGTTAATTAAAATTGCTGTAAAAAATGTATAATATATTATTCCTGCCTGCGTTTGAAAAGCTGCCTCCTGAAAGAAGAAGCTAAATGCAATAACGTTGAATAGTATAAATATATTTTTTAGTTCTATTTTTCGAATTAAAAAGAACGGCGCAAAAATAATAAATAAAAACAATATTAAGCCCGGTATTCCTAACATCATCAGGCTTTCTAAAGCCATATTATGAAGATTTAAATTATAGAATTCAGATCTTTTAGATGCATCCGGGTTATATACATCAATGCCATAAGCAGCCATTTTTTGGTTTTGCAGATCTTGCACGTCTCCATTACCTGCACCTGTGAGCCAAAGATGATGCTCATTCATATTCTCTATACCCATGCGCCAAACCATCAGCCTGAGGGTAAGGTTACTGAACTCCTTTTGCGGGATATGGGAATAATCATTTTGCCAGGCGATATCGAGATTTTTCTGGTAGAGGTCGCCAAATCTTTTTTTAACAGGGTTATTAGTTACCAGCAATGCGGTAGCCAGGATCAAAAAAATAGCACCGGCAGATAGTTTTTGCCAAAGGCGGAGCCTGGTATGTTTAAAAGTGATATATATGTAATAAGGAACAACAACTACAAAAAATACAAGAAGCAACGTACGGGCTGATAATAATATGAAAAATATTATTTGAAAAATTAGCAATAGAATTTTTAGCCACTTATAATTGTTTTTGTAATAATATTTCCAGTCTATAAAGAACATAGCTGACATGGAAATCAATGTATACCACGCCATATAAACTGCGCTTGCATCCAGCCCATCCACCAAATCATTATAAAAAAAGAAAGGTTTATATATATATCCTTCGTTCAAGGTCCTTTCCGTCGCATGATAAATACAGTAGAGTCCAATAACGGTAACACTAATATTGAAATAGAAGAATATTCTTTCAATTATACGCCTGTTCAGCCTGGTGCCGGCACCTATTACCACCGGCAGAAAGAAAATACTCAATTTTGATTGAAGGTCGAAAGCCGACTGTGCCTTGTTGCGGCTATAAGAATAGCTGACAACATGCAATAAAAAGTATACTATCCACGCCCATATCACTCTTCTTTTGCTGAGATTGGCGACTAAATCCTTATAATTAACTGCAAGTAGCCAAAGTATTAGTATTATCCCAATGCAAATAGCCGAAAATATGTATGGGAAGGGGATGAGAAACGCAAGGACGCAAAGCAGATACTGCAATGTTATTTCCGGCCATTTACCTTTTAGCATCCTTACAAAAGTAGCTGATTAAATAGTAATTTTACCTTCCTGTTTATATAGAATTAACACCTTAGTGAAAAATACCTTTTTCGGCAAATTGCTATCCTCCGGTCTCCAGGCTATTGCCGTGCAGGTGCTAGGTGGGGTTTTCTTTCTGGTAATAGCTGCCTACTTGTCAAAAGAGGAGATGGGCTTTATCAACTGGGCCAATGCCATGTCGGTAGTGCTAACTATGATATTAAGCTTTGGCATGGACCAGGTAGTGGTACGGAGAATAGCAGCATCTGAGAGTTCGGACTGGGCATCTGCCGCATATTTATTCCATTCATTTTTAGGATCTTGTGTAACATTTGTTATATTATTTGCATTTAAAGCCCTCTCCAACGATCATAATTATAAGATCGAGATATTACCTTGGCTTTTTGCAGCGCAGGCCTTGTTATTTTCCGCAGGCCCTTTGAAACAGCTATTAAATGCCAAGCAAAAGTTTGCTCCTTATGGCATTATTGCCATTATTAGTAATATAATAAAATTGCTTGCCGTTTACCTGTTTATCAGTGCAAATTCACTATCTATACAAGCCGTTTTAGGAATATTGATTGGATGTGCGGCTTTTGAATTTGCATGTGTCCTTTTTTATGTGATCGCAAAAGGATATTTCACATTCTACTTTAAGAAAGTAGCGTATTTTAAGTTGTTAAAAGAAGCCTTTCCACAATATATAGCTATATTGTTTGATTCGTGCCTTGCGTATGCCGATAGGATATTGCTGCTTTTGTTAAGTACCGCAATAGCATCAGGCGACTACGGTTTTGCATACAGGGCATATGAGATCGCAAAATTGCCTGTGGTGATTATCAGCCCGATCATACTGGCAAGGTTTGCCAAAATATTTATCGGCAACTCTAAATTATCAGATGAGGGAAAAAAACAAGTGCAAGGCTTGTTTACTGTAGAAATGTTCTTTGCCTGCGGGATTCCTTTACTTTTAAATATGCTGTGGAGCCCTTTGCTGGACCATTTTTATCACGGTAAATATGGAAGTGCCAACTCTTCGGAGTTCATGATCTTGTCATTATGTTTACCGTTCCAGTTTTATATCAATATACTTTGGACACTGGGCTTCGCTGCAAAACGATATAAAGAGACAACCCGCATCATTGCTACAACTGCTGTAATAAATGTGGTGCTGAATTTGATTTTTATACCACTGTATGGTGGTAATGGAGCCGCAGTGGCGTTCTTGCTGACATCGGTCATACAATTGCTGATGTACTATCATAATGTGAAAAAGCACATCATGGAATTTTCCTCCAAAGCATTTGTAGTATTTTTTGCTATTAGTATTGCTGCATATTTGGTTGCTGTGGCCGTCACCAAAGTAGTGTTGCTGCAGTTGTTGGTAGCTATAGTAATATACCTTGCGGTTAGTTTGTTATCAAAACAGTTGCAAAGAAAGCATTTGGATATTTTATTCTCTTTTCTAAAAAAATAGAATGTCAGCAAGAGCAAAAAAAAATATCTTTTCAGAGGCTGACTGGGCTTTTTTTATATATCTGACGGGTATTACCCATGTGAAACTGTATGTGAAACTCGCTGCGTTCGTATTCTATATAGTTTATGTTATTTATAATAAGTACGCAGCCGGTAAGCTACAAGGATTCAGTAAGTTTTATTTCCTGATGCCATTGTTAGGAACGATATCTGCATTCGTCAATGGTTCATTTCAAACAGATAATTACTGGTTTAGTTATGTTAATAGTGTTTTAGGATGGTTGCTTGCCGGTGTTGGTTCGTACCTGTTGTTTATCACTATAATAAATATTCCCAGAAGCAGGCTTATAGCATCTGTCAAACTATTTTTTTTGCTGAACGCGTTAGTGAGTTTTGGAGACCTAGCCGTTATGATGGTGCAATCAGGACAACTGGTACCTTATTGGTATTGGGAACCAACTGAGTACTTCGGTGGATCGACAGGCGACCATGTGAAGGGAATCTTTAATAATATCTCCATAACCAATGCAATGGTCAATGCCGTTGGGGTGGTATTCTTTGTATATATAAACGAAATAAAATGGGCGTCGTTATGTGTGTTAATACTGTTGCTTTGTACCAGTAATGTGACCCTCATTTTACTGATAGCATTGCTGGCTATAATGATCCTTTTAGTAAGGTCAGGAATTATCAGGAAAAATATTCTGATTGCTTTGTTAATCATCGGTCTTGTTTACCCTTTTTTGAGTTTGAATAATATTAAATACGTAGCCCGGGTATATGATGTAGAACTGGAGAAGAAGGAAGAGGCAAAAAAAGAGCAATTTGAGGCCCAGCAAAAACAAAAAATAAATGTCAGCGGACGGGTGATAGATTATCTCAATTTTAATAACAAAGCCAACCAAGCTCTCTATCAATCAGGGGCATATAAGTACCGCTTGCCACTGAATGATACAATTTTGCTAAGCTATAAAGATGAGCTTAAATACATTGGTGCATTTGGCAGCGTAGAATCCCGCAGCAACAGCAACGTGCACATGGAGCCTGATTCCCTAAAAAAGTTGATAACAAGATGGTATGGATTGCCATACGAAAGAACACCATTATCGAAAGATGCTGGGTTGGTAAAGATATTTACGATAAAACAAACCTTGTATTACCTGGCGCAGAGTAAAAAGCACTTGATTTTTGGCGCTGGTATGGGAAATTTCTCATCAAAGCAAGCAATCAAGAGTACCGGCCTGGGATTACAGGGTAGTTATCCGCAAAAATATATTTATGTGAACCCCGATTTTTTGCGTTATCATTTATATAGTTTGTTGTATGTTTTTTCGATGCCTATATCAGAGCATTCGGTTATTAATATGCCCGATACCGTATACAACCAGATAGGTGGTGAGTACGGTTTGCTAGGAATTACCGCGTTTATGCTTTTCTATGTGGGTTATATGATACGCAATTTCAAAAAAATGCATGTTGGTAGGTATATAGCATTTATGGCTATGCTGTTTTTCGGATTTGAATATTGGTTTGAGATGCTGTCATTAACAATTTTTGTAGAACTCATCATTATGTTAGATATTTTTGGCTTTGAAGATGGAAGAACAGCATAACCCAAGCGTAACGGTATTGATGCCTGCATACAATGCCGGCCCATATATTGCAGAGGCTATAGACAGTGTTTTGCAGCAAACGTTCACTGATTTTGAGTTTATTATTATCAACGACGGATCAACAGATAATACTGCAGAAATACTTAAACAGTATAGCGACCCAAGGATCATTGTAAAAAGCCAGAAAAACAGAGGGCTTATTGATACGTTGAACGACGGGATAAAAATGTCGAGAGGCGAATATATCGCCCGTATGGATGCGGATGATATGTGCTTACCTGAAAGACTTGAGGTGCAGTATAATTTTCTTATTACCCATCCGGACTATGATATGGTCGGTTGCGAATCTGACGTGGTAGATAAAGACGGTAACTTTTTAACGCATCTTGTACCGGTTGGGCATAGTCATGAAGAGATAGTTGAGCAAATTGACAGGAAGTGCCCTTTCATTCATCCTTGCGTGATGCTAAAAAAGGATATGGCTATAAAAGCAGGGTTATATCCCAAAAACGCATTGACCTTTGAAGATCATTTGCTTTGGAAGAAAATGTTATCTATAGGCAAAGTATGCAATTTAAAGCAAGTCCTATTTAAAGTACGGTTTAATCCTGAATCTGTAACTATAGACGAAAAATGGCGTGGCCCGGAATTTATAGAAATAAGAAGGCGCTCGGTACATAACGGTTATGTTTCTGAAGAAGATGCTGTGGCTTTGAAGGAATTGATTGCAAATCAAAACTTTAGCAGTTACAAGCAGGCGTCGTACTATGCCATGGTAGGCAAAAAATATTTATGGAATAAACCTGATGGAGTTAAGGCCAGGCACCATTTCGGACAGGCGATAAAACATTATCCCAAGAATGTGGCTTCCTACCTGCTTTATCTGTTTTCCTTCATTCCGGCAGGGCTTAGAGTACGTCTTTATAAAAGCCTCAAAAAAAAATAGCTGATGATAAGCGTTGCTTTTATTTCGCGTGCTACATTATATGCCTCTCCCGGAGGTGACACCAAACAATTGGAGGAAACAGCACGTGAGTTGCGAAATTTGGGAGTGCAGGTAGATGTGTTTCTCAGCAATGCTATAATTGATTATGCGAAATATGATTTGCTGCATTTTTTCAACATCATCCGACCCGCTGATGTCATACACCATATACGGAAATCGCGCAAGCCTTATGTAGTGTCGACTATTTTTGTGGAATATGGTAATGTTAAAGAAGAAGGCAGAACAGGCATTGTAGGGACGATAAAGAAGATGTTCTCTGAAAGTACATTTGAATATATTAAGACCATTGCAAGAGCAGTGAAGAATGGCGAGAAGATTGTTAGCAAGGAGTATATATTATGGGGGCATAACCACTCCATAAAATATGTAGCTAGCCACGCGGGAATGTTGCTCCCAAATTCAGAAAGTGAGTATAGAAGGTTTATCTCAAAATATAAAGTAGCTACCCCTTATCATGTAGTGCCCAATGGTATAGAAGAGCGGATGCTGAACAAACAGTTTCCTGAATCATCTCAATATAAAAACGCCGTCATATGCATGGGGCGTATTGAAAGCAGGAAAAATCAGCTAAACCTGATAAGAGCTTTAAACAATACTCAATACCAGGTGTACATACATGGCAAGCCATCGCCTAATAACATGGCTTATTATGAACAGTGTAAACTAGAAGCTGCTGCCAACATACATATAGAAGGCCACCTGGGAGAAGAAATGCTTTATACAGCCTACGCCAACGCGCGTGTGCATGTACTGCCGAGCTATTTTGAAACTACAGGATTATCATCTTTAGAGGCAGCTGTTATGGGATGTAATATTGTGGTAACCGACAGGGGAGATACCAGGAATTATTTTGGAACTGATGCCTGGTATTGCGAGCCGGAAGATCCTGCGTCTATTAAGAGGGCTATCGATGAGGCCTATAACGCGCCCTATAATGAAAAGTTCAGAGAAAGAATATTGGCCAACTATACCTGGAGGCGGGCAGCAGAAGAAACTTTGGATGCGTATAAGCAGGTTTTGAAACTTTAATGTTCTTTTGCAATCTGAATGAAGAGATCACTAAGGATAGGCATATTAGGTACCAGGGGAATCCCCAACAGATACGGTGGATTTGAGCAATGTGCAGAATACCTGGCATTGGGGCTGACACAGCGCGGCCATGAAGTGTGGGTGTATAATTCTCATACGCATGAATACCAGGATAAAAAGTGGAACGATGTGCATATTGTACACTGCAAAGATCCGGAAGACAAGATGGGTACTGCAGGGCAATTCCTTTATGACCTTAACTGCATCAACGATGCCCGTCGAAGAGACTTTGACGTATTACTACAGCTGGGATACACAAGCAATAGTATATGGTACTGGCGCTGGCCAAAACATTGCAGCAATATTGTAAACATGGATGGGCTGGAATGGAAGCGAACCAAATATAGCAGTAAAGTGCAGTGGTTTTTGAAACATGCAGAAAAGTGGGCGGCAATGCATGCAGATGCTTTAGTTGCAGACTCTGTTGGGATACAACAATATCTGAAAGAGAAGTATAATAAGGATTCCTGTTTTATTGCTTACGGATCAGATGTTTTTGAAACGCCTGATTCGGAGATAGTCCATAAATATAATGTTGCTCCGAATGATTATCACATGCTCATGGCCAGGATGGAGCCGGAGAATAACATTGAGATGATCATTAAAGGATACTTGCAGAGTGGGGATAATAAGCCACTACTTGTAGTTGGCAAAACTGAAAACGCTTTTGGGACTTACCTTGTGAATACGTATGGCAATATGCCGGGTGTCCGTTTCACTGGTGGAATATATAATATTGAGGCAGTAAATAATTTGCGTTATTTTTCGCAATTGTATTTTCATGGACATACTGTAGGTGGAACCAATCCATCATTGTTGGAAGCTATGGGTAGCAGTGCGTTGATAGCTGCACATGATAATGTTTTTAACAAAGCAGTACTTGGGGACGATGCTTTTTACTTTAGTAATGAACAAGATGTTGCCGGGGTCATCAGTTCAGTGCAAGCAAAAAAGGACTATCAAAACTATATTGACACCAACCTTAAAAAAATACGCGACCAATATACCTGGCCGCGTATTGTGGATGAGTATGAGTCTTTGATGCTTAGCTGCGTTAAATAATTATTTAGCAGTTTTTGCTTTAAACTTATTGATTGCATTGCGAGTGAAATCGCTTAATACAAGGCGCCCGCTTATTGCAGCCCTTTCGGAAAGAAGCGTATCCCAATGCTCGGTGCCATGCCAGAATATTTTTTTCAATTGAGACATTGCTTCCGGGCTGCTATGTGCCAGCTTATCTGCAAGGCTGATCATGGCATCGTCCATCTCTTGTACGTTGCTGTGGATCTCTGCATATAATCCATGTTTTTTAGCCCATTCTGCAGAGCGCCATTCTGTAGCGTCTATAGCTAATTGTGAGAAACAAGATAAGCCGAGTTTACGTTCTACGGCAGGGCCTACAACAAAGGGGCCAATGCCAACAGCAAGTTCGCTTAGTTTGATAGAAGCATCTTCTGTAGCAATAGCATAATCTACTGCGGACGCAAGCCCTACACCACCACCTACGGCTTTACCATGTATGCGGCCAATAATCAGTTTATGGCATTTGCGCATAGCATTGATCACTTTGGCAAATCCACTGAAGAACTCTTTGCCCTGTGCTTCATTGGTGATGGCCACCAGCTCATCAAAGGATGCACCTGCGCAAAAAGCCTTTTCGCCGGCACTTCGCAGGATGATCACTTTTACATGCTGATCGATACCGATGTCATTGATCGTTTTTGCGAGGTCGTTTAATATGGCGCCGGGTAATGAGTTGCTTTGCGGATGGAAAAATTCAATGGTTGCAATTCCATGATCTATTTCGCTACGGACGTAGCCTTCTGCGTGTTGCATATAGTGTGTTTGATGTTACAAAGATAATATCCTATCCCTCAAAAGGGACAGGATATGGAATTTTTAGTTTTTGATAAGTCTGTTAATCCTGGTTACGCTTTTTTACCATAGTGAGAATGGTAGCTATAGCCACGGTTTCGCCGGTTTCGTCATACACGTCTACCAGCCATTTAACGATGCCCTTCGCAATATTATCTTCGGTGCGTTTTTCCTGGTCTACCTTTTCCTTAACCGTAAGTTTTACACCAATGGTCATGCCGGGATATACCGGCTTGGTGAACCGTGCCTCATCTATGCCATAGTTAAGCAATACAGGCCCTTTTTTAGCATCAACAAATAATCCTGCTGCTTTAGAAAGGACGAAGTACCCATGAGCTACACGGCCGGTGAATATAGTACCCTCTAACGAAGTGGCATCCATATGTGCATAGAAGTTGTCGCCGCTGACGTTGGCAAAGTTGGTGATATCTGCTTCTGTAACTGTGTGCTTTGCAGTAACAAGCGTATCACCTATTCGCAGATCTTCGAAATGCTGGCGGAAAGGATGTATTTCGGTTTCGTTTTGCTTACCGCCTTGCTGGTAAACATCGGTAATGCGTGTGATCGTTGTAGGAGAGCCTTGTATGGCTGTGCGATGCAGATAATGTAATACGCCACGTTTACCACCCATTTCTTCACCACCACCAGCGCGGCCGGGCCCGCCATGTACCAGTAAAGGCATTGGGGAACCGTGGCCTGTGCTTTCTTTTGCACAGTCAGCATTCAACACCAGAATGCGGCCATGCATACTTGCTGTGCCAAGGACAAATTCTTTAGCAACATCGTCGTCAGCTGTTACAACAGAGCATACCAGCGAACCCTTACCCATTCTTGCCAATGCTATAGCATCGTCTATTGTATCATAGGGCATAATCGTAGATACGGGCCCAAAAGCCTCAATATTATGAACATCGGTATTTTTGAATGGATCTGTATTGAGGAATACAATCGGTGACATGAATGCTCCTTTGTTCTTATCTGCACCCACCACATCAAAGTTATCCAGGTCGCCTATCACTATTTTTTGCGATTTAGCAAGCTGTTCTACTTTTTCGCGAACCTCTGTACGCTGAGAATTACCTGCCAGAGGCCCCATGCGTACGCCATCCACAGATGGATCACCAAGTGTTGTACTCTTCAAGCGTTTCCCTAAAGCTATTTGGACATCTTCTACCATGTCTGCAGGTACGATCACGCGACGAATAGCCGTACATTTTTGTCCTGCTTTGGTGGTGATTTCCCGGGCCACTTCCTTTATGAAAATGTCAAATTCAGGCATATCAGCTTTTACATCAGGGCCAAGTACACATGCGTTTAATGAGTCAGCCTCAAGATTGAACGGAACAGCCTCAGAAACTACACGTGGGTGCGATTTTAGCTTGCGCCCTGTTTCCGCACTTCCTGTGAAGGTGACTACATCCTCTGTTTGTATATAGTCCATAATGCCGCGGGCACTACCGCATATTAATTGCAGCGAACCCTCGGGCAGGATATTTGATTTGATAATCTCTTCAAAAACAGCTTCTGTAAGGAAGGATGTTAATGTAGCCGGCTTTACAATAGCTGGGACACCTGCCAACAAGTTTACCGCTATTTTTTCAAGCATACCCCATACGGGGAAGTTGAACGCATTAATATGTATGGCCACACCTTCGCGGGGCACCATGATATGATGGCCTATAAAAGTACCGTTTTTAGAAAGTTTTGCGGCTTCCCCATCTACATAGAAGCGCTCATCAGGAAACTGCCGGCGCAGGCTTGCGTTAGCAAACAGGTTGCCAATACCACCTTCAATATCTACCCAGCTATCTACACGGGTGGCACCGGTATAAGTACTGATTTGATAGAAATATTCTTTCTTTTCGAGCAGATGCATTGCCAATGCCTTGAGCATCCGGCCACGCTGGTGAAAGGTAAGCTTGCGTAATGCAGGGCCACCCACTTTACGCGCGTAGTCCATCATGGCACCAAAATCTAGCCCTTCGCTGCTAGCGGTGAATATAACATCGCCTGTCACGGCATTATATAGCGCATCCCCTTCGGATTTTGAAGTTACCCATTTACCCTCGGCGTAGTTTTTTAATTGTGTTACTGGCATGTGAAATGCTGTTTTTAGAGATGCAAATTTAGAGGATTTGACGTTAAATATATTATAAGGCTCAGGTTGGTAATATGGTGCCAAAAAACAAAAGAGGCCGCTTGAAAGCTGGCCTCTTCTCTTTTGTTTTGATGTTATAGTCAACTACTTGGTAACAGATACTTTTATTGTACCTGATTTGTTATTGTCATCTTTGATCTGGATATAATAGATTCCTGCTGCCAGGTTGCCCAGGTTGATGGACTTTTGGGATACACCGTGAGCGTTATCACTCATCACCATCTGGCCTGCGTGGTTGAATACCGTAATATCTACATTTACAGCTTTACCATGCCAATCCATGTTCAGTTGTCCTGATGTTGGGTTAGGGTAAACCTTAACGTCCTGAGTCAGTTCTGCAGTATTGATATCGAGCAATAGGATATCCAATACGTTAGATGGCCTTGACCAGCAGCCACGGTTGTTAGTGTATGCATAATACTGTCCTGGCAGGTTAGGGTAGTAAGTTTGGCCTGTTTCGCCGTTTACTTCTCCATAAGGGCCAAACCATACAAATGTGCCTATCCGGTCTGTAATGATCATGTTGCCAATCAGGTGTATGACAGGTGGATCTAAAGTAATTGAACGTACCATAGTATCCGGTTCTGACATCAGCGTATCAGGCAGATAACACTGTCCATCTGTCTGGTGAGCACGTACTTTTACAATATCACCGTCGAGCAATGTAGCAGAGCTGAATACATTTCCGGTAGCTACCGGGAAGCCATTTACAAACCAATCAAATGCCGGGCCTGTACCCATGTCTGTTACCGAAGCGGTAAACTCAAGCAAGGAATCAAGACAACCTGGATTTTTACCGGTTGTAAGATCTACTTTAAGGCCAGGTATTAAGCTAGGCGTTGTTGCTACAATCACAGAATCAGAAGTATCCCTTGGATTAGCAACGCAAGGGTCTGTAGATATCAGGATAGTAGATACTGTATCATTATTATGGATCACCAGGTCAGCAACTGTTCCTTGTGGCGAACCAACGTTTACACCGTTTATTCTCCATTGATAAGTTGGTGGTGGATTTACACCAGGATTAACAGGTGTTGCCGTGAACTGCAGCTTATGACCATCGCAAAGAGGCGTAGGATTAGTAACGGCTACAGTAACAGAAGCGGTGATTTGCTGATGTACTATAGTAATAGTATTAGAAGTAGCCGTTGGCACGGACGCGCAAGGTGAATTTGATGTCAATACTGCGTACACCTGATCGCCGTTGTTAAACGCCTGTGTTATGGAGTTACCTGTTACTGCCGTTTGTAAAATATTATTAACATACCATTTATATACGGGTGCTGTACCGCCAGATACAGGAGTTGCTGTAATTGTTATTGTAGAACCTGCGCAACCCGGGTTGGTACCAGTTGTTACTGCAATGTTTACAGTAGGCGGCTTCTGAGTATAGGAAGTGGTAAAAGAGTTTGATGTTGCAGTTGTCGGAACCGCACATCCTGTTGTATTCATCATTTGTACACGAATAGTGGTACCCGCGGGCAGATTGAAAGCTTTAAGGACCGTACCGCCATTGCTGATAATGCTGTTGGAGGACGACAGAGCAAGCGCCCCATTATTATACTGCCATGTATAAGATGGTGCTGTACCTGGGTTAGTTGTTTTACTAACCGTAAATGTAAGTGTATCATCTACACATCCCGGAATAGCACCACCTGTTAGAGCTATAGACACTGCAGGTGCAACAGTCGCTGCGCGATGGATGGTATCCTGGTTTGACTGGGCGCTGTCAATACCGCAAGGCGAAACGAAGAACACTCTCGCAAAAATAGTGTCGTTATTAGCTAAGGTGCTGGTAACCAGTGTATCGGTAGTAGCACCGCTTATTACTGTATGATTTTTGTACCATTTATAGCCTGTAACTGTAATGCCCGAGCTTGGTACAGCATAGAATTTCAACTGTGTTATGAAACAAGATGGGTTGCCACCGATTGGAGGATCAGAAATAGTAACGGAACCAAATACCGGAGGATGATTATTGTGAAGATATACGGTATAATCTTCGGTTTGCCCGTAGGAGGTGGCGCTACAAGCTCCGAGTGTGGTTCCGCTGGGATCAACAATAACGCGCATGCGTAGTGGTGCGCACAAAACAGCTCCGGTAGGAACAGTGAAATTTGCCTGCCTCCTGTCTGTAGGGCCCGTAAAAGGAGCACGAACATCTAACACCATCTCGCCTGGATCCGTAAAATTACCGTTATTGTTAAAGTCTATATAAGCAGTAGCGCGTGCGTTTGATGTGCCATTAGGTTGCGCCGCGAAAACAACCAGCGAGTAGGTACGGCCGGTAATAAGATTTACCTGGTGACGGCACGTATTATCTATATAGTCCACATTGCCATCGCCTGAATAGCCTGCTGATGTTACATACATAAAAGTGTCTCTTGCAGAAGCCGCAACGGAAGAAGGGTCAGCAATGATTATATTTTTAGGCCCGATATCGTAATTCTGGTAGGCATGTGTAGGCGGGATACACGCTGAAACTACAGAAGCGCCTATTGGCGTAGCGCCTAAAGAAGTAAGGAAGCAAGCCCTGCTAACCAAAGACTTCATAGTATATAGCATACGGGTGCGTTGGCCCGGGGTGAACAAGCTACGGCAGCTGGAATTGTTCATGAAATTGTGAGGGGTAGTGCCATATGTTGTTCCGGTACATGGGTTGGTACCGCTGGAGCAGCCGCCGTTAGAAGACGTCATTGGTTCTGTATCGCAAACGCGGTCGCCGGTAGAAGCACAGTTGGTGCTTGGGGGACAACCAGAGGAGTTTGGCGAGGGATCATAAACATCTAACAAGTTAAAAGCATGACCTAAAGCGTGTATTACCTCGTCATAACCGATGGTGGATCCGGGAGCGGAAGTGAAACTGTTGATTTCATTTGCCAGGATCACCAGTCCGTCTAACGGATCATAGTAGTCTGCAGGTGCTTGCGCAAAAGCCCTTGTTGGGGCGCTGCTTGTGCCATCACCATCTATCTTATTTACTATCCATATGTTGTAATACATACCCAGATTCCAGGTACTGATAGCCTTGATATTTGATTCCGGAACACCGCTCGAGCCGAGATAATTTACACCGGAGGTTTTATATAAAGGATATATACTACCGGCATTAGCGCGTGTTATACCTGTAGAGGCGTTGCAATTAGTATCCCTTTTTGCTAAGGTAAACCTGATAGGGATCCTTGTGCCGCCGGAGCTGGTAGAAGGGTAGTAAGAATAGGTTGCAGCAAAAGTTTGATTAATATAATCTATAAAAGCTGAAATTGATGCAGCGGAGGGGTTGGTTGGTGAACCGATAGAAGTGATGCCGGTATCCATTACATGCACAACAACCGGTATCTCGAAGACAGTGTCACCACCGGGTAGATTCACCTTCATTGCGTTCATAGAGGGCGGCATGTTATTTACAAAATTCTGCCACTTTGCCTCAAAATTAGCAACAGACTGGGCGTATCTAGGGTCTGTGGCAATTCTTTGCGACTGTTTGCCCATAAAACCACACTGAGCCAGGGCCGCTAAATGGAAAGCCAACAATGCCACTACTAATAGCGTAACTTTTCGTGTCATGCTTCAGATAATTAATTTAGTTGTTATGTTTACTCTTGTCGTAAAAATAACATTTTCGTTAATAAAAAACTAAAAGATTTACAATAATATGAATTGTCATATTTTAATATATATTTTATATTAACCTTTGATTAATGTGTGTTTTAAATGGGCTTTTATTTTTTATATTAAATCCTATCTTTGCCCACTCTGAAAAAACTATATAAGTATTAATTAGAAAGACCTATGCAATTAAAAGGGTTGGTAAGATTTTTTACCGTAGCGCTTATCCTTATCTCTTTGTACCAGTTGTCGTTCACATTTGTGGTACGAAATTTTGAGAAGAAGCAGCGCAGTAAAGCCGCAATACAGGCGAAGCAAATAGATCCGCAGATTGCGGGAAAAGAACTGGAAAAGCTTACCAACGAAAGGTATGATGCTATCGTAGATAGCATGCAGGGAGAAACAGTAATGAATGTACCTCTGCTGAAAAAATATACCTACATGGAGGCCAAAGAACAGGAATTAAATTTGGGCCTTGATCTTCAGGGGGGTATGAACGTTACCCTTGAGGTAAGCCTTGATGAGCTGGTACGTTCCATGTCAAATAATCCGAAGGACCCGATGCTGAACCAGGCTATTGCCGATGCCAACAAGGCTAAAGCAAACAGCCAGGCTAACTTTGTGACCCTGTTCGGTGAAGCGTTTAAAAAAGATAATCCTAATGCTAAACTGGCATATCTGTTTACTAAACCTTCTGAAAAGACCCTAACACTGCAATCTACTAATGATGAGGTGCTTGCCAAGATCAATAAAGAAGCTAAAGATGCCATCAAGCGTACCTATAATGTATTGTTGACGCGTATAGATAAATTCGGTGTTGCCTCTCCAAACATTAACCTGGATGATAACAAAGGTATCATCACTGTAGAACTGGCCGGTGTACGTGATCCTGAACGTGTGCGCAACTACTTGCAATCTACAGCAAAACTGCAATTTTTTGAAACATACAGCAATCAGGAAATTATTAATAGCATAAAGCCTGCCAATGATGCATTAGCATCATACCTGTCTGGTGTAAAAGAAGATACAACTGCAGATACTGCTAAACAAACTGCTGTTGCAGCAACAGAAGCTCCAAAGGCGAATGATAATGATACTGCCAGCTTGTCTTCGCTGCTTGCAGGAGGTAAGACAGACGGTACAAAAACTGCAAACGGAGGTGATTCTGCAGCAAATGCAATGAAGGATGCTCAAAAGAAAAATCCTTTGTTTTCTGTGTGGTATCCAAACATAAGCCAACAAGGTAATGTTAACCAGGGGCCGGTTGTAGGTATCGTTGCAAAAAAAGATACAGCCAAATTGAACCACTATCTTTCATTGGATGTGGTACGTAATAAATTTCCTAACAATGTGAAGTTTGTATATGGTGCGCAAGACAAAAAGGATGGCCGCAATCCTAATGCACCTCTTTATTTGTATGCACTGAAAACAGCGCCGGGCGAAAGTGAATCTAAGCTGGAAGGAGACCACGTGACAGATGCGCGTATGGATTATAGCCCGCTGACAGGTAAGCCTGAAGTGTCTATGAATATGGATGTGACCGGTGCCCGTGTGTGGAAGAAAATGACCGGTGATAATGTAGGTAAATATGTAGCGGTAGTACTTGATGATAAGGTTTATTCTGCTCCTTTGGTGAATGGTGAAATACCTAATGGTAGTACATCTATCAGCGGTAATTTTTCTGTAGAACAGGCGACCGACCTTGCAAATATCCTGAAGTCGGGTAAATTGCCTGCCCCTGCTCATATAGTACAAGAGCAAGTGGTAGGTCCTACACTTGGTGCTGAGTCGATTGCAGCCGGTATGAATTCACTGGTGATTTCGTTCATCGTTATATTCATACTAATGCTTGTTTATTATAACACAGGCGGTATTGTAGCTAACATTTCATTGGTATTAAACGTACTGTTTACAATTGGTATCCTTTCTGCACTGCACGCTACATTGACGATGCCTGGTATAGCAGGTTTGGTACTAGGTATCGGTATGGCCGTGGATACAAACGTTATCATCTTTGAGCGGATAAAAGAAGAGCTTGCCGGTGGCAGCAGTTATGCAGACGCCATTAAAAAAGGTTATACTAACTCTTTAGCGCCTGTGCTTGATGGTCACGTTACTATCCTGATCACATCTGTGATTCTGTTTACTTTTGGCTTAGGTCCTGTATTAGGTTTTGCTACAACGCAGATCATAAGTATCCTGTTGTCATTGTTCTGTGGTATCCTTGTATCAAGGTTGGTAACAGATATATATACAAGGCGCGAACGCCACTTTAAATACTTTACAGGTCTTTCTAAATCTATATTCCGTAAAGCTCACTTCAACTTTGTTGGTGCCCGTAAAATAGCTTATGGTATATCTGTAGTAGTATTGCTGGCAGGTATCGGCTCCTTTATCAACGGTTTTGACTATGGTGTAGAATTTGATGGTGGACGTAGCTATACGGTTAAGTTTGATCAGCAGCATAAAGTATCTGAGATACGCGAAAAACTGAAGCCATATTTTAATGGCGAATATCCTGTGGTGAAAACTATAGGTCAGGATAACCAGCTAAATATCACTACTGCTTACCTGATAAAAGAACCAGGTCTGGAGGTAGAGAAAAAAGTGCAGCATCAGTTATACACAGGTCTGAAGGAATCAAACCTCTTATCGGCGTCAGTTGATGAGGAAACTTTTGTAACAAAGTATATCCAAAGTTCTCAGACGGTTTTACCTACCATTTCTGACGACCTGAAGGCAGGTGCTATTAAAGCAACAGTTTTCTCTATCATAGCGATATTTATATACATCTTAATGCGTTTCCGTAAATGGCAATACTCGTTAGGTACTATTGTGGCATTGCTGCACGACGTATGCGTAACGTTAGCGGTATTCTCTTTCCTGAAAGGTGTAGTTCCTTTCGCCCTGGAGATCGACCAGCACTTTATTGCCGCCGTCTTAACGGTGATAGGTTTCTCGATGAACGATACTGTGATTGTGTTTGACCGCATCCGTGAATACTTCCGTAAGAGTCCTAAGGAAGGTAAGGATAGTGTTATTAATAGGGCTATTAATGATACATTGAGCCGTACCGTAATGACATCCCTTACTGTATTCCTGTCAGTGCTGATACTATTTATATTTGGTGGCGAGGTAACACGTGGCTTTGCGTTTGCAATGCTGATAGGTGTTGTTACCGGTACATACTCTTCTATTTTTGTAGCTGCGCCGATATTGGTTGATATGGATAAAGGTGATAAGCTGAAGAATGAAGTGGATCGTGAAGCCCAAATTGAAGAATTGAAGAAACTTGCTTAAGGATCTGATTTTAATTGAATAAAAAATCCCGTTCTCATGGAACGGGATTTTTGTTGTAATTGATACTACATTTGTAAAATATGCTGAAGCAATTTTTAGAGCACCTTGGTAGGATAGCGATAATGCTGAAGGAATCTATCAGCAGGCCGGAAAATTTTAGGGTTTATTGGAAGGAGTTTATAGAACAGTGCAATGATATGGGAATCCGTTCTTTACCTATTGTTATTGTTATCTCGTTCTTTCTTGGCGCTGTACTAACCATACAAACAGCTTACCAGTTAATAAGCCCACTGGTGCCTAAACCTGTTATTGCCCAGATCAACCGTGATTCCACTATATTGGAACTATCACCAACCGTGATATGTATTGTATTGGCCGGCGTTGTTGGGTCAAAGATCGCATCTGAGCTGGGAAACATGAGGGTAAGCGAACAAATAGATGCATTGGAAATTATGGGTATTAATACCAAGACCTACCTGGTATTGCCAAAGATCATCGCGGCAGCGATAATGGTGCCATGCCTTATCGTGTTGTCTATTGCCATAAGCATTGGTGGCGGTTACACTGCAGGCAAATTCTCCAGCATTATTACCGAAGAGCAATTTTACCAGGGACTAACACAGGATTTTAAGCCATATAACCTTTTCTTTGCTATGGCTAAATCTTTGACGTTTGCCCTGATCATTTCTATAGTGCCAGCTTATTATGGATATTATGTAAAAGGCGGAGCCCTTGAAATTGGCAGGGCGTCGACAACCTCAGTAATAGTTAGTTGTATCCTGATTCTTTTAGGCGATTATGTATTGTCGATATTATTGTTGTAAATCACAGATCTGAAAATAAAAAGAGAGCAGGCCTAAGTCTGCTCTCTTTTTTATTTTGCCAGGTTAAGACCTGTTGGTATGAGAGAGTATTTTGGCAAAAAGCTCATCAGGTTCAAAAGGTTTGGATACATAATCCTGCATACCTGCCGCAATACATTTTTCCGATTCGCCTTTCATTGCGTCCGCCGTCATTGCGATGATAGGGGTTTGCATGTTTAATGAGCTACGAATGTATTTAGTAGCCTGGTATCCATCCATTTCCGGCATTTGCAGATCCATTAGGATAAGGTCATAGATGCCGTCATTCAATATAGATACAGCTTCCTTTCCATTATTTGCCATAGAAACTTCAGCACCCTGATTTTTTAGTGTGTACAAGACCACCTTCTGATTTATTAAGTTGTCTTCTGCAACTAATATCTTCAGACCTTGTAACAGGCCATTTGAATACAGATTTTTAGGTGCTGATGGTTTTGCCTTACCGGTAACGTACTTGATCCTATATGGGATGTGTATAGTAAAGACGGAGCCTTCTCCCGGTTTGCTTCGTACATTCACCTTACCATTTTGAAGTTCGGCCAGTTGTTTTACGATAGCCAGACCGAGGCCGGTACCGCCATATATCCGGGACGTATTTTTATCACTTTGCGTGTATAGTTCAAAAACTTGGTCCAGCTTACTTGCTTCAATACCAATGCCTGTATCTGCAACTTCCAGGCATAGCAGTACTTCTTCTTTGCTTTGTTCGATAGGAAATACCTTGATGTTAATACTACCCCTTGTAGTAAACTTAATAGCATTAGCTACAAGGTTGATAAGCATTTGCTGAAGACGGAGCGCATCGCCAACAACATTTTCGGGCACTGTTGTGTCAATAAAGCAATGAAATGAAAGATTTTTTTCCTGTGCCTTTACCTGTAATGGGTAGATAGCTTTTCGTACCGTATCGGCTACATCAAAATCATGTTCATCAATATGGAATTTGCCCGATTTGATCTTAGAAAAGTCAAGCAGATCATTGATAATGCTTAAGAGGTTTTCTGCAGATTCTTTTATTGATTGGACATATTCTTTTTGGTCGGAGTTGAGGGACGTTTCTAATAACAAATTGCTCATACCCATCACGCCATTCATGGGAGTCCGTATCTCGTGACTCATATTTGCCAGAAAGTTTTCCTGTGCCTCCTTTGCCTGCATTGCTTCTTCCCTGGCCTCCAGCATTTGTATTTGCGTATTCTTCAACTCTGTAATGTCAACAGATACCCCACATATATACTCCACATTTCCATTCTCATCGAACATTGGAAACTTCATTACATACAGATGCTTTATATCATCGTGATATGGAAAGCTGTCTTCGAAGGCAACAATTTTTTTATTTTCGATTACGTCTTTATCGTATGTCTGATACTCAAATAATCTGTCATTAGATCTGAATACTTCCTTTTCGGTGACTTTGTTTTCGTGTTCAATGTATTCTGTAAGCTCACGCATCTTTTTATTGGTGAGCACGTATTCTCCTTTTAGATTTTTTATGTAGATGATATTAGGATTGGTATCGACAACGGCTTGCAGCAAATTTTGTTGCTTGATGCGTTCCTGTTCCAAACTCCTTAATTCCAGTTCTAATAGTTTGCTGTAGTCATTATCCCAGATCATGAATTGTAATTCTTTTAATCTGCCTTCCTCGTCGCTGATGTTATAGAGTCTGCAACCCACCCATTTGTTCTTCTGATCCTTAGTGAAAATTTGTATCTCAATAGTTGTATTGTATTCGCTATCTGATGACGCGTTTTCGATAAGCATAGCAACACTGTCTCTAAACTCAAGTGGCATACAATCAGTTACTGATAACCCTGTCATTTCCTGCGGGGTGTGTCCAGATAAACGCTCTACATTTTTACTAACGAATTTTATGACGCCGTCTATATCAGTAGCGATGGTAGTAATGCCTGATTCTTCAACAATTTTTCGGTAGCGGCCCTCCTGCACAATAGCCCGTTGCTCTGCTTTTATTTTTGTCGTGATATTTTTCTTTAATGCCCAGACGGTATAAAATCCCCCAATGCAAAACGAAACGCTCAATATTACCTTAGATAAAAGATAAAGGCCGCTTTGCACAATGGCAGGATGGTAATAAGTATAAATGCCATCTGCAACAAGCATGGACAAGAAAATGCCAATGCCCACCAGGATGGTTTGACGGAAATTCATAAATTATAGAACGATTTATAACGAAGAGCCCTTATTCTCTTCATTTAGAATTCGCTAATGTATGAAAAAATAATAATGTTTTATAATAGAAGATATATACGAAAAGAGCGGGCTAAGCCCGCTCTTAATTAGTGTTGTAACATTGCCTCTGTAATGTAGTCGAGACCTATTTCAAGTGCATTTTGCTCAATAGGGTTACATTTCTTACGGAGGCCATTCTCTTTTATCAGATCTAAGCCTTTCTGCAGCAATTCATGATATCTTTCGAAGCTTAAGATGGCTTTGTATTTTAGTTCATAAAGTTTAATCGCTATTTCGGGTTCCATCGCTCTATGTGTTATGTTTTAAATTTTTTGTTGCCACCGCTATTCAACTTACAGTTGAGTAGCAGTGTACACTACATCTGTAGTATAAGTACCTGCAGGGTAGCTGAAGCCAGGTGTTGCCTGGTACATTACGCTGAAGGTTTGGTTACCACCGCGGCTACCGTTGGTGATCAGGTTTTGGTTAGCGCTTGTTAAGCCTGCATAAGCTGTAGTAGAGAACGGTGTAGCTACTGTTCCGCTGGTAGCGTTTGCACTTACTTTAAGAGCTAATACACCGCTTACTGGCATAGTAGGAGCAGGAGTGGTAGAACCTGTATAAGAAAAGTTAGCAGAGCTGGTCTTTACCGTTACGCTGAAGTTTTTGTTAGAACGTACTTTCAGTTCCTGTGCACCTGATGTTACACCGTTTGCATAATCGTTTACGGTATTGAAAGCCAGGTTAACATCTGCTCCGTTTGCATTACCACTTCCTGTGAAGGTAAGTTCGATAGCGTTAGACAGGTTCAGGTTTACAGTTTGTGTAGCTGTAGAAGAAACCTGTGCGTTAGCTGCGTAAGCTGAAGTAAGGATAGCTGCGATTGCGATTAACTTTTTCATTTTGTTTGTTGTTGTTTGTTTTAGTTGTTTGTTCGTTTGATGATGCAAATATGGGGGCAAGCACGGTACACATGCAAAAAATGCATCCCTGTTAACGCCGTTTTTGCAACCCGTTAACCAGTGATTAACAAAGGGGGAATTAAAAATAAATGAAGACATGGATTGGATATATGCAATCCATTGATTTGCAGTGATATGTACTTAAACGATTAAAGTTTAGTGAGTAAGCCTGCTTGGTGATTGGCGAGCCCTGATGCCACGCTGCCTGTATAAGGTAACAGTACGTTTGATGTAGTTGAAATAAACATAATCATTCATGCTACGTAGCAGGTTATAGCTTGGGCGGAACATTTTTCTATAAATCTGTAAACTATCGCCGGTAAGGCCGGTGAGTGCCGTAATCAATTGGTCATTGAACACATAATCGATATATTTCTGCTGCTGGGTGGCGGCAAATTCTTTTTGGAATGCCCAGATTTGCTGATTTTTTTTGCTCATCGCGCTAAAAGGATGCCTAACAACATCTAAACCGCTTAATTGAGGATATTCTAATTCCTTTTTATATATCAGAGCATATTTAATGCTATCTGCTTTATAGTCGGGGGAGCCATTATTTTCGAAATGGGCAATGGAAGGGTCATATTTTTCCATAACCACTTTAAAAACCGGTAGTTTGCCCTGAGGAATGCGCACCCGAAGTACTTTATATCCTTCTTTGCGGAATTCAACGAGCTGGCCGGCCTGAGCTTCTATAGAAAAGCGTCCCGTCTTATCAGCAATCTTGTCTGTGGTCGTAAATATATTAGTAATTACTACATCTTCAAGAGGTTTATTGTCCGCAGCATCGAAGGTTTGCCCTTGTATTACCTGACCGTACACACTAAAATGCTGCCAACACAACAGTAGGCAGCACGTGAGTAAAAAACGATTCAGATACACCCGCATATTCTGCGCTAAAGATACAGTATACAGTCATTCTTAATGTTTTTCAAATTGTTAAAAAACATAAAAGATGCTTGGCGTATCTTTGGCCGCCATGTACGGTTTAATACGCAGCATTTTATTCAAAAAAGACCCGGAAAAAGTGCATTATCTCGTAATGAGATGGTTGACGATAGGGTATAAGACACCAGTTGTTCGTGATATTATTAAAAGCAGCTTTTGTGTAAAAGACAAGAGGCTGGAGCGTACGCTTTGGGGAATCACCTTCCCTAACCCGGTAGGCCTGGCAGCCGGTTTTGACAAAGATGGGAAATATACGGATGCATTGGCAAGCCTGGGTTTTGGCTTTGTAGAGATAGGAACCGTAACACCACGTCCCCAGCCCGGTAATCCCAAACCACGCCTTTTCAGGCTGCCTTTGGATAAGGCACTGATCAATAGAATGGGTTTTAATAACGAAGGTGCCGCAGCTGCTGCTAAAAGGTTGAAAAACAGGAAAGAGCAAATTGTTATTGGTGGGAACATCGGCAAGAATAAAGACACCCCAAATGAAAATGCGCTGGATGACTACGAGATTTGTTTCAAAGAACTTTTTAATGTAGTAGACTACTTTGTAGTAAATGTGAGCAGCCCAAATACCCCCGGCCTCAGGGCATTGCAGGATAAGGAGCCGCTTACAAGGATACTAAATCGTCTTATGGAGCTTAACCGGTCTATGGGAAGTCCCAAACCGCTACTTCTGAAAATAGCGCCTGATCTTACCAATGAACAACTGGACGATATTATAGAGATAGTAAAAATTACCGGTATTGACGGGCTTGTAGCTACAAATACTACAATAGACCGGAGCGGTTTGCGAACACCCAAAAACGAAGTGGAATCTATTGGGGCCGGTGGATTGAGCGGATTGCCTGTAAGGGAAAGAGCTACAGAAGTTATCAGGTATATCAGTGAAAAAAGTAATGGTACTATACCCATCATTGCAGTAGGGGGTATCTTCACTGCTGAAGATGCAGAGGAGAAGTTATCGGCAGGAGCATCATTAGTACAGGTGTATACAGGTTTCATTTATGAGGGCCCCGCAACAGTTGCCCATATTTGTAAAGGCCTTTTAAAATAGTAATACATGTCAGAACTCTTCACCGTTGATGGTTTAATAAGCCTCGTAACGCTTGCTTCGCTCGAGGTAATATTGGGTATAGACAATGTGATATTTGTGTCTATCATCATGGGGCGCATGCCTCAATCGCAGCAGCTCAATGCAAGGCGCGCATGGATGGTTACCGGCATCCTGGTGCGGGTAGTGTTACTGGTATGTCTGAGCTGGCTGGTGAAGCAGAAAGGGAAACCTGTTTTTACGGTGTTTGATAAAGGATTTGATGTGGCGAGCCTGGTAATGCTTGCAGGTGGCATGTTCCTGCTATACAAAACGGTAAAAGAAATTCACCACAAGCTGGAAGGGGAAGAAGATATGCCCGGAGGAAAAAAAGAGGGCAAAAGTCAAAGTTTTATAGCAGCTATAGGCCAGATAATGCTTGTGGATATGATCTTTTCATTTGACAGTATGATAACAGCTGTTGGTATTGCCAAGCATGTAGAAGTAATGATAGTAGCTGTTGTAATAGCCATGTTCATCATGTTTTTATTCAGCGCACATATAGCTGCATTCATACACAAACACCCCACATTAAAAATGCTCGCCTTATCCTTTCTGGTAATGGTTGGCGTAGTTTTAATAATAGAAGGGTGGGATAGCGAAGGTGCACACGCATTAGGGTTGAAGAACTATGTATATTTTGCTATGGCCTTCTCTTTTGCGGTAGAGTTATTAAATATGAGGGTAAGAAAAGTTTCCCGGCCGCCGGTGGAGTTGCACGAGCCTGATCCTGAAAAGGTGGATATTAAAGAAGGATTGTAATGATTTGACAATTTACTAAGTAAGCCCCGTGAATATGGGGCTTCTGTCATCTATAGGGGAATAATAAAGAATGTATATTCTATCATCCCGGGTTCCCGTATATTGAGCAGAACTTCGTATTTTCAGCTAAATATCTCGTTATGCGTTTGTTGCTGACTGCAATTTTTTTGATCGCTACACAAACTCTTTTTGCGCAGAATCATAAACATGAAGGCGAAGTAAGAAAAGAAGTACTGCACCTTTTCCCCGATACAGCTAAAACCTATGTGAATATTTACGTGTCATTTCCTCAAGCGAAATCTTTTTCCTTATCGATATATGATTACAGGTATCAAAGCTGGATCAAAGAAGTAAAGGTTGTTGCGAGAAAGGACTATCAGTATAGCCTGGACGTTACCAAACTGGAAAATGGTAAATACAAGGTGCATTTAACAGCTGATCGCGAGCAATATGACGAAGATTTTGTAGTTAGCCGCTACGATAAATAGATTAACTAATTGTCATAAAATTCCTGTGAATTGTAATGTTCCTGTCAAAAAACTGTCATACAGACTTGAATGTTTACAATTGTATGAGGAATATTAGTAAATTTAGGTTACAAGACATCCTTTTTCAACACGTAAAAAAATCATTGGCTTATGAGGCATACGTACTTTTTTGCAGCATTACTGATGTTATCCCAGGCTACAGCTTTAGCCAAGGACGATGTTGAAGGCATGACAACCGGGGTAGTACAGACCGGCGGCGGCGGTTTTCCCCGTTTCGACAATCAACTAAGAGGCGCTCCTCAAGGTGCTGAAAAAACATATAGGTTAACTGCAAGGACTAATACTTTGTTCGGAATTAATGGGTTCGTTCCCATTGATTCTACGACATATTCTTATTCAGACGGGCGCTACGGTGTGGTAGATCAGGATAAGCCCGGCAATGACGAATATGTCTTGTTTGATAATAGTTATACATACATATATAACTCTTCTATAAGCGCATATGATAACAGGTTGTATAGGAGGCAGACGTTTGACAACTCAGACAATGTTACTTCTCTGACCTATTCTTCATGGCATACGCTCACCTCTGCATGGAAGGATTCTGCAAGATATCTTTATGATTACATAACTGGTACCAGCAAGATCAACACAACTATATTTCAGCTATACCAGGGAGGATCTTTATGGGTGCAGCACGATCAGTCTTCGCTCACTTACAATGGTAATTTTGTAACGAACGTTAGTTCTCTTTCGTACGATGCTGATTTTCAGTATGACGGTAATAACAACATCATATCTATAGAAGATAAGGTGTTTGATCATTTAACCGGTACCTTAAATAACAACCTGCATAAAACTTACACCTATAATTCTCAGAATGAAGCGGTGACCTTTACCCTGCAAAACTGGGATAAAACATCATCTTCCTGGATCAATACCGAGTATTGGGAATACACATACTCAAATAATCAGTTAACATCAGCGCTGCAATATAGTTGGACAGGTGGAATGTGGACGCTATACGCAAAGCATATATATGCATACGCGAGTGCTACAGACAAAAAGAGTGAAACGGTGCAGACCTGGGATGCGAACTCAAAAACATTTTCTAATTACAGTTATCAATTGTGGAGTTATAACAGCCGTGGATTGATAGAAACTATTACCAATTACCATTGGAACAATAATACAGGCAATTGGGAAAGCATTAATGGTGACAATCAGGTACGATATTATTATGAGTACTATGCACCAACCTCTGTGGCTTCAATTAAGTCAAATGACGCGCTGTATCTGTATCCGGTACCTGCTACTTCATCAATAAACCTAAATATGAAGTGGAAAGATGCACATCCGTTTTATGTAACCGTTTATAACATCGCCGGACAACCTGTTATGCAGTTAAGTGAGCAACCCGTTTTGTCCTATTCCAGGCAGGTGGATGTGAGTACACTGCCGGCAGGCAATTATATTGTTAAATGTACAAACGGTACTGAGTCCGCAGAAGGTAAATTTATAGTACAACGTTAATTCTTGTCTCATTAGACTGTCTTTTTGATAGTATTGGGTCTGCAAACAACCCCATTGTCAATATTTTTTTATTTTTAAGGAAATAGCTGATAAAATGAGGTTTATCTTGATGTGTTTATTGGGTTGCCTTTCTTTTAATGCAATTGCACAAACTGAAGACGACGATGCACTTACTGTAAGAGCGTTAGCACTTGATACCAATGTTGCCATCGCTAAAAGATTTTCAGAGGCTATTGGTAATTCAGCACCTGGCTACAGCCTTGCCTTTATAGACAATGAGACCAGGTTTAAAGTAAGATATGTATATAAAAACGAGAAAAACGAAAGCCTGAGGATAGATTATTATTTTAGAATGGAAGAGTATGAAGACACCATGCAAAAAGGGAAGCACCCTATAGTAACCATGCAACGAATAAGCGGGGAACTGGGTGTAATAACAAAAATCTACAACTTTCTTTTTGCATCTACACTCACCCCCGAGCGTGTAATGGCTAGCAGCACACAAGGTAGTCCTGTTAGGTACTCCAACGGAAAGACCTGCGATTTTAGTTTTCTGCCGGACGATTATGAACCGGGTTACTGGGTGATGACATTTACTAGATAGATATAAAATAAAAATATTTTACAATTATTTTATTAAAATAGACTGGTAAATTAATGAACATCAATGAAATACAAGCGACAGATTATTAGCTGGCATTTTTTTAACTTTCATTGGTTTTATAATTGATAAAACTAGTAGTATTTTTGACGCTTTCAGAGAAATAACGCCCTTTTTCACCGGGCTTTAAATAGTTTGTTTGTTTTGTTTGATAAAGAATGCCACCATTTCTGGTGGCTTCTCTATTTTAGTTTAGTTATGACTTTCCGTATTAGTTTGACGGAATAGGATTTTCAATTGATTTAACCTTCAGTTTATCTTTTTCCAGTTCGTATATGACTACCCCGGGCCCCGGTTGCATTAGTACCATATTTGAATATTGCCATTTGTATGGGTCACCGGTCGCGGCAGGAGTGGCATTAAAAACAGGATCTCGCTTAGTTTTTTTGTAGTTGGCAGTTGCTATTGGCAACATAGGCATTTCTAAGATTTTGTCCGCCACTACGTTATTGATCGGGATGGCCTTAAATTTTGTATCAATGCTGTCATAGTCTGCATAGTATAGATAATTGTTACGTCCTTTTCTAAGAGTTCCTCTTGTATGAAAAAGCTGTTCTTTTAACAACCATTGGGTAAGCGCATTGTCATTATTAAATGTTTTCTCGTTTTTGATCTCAGCTTTTATCTCATTTACATTTGGTATCGATTTCAGGCTTTTTATTTCACCTTCTTCACTTACCTGGATGATCATCGGATTGTTTATAGACACAGTAGAGGATTGAGGATTCCTCGTAACCATTTCGCAAATCAGAGCAATATCCTGGGGTTCAGACATGCAGACTCCTGAAACGACGATTTTAGCAGAATTATTTTTTATCAGCTGCATTTGATCATCGGGTAAAAATTTGCCTAAATTTTCAAACGAGACTTTTGCTGACTTCATGACATTGCCGTCAGGCGATAATAATTGTCCGACAATACCGCTGATCACCGGCTTTTTCTCCTTGTTATTATAATATTCTCCACCCAGTACTGTCATTCCTTCAGCAAACTTGAAAACCGAAGGAATGATGTTATCATCGTCGCTGATAAGGTCAATTTCCCGCATGAAACGTCCGTCACCTGTATTCAGCATTTTAAGGAAGCCTTTGGTCGTCTTATTTTGTGTTTCATATCCTACCAGCACAAGGCGCTCCATCATTGGTTCCACGCTGTTTAGCACTATGTCGCCATGCTCTGCTTTTATCTCTTTCGACCACGATACCTTCATTTCCTGGTCATAGCTGGTCATTTTGTATTCCTTACTGCTAACCGGTACAATAGTAAGTACACCCATAGGCATGGCGCTACCTATATAATAGGTTTTATCGTTCATCAACACATCTGCTGCTACTCCTTTTTCTACGTTTTGCGCTATCACTCTGCCGGATATGTCTAAGGCAAGGGTGGTTCTTGTCCTTGCTGCGGGGTCTGCTATAATGAAAACAAATCCTCTTTCTACAAATGCGCTTCCCAATACATAGGTGCCTTTGGGAACGGCATATTTGAAGTTGCCGGATACCTTTAATTTAGGGTCAAAGAGCACTCCTTTTAAAAAGGTTTTGTCTTTTTCCGTGACGATGCAGTACGTGTAGGCCATGCGTGTCATAGGCGCTACTGCGACACCGGAAAAATTCTGGGCCGACATACTATCAACAATAGCATCCTGGGCCATAGACCTGGTAAGGGAAAAAGCAAATAACGAAGCTAACAGATACGCCTTTCTTATCATGATTGGTAATTGAGGTTCTAATATAAGCAATAACCAATAGCCTTTAAAAATTAACCCGATGTAGAAGCAAACAAAAATGTTAAAATAGAACTCAATCAATTTTTAGATAAAGAGTATGGTGGCAATAGAGGAGATTTAACCGGCGGTTAAAAGCGTTTTAGAGCCTTGTTTTTAATCTCTATTTAATAGAACAGACAATTACCATATTACCAAAAAATCGGTATATTTATACGTGTTTGTATGCCCTAAAAGGGCAATTTATCTATTGCTGTCCATCTTTTAAATTTATATCAATTGAAAAGAAAATTACACGATCTTTTTAGAGTATCAATGCCTATATCCCTGTTGTTTCTTTGGCCATTCTGCGCACAAGCCGGGGAATATAACAACATAGTTGTTCCGGATGCGAACGTATCCTTTATAGAGAACGTAGGGCAAATGATTGACGAGAACAAAGTTCCCAGGGAGGATATTGATTTTCGCCTGCAAGGTACTTCCGTAAATATGTTTGTAAGCAATCATGGCTTACAGTATGTGTGGACGAAGGCTAGTACGATTGAATCAATCAGCTCCGGACGGCTGGGTGATATGAAAGGTTCTAAATCGAGCATCACCGATTTTGACCTTTATAGTTTATACGTAGATATGGTTGGGGCAAATCCTAATGCCAGGCCCGAGGTGTCTGAACAAATCAGCTATTACGAAAATTATTACTTACCATATTGTAAAGGAAAGACCGCACACAGCTATCAGAAAGTCATATATAGGAATATTTATCCCAATATAGATTGGGTTCTATACACAAATGAAAAAGAGCGTGGTGGTTTTAAATATGATTTCATAGTGCACAAAGGTGGCAAGGTTTCCGATATTAAAATGCAATATCATGGTGCAACATCTATAAAAGTAGTCAATGGCGCGTTAGAGGTAACAACGGAAAACGGTAGTATAAAAGAGAATGCACCTTATAGTTACGACGCAAGCACTGGTAGCCAGGTATCGAGCTCTTACACTTTAAATGGTAATGTTCTTGGGCTGCAGGCTGCATCAACAGAAAATGATCTGGTGATAGATCCCAGCATTGCATGGAGTACTTATTTCGGCAATCCGCGTAAAGTTTTTGCTACATGTGTTGCAGCAGACACTTCCGGTAACTCATTTTTGTGTGGTTCGACAGCGCAGGATTTTATTAGTATAGTTCCCCCATTCAAGCCCAACACCTATCATGAACACGTTAAAGGGGGAACAGACGGATTTGTATTATCGCTTGATATTACCGGTACTAAGAGAAATTTTACTACTTATTTTGGAGGTAATGATGAGGATGAGATATTAGCGGCAACAACTGATCTTGCAGGTAATTTATACATAGCCGGCAAAACTGCCAGCATGACGGATCTTTCTTATGGAAGTCCGCAACAGACCACAAATGATGGCAACGGACTATTAGGAAGTGCAAAAACAGACGGGTTCCTTGCAAAATTTCAAGGGTCAGGATATATTTCCTGGTCTACTTATGTAGGTGGTTCGCAGGTAGACAACTGTTTTGCTGTTGCGGTAGACCGCTCGAATGGAGTTTATGTAGGTGGTAGTACAAGCAGCACAGATACTATCCCCACCAGTGGCACATTTAATACTACCGGCGGTGATGGGTTTCTTATAAAATATAATCAAACCACCGGCCGTAGGATCTGGGGTACCTTTTTTACCAGTGAAGTAGATGCAATTGCCGTAGACAATAAGCAAAATGTGTATATAGGAGGTAGTACTACTAAATACACCGGGATAGCAACAACAGGTGGTTCCATTTTCCAAACTTCGTTTCATACCGGTGGTGCCACGGATGGATACGTAGTGCGTTTTAATGCCGCTAACGGCACGCGGATATGGGGTACTTATTATGGAGGCGATACAGATGATGCTGTAACAACGCTGGTATGTGATTCTTTGTATAATATATACCTGGGCGGCACTACAACCAGCGCTTCGGCGAATCTTGCAACAAGTGGTGCCATACGTACCAGGCCTGGGACGGGTATGATGGCCAAGCTGGATAGTACCGGTGCTCGTGTTTGGGGTACTTACTACGCTGATGTAATCACTTCTATGGCATTAGGGCCTGATAACAAAGTTTATTTTGGTGGCCAGACAGATTCCACCACCGATATAGCAACACCGGGAGCCTACCATGCCTCATACACGCCACCTAATTTTCCACCGCCACCACCGTTAACTAAACTTCCGCGAATGGAAGACGCATTCTTTGGCAAACTTAATAATGATGGTAAACGTCTTTGGGCCTCTTATTTCGGCGGTCCGAGCAATGAGAATAGTACAACTATCGCTTATGGTTTTGGCAGATTGTACGTTGGAGGTTATACAGATAGCAAGGAAGGGGTTGCAACTCCGGGAAGCCTGCAGGACGTAATGGTAGATACCAATATATCATACATCGCCCAATTTCATAGTGATACCAGCGTGTACATTAAATTCCCTTACGTTGATACATTGCTATGCGAGGGCGGGCCATTGGATCTGAAATATGGTGTTACAGATACCTTTAATGCTAACAACGTATTTACCGTACAGATGTCTGATATGAGTGGAAGCTTTGCCAATGCCGTTACAATAGGTACTGCAAATACTGCTCGCCAGGGTGTACTGCATTGTACGATCCCAAACCCAACAGCTGACGGTGTAGGGTATAAATTAAGGATCATCGCCAGCTCTCCAGCCGATACCTTCTATAATTATGATATGCCAATCAGGGTGTCTGAATATCCAAGGCCTGGTATTTTTCCGTTTGGCCCTGTAATATGTGAAAATTCAACGTTGACGATAATAGACACAAACACTAAAGAACCATCCGGTACGACCTATATTTGGACCAATCCAAACGGCGATAATAGATTCACTAATACATTATCAATTTGGGGATCTGTAAGTTTAAGCGACGCAGGTAAATATTATGTAGAAGCGAATAACCATGGTTGTATCGGCAGAGACACCATCGCAATTTCAATTACGCCAAGCCCTGCAGATCCTGTTATTACAGGAGACACATCGGTGTGTATAGGAGATTCGTTGATTTTATATGCTAATTCTGTTACGCCGGGCGTTAAGTATGTTTGGCAAGGAGTGCTTGCTGATTCAAGATATGATACTGTTTCGCGGTTCGCGAAGGGAAATATTGATATGTCTAATATAGGGGAAATTTTTGTGACAGCTACTTTCGACGGATGTGCGTCTGGAAAGGTATCTAGATCTTTGATTGTTTATCCGCTGCCATATCCTTCAACATTTAGTAATTCACCAATATGCAGTGGCGATACACTTAAGTTTAATGCAACGGACACTATAGCGGGTGTTACTTATTCGTGGACGGGGCCTAATAATTTTACTTCTTCGAGCCAAAACAATGTAATCCCCAATGCTACAGAACCATATACCGGTACTTATAAGTTAACGACTACTTCTATATACGGTTGTAAAGGATCTGTGAATATGAAGGTTAATGTAAACCCGTTGCCCAACCAGGTTAAAGCCATCAACAACGGCCCTACCTGTACAGGGCTGGACCTGCAGTTGAATGCCAACAACGGTACACAGGACGCCACTTATAGCTGGACCGGGCCAAATGGATATACCTCATCTCAACAAAATCCGTACATGAGTGGGGTGCAACTGGCTAACCAGGGATTGTACACGGTGGTTGTAGATTTGAACGGCTGTAAAAAACAAGATACCACAAGTGTAACGATATACCAGTCTCCGGACACGCCGAAGCTGAGCAGCAATAGTCCCGTTAAATCCGGTGGTATCATTAAGCTGTTCATATTAAATCAGCAGGCAGGGGCAACCTATACCTGGACGGGCCCTAACGGGTTTTATTCTCAATTCCCTAACCCCGTACTAAACAGCGTGGTACCTGCATCTGCAGGCATTTATAAAGTAGTATCTACTATAGGTGTATGTAGTAATGAAGATACCATCACGGTGAAGATACTGGATGACAGTGTGAGATCGATGGATCCGATGGTCATCTTCCCGAACCCCAACAATGGAACCTTTACCATCAAGGGCAGCACCAAGACAAACGAGAATGTAGAAATAACGATCTATGCGTCTGATGGTAAAGAAGTATTTAGTGATGTTGTAGAGCCTCAAAACTATATGCTGAATCATACGGTAAACTTTACGGGCGCTGCAAATGGAATTTATAGGTTAAAGCTGTATGTTGATCGAAAGGTGATCTACTTGTCATTCACCTTAGGTGTCTGATAATGCTGGTTGAATGTAAGAACGGTATAATGTCTGTTATGAAAAGCGCAGATGTTATACCGTTTGTTTTTTTGAATGCATTATATGAAAACTCAAAGTACGTAAGCCCATGTTTAAATCTTTATCTGGAATAACGCCCTTATTTGTACACCGGGCCATTCGTTTTGCAATGGCGTTCGCATTAAGTATTGCAGGCATCATTACGCCGTCGTTCGCAAATGTATTTAATGGTAAAAGCAACGGTTTTATAGCGAATGTGGGCCAGCTGAGTGATGAACGAAGCCATGCAAGAAATGATATTGATTTCTGCCTGAGCAATTCTTCCGCCTCTGTATTTATTGGCAGAGGGCAAATACAATACGTATGGAAAAAGCAACTGCCGGGTAAGCCTCGTACGGATAATATACAAGGATCAGAACGTTACAAAAACGTTGATGACGTAGAGATGTTCAGTATGTGGGTGCAGTTGCAAGGTGCAGATATAAAGGCAAAATTAGTAATAGGAAGTGAAAGCGATTATTATGAGAATTATTATCTGCCTCATTGCAATAACAAACGGGCACACAGCTATCGCAAAATAACATACCAGGATATCTATCCGAATATTGATTGGGTACTCTATGTGGATACATCTATGCCTGATGGTTTTAAATATGATTTTGTGCTACATCCCGGCGCGCGCGTATCAGATATCAGACTGCTGTACAAGAGTGCTGATAACCTGGAAATAATCAATGGGGATGTTGTTATAACTGCTGCCGGAGGCAGAATTACGGAACATGCTCCTTATACCTATGAAGAGAAAACCGGCCGAAAAATAACATCATCGTTTACGATAAATGATAACCTGCTTTCTTTTGACGTTGATGGTAACGATGTAGTTACTACTACAATAATTATAGATCCCAGGATAAGCTGGGTACAGAGATATAAAGCGTCGCCTTCGACTGCGACTTGCACAGCCTCCGATACATTTGCAAAGCCATATCTCTGTGGTTATACCTCCGCTTCGCAATTTATTGTTCCTTTAATTAGCCCCTACCAGTCGCATTACGGAGGTGGCAGCAGCGATTGTGTTATATCAAAATACAACCCCTATGGTACATCTGATATCTGGACTACTTATTATGGAGGGGAAGAAGTAGACGAGATACATGCGGCTACATGTGATTTTTATGACAACCTATATATTACCGGCTTAACAGCAAGCCTTACCAATATTAGTACCTATAATTCATTTCAGCCAACAAACGGTGGAGCGACATATAGCGGAGGTAGTCACTTAGATGCGTTTATTGCAAAGTTTGATGGTTATGGTTCACTGGTTTGGGCCACCTATTTTGGCGGTGTTAAAGTGGAGATCGCCAATGCGATAGCATTCGATAATTTCAATAGTATATACATAGGCGGTGTTACAACAGGGATGGATAGTATTGCAACACCCGGCTGCTTTCAATCCGCACCTGATATCGGTTTCCTGGCCCGTTTTAATGCTACCAGTGGTTACCGTTCATGGGGTACATATTACAATGGGGTGGTTAATGCCATAAGCGTATCAAATCGCAATAAAATATTTATTGGTGGGTCTACCTTTGCATTAACCGGTATTGCCACATCAGGCACTTTCCAAACTTCCTTCAATGGCGCTGCATATGATGGCTTTGTAGCTATGTTTGAACCTGATGGCACCAGGCGCTGGGGAACATACTATGGTGGCGGGGGAGTGGATGAAGTATTTGGGTTGACCAATGATTCGTTAGGCAATGTTTTTGTGGGAGGGGCTTCTGAAAGTACGGGGGCAGGTTTATCGACAACAGGCGCACTATATACATCGGGATTTGGAACCCGGGGTGGGATGATGGGGAAATTAGATTCGCTTGGCCACCTTAGATGGGGGAGTTATTATCCCGGCAAGGTAACATCGTTAGCCCTTGGGCCCGACAACCGGGTTTATTTTGGTGGCGTGACCGATTACACCACCGGCATCGCAACTTCGAACGCATACCAATCACAATATACCTATCCTCAGTATACTACAAACTCGATTGTCTATAACGGCTTTATTGGCGAAATGGACCTTGATGGCAAACGGCTGTATGGGAGTTATTTTGGCGATGGGAGCATCGTGTCCTCTACTTTTGTAAATTATAATTATGGGCAATGGCTCGTATCTTATACAATAGATAGTCCTGGTATTACCCTTGGTTACCTGATGGAGTTTGAAGGTGATACCAGTGTGTTTATTAAATATCCCTATGTCGATTCTATATTATGTGCAGGAGGAAGCCTTGATGTTCATTATAAAGTGACGAAGCCCTTTGCCGCCGGTAACATTTTTAAAATACAGTTGTCGGATATATCCGCAAGTTTTAACAGCGCTACAGATATTGGTACCGTAACATCATCAGTTGCCGGCGTTATTAATTGTATCATACCTGTAGGGTTAACCGAGGGGATGGGTTATAAACTGCGTATCGTGTCCTCAGCCCCTGCTGATACTTTTTATAATTACAACGTACCCATCCGTATATCACATTACCATCGCCCTGTTGCAGAAGCACAGCTGCCTATATGCGCCAACCTCAACTTAACATTAATAGATTCTAATGCAGCGGCAGCACCTGCCGATCTGATATATGAATGGATCAACCCAAATCCTTTAAGATCACACGGAGTATTTGCACATTATATAGTTAATAACATCAAACTGGCAGACTCAGGCGATTATGTATTGGTAACCAATAACCATGGCTGTATTTCCAAGGATACAGTGCATGTGCACATCACTGTAGCTCCACCGGAACCATTGGTAACGGGTGACACATTGTTGTGCACAGGTGATACACTGACACTAATAGCACATTCAACCATCGATAGTGTTACTTTTGGATGGTTCAAGCCTGACAATAGTTTTATTAATTATGATAGCATAATTGTATTACCTGGTATCACCATGCAGGACTCAGGGCTATATCGAGTTGCAGCAATACTGGATGGTTGCCAGTCTGACCCTAACTATGGGCAGTTGGTAGTAGTGCATCCCCGGCCTATGCCGACTGCAAGCAGTAATAGCCCATTGTGCGAGGGTGATACACTGAAGCTGGCAGCGACAGATACTGTGGGCGGGTTAAGTTATAATTGGGCCGGCCCAGGCTTCAATTCGCAACACAAGGATACCATAAGAGCAAATACGGCAATAACTGCAAGCGGGAATTATATTGTTACCACCACTACCAAATACGGTTGTAGTAATAGTGATACCATAGCCGTATTGGTAAAACCCTTACCAGCCAACCTGGATGCAGCATCGAACAGCCCACTGTGCAGCGGTAAAGAATTAGAGTTTGTAATAAGCAAACCTACGCCCGGGACGATATATAACTGGACCGGTCCGCTTAACTACAACTCAACTGATCCATCACCGGTGATAAGCGATGCTGCAGCCAACCAAAGCGGAACGTATTATGTAGCAGCGAACCTGAACGGGTGTATCAAAAGCGATAGTGTGTCAGTGATCATCATCAAAACTCCTGATACACCTGCAGCGGGTAGTAATAGTCCATTAACTACAGGTGGGATACTGAAGCTTTTTGTAAAAAATGTGGAGCAGGGCGTCAGTTATAACTGGTCGGGACCTAATAGTTTTAACGCCAATAGTGCCGCTGCAACGATCAATAGTGCGATACCTTCAATGAGCGGCACCTATACAGTATTGGCCAGCAATCAGGGCTGTAGCAGTTGGGACACTGTAAATATAATGGTCAGCGATCCTGTTGAAAGCAAGGATATTCCGTTTGTAATGTTTCCTAATCCTAATAATGGCAGCTTCCGGATTGTAGGCGGTTCGTTGACCAATGATAAAATACAATTAGCTGTTTTTGCAACCGATGGCAGGGAGATATACAAATTTGATATACAACCTGTAAACTATAAAGTGGATGAGCAGGTTATCCTAACAGGTTTAGCCGCGGGAGTGTACCGGTTAAAGATCAGAGCAGATGGCAAACCCTCTGTAATATCATTTACCGTTGGAGGGCGTTAAATTTAACCTTATTTAGCAACGCTGCATTGAATTTTGGTATATAAATGAATATCTTCATTGCCTAAATTTTTAGATACATGCTTTCGGATATCGAGATCTCAAGGGCTGCAAAACTGAGGCCCATTTCAGAAATTGCACAAAACCTAAACATTAATCCTGACGATATTATTCCTTATGGCAGGACAAAGGCTAAAGTGCCTTTGAATTATCTCAATGAAGAAAAAATAAAAAATAGTAATCTCATATTGGTTACGGCATTAACACCCACAAAAGCTGGCGTAGGTAAGACAGTTACCAGTGTGGCGCTTTCTCTGGGTCTGAATCATATTGGGAAGAAAGCATGCGTTGCATTGCGCGAACCAAGCCTTGGCCCATGCTTTGGTATGAAGGGCGGAGCCGCGGGTGGTGGTTATTCTCAGGTGCTGCCAATGGAAGATATCAACTTGCATTTTACGGGAGATTTCCATGCTATTACCTGTGCCAATAACATGATAGCTGCATTGCTCGATAACTATCAATTTCAGAATAGTGGTACGCACAAAGTATTAGATAGGATCGTATGGCGTCGTGTGCTGGATGTCAATGATCGTTCGCTTCGCAATATAGTAACAGGCCTTGGTGGTAATGCTAATGGCATACCACAGGAGGCTGGTTTTGATATTACACCGGCATCGGAGATTATGGCGCTGTTGTGTCTTTCTGAAAGTATAGAAGATCTGCAGGCCCGTATAGAACGTATTGTATTGGGCTATACTTATGAGAAGAAACCATTTACAGTTAAAGACCTGGGTGTTGCAGAAGCAATTACTGTGTTGCTGAGGGATGCTATAATGCCTAACCTCGTGCAGACTACAGAGCAGACACCTGCGTTTATACATGGCGGTCCGTTTGCCAACATTGCGCATGGATGCAACTCTGTATTGGCTACCAAGATGGCCATGAGCCTTAACGATTATGTGGTAACGGAATCAGGATTTGGTAGCGACCTTGGTGCCGAGAAATTTTTAGATATTAAATGCCGTCTTTCCGGCCTGAGGCCTAAAGCAACAGTTATTGTAGCAACTACCCAAGCGTTGAAACTACATGGTGGCGTACCGGATGCTGACATCAAACTGCCGAATATGGATGCCCTGAAAGCAGGGCTGCCTAATCTGTTGAGGCATATAAACAACATGAAAGAGTTTGGACAAAGCGTAGTGATATCCTGCAATCAATATCATTTTGATCAAAAGGAAGAACTGGATTACCTGGAGAATTGGTGTGCAGAACAAGGTGTTGCTTTTGCATTAAATAATGGATTTACAAAAGGTGGTGAAGGCGCTGCCCCTGTTGCAAGAAAAGTGGTGGAAGTAATAGAAAATAACGCGTCTAAAGACATTAACTTCTGCTATGAACTTTCTGAGCCTATCCGTACTAAAATAGAAAAGATAGCAAAGCGCGTATATAAAGCAGGCACTGTGACGTTTGATGGTGCCGCAATGACCAAAATGAAGTCCTTCGAAAAACATGGCTGGGCTAATTTGCCGGTGTGTATTGCAAAGACGCAATATTCGTTTAGTGATGATCCGAAGAAGATCAATGCGCCTGAAGGTTTCAATATCAATATACGCGACCTGGTAATAAATGCTGGCGCCGGTTTTATAGTAGCTGTAGCGGGTGAGATCATGCGTATGCCGGGCTTACCTGAAGATCCGCAGGCTAACCGGATAAAGCTGATAAATGGCGAAATTGAAGGATTGAGTTAAGAAAGATCAACTAACATACAAAGCCCCTCTATAGAGGGGCTTTAGTTTTATAATTCCATAAACTTATTTACAGTAAGCCAATTGCGCCCTGTAGCCACCATCTTCAGCTTCTTTTCAATAAACATATTTGTGAAAAGTGGTTTCCCTTTGTCCTTGTATTGCACTGCATACACTTCCCTGTTGATCACTTTGAAAAGATCGGTCTCACCATTGAAAGATTCCAGCAATTTAATTGCATCCTTCCCCGGTGTTTCATGCAGAAATGTTACATAAGGTTGATTGGCAAGCGGTATTTGTGCAGGTTTAAAAGGTTGTGCTTCGATTACTGCTGCTATTTCGTCCGTTGTTCGCAGGAATACAGGAACATCATAGCCTAACGCTTTGGAAAGATGCTGTTCTATTTTTTTATTTAATACGCTTTCTTCGGCCTTTTTAGTTTCAAACAATACATTGCCGCTCTGTATATAAGTAATTACATTTTTGAATTTCAGTGCTTCGAACATGGCTTTCAGATCGGTCATCTTAATGATCTTCTGTCCGCTGACATTGATGCCACGTAGCATAGCGATATATCTTTCCATAAGTTAAATATAAGGCAATCTTAATTGCAGTTATTTTGGTGCTTCCGTGGTAATTTAGAATTATGAAGTACAGAAAATTTGCAAATACCGATATTGAGCTTTCAGCAATTGGGTTAGGGTGCATGGGTATGAGCCATGCATACGGTGTTCCCGATGATAAAGAATCCATTGCTACACTGGAGCGCTCCATAGAGTTGGGGATCAATTTTTGGGACACAGCTGATATTTACGGCAGTGGTAAAAATGAAGAACTGATATCAAAGGTTCTAAAACCTAACAGGGATAAAATATTTATAGCTACCAAGTTTGGTTTTGTGCCGGATGATGATAAGGGTAAATATTCCGGTTTTAACGGATCGCCGGCATACATGAAAAAAGCTGTGGAAGCCAGCCTCAGACGGTTACAGGTAGACGTGATTGACCTGTATTACGCGCATCGTATAGATCCAAATGTTCCCGTAGAAGAAATGGTAGGCGCAATGGCTGATCTTGTGAAGGAAGGTAAAGTAAGATATCTCGGATTATCCGAAGCATCGGCAAAAAGCATTCGCAAGGCGCATGAGGTTCATCCTATCTCAGCGCTGCAAAGTGAATATTCTTTGCTTACCCGTGATGTTGAACATGAAATATTGCCGTTGTGCAAAGAACTGCATATTGCATTTGTTCCGTTTAGTCCCCTCGCACGAGGGCTAGTTACTAATACGCTGAACCTCCAACAACTTTCGGATAACGATTTCCGTAAAACCTTACCAAGATATCAGCAAGAACATGCAGTAAATAATCAAAGTCTTGCTGCAGGCTTTGCGGATATTGCTACTCAAATAGGATGCACACCGGCTCAATTAGCGCTGGCATGGGTATTGAAGCAGGCAGATAATATTATTCCCATCCCAGGCACCAAGAAACGGAAATACCTGGAAGAAAATGCGGGAAGTGTTGATATAATACTTACGGAAGGAACGTTGGTGTCTATAGAAGCGCTTTTGAAGCGATACCCTGATACCGGTAGCCGCTATAACGAGAATAACCTGAAGTTTGTAGATAAATAACAAAAGCCTGGTGTGATTTTAAAGCAATCTATCAGTTGGCGGCATGATATTGTAGAGCGTGTATTTCACACACACACACACACAAACATCGGTTATGAATACGAACAGGTTATCATCTAAGATGGAAAAAGTCCTCAATGACCAAATGACAAAGGAGGCACATGCCGCGCAAATCTATTTGTCTTATGCTGCCTGGGCTGATGGCGAAGGGTATGGAGGAATTGCTAATTTTCTTTTTCGTCATGCGCATGAAGAGCGCAACCATATGATGAAAATACTGGAATATATATTAGAGCGCGGTGGAAAGGTAACAGTAGAAGCAATACCGGCACCGGGAAATACCCCCAATTCTGTGCAAAATTGTTTTGAAAAGGTATTTGAACAAGAGGTAGGCAATACAGAGGCAATCTATCGTATCGTGAACCTTAGCATGGAAGAAAAAGATTGGGCAACCTGGAACTTTATGCAATGGTTTGTAAAAGAGCAGGTAGAAGAAGAAACGCTCGCTTTGAACCTTTTAGATAAAATAAAAATTGCAGGTGGTGAAGGCGCTAAAGCCGATGCGCTTTATACGCTGGACAAAGATCTGGAAACTGCGCCGGATGACGCTAAACTGGCACAAGAGGCCACAGAAGAAAAGCCGTTATAACCTATAATGAAATATAAATAAGAAGAGCTGTTATTTAACAGCTCTTCTTATTTATTGCCATATTTATAACTAACCCATCTGCGTATGCCAATGAACACCGGTACGAATAACAATATGCAGATAATGCATAAAAAGGAGATATTGGTTAGATATTGGCCGAATATGGGAATGGAAAGAACAAGTGCACTGATTAAAAGTAACAACCTGGATACGGGCCCTATGTACACCCTATCTTCGGCATTTTCCTCCATTACATAAGTGAGTGCTACGATCGACAATAATATTATTGCAATCGAAATGCAGAATATCCATTGCAGATCCATCGACAGTAAGACATCAGTGTTTGCAAGAATAGATTTAATGGATGCGCCCGCAATGCAATAGCTTGCCAGCAAAGGAAAGTGCAGAAAAATAAGATACTGAAGATAGGAGTACCCTTTTTTTGTATCCTGCTCGCTCGTCATGTCAAAATATAGGCTCCATAGCAAAAAGCTGATGAGAATAGTAAGAATAAAGCCGGCCCAAACTGCAGGGTGTTTGTCTTTTACTTCTGCAACGGCGTTTACAGTAGCGAGGATACTTTCTGCCAGCACTATGATTGTAAAGAGGCCAAACCGCTCTACTATTGCTTCTGATGCCGAAAATACCTGTCCACGTGATTTTAAGACATTTACAACAGTTCGCGCGCCTGTTAATGGTGGAGTGATATTCAATACCAACACAATTATCCATATTGCTATTGCTTGTTGGTAACTTAAAGCCAATGAGAAAATCATCAGACCGAAAGCAAGCAGATAGTTGACGGTATAGAACTTGTTGAATACGCGATGCGATCGATCATATAGCCCAACGCTCCACCACAAGTAGGTGATTACGATCTCCAGCATAGAGAAAGCCATGGTAAGACCCCTTAAATTTCCTTCAAAGGCATCTTGCAGCGTTATGGCTATCGCCGCAACGCAAAGTATCTGCCAAAAGGTTTGTAAACGTGTACGAATGCTATCACTGCCATGCAGATCATAGTACTGGCTACCGTTTACCCACGACCAGAAAATCAACGAAAAGAATAAGAACAGCTTACCTGCATTTTCCCAGGATGGATGCTCTGCAAAGCAGTGTGTTAGCTGGCCCACAGCCGCTACATATACAAGGTCATAAAACAGCTCGAGCCAGCTGATCTTCCGGGTGTTCTTCCGGTCAGAAAAATTACGTGGTGGGCCCCACCAGTCAAGATTGTATTTGTGTGGCATAAAAATGGCTATTGCTAAGATAAACAACTAGCAATAGCCATAAAATACTAATATATTATTCTGCCTTTAAATGCTTTTATTCTCTTGGTTCTGCACTTTCGCCCGGCTCGTCATCATGCTCTTCAGAAAGCTTACCACGCTCATTATTGTAATTGGCTCCGTCATTTTTTTCGGAACCTTGTTGATAACTGTTGCCCGATAGCTGGAGTGAACCTTGTCCATAGTCAGAGCCACCTTGCGTTGTACTACCCGTATGATAATCGGCCCTTCCCTGGCTTCCTTCGAGTTCGGTTGTTTTTTTATCTTGCTTCTTCTGGTTCATAACACACTATTTTAAGGGTTACCTAAAGTTTCGTCTTCTTGTTTTCCGGGAGCTTTACGGCTCAACGCTGCGTCTTCAGCAGCATCATGACTTGATGTGCTAATGCCGGAACCTGTTTGATCATCATTATATCCGGTTCCGGCAGAACCGGCTCCACCTTCTGCCGTTTCACCTTCGTAAGATACATTGGTACCGGTGCTTCCCAGGTTGCCGCCTGACATGCGTGACCGGACTGCTTCCGTTGGGCTTGTAATAATTGCATCAATGGCTGCGGCGCTGGTAGTTTGTTTATTATTTTCCTGCTGCGATTCTTCGTTTTGAGGTGTATCGCCAGCATTGTTCTTTTTTAGTTCTTCATTTGATTTCTGTTCCATCACACTAATTTTAGTGTTTTAAAAGCTTAAAACATCATGCCGTCGCTAAACAATAAAAAAGCCTGCTACGAGTAGCAGGCCAACTTATTGAAGAATATTATTGTTACTTCTTGTTGTTCATGATCTTAGTAGCAGTGGCTAGGAAATCCGCTTCCTCATTGCCGGGCTGGCCCTGCGGATAACCTAGTGATCCTAAAGCAGATATTGCAAACTTACCGGAGGTTTTGTCTTTATTCATGAAAAATATCCAAACGGTAGGGTAGCCCTGCACCTGGAAGAATTGTTGCAATCCCTGGTTTTGTTCCACTAATTTTTGAGGCTGTTGCTTATTGCGTGGAAAATCCAATTCCAGCAATATTACATTCTTTCGCGCCCAGTCCTGGAAGCCCGGTTTATCAAAAACGGCGCGTTCCAGTTTATGACACCAACCACACCAATCGCTGCCGGTAAAGAAAGCGAAAATGGGTTTTTTTGTTTTTTGAGATAATTCGTAAACCTGGTTGATATCATTATACCAGGTAAGATTATTCTTAGTTTCCTGGGCTTTTACTACAGTTACAGTTACCATGAAAATGACAAATGCAAGAAAAGATATCCGCTTTATATGTGACATATTGTATGATTAGTAAAAATGCAAACAACAATTATAACCAAAATATACTTATAAAACTGTTAATGCGGCACAGTGTCCCCTATTTTTGCGAGCAACTGATTGTAAATTGCCGTTATGGATCTAGAGTACGTGATTTCTCAAACCTTGGCCGGTATAGGTTCTCCTGAGAAACCTTTTGAAAGAGCGGAATACGAAAGCTGCAGTTTTGTGAATTGCGATTTGTCGCGAGCCGACCTTTCTAATTCTGTTTTCCAGGATTGTGAATTTAAAGATTGCAATTTTAGCCTCGCCAGGACGAAGAACACAGCCTTTCGAAACGTATCGTTTTCGGGGTGTAAGATGCTTGGTCTCCAATGGGGGGATTGTAACCCGTTTGGCTTTTCTATAGAGATCCGGAATTGCGTGATGGATAACAGTTCTTTCTATAAGGTAAAACTTAAGAATGCACAATTTGCGAACGCGAGATTTCTTGAAACAGACTTTACGGAAGCTGATGTAAGTGGTGCGGTTTTTGATAGCTGTGACCTGAGTGGAGCGACATTTGATACTACCAATTTGGAAGGAGCTGATTTGCGTACTGCAACAGGTTATTCCATTGATCCTGAAAACAACCGGATAGGAAAAGCAAAATTTTCCCTGGTAGGGATTGTTGGCTTATTGGATAAGTATAATATTGAAATTGAGTACTGATATTAACGCGCTACGTTTCGATATTACTCCAGGCCGAAATAAATATTAGTTTTCCAATTAGCAGGGTCTTTTTCAAGCTGTGGATCAGAAAGATATTGTTCTAGCGCCCAAGTCCGTTTAAGATTGTGTTCTGTAAGGTATTTATCCAGCAATGAGTAAGTTTCGGTCATACTGTCGTACGAGCCGTAATGCGTAATGGTAAGTGCTTTGCAGGCAGGTATTGTTGTCTTAGTGAACCCTTCTATATCCGGGCAGGTATCCGGCACAGGAACTGCCGCAGCAAGATCGGTGACCATTTCTTTTTCGTCTATCGAATAATATATGGCGCACGGTGGTTCATTAGCCTGTATCCCCGCTTTGCCAATTGCTGCATACAAAGCGCCATACTTTTCTGCGAAGAATGCAGTGAGCTTGTCAAAAGGCTGTATGCTCCTGCTTGTCATGAAAGTTTTGCCTTGCCAGGCTATCTCTTTTGCTTGGTTTTTTGCTGTGGTTTTCATGTTAAGTTAATTTGATTTCAAGATAAGATGCTTAGTGTCGCGAGACTTTGATTTTTGTCAATAGGTAAGATGATTCCGGTCAGTTAGTAGCCATTTATTTTTATTTGTTGCTATAGATTAATAGAATCTGATTTTTATTAGGCTGCGGATTATTAAAAATGATAATTGCGGTTCTTTCACTGGCTTGAATATCGTACTGAGTCTAACATCCGGTACCATTCCTACGTCCTTAATTGTGTCGCGACATATCTTAAACAGCCCGTGTTAACTGCCGGGTAAACTTCATTATTTCAAAATCAACTTATTTTATGAATGTTAAAATAGTTATACCCTTATTATGCTCTTATTTGTTTGCAACGACGAACCTGTTTGCACAGCAATTTATAAACGGCGGCTTTGAACCGGTAACGGCAATTGCACCATGCAAGGACATGGATGTAAAAGTTTATAACCATAACATGGGTAATAATTGGTCCGCAGGCACTGCAACTACAATGCAGATTGCCAATAGCACGTGTAGCGCAGGAAGCCCGGTTTCCGGTTCCTATTTTGGTATGCTGAAGTATGCGCCACCATCTGATGGAAATATTATCGTGTTCAAACTTGATAAGCCGCTTACTACAGGCAAATCTTATTCCTTTAGTCTGAGTTACAAAATACCTGCAAGTATGTCTTCTGTCAATGGTGGTTTACGTTTTGGTTACACCAGTGATAGTACAAACGCAGATTCTGTTGCCGGAACGACGCCACCAATCAGTAATACCGCATGGAAAAGAGATACAATAACATTCACGCCCAAACAGGCCTGGCAGTATGTATGGATAGAGGTTGCAGCCTTAGGAGGCGACCCTTTTGAAGTGGATGTAGATGATGTAAAAATGCTGGTATCAGGCACAGATGTTGCAGGTATTCATGAAGCAGGCACCTTACAAGTAATACCAAATCCGTTCACGGGGCAAGCATTGTTAAAAGTAAATAATAATGTTAGCTACCCTTATAACGTTATACTGTATGATATGACGGGTAGGGTGGTGCTCGAACGAAAAGATAATAACCAGGATAATTTGATCATAGGCAGACCAGATGCAGGCGCTGGTTTATATTTATTGAAGATCACTGATAGTCAGCAGCGTGTCTACACTTCTAAATTATTGGTACAATAGATTTTGTTGGTGGTAATGGTAGAATGGAGCCTCGCAGATTGTGAGGCTCCATTTTTATCTGGTGAATATCAGATAAACCACTAAATTTAAACCGAAAAAATATAGACCAAACACTATGGATAAAGTAACATGCATAAATTGCGGGTTCGAGAACACTGCAAATTTTAAATATTGCCAGGGATGTGGGTACGAACTACCGAAATTTAAAGATGAAAATATTGAAGAAAAGCCGCAACAGGTAAATGCTTCGAAGCAAGATAATAAAAAAAAGATAATTGGAGCTATGGCTGGAGTCTTTGCCTTCTATCTTTCTTACTGGGGTGTTCAGCAGATTTTTTTTAGACCTCCTTCATTCAAAAAAGTAATGACAGAAGCAGCTGCTCAAATAAATAAGACCTGTCCTATTAAGGTCGATGACTACAGTCGCCTCGATAGTGTACTTGCTTTACCTAATAATTCACTTAAATACAATTATACATTATTTGATCTTACAAAGGCAGAGGTAAAACTGGATACCGTAAAGAAATATATGGAGCCTATGATTCTCGACAAGGTGAGAACGGAGCCCAAGTTGAAAATTTATCGTGATCATAAGACAACGATCATTTATAGTTATAATGATAAGAACGGAGTATTTGTTTACCAGTTTTCTGTAACGCCGGATCTATATCAATAGCACTCATTCGAAAATCACCCCTGCTTTTTTTATTTACCTGCTATTCATAGAGATCAATACCTTGCCTGTATTAGCATTGTTCTTCAGAAATTTGAATGCTTCGTAAATGTCTGTTAATGGAAAAATTGCTGCTACAGGCATTTGAAATTCAGGGTTGGCAATCGTCGTTATCAACTCATCATATATACGTTGTACATCGTCGCCTTTTTTAGTCAGCCAGGCATCGATACCAAAGCCAGCGATAGTCAAGTTTTTAAATATTACCGTTGAGTTATGGTAAGTGACATTGCCCTTGCCGAGTAATCCATATGAGATGACCTTTCCAAATGAAGCCATAACGGTGAGTAGTTCTGAAAGTAAGTCGTCTCCTACTGCATCGAGCACACAAGCTACACCGTTACGTTCCGTTATTTCTAACACTTTTTCAGCTACGTTACCAGATTGGGATGTTAATACCCTTGTCGCACCAACAGATGTAAGACCCTCTGCCTCTTTTTCATTGCGCGTAATGACTATAGTTTTTATTTTCCTTAAACTTGCTAGTTGTATGATTATTTTTGATACAGCTGAATTTCCGGCGTTTACTAAAAGCCAATCGCCAGGCCTAAGGGCTGCATCTTCTAAAAGTGCATATGCTGTGATAGGATTTAAGGAAAACTGGCTCCCCTTCTCTACCGGGAAATTATCTGGCAGGGGTATTAGCTTATCCTCAGGTATAATTGCATATTCTGCCCATAATCCTTTATGCCTGAAGGCAACCAGGGTGTTTTTACTGTAATGAGAATTATCTTGCGTTTTATCAATGATACCTACGCCTTCTAGCCCCGCCACTTGTGGAAACTGTGGCTTGATGCGGTACATGCCATTGATAAAGAGCAGGTCAGCAGGATTGATAGGGCTAGCGAGCATCTTGACCCTTACCTCTCCTTCGCGTGGTTCTGGTAGGGTCACTTCTGTAATTTTCAACGCATCAGCCGGCGTTCCAGCCTGTTCAAATACTATTGCGTTCATAATATTGTCCATGCTAGATATTATTGGAAAGTTTTTTTGATATAATATTTTTTGAGAATCCACCGGTAATTTAATCATTTATCGGACGAAGGAGTATTGTGAATAGAAAGCCTCGCAATCTGCGAGGCTTTTGTGACCTCTATGCTAGACACGAGTACTAAAAGAATAATATTCATACTTTTTTGTCATTAAAACATTTTGTCGAATGATTTTCCATTAAACTTATACACTCCTCCATTTGCCATACCAAAGAGTAAGTTCTCGTCATCCTTATAAATACACCATGTCATTTGCGACGACAGATGTACATCCACTTTATAATTGGTCATTGTCTCTCCATCAAATTTCCAAACACCTGTGTCTCTGTCTCCAAACCAAATATTCCCACTATTATCTTCCTGTATTGCAAAAACATGTTCAAGCGTACCTGCGGGAGACTTATCTCCTGTCTTGGCGTTTGCCGGGTGAATTAAGTTCATTTTTTCTGAAAAATTAATTACGCTGTCCCCTTTTTTTAACAGCACACCAATTCCATTATTGCCTATCCATAGCTTACCTTTTGAGTCTTCAAAAACGCTTCTAATATGTAACAAGCCCGTTTCTTTCGTAAGCCCTAGTGTTTTATCATTTACTGTCGAAAACTCACTACCGTTATATCCGATAACACCAGCATAGGTACCTATCCATAGCATATTGTTTTTTCCTTCTGCAATACCTGTAACATTGTATACATTATCAGGGTTGGCGATTTGTTGAGGAGGAAATGCCAGGTAGCTTAAGCTTTGACCATCGTACCTATATACACCATTATGGATTCCTGCATTAAACCAAAGATTATTGTCGGTTTTTTTCCATTCGTTGTGCGTATTAACATTTAATGCTTGAGAATGATTTGTGATTTTTGTTCCATCAAAACTACAAACACCATTTGCAGTTCCTATCCAAATACACCCATTAACATCTTCTTGAATAGAACAGATTTGGTTATCCGGCAAACCATCATTAATAGTATAGTATCTAAAATTCTTTCCATCAAAAACAGCGACACCTTCATTGTGACTACCAAACCAATAATTCCCTTTGCTACTTTTAAATATTGCTCTAACTCCGGAAGTAAATTTTAAAGTGTCATTTATCGTAGTGGATTTGAATGTTGAATTTCTTAATTCAGCATTAGACGATTCCATACTAACACAAGAGGAATTCAAAAACAATAGTATGGTCAGATATATAAACGTAGAGGATATATTCATTGGTGTGCTTTTTTATAAAAATTACACAACCAAAAATAGCTCTTCTATAAACGAAAAAAGCCTCGCAATCTGCGAGGCTTTTGTGAAGTGAACCCTGTGGTACAAAACTCGAACCACTTTTTAGCGGATTTAAAGCTGTTGTGCGAACTTTAAATAAAAAATACACTCAAAATACTACAATACAATATACTGATTTTCAATATTTAAGATACGGCACTATAGCATACCAGTTTGCAGTGCGTAGTCTAATAATTCCTTACACTTTTGAATCGGGAACCCATAAATAATCCTGGTACCAGTGTGTACTGCGCAGGCAGGAGCCACAATTCTGCATTGACTATCTAAAATAGGCGCACCACTGCATCCTTCATAATCCTCGCTATCGGATATTATCTGGGGAGCCAAGAACATATAAAATTCTCCTTTAGTGCGATGGAACTTTAA